>Ga0265319_1001529_pt1 | contig 13692 bp, 12 predicted proteins | sample 4824metaG_FD_192443 | JGI IMG/M metagenome (GOLD analysis project Ga0265319, IMG submission 192443) | Rhizosphere microbial communities from Carex aquatilis grown in University of Washington, Seatle, WA, United States - 4-8-24 metaG | ecosystem: Host-associated > Plants > Roots > Rhizosphere >...
TCGAAATCTCTATGAGACCCTGGAATTCCGAGCGGCCCTGCATCCCTCCGAATCCTTGCCCTTTTTCATCACCCGTGTCCTGGCCTATTGCCTGAATTTCCAGGATGGATTGGAATTCTCCGGGGGCATTAGCACCCCGGACGACCCGGCGATCCGGGTCACGGGCTTAACCGGGAATTTGGACCTTTGGATCGATATCGGCAATCCCACCGTTAAAAGGATCCATAAAGCCTCAAAATCCACCAAGCAAGTGCGGATTTACACGCACAAGGACGCCCAGATGCTGGCCAAGGAATTGATCGGGGAGGATGTCCATAACCTGGAGAAGATCGAGTTATTTTCGCTGGAGGTTAAGTTTTTAAACGCCTTGGGAGCCTTACTGGACCGGGACAACCGCTGGGAGATAACCCGAAACGAGGGGGAGCTATATATTGGGATCGGCAAGGATTCCTTCCAGGGAAAAATCGAGCGCCACTTTCTTTCCCGGGCCTAGATCCCTTTCAACACCGCGATTTTCACCCCATCCGAAAAAACAACGGCCATTCCCACGGCCTCCCCGAGTTTGCGAATGGTTTTTAGGCTGTAAAAAGAAACGTGGGTTGAATCCCGGCGGTACCACCAGGAGCTGAATTTTTCCCTGTTCTCCTGGTGAAATTGGGTCATCAGGGCGATGGACCCTCCCGGACGGAGCCGGTCCTTAAGCCCTTTCAATACCTCCAAGGGATCCGTCAGATGTTCCAAAACCTCGGTCAAGGTGATGAGATTATATTTCTCCTTCCGGAAGGCCCCTTCGGGCCGAAAAAACAAATCAACAACATCCACGTCAAATCCCCTTCGGCCCAACAATTCGGCCAAAACCGGATCAGGTCCGCATCCAAAATCGAGGATCTTCCCCCCGGGAGGGACAAAGGACTCCACCCCGGAAGCGATGAACTTTTCGAACATTTCCACGTAGGCTGTATTTTCCAGGGTGTTTTCATGCTGAAGGTAGCGGTCCTTTTGTTTTTCCGGCGGCAGGTGGAAGGAGGGATCCAACGCGATCCAGCGGCAATCGGGACATTCATGGTAAAAACGGTCCGCCAGGAGAAAGGGTTCAAGATGGGAGCGGCAAAGGGGGCAGGGAGAGGACAAGGGGTCAGCGGGGTATGGCGGCGAAATCGATGAAGCCCTTTTCCACATTGACGCTGATCAGCTTCACCCGGACCTGGTCCCCCACATCCAGACCCTTGGCGCCCTGGGCAAGGTAGCCCTCCACCGGCGGCTGCAGAACCCGGACCCAGGTTCCCTTCACCGAGGCCCCGGTCACGATGGCCTGGAAGTACTCTCCGATCCGTGAGGAAATAAACATGGCGCTGGCGGATTTTCGGACCTGGCGTTCCACCTTGTCGGCGGCATTTTCCTGGCCGGTGCAATGGACCGCCAGGGCGGACAAATCCCCGAGGCCGTAGGGAGAGGCCTGTTGCGTGACGGCCGCCTTCAACAACCGAAGAGTGACAAGGTCCGGGTAACGGCGGTTGGGCGCCGTGGAATGGTTGTAATCCCGGACCGCCAGGCCAAAATGGCCCAGGGGCGGCTGGCCCGGCGCCTCCATCACATATTCCCCCCGGCCCATCAATTTAATCACCGTCAAGGAGAGGTCGGGAAACCTCAGGGGATCCCGCGCTTTTTGGCGGGTTAAAAATTCCGACAGGGCCCTGGAGTCGGGCTCCGCGGGAAGTTTTTCCCCGAGATTTCCCGCCAGCTCCACGATGCGGGGCCACCTTTCCGGGGTCTTCACCACGCGGCGCAGCGTGGGAAAGCCTTTCCCCGTGAGGTAACGCGCCGTGACCCCGTTGGCCGCGATCATGAAATCCTCGATCAACTCCCCTGCCCGATTCTTGGTTTCTTGGGCCAGGTCCACCACCTCCCCGTCTTTCGTGACGGGCCTGGGCTGGAGGGTTTCCAATTCCAAGGCACCCTGCTCATGCCGGAGGCGCCTCAATTTTTGGGCCGCCTCATCCTGCAGGCGGAGCTGTTCGCCCATTCCCGGCACCTGCGCGGCCCGGGGCGGCAAGGGCCCTTTTCCCTCCAGCCAATCCCCCACCCCGTGGTAGGCCAATTTCGCCTTATTCTTCACGAGCGCCTGGTAAACCTCCGGCTGGCTGATCTGCCCCGAGGCGTCCACGACCATTTCAATCACCATACTTGGCCGCTCCGCCCCCTCATTCAAGGATGTCAAGTCCGTGGAAAGCTTCTCGGGCAGCATGGGAAAAATCTTGACCCCGGTATAAACGGAGGTGGTGTTCTTGCGGGCGTGCAGGTCCAGCGGCGTTTGAAGCTTCACCAGGGAGTCCACATCCGCGACCGCCACCCATAGCCTGGTTTTTCCATCCCCCAGCTTTTCAGCCACGGTCAATTGGTCCAGGTCCCGGGAATCATCATTATCAATGGAACACCACAAAAGACCCGTCAAGTCCCGGAAAGCTTCCCCGCTTTCCCGCGTTGCGGGTTGAATGGAATCCAACTGGCGCAGGGCATCCTCGGGGAATTGTGGTTCCAATCCAAAATTCAACATGGCCTGGGTCGCGATTTGCAATAAATCGGTCTTACCTTCTCGATTTTCTTTCAAGGGTTGCTCCTCGCTTTCAATTTTTGGATGGGGGACAAGGGGGTCGATGAGGCGGGAAAAATCAACTTTGTTTAAAGGACAATTTTAAGGTCCCGCTTTTACCATGGGAGGGCTTCTGGTCCGAATGGGGTTGGGACTGCCCTTCCCTTTGAAGCCTCGCTCCCTCCAGGACCAAAATTTGGTCGTAATCTTCCTTGTTGACGGCGGCGAACTTCAATTCTCCCCGGAAGAGGACCCTTTTTAATTCCATAAAGGAGACTGTTTTCAGGATTTTGGCCAGCATCCGGAGTTTGGTGTTGAAATGAGCGACCTGGAACTGCAGCTCAATGACCTCCCCCGTGGAAAAGACGCTGTCGCCGGTCAATTCCAAATGGCCAAAATTAATTTTCTTGTCGAGCATGTAATAGAGGGATTCGTCGTGCTTCGCGGGAATTGCGCCCTTTGTCTTGCTTTTGCGGGGCGTTTTTTTGACCTTAATCCTGCTGTAGAAAACCTGCACCATCGAGACCATCCGGCCGTTTTGATGTTTTTCAACCCAACCCGTTTTCGCTTTCAAGGCAGCCCTTCCATTGGAGATAAATTGGCGTCGAGGAAATGACCGCCCCATCGGTCCTTCTGATCAACCCTTGTTCGAAACTCATTCCCGCAGGGCAGCAACCCACCTTCGGCCTATTTTAACACTAACCTAGCCGGTGCGCCGTTCAACTTTGATCCCCCGATCCGGTTTAACGGTCAACGGTCATCGGAGGGTCCTTTCGACGGAACCCAGGATAAAATAACCTCCCGCAGAAACCTTCCATCCTTGGAAAGGACGGCAGCGTAGGTCCCGCTCGAGAGCCTCTTTCCGTCCAGGCCGGTTCCGTCCCAGGAGGTCCAAGCGTCCTTTTCAGCTGAAATTTTCTTGTCAAATATGGTCCCCAGGACATTTCCCTTCTCGTCGACCACCGAGACCCTGTATTCCCCGGCCCCGTCGCGGAATCGAATGTAGATATTGACGGGCGGGGCGGAAAAAACAATCGTCTCGGGACCGGCGAGGCTCTTTTCCTTCCGGATCCCGGCGGTAGGGGTCGCCCCAAAAAGGCGGTTCGGAACGGCGGTCGGCACGGGGGGAGGCAAGGCAGGGGAATGGTCCTGTTCCGGAGAAGAGGGGGGTGTTTCACAGGGACAATCCTTCCCCGCCCCCAGCCAGCGGGCCGCGGCGGGAAAAAATCTCACGGTCGTTGATTGGGCCCTTTTAAGAAGGCTGTCAACCTCCCTCTCTTCCTGGGCGTCCGGATCCCAGGAAAACCAAGCGGATTCATCCCAAACCGGCGCGGATCTTTGGGCATCGGCTTTGACCTCAATGTCCCAGGAGGCCCACATGGTCGCGTCCCAAACCATGAAAAGCTTGCCCCTTCCGCAAGCCGGAGCCGAAATTTCCCCGCCTAATTGGTTTCCTTTCCACCCGGACACGATCGACCGGTTGACCCCATCCCCGCCCTGCCAATCCTGGTCCGTGTTCACGAAATTGGTCCCGTTTAAATAGGCCAAGGGAATGCCGCCAACATAGGCCCCAAAAAAGGAAACGGGCCCCAAGCCGTGATGGACGGGATAAAAATCCTCCCGGTTGGTCGTGCTGTTTCCCCGGCGGGAAGGGGGACAGGCGTCGTATCCCCCGCTCACCGCTTGGATTTCCTTTAAAAAATCGTACAGGCCCTCGTCGCGGTCGGCCAATTGATAATGTTCCCCAGCCACGAAAAGCTTCCCGCAATGGTTGAGGAAGGATACGGCCTTGCTGCGCCAATGCCCGTCAAAATAATCGGCGGCAGCGGGGGATCCGCTTCCACACTCTTCCCGGTCCCGGTTGATGAACCTCATGTCCCAAACCTGGTCATAGGGCGGGCCCCAATTATCGTCGACCGGATCATGATTTTGGCCCGCCACGTCCACCGCGTCCACTTGGTTTCCGGCTTTCTGAAGGACGGCGGCGCATCGCAGGACCGCCCCATTAACATGGGAGCCGTTGTAATAAAAGAGGATGTGATAGGCTTGGGCAGGCGCGGGAAGAAAGGACAAAAGAAGGGCGGCCGTTAAAACAAAAAAGCCCTTTTCAATGGCTTGAAAAAGGCTTTTCGGGTTCATCGAAATCTTCGTCTCAGTAATAATAATCGCCGATATTCTCGAACTTCAGCTTCGCCGCGTCCCATTTGTAAAAGGAGGCGATTTTCCGGAAGGGCCCGCCGAATTCATTGTCTTCCTGGTGGTATTTTCCCTGCAGCTTCGTTTTCAGGTCGGAAGGATATTCGGAAGTGGTGCAATTGACGATTTCCATGGAGCCGTCGCTGTCAACGTCCTTATAAAAAGTAAAACCTTCCAGCCAGACGTCAAACTCTAGGACTTCCTTCACGTAGTCTTCGGGTTTGACCGACTCCGGGTGGTCGTACAAATCATTGGAAAGGTTCTTCACCGCCGTTTGATCCAGCGTGTAGATCGTTTTCCGGCAATCGGCTCCTCCCCCAAAGGCCCCCATCTCGAAAAAGAGGGGTGAATCCTTTCCTAACGTGAGGATTCGGGCGCATCCCCTGTAGCCTTCGCCGCGGAATAGATGCCGGTAAATGAGGCCGATCTTGATGTAAATGTCCGAGCTGGAATGGAGGCCGTCATAATCATCGGCGTAATCGGCAATGAGGAAGGAAAAGCCACCAGCCTTCGCCTGGTAAAGGGCCACCAGGGGAACGGGAGTGGCGCTGGGAAAGGGCCTGTCCAGGGGAACCCCGTTTTTGGAAGCGGCGCTTAAACGGATCCTTTTCATGGGGACCATGTGGCGCTTGCGGGAGCCGGTCAGGAAGGAGTGCTTCTTGGCCTTGATTTTTTTGATGGAATCCTTGATGGGCTGCAGGAGCTTTTCGTTGTGGCGGTCCACCCAGCCCTGCTCAATTTCCGCCCGGCCCTCGTTTTCCTCGTTGGTCATCGAGCGCAGCAAGGCGGGAGCGGCTAAAAGGGCTAAAAGCGGCAAAAGAAGGAGAGTCTTTTTCATGGCTGGCAGCCTCCAGGAAGGAATAACCGGCTTTTCGAGGGGGATAGCTTACCACAGGCGGGCCTTTCTTCACCCTCCACAATGCCGGAAAAACCATGGAAAATTAACAATTTTTTACCTGGGGCGAGATTCCCTGGGGTTCCAAAGGCGGTTTTATTGGGGGGAAAATTTTTGGATCCGGCTATTGTACGTATCCGCCACATACTCGTTGCCGGATGCATCCACCGCGATATTGAGGGGCTCGGAGAATTCACCGTTGCCGCTTCCTGTTTGTCCCCACATCGAAATGAAATTACCATTTAAATCAAATTTCTGGATACGCCCATGGTACTGATCCACGACGTAGATGTAACCGGAAGGACTGACCGCCAAGCCCTGTACCGTGTCAAATTGTCCCGGGCCAGTCCCAAAGGATCCCCATTGGCCCAGATAAGTCCCGCTGGAATTGAATTTTTGGATCCGGTCGTTGTAGGAGTCGCCCACATAGACGTTTTCCGAGGCATCAACCGTCAAAAACAAAACCCCTTGAAATTCTCCCGGCCCTGATCCGGGGGAACCCCATTGGCCCAAATAATTCATTTGGGAATCGAATTTTTCAACACGGTAATTGGAATCGTCCTGGATGTAAATATTCCCGGAGGCCGCGATGGCGATGCCGGCCGGGCCGTAAAATTGCCCATTTCCGTTTCCCAAGGCCCCCCATTGGTTGAGGTAATTACCGTTGGAATCGAATTGCTCGACCCGATTGTTGCCCATGTCAGTCACGTAGATTTTATCCGTCGAATCCACCGCGACCCCTACCGGATCGTGGAATTGGCCGTTGCCGATCCCGTTGGATCCCCATCGGGTCAAAAAATTTCCGCTCGAATCGAATTTTTGAACCATATTGTTGGTACCGTCCGTGATATACACATTTCCCGAGGAGTCAAAAGCAATCCCGGACGGACTCTGGAATTGGCCGTTCCCCGATCCCTGGGAACCAAACACCAGCGAGGGAGGGACGATGGTCGCCCCCACGGTTGGGGTCTCGGTGGAGGTGACGGTGGCGGTCACCGTCGCCGTATCGGGATACCAGGTGCCCGACGGCGTCGCAGTTTCGGTGGCTGTGATCGTATCCGTCACCGTATTCGTCGGAGTGAAGGTGATGGTAGACGTGTCCGTCGGGGATCCTGGAGTTGGGGTGATCGTGGGCGTTGAGGTTAACCAAGTCCCGGTCGGCGTTACCGTGGGTGAGTCCGTCGGGGTCGAAGTGGGCGAGTTAGGCAGAAAAATCAGGGTTCCCGAGGGCGTGGGGGTGATGGTCGGCGTAGCCGTATCCGTTGGCGTATCGGTCGGGGTCCAGGTCGGGGATCCAGGAGTGAAGGTATCCGTGGGGGTTGAGGTATACCAGGTTCCCGTTGGAGTCACCGTGGGTGAATCGGTTGGCGTCGAGGTAAACGTGGGGCCGGCCGGTGTCGGGGTGTCGGTGGGGCCTGTGACGGTCGCCCCCACTCCCCAAGGCGAAAAGTGGTTGGTCACCACGGTGAATTTTTTAAGGACTGTGTCCTTCGTGGAGGGAGCGGTAAGCCACGAGGCTCCATTGAAATAGACCACCACCAAGTTGCTTTCCGTGTATCCGCCGGGAATGTCCAACAAGCTGTAGGGCAAGGTCATGGTCACGCTTCCCGTGAAAGAAGCCCCGCCCGCGTTAAAGTAATAAATATCCTTCAAGAGTTTTAGGCCAGGCCCCAAAGTCGGCGCGGCGGAAGAGGGCGATTGGGTGATGGAAACGGTGGTGCTTTGGTTGAACGAGTTAGGCGGAATTTGGACGGACACCCCATCGGGCAACGTTACGGTTCCACCGGTCGCCTGATTGATGTATTGGGATTGGGATTCCAAGGGATGGTAATCGGGAGCCGTAGGCGATGAGAAATTTCGGTTGCAAGCCTGAAAAAAACATAGGGCTAAAAGCACCAGTGGAAATAGGACCCATCCGTAGAAGTTTCTCAAAATTCCCCCTCAATACACTCTAGACGGAATAATGGGATTTTAGTCCAATAAAACCAAGAGGGAAAACCGGGATTTTTTGCGCCATTTTCAAGGTTTTTGATCCAGGTTCCCCGCCTTGGTCAATAGTCCAAAGGCGATGAAACAACTGGCCGTGGCCGCGGCAAAAGCCCAGGCATATCCGGCGGTGGAGGCCAACCAGCCGGCGAAAAGCGGGGCCAGGCTCCAAGGGCTCATGAGGGTGTTGAAAAGTCCTACCTCAACCGTACTCTCCTCGCGGCGGGCGATCCGAAGGATCATCACCAGGGTGATCACAGGGAAGGCGGAGTTGATAAACCCGGAAAACACGAAGGCAAGGGCGGCTCCCGCCGGATGGCCAGGAAAGGCGATCAGACCCAAGGAGGCTAAGCCCGCGGCAAAAGCCATGGCAAAGGCCTTTTGAAGCCCATGATGGTCCACCAGCCAGCCCAGGAAAAAAGCCCCGGCCATGCCGCCCAAGGTGACACCCGGGGTAAAAAGTTGAAACCAGGAAGCCTCCATATGGGCTTGCTCCCTCAAATAAACCGTATAAAGGTTTCCCGGGGCGCTGGCGAGGGTCATCAAAATGGTCAGGACCATTCCCATTCGAAAGGAGCCTGGCTCCGCCAATTTACGCCTCAGCAAGTTAAAACTTCCCCAAAGCGCCTGTGGCGGAGGCTGGTTCGGCTCGGGTTGGATCGGCTCCAAAAGCCTCAGGACCAGCACGCTTCCCAACAAGGGCAGTACGGAAAAAAGGAAACAAAAGCGGTAGCCCCAATCCATCCCCCCTTCCGCCGCCCATCGGGACCCCAGCCATCCGGTCAAGGTCGCGCAAAGCCCCGAGGCGAAAAAACTGGACCCGAAATAAATCCCCCTTTTGCTTTCGGGGATACAGCGTCCCACGCAAACGATCCAATGGGGCGCCACCAGCCCGATGCCGAAGGAAAAGACCGCGAAACCCAAAAACAGGAAGGCCAGCCTTCCTCCCTGGTCCCCGGTCCTCAAAAAATTGAAACCCAAACCCGAAATCAGTGGGCCGGCAATGGCCGGGAAGTGGAGCCAGGCCAGGGATTTGGGATTGGTGAAGCGGGGCGGAACCGCCAGGGCGGAGAAAACCTGCGGCAGGCAAATTCCCATGGAAAAGATAGAGCCCAAGAGCCCGGCGCTGGAGGCGGACTGTCCCAGGTCGACCAGGGCCAAGGGCAGGATGGTGTTGGGAAGGATCAAGCCAAGCCCCGCCCCCCAAAAGGCCTCACTGGCGATCCCCAGGATGAAATTTTTTTTGACTTGATTCATGCCGTTCAGCCCAATTCTTCGTTGAGGATGCGGAAAAACTCGTCCCTCGCGTGTTTTTCCAGCCAGGGATTATGGCCGCATTTTTCCAGGAGGATGAATCGAAAATCCCTCAACCGGGAGGCCAGGGGTTTTTCCACCCCCGCGGCCGGGTGGGGATCATGGTCCCCGTGGATGGCCAGCACCGGGCATCGGATATCTTTCCCCGCCTCCAATAATGCCCCGCTTTGCCTCAGGGCGGAGGCCTCCGCCCAGACGCTTTTATAAATTTCAGGTCTCAGCTCAATTTCAGCCGGCTTCATCGGCAGCGGCTCGTAAAAATCCGTCCGGGAAAGCAATTCCCCATAACGGGAAAAGGCCCAGGGATTCTCCAATTTTCCCCGCAAGGATTCGAACTGTTTCCGCTCTTCCTTGCTGAGCCGGTGGGACCGGGTGGCCTCGATTTGGGCTGCGTATCGGTCCTCAAAGGGGCCGCTGGAAACCAAAATAAGTTTTCGAACCAAGCCGGGATAACGGGCCGCGAACAGATATCCCAGCCAAGCTCCCCAGGAATAGCCGACCAAAACGGCGGGAATGGACGCCATTTCCTCCAGCAGGAGTTTCAATTCCTCCAACTGGCCCGCGATCGTGTCCCTGGTTTGAAATGGTTCCAGGATTCCCCTGGCCGAGGAGAGTTCCCGGGCGACCGGCGCCATTTCCCCGCTCACGCCCGGCCCGCCGTGCAAAAGCGCCGCGACGAAGGGTGGTTTTCCATAGGTTCTAAAATTTTCCATGTCTTGTACCAGGCCTTTGGCGGTGAATCGGTTGGTGATTCGGCTTAGTTGTTCCTACAAATATGTGCCGCTTTTTCAATTGAGCCGTTAACCCATTTTAACCAAAGAGCCGGTTTTTCACTGGTTAAACGTGGTTTCAAAACTGGTATGACAGTTGCTTTAGTTCAAGGAAGACTTAAGGAGGCCCGATGGTTTATCTCACGGTTCTTTACCTAAAAAATTTCATGGAAATGTGGCGGGCGATCCCGGCCCGAAGATTGGTTTGGTCCATGGAAAAAAGACTGGAATGGTCCATGGAAAGCCTATCCCGGCGGAACCCTCCCAGGCAGGGGCGATAGGAACGGAATGACTCGCGCGGTCTTTTTTCAAGCTCCGCCGGCTTGTTCCCCAAAAACAAGCCGGCGTTCTCCTTTTCAAACGGATACCAAGAAATTTAAGTTTAGCCACAGATGAACACGGATAAAATATTTTTTTATTCGTCCCAGCCTTGGAATGTTTTATTTTTTTAGGGTTATCCGAGTAAATCCCTGTTGATTTGCGGCAAATTGGTTTTTGGGATTTGTTATTCGGTTGAATCGGAAATCGCCATCTTCTCCTTGGCTTCCATCATCATGTCGCGGATCATTTCGGCGATTTTGGGAAAGCTCCTGATTTCCCTGCTGGCCAGGGCCCTCTCATAAAAACGGCGGGCCTCCTTGTATAAATCCCTCCGGCGGTACAGTTCCCCGATCAAGTAAAGAATCCCCGGCTCACCCAAATTCTCAGGCATATCCGAACCCTTGTGGAGAAACTCCTCATAAGCCGCGGCTGTTTCAGTCATGGCGGCCCTTTCCTTGGGTTCGTCCTTCATTAAACGAAATAGCCAAACCAAGTGAAGGTAAAGGCTCGGCAGGATGGCTGGTTCCTGAAAAGCCCTCATCTTGGAAAAAGCGATGGCTAATTCATGGCGCTTGACGGCCACCAGGGGGGTGCTGGCGCCAAGGGCGAAGATATCGGGTTTTTTCGAGTTCAGCTGCCTCATTTTCTTGCTGGCTTCCATGATCTTGGGTTCCGCCCCAGCCCGGAGGGAATCAAAGTCCTTGTTCATCGCGGCGAAGGTACAGTGGGGGCAGACGGTGATGGCGTAAAGGTAGGGGCACTCACCCTCGTAAATACTCCCGAAGTCGCTTTCCTTTTCCTTGACCTTGATGGCGGAGGACCTCATTCGGGTGGTCTCGAACTCCACGCCGCAAAAGGGACATTTTAGTTTTTTGTTCCAAAGGGGGTTGCTCATGGAAATCACTATATAACAAGGGCGAAGCGGAGCGAAAGGGCATTGTTGGGAGTCATTTGAATTATCCCGGCACTGGGAAAAGCGGAAAGCGAATCCATGAATCAAAAGCCCGCCAACCAGCCAAGGCCTCAGGACCAGTTCCGCTCCCCTGGAATTTCCCGATTTTCATCCTTGGCAGGGGCCGGTTCCAGCAATTGCCGGAAGTAATCGATGAACTGTTTGTGTTGGAGGTAGATAAACTCAAAAAGCGCGTCATGGAGCTCAAAATTCCGGTCGTTGCCCAGCCGCCTCAGGACGTCCTTGACGCAATAATAACGGGGCCCGGGTCCGTTGGTATCATCCTCATTGATCCAATGGATCTGCAGTTTTTCCGCCATATCCAAAATCTCCAGGCCCTTGTCCATTCGTTCCGCCCCATCCTGGATGGCGATCCAGTCCTGTTCCCTCAGGATCTCGACCACATAGTCGTCCACAATGTCCTGGCGGTCCAAGGGCCCTATCGCCCTTTCAACAAATTCCTCCTTCATCGTCTGGTTCAGGTTGCAGGCGTTCAAGGCCAGGACGATTTTCAGCAATTCCTCGGAAGCGGTATTGGGGATGTTTTTTTCCATAAAAAGGGCCAGGCTTTCCCTCACACCCGTTGTATGGATGAGGTTTTTGGCGACCTTCAGGCTGGCGCCCTCAAAGAATGAATACATGGACTCCCCTGGGAAATGGCCTGGTGCGGACGGCGGGGCCAAGTTCACATGGCCTTTGGATTGTCCTTGGTGGTGATCTCAATGGCGTAAGTATGGGTTTTCAAGCTGATATGCACGTAGACGATCAAGGGGTGACCGAAACGCCACTTCTTTTCCAGCTCTTCCGATTCTTTTTTCAATTCGGCGATATATTGATCGAGCCGCTCCTGGGAGTACTTCCGGACTTCCTCCACCCCCTTTTGCGTCGGCCGGCCGTGGCCGAACCGGTCCGTCACGTCCTTTTGAATCACGGCCTTCAGCTTGACGATTATTTTTAACGGTTTCTCTTCCATTCCCCAATTTCCTTTTTGGATTTATGGCGTCAGCGCCAATATCGACATGGCGCTTTCACGGCCGTCCCTGCCGACGGTCGTGACGCCGAATTGATAGGTTTTCCCCATTTTTATCCGGGCCAGGCTCACCGAGTTTTCCCTCAAGGGGTTCGAGCTAATTTTTTTGAAGTCTTTTTCGCCTGGCCGCTTCAAATAAAAATTATATCCGACAACTCCGATTTCCCGAACCGCCTCCCAGCTCAGCTCCATCTTACCATCCTCCATGCCCGCCTCCAGTCCCGCCGGGGCGGACGGGGTTCGAAAGCCTTCGGATTCAAAAAGATAACTGAGGGAAACCTGGTGGCCTATTCCTAAATCACCCAGGGTGGTCAGGGCGTAGGACAATTCCGCCTGGCCCAGTTTAACGCCAACTCCCGCCGACAACCCCGCCAACCCTTCCAGGTTGCCGTAGGAAGCCGCGCGGTAACCCGCGCGCAGGGCCACGACCCCCTGGTACCAATACTCCGCCCCGGCGCCAAAGGTGAAATGGCCGCCATCGGCCAATCCCAGCCCCCCCTCCGCCCCCAGGGAAATCTCATGGCCGATCGCCAGCTGGTTTTGGAAAGCCGCCGAGAGGTGAACTCCCAAGGGAAGATCCGCCCCATCCATGGCGCTTCCCAGGTTCAACAGGGCCATTCCGACGGACAGCCCGCTGGGCCGGTTCCGGTATAGGAATCCCAAATCAACCGCTTCCCCGCTGGAAGTAACACCGTTGACCAAACTCTGAAAAATAATTTTGGCGTCGGCTCCCAGGCTCATGCCGGGAAAAATCTCAAGGCCCGCTCCCGCGGCAAAATCCATGGCTAGGGGCGTAAAGGTTCCATTGGAAACCGGCGTTCCCAGGGGCGTCAGGTCGTATAAGGGCACCGATCCAAAGTTATAATAATCCCCTCCCAAGGCGGCCCCCCAGGTTCCGAAACCGCGGCCCAGGGCCAGGTGTTCCACCGACAGGTTTTGGGCCCATTGATTATGAAGAACGCTGATTTCAGGGCCGCCCTGGGCGGCTAATCCCGCGGGATTGACCCCCAGCGCGTCCAGGTCATCCGCCAAGGCGCCCAGGGCTCCGGAAAATGCCGCCTGCCTCGCGCTCGAGGGAAGGTTCAGCCAGGACGCGGTGGTTTCCGCCCAAGCCCCCCTGCACAAGGAAAACCCGAGTCATAGAACAATCCAGTAAGTTTTAGCCAACGATGGACGCCGATTGACACCGATAAAGTTTTTCAATTTAAAATCCAAAAAATGAATCATTTTCAAATATATCCCTGTTATTTTTTTAGGCTATTTTCTTTTTCAAATCCTTATCGGTGTCAATCGGCGTCCATCGGTGGCTAAACCCGGTTTTTTTGGTTACGGCTTAATGATGATCTTCTTCCACACGACGCCGTCCGAGCCGTCGGCATATTTGAGCTTGATCCGAACCATATAGACTCCCGGCCCGATTCCCGCGGTATCCCAGCAGTTTTTCTGTGAATCCGGAAAGGAAAAACCCGCCACCGATTCACCCGTGAAGTTAAAAACATCCCACTGGCTATTCAGGATGGGGTAATCCGGGAACAAACAGATTTTTCCGCCCCGGGAAACGGGAACGGGTGCCAAAACCGCCTGGCCCAGCTTGGATAAAATTTGGGTAGGCGTGGGGGTGGGGGTTGAAGTGGGGGT
>Ga0265319_1001531_pt1 | contig 13687 bp, 13 predicted proteins | sample 4824metaG_FD_192443 | JGI IMG/M metagenome (GOLD analysis project Ga0265319, IMG submission 192443) | Rhizosphere microbial communities from Carex aquatilis grown in University of Washington, Seatle, WA, United States - 4-8-24 metaG | ecosystem: Host-associated > Plants > Roots > Rhizosphere >...
GCAAGTCAGTGGCGTCTCCCTATGGGGCAATGCCACTGCCCGCGGCGTGCAAAGTGGGTGCGTCGAGTCGAGCTGACCCTGGGGCTCGGCGCTGGACCGAGCGAACGGGGGGACGGCTCGACCCGACAGCGTCCTGCCAGTCCGTTTGCCCGAACGGCTGGCGGGCTCCTTGCCTCAACCGCGTGCGGATGTCACGCCGCGTTGGCGACAGCCTTGTCGATCATCGACTTGGCGGCGTTGATCGGAATGGCGAAGCCGATTCCTTCAGCGGAGCGCGAGACCGCCGTGTTCATGCCGATCACCGCGCCTGATTCATCGATCAACGGCCCCCCGCTGTTGCCCGGGTTGATCGCGGCGTCGGTCTGGATCAGGTTGGACAGGTCTTCCTGCGCGCCGCTCGAATCGTCGCCGACCGTGATGCTCCGGTCGAGCGCGGAGACGATGCCGCTCGTGACCGTCTCGGTGAACTCGCCCAGCGGACTGCCGATGGCAAGCACGCTCTGCCCGACCTGGATCTTGTCCGAGTCGCCCAGCGTGGCCGGCGTCAGGTTTCCGCCGGTCGCGCGGATGATGGCCATGTCGTGCTGCGTGTCCGTGTCGACGACCGTCGCGTCGAGGGTCTGACCATCCGACGTCGTCACGGTCAGCGACTGTGCGCCTTCAACGACGTGGTTGTTGGTCAGGATCAGGCCATCCGCTGATACGACGATGCCCGATCCGACGCCGGTGGTGGGGATGTTGAAGACGGAGTACCCGCGACCCTGATCGATCTGTGAGGTGACCGTCACGACCGACTTCGTGGCGCTGGCGACGACGGTGGCCAGATCGCCGTTGGTGGTGCTGACGACGGGCTGCGCCTGCGTCCCGGCATCGGCCGGCTGCGTGGCGACGGGTTGCACTGACACCATGGGTCCGACGCCAAAGGCAGAGGCGAGGCCGAAGGTGGCGGCAGAGGCGACGGCGGCGGACAGGACCGCCACGCCGACCAGGGCCGCGAAAGAAGGTGAGCCGCGGCGGGCTCGGACCGGAGCGACCGACGGCGCAGACGGCACGGCCGGATCAGCGTCGTACGGCGGATAGATTGGGTCGTGCATGAACGCGTTCTAGCCGCCGACCCTTACAGGATGCTGTGTGCACACTGTGCCGGCCACGCGAACGATGTCACGGCGCCAGCCGGTCAAGCGGGACGAGCCAGGCGCTGATCGTGCTGGTCACGTCGACGTCGTCCTCGATGTCGGGCTGGTAGGCGGTGAAGATCACGAGACCGTTGGAGCCCAGCGCCGACGCGCCGTATTGCGTGAACGAGCCGCCAACGTCACCGGCGCTGCGCCACGTGTGGCCATCGGCAGATGCCCAGGCGCGCAGAGTCTGGGACTCGAGCGTGGGATCGTTCGGGTCGAAAGTCGAACCGACGGCAACGTACTCATTCGCGGCCGCGTGGACCTCAGTCATCAACGCGTTCTGGAAGGAATCGTCACTCGGCGACTGCGTCCAGGTCAGCCCATCAGCGGAGCTCAGCGCGAGGGCAATGTCCGGAACATCGTCGGTCTCGAAATTGCCCACACCCACGTAGCCCGCGGGGCCCAGGCAGATGTCATCGATCTCGCCGTTGGGCACGCTGGGCAAGGTCGCGGCCGTGAACTGGGAGCCGTTCGATGAGGTCGCTCCGATCAACGACAGCTCGTCGCTCTGAGCGTCGTTGCTCGTCCCGAACGCGAGCACACCCGGTCCACCGGCCGTGGCCGAATAGACCGGGTCCATGCCCGCCAGGTCCGTCGCGGGCGTCCACGCCAGCCCGTCGCTGCTCGTCCACAGCGTCGTCGTCACGTTCGTGTCGCCCGCGCTGCCCCACGCGACGAGCAGGTTGTCTGAGGCCCTGACGCCGTCGAAGGTGGCATGCTGGATGTCGGCCGTCTGCTGGAGCTGCTCCCAGCCACCACCGTTCGACGAGCGATAGACGACGGTGCCCGCGCTGGGCGCGTCGACGCAGTCCGGATTGATGGCGAAGTCGCACGTTGACATGTAGCCGACGACATAGATGTCGGAACCCATGGTCACCACGTCGGTCAGCGTGGTGTCCGTGAACGCCGGATCGGACGACTCCTGCCAGGTCAGCCCGTCGGTCGTCGTCCAGACGATCCCCTGGCGCAGGCCGAAGTAGTCCTGACCTGGCATCCCGCCGAAGCCGACGGCGAGGAAGCCGTTGGCGATGGGCACGACGCTCGTCACCTCGAAGGCGTCCGACGCCGGGAAGCCGGTGATCTGCTCGCCGATTCCGGGCGGCGGTGGCGTGGCCGAGCCGGTTGGCGTGGCCGAGCCAGCTGGCGAGGATGACGCGGGTGCGCTGCCACTTGGCAATGCCGAGGGCGTGAACGATCCGGCGGCCGGCGGCGACTCGACGTCCGGCGGCGACGATTCCTCGCCGCCCGAACGGACGGCAGGAAGGACGGGCGTGCCGGGAACGTGGCTCGCGCGGGACGGAAGGGTCGGACGAAGTGCCTGGGCTGTTGGGCCGCAGGCAGCCACGAAGGCGAGCACGACCAATACACCAGCCAGCCTTTTGAACGCAGTCATGGCGCTATGTTCGGCTACGCGGCGCCAAGCCGTCACGCCAGCGCCTGGATGTGCTGCGCGGCCGTGATCAACTCACGTTCGTCCGGGCCGCGCAGGACATATCCGTGGTCGCCCATGGCCGCGGCAAAGACGCTGTCCATGCGCGACTCGAAGACGATCAGGGACCTGAATTCGCGCATCAGCTCGGCGTGCGAGAGGGCATAGCGGCGGGCGTCGCGGCGCATCACGTACAGGCACGCGTACGGCCGCGTGACGACCGATTCGAAGCTGCCCCGGACGACAACGTTGGCCCACTCCTGGTAGATGTCGATGTCGTTGGCGAAATTCATCATGTCGACCGACAGGCCGCCGGGCGGCCGCATGTTGACCTCGAGCGCGACGAGCCGCCCGTCGGCGAGCCGGAACATCTCGAAATGGAATGGCCGCTCGCGCAGGTCGAAGGCATGGGCCATCAGCCGCCCGACCTTGAGCACGTCGTCGGGGATCGCGCGGCTGATCCAGTAGAAGAGATCGACCTGCTCGTTGACCGATTCCATGACCCCGGCCGAATAGGTGAAAGTCGAGTCGAAACAGATCTCCCCCTGGCGCCCGGCAAGCCCGTCATAGGTCACGATCTGGCCGCTGACGAACTCCTCGACGATGTAGTCGGTCGCCGGCTTGTCGCGCAGGTAGCGCTCGAGATCGGCGTCGTCGGTCAGCTTGAACGTGCGCGCGGCACCGACACCGACGTCTGGCTTGGCGACGACCGGGTAGCCGATCTCGGCGATCCAGCGCCTGAGCGCCTGCGGGGTTCGGCACACCTGGCCGCGGGCGACCGGGATGCCGGCGGCGATGAAGCGCCTCTTCATCAGCGACTTGCGCTTGACCGCGGCGATCGTCCGATCGTCGAGTCCTGGGATATTGAACTCCGTGCGCAGCCTTGCTTCGGTCTCGAGCCAGTGCTCGTTGAGCGAGTCGATGCGATCGAGCAGCCCGTGGCGATTGATGAACCAGCCCAGCGCTCGCACCAGCTGCTCGTGATCGGCGAGATCGTCGACGCGGTAGTAGTCGTCGAGCGCGTCGCGCAACTCCGCCGGCAGCTGCTCCCACGCCTGATCGGCGATGCCCAGCGTCGTCGCCCCGGCGTTGCGCAGGCCAATCACGAAGCGAAACCAGGTCGGCGGGAAGTGCGGCGAGAGGAAGACGACGTTCAATCGCGCCTCTCGGGCAGGAGCAGCAGGTCGGTCTCGACGAGGCGGCCGTCGCGTGCCAGGCGCCGGATCGCGCTTGCCGGCTGGAAGCGCAGGCGGTTGGTCAGCGCGCACCAGCCAAGGTCGACCATGACTGCGTAGTGCTCGGCAAGCAGGTCCTCGAGGTTTCGGCGGTCGGCAGGCGACATCATCTCGGTGCCGTACTCGATGACGAGTGGCACGCGTGCGGCAAGCAGGCTCGTCGCGCCGCGCAGCACCTCCAGCTCGTGGCCCTGGACGTCGATCCAGGCCAGGCCCAGGTCGTCGATCGGGATGTGCCCCGCGGCGACCTCGACATCGAACGTCCGTGCCGGCACGGGCACTGTGCGCGCCGCCTCTGCCGCAGAACCGTTGCCGACGATGCGGTTGTCGCCGGCGTTGTGATCGCCGAGCTGCAGGGCCAGCTCGCCGGGCTCTGCCGAAAGCGCGACGTTGTAGGCGCTGATCCTGCTCGTCAGCGAATTGCGCTCGATGTTGCAGGTCAGCAGCTCGAACGAGAACGGGTCCGGCTCGTAGGCCACGGCACGGCCGAAGCCATGCGCCGATACGGCGGGCAGGGCATAGACGCCGAAGTTGGCGCCGACCTCGACGAACGTTCTGCCGCGATACGGCTGGCCATACCTGTCGAGGGCGTCGAACACGGTGCCGACCATCAGCGGATCCCAGTCGCCGGAGATGTACACCGAGCGCGCGATGGTCAGGTCGGACGTGCTGACCAGCACACGCAGGCCGGCCATGTGGACGTCGACCGTCGGCTGCTGGTCGCGCAGCCTCAGGAAGCGAGCACTGCGCAAGAAGAAGTTCGGCACTGGCCGGCGGTCACGGAAATGGTGCTGATTGCGCAGCCAGCCATATGCGACACGAGCCGCGGCCTCGGCGAGCGGATGAAGCGGCACGCGCGAGCGCTGGTCGTCGTACGCCACTGTCGGCCGGCGTCGCAACGAATCCGATTGGCTCAAGGCCGGCCGAGTGTAGCCGCGCACGTTATGGGAGCTGTGGTCTCATTGGGTGAGCCGTGAAGATTGCCCTCGTTGCGCCTCCCCTGCTGCCCGTTCCGCCTGTTCGTTACGGCGGCATCGAGCGCATCGTGGGCGTGCTCGCCGACGGCCTCCAAGCGCGCGGGCACGAGGTGACGCTCTTCGCGCCGGGCGACTCGCACGTCGCGTGCGATCTCGTCGCGACCGTGCCTGCCGGGCTCTGGAACGACGGCTTCCATCCCGAACCGCGGCCGTTCTACGAGCGCACGACCGAGATGGTTCTCGAGGCGGCCGAGCAGTTCGACGTCATCCACGGTCATCTCGACCAGCTCGGCTTCGAGCTCGCCGAGCGCTCGCCGGTGCCGATCGTGAGCACGATCCACGGACGAACGGACATCGATCCGATCGCGGGCTGCATCAGCCGTTATCCCGAGACGCCGCTCGTCGCGATCTCGAGCAGCCAGCGCGCGTTCGCACCCTCCGGCAACTGGGTTGCCATGGTCCATCACGGGCTGCCTTTCGACGGCGTCACGGCCGGCACTGGCGAGGGAGGCTACCTGTGCTTCGTCGGCCGGCTATCGGCCGACAAGGGCGTCGCCGAAGCGGTCGAGCTCGCCCGCCGCTCCGGCCGGCGTCTGAAGATCGCGGCCAAGGCCATCGCTCCGAACGAGCGCGAGATCTACGACACGGTCGTCGCGCCGGCGGAGCGCGAGGGCGTGGTCGAGTACATGGGCGAGCTCGACGAGCGCGAGCGTGACGAGCTCTTCGGGCATGCCCTGGCGACGGTCATGCTCAGCCGCTGGCCGGAGCCGTTCGGCCTCGTCGCGATCGAGTCCCTCGCGACCGGCACGCCGGTCATCGCCGCGCGGTCAGGCGCGCTGCCGGAGATCGTCGTCGACGGCACTGACGGCTTCGTGGTCGCTGACCTCGACGCGGGCGCTGCCGCAGTCGAGCTCGTGGCGCGGCTTGATCGCGCGCGAATTCGGGCCAGGGCGCTCGAGCGGTTCTCGGCCGCGCGCATGATCGACAGCTACGTCGGCGTCTACGAGCGCCTCGTGTCGGGGTCGGCTCACAGGGAGCTCTAAACGAGCCGATGTAACGTAGAAACAGCTGGCGCGCCGTTCGGCGTGCCGTAGGAGGCTTGTTGTTTCGGTGGGTTTTCTGCCCTACGTCCTGCTCGTCATGGTCCCCGGCCTGCTGCTCACGCTGTGGGCCGCGCACCGCGTTCGCTCGACCTACTCAAAGTGGGCCAAGGTCGATTCGGGAATTTCGATGTCCGCCTTTGACTTTGCCCGTTACCTGCTCAACGCGCAGGGCCTGACCGAGGTCAAGGTTGAGCCGACACCCGGCACCCTGACCGACCACTACGACCCCCGCACGCGCGCGCTGCGCATCAGCACCGGCGTCGCGGCGCGCCAGCAGCCGAGCCCGCTCGGCGGTGGCATGGGCCGGACCATGGGCCGCGGTTTTGGCGCCCCGATGGGCGGCGGTTCCGGCGCGCCGATGGGCGGCGGTTCCGGCGCGCCGATGGGCGGCGGTTATGCCTACGGCGCATCGGCCGTGCCCGGCGCGACGGCGGTGCCCGGCGCGACCGAGCCGCTCAACGGCCGGCTGTCGGTTGCGCAGGTCGCCGTCATCGCCCATGAGGTGGGCCACGCCCAACAGCACGCCAGCCACGACCCGCTGATGGCACTGCGCCAGACCATCGTCCCGGTCGCCCAGTTCGGCTCGACCATCGCGCCCTGGCTGCTCATCGCCGGTCTCTTCCTGCGCATCACCAACCTGATGCTGGTCGGCCTCGTCTTCTTCGCGGCCGCGGTCGCGTTCACGTTCATCACCCTGCCGGTCGAGTTCGGCGCCAGCCGGCGTGCCCTCGCGTTCGTGGAGCCGATGGGCCTGACCGGTGAGCGCGCGGACGGTGCGCGTCAGGTTCTCGGCGCAGCCGGCTGGACCTATGTGGCTGCCGCGCTGACCGCGCTGCTGACCTTCCTCTACTACTTCATGCTCGTCGGCGGCACGCGCCGCTAGGACTCCGCCAGACAGCAGGCTGCCGGGCCTCAGGCCATCCTCGATCCTCCTCGGCGCTGCGAAGAGGAATGTTGCGCTGACCACGGCGGGCCGACTCGTCAAATGTCGCCGTGGTCGACCTTGTTGAGGGCTTGGCCGCGACGGGCGGGATACTTGTGTCAGTTGTCGGTTCCACCGACCTTACGCGGGTCGAACTGGCGCGAACGGCCGATCTGGGCGACTGCATGAGCGTGGAACCGAGTCGACGGCTTGTCGGGAACGCGGCGGAATCCGCCTAAGGTCGGCATGCCCGACAAGTGACGGAAACCGCCGCACCGCCAGGCGGCCGCAACCGCAGCCGCAGTCCAACCCGACGGGGTAGAGAAAGGGCCGGGGCCGCCCTTGCGGGCGGCCCGGCCGCAACGTTCAGACGTTGAAGAGCTGGGTCAGTGGTCGCGCTTCCAGTCGTCCGCGGCACGATCGACGTCCTCACGGACCTTGCCGATGTCCTCGCGGATCTCACCCTTGGCCTTGTCCCACTGACCTTCGTGCTCCATCTTCTCGTTGCCCGTGGCGGAGCCGATGCCTTCCTTGACCGTTCCGCGCGCCTGCTCGAGCTTGCCTTCGTTCTGCTGATCGTTGCCCATTTCAGTTCCTCCGTGGTGGTTGACGAGGTTGGTTGATGTGAGCCACATGGTTCCGTCCGGCGCGCCTACTGGCAACTGTGAATTCCGGCCAACGCGTTTCAGTCACGAGTAGAATCTGCCGACTCGACTCGACCCACCCCTAATCCACCCCGAGGGTACGTGGACTCCTACGACATCCAGGGCAGCGCTCGAACGAAGAGCGCCTCACAAACGACGACCGCGATCGGCCGCATTGAGCTGCGCACGGAGAAGGCACGCGTGCTGGCCCGGCCGGATCCGGCGACCGTGACGCCCAAGACATCTTTGCGCGACGCGCTTGCACAGATGCGCCAGCACGGCGGCGACGCGATCCTGATCGAGGAGAACGGGCGCGTGGCCGGCATCCTGACCGAGCGTGACGTGCTCACGCGGGTGTTCGCTGACAAGGTCGACGAATCGCGATCCGTATCTGATTTCATGACCGCCGACCCGCACACGCTGTCGGCCGACGCGAGCCTGCTCGAGGCAATGCAGGCGATGGAGAGCGGCCATTACCGCAACCTGCCGCTCGTCGAGCAGGACGGCACGGTCGTCGGACTGCTTCGCCAGCAGGACCTGATCGAGTTCATCGCCGAAGCCTTTCCGCAGGAAATCCTTAACCTACCGCCAAGACCGCACCAGCTGATGGACCAGCCAGAGGGGGCTTGACAGCCGACGTGACCACTGAGACCGAACCAAAGAAGGACGTCAGTGTCCAGGAGCTCGAACGGGTAACGATCCGTTTCGCGGGTGACTCGGGCGACGGCATGCAGCTGACCGGGACGCAGTTCACGCGCACCGCCGCCGTTTTCGGCAACGACGTCAGCACGCTGCCCGATTACCCGGCGGAGATCCGTGCCCCGGCCGGCTCGCTGCCCGGCGTCTCCGGCTTCCAGATCAGCTTCTCGTCGGCGGACATCTATACGCCCGGCGACGAGCCGGATGTGCTCGTGGCGATGAACCCGGCCGCGCTGCGCACGAATATCGGCGAGCTGCCGGCGGGCGGCGCGCTGATCGTCAACAGCGACGCTTTCACCCCCGGCAATCTGAAGAAGGCGGGCTACGAGACCAACCCGCTGACCGATGGCTCGCTCAAGCAGTACAACGTCTTCGAGGTGCCCATCGGCACGCTCAACACGAGAGCGCTCGAAGGCCTCGACATGACCTCCAAGCAAGTCGACCTGACCAAGAACTTCTTCGCCCTGGGCCTGATGTTCTGGCTCTACGAGCGAAGCATGGATCCGACGCTGAAGTGGATCGATCAGCGCTTCAGCGCCAAGCCCGTCATCGCCGAGTCGAACAAGCGCGCGCTGAAAGCCGGTTATGCCTTCGGCGAGACGACCGAGATGTTTCACTCGACGTACCGAGTGGCACCGGCCAAGCTCGCGCCAGGGACATATCGCAACATCACCGGCAACGAGGCCACCGCGCTTGGCTTCGTGACCGCCGCCCGGCTGGCCAAGCGCGAGCTCGTCTACGGCTCGTACCCGATCACGCCCGCGAGCGACATCCTGCACGCCCTCGCCGGTTACAAGAACTTCGGCGTCAAGACGTTCCAGGCAGAGGATGAGATCGCCGCCATCGGTGCCGCCATCGGTGCCTCATACGGTGGAGCGATGGGCCTGACCGCCAGCTCGGGCCCTGGCATCGCGCTCAAGAGCGAGGCCATGAACCTGGCCGTGATGGTCGAGCTGCCGCTGGTCGTCGTCGACGTCCAGCGCGCGGGGCCGTCGACTGGCATGCCCACCAAGACGGAGCAGACAGACCTGCTGATGGCGATGTTCGGCCGCAATGGCGAGTCACCTGTGCCCATCGTCGCGCCGGCGACGCCAGCCGAGTGCTTCGATTACGCGATCGAGGCTTTCCGCCTGGCACTGCGCTACATGACGCCGGTGCTCTACCTGTCCGACGGCTTCCTGGCCAACGGCGCGGAGCCCTGGCGCATTCCGAACTTCGACGAGCTGCCCGACATCTCGGTCCCCAATCACACCGATAAACCGAGCTTCCAGCCATACGCGCGCGATCCGCACACGCTCGCCCGACCGTGGGCGGTGCCGGGCACGCCCGGACTCGAGCACCGTATCGGTGGTCTCGAGAAGGCCGATGTCACCGGCAATGTCAGCTACGACCCGGACAACCACCACCGAATGACCCTCCTGCGCCAGCAGAAGATCGCGGGCATCGCCGACGACATTCCGCTCCTGGAAGTGCACGGTCCGGAGAATGGCGACCTGCTCATCCTCGGCTGGGGCTCGACGTACGGGGCGATCCGCAGCGCCGTCGAGCGCCTCCAGGCTGAAGGCTGGAGTGTGGCCCACGCCCACCTTCGGCACATGAACCCGTTCCCGAGGAACCTCGAGACCGTGCTTCGCAGCTACAAGCGCGTGCTGGTGCCGGAGGTCAACATGGGCCAACTGTCGCTGCTCCTGCGGGCCAGGTTCCTGATCGACGTAGTCGGCTTCAACCGTGTGCGCGGCAAGCCCTTCCGGATCATCGAGATCAAGCAGGCGGCTGAAGAGCTGCTCGGCGTTCAATGACCAGCAACGGCCACACCAATGGCAACGGCGGCCAGCCCGCGCTGAGCCCGGAGAACGCTCAGGTGATCGAGCTGACGCGCAAGGACTTCGTCAGCGACCAGGAGGTCCGCTGGTGCCCCGGCTGCGGCGATTACTCGATCCTGGCCCAGACCCAGAAGACGATGCCCGACTTCGGCGTGCCCAAGGAGAACATCGTCTTCGTCTCCGGCATCGGCTGCAGTGGCCGCCTGCCGTACTACATGAACACCTACGGCTTCCATTCCATCCACGGCCGAGCGCCGACGCTCGCGACGGGCCTCAAGCTGGCCAACCCTGCCCTGATGGTGTGGGTCATCACCGGCGACGGTGACGCATTGTCGATCGGCGGCAACCACATCCTCCATTCGATGCGGCGCAACGTCGACATCAAGGTCGTGATGTTCAACAACCGCATCTACGGCCTGACCAAGGGCCAGGCGTCGCCGACGTCGGAGCTAGGCAAGAAGACCAAGTCTTCGCCGTACGGAACGGTCGACCTCCCGGTCCAGCCGCTGTCGATCGCCCTGGCCGCGGAGGCCAGCTTCGTCGCGCGCTCGGTCGACACGCACACCGAACACCTCCAGAACACGCTCGAGCGCGCCGGCTTCCACCATGGCTCGGTCTTCGTCGAGGTCCTCCAGAACTGCAACATCTTCAACGACGGCGCGTACCGTGAGTTCACCGAGCGCGACGTTCGCGACGACCGGATGCTCGTCCTCGAGGACGGCAAGCCGATGATCTTCGGCGCCAATCGCGACAAGGGCATCCGTCTCAACGGTCTTCATCCGGAGGTCGTACAGCTCGGCAACGGCATCACCGAGGAGGATCTGCTCGTTCACGACGAGACCGCGCAGGACCCGTACCTCGCCTACATGCTGTCGCGCATGTGGTGGCCGGACTACCCGGTGCCGGTCGGCGTGCTGCGGCGCATCGATCGCCCGACGCACGACCAGCTCATGGTCGGCCAGATCCAGGACGCGATCACCCGCCAGGGCACGGGCGACATCGGCAAGCTGCTCGCGAGCGGCGAGACGTGGACCGTCCAGGGCTGATCCCGTGATCTGCCCGCAGTGCGGCTTCAACAACATCCAGGGCGTCGACGAGTGTGAGAACTGCGGCTTCGACCTGATGTCGGTCGACCTCCCCTCGCCGAGCACGGAGTTCGAGGCCGAGATGGTGCTCATCCCGCTGGCTGACCTGCGTCATCACAGGCCGCTGACGATCGCGCCGACGGCGTCGGCCGCGGACGCCGTGCAGCAGATGCAGCAGGCCGGCGCCGGCTGTCTGATCGTCGAGGACGGCGATCAGGTGCGCGGCATCCTCAGCGAGCGGGACCTGGTCATGAAGCTGACTGAGTGGAAGCTGGATGGCGTCACCGTCGCGGATCTCATGACCGCGGACCCGGTCGTGCTCCGGCCAGATGACTCGATCGCGGTGGCGATCAACAAGATGGCCGTCGGCGGCTTTCGCCACATTCCGCTCGTCGAGAACGGCCGCGCAGTTGGCATCGTCTCTGCGCGTGACGTGTTCCGCCACATCCTGAGCGCCAGCCGCTGACCGCGGGCGCCGCTCTGCGGACAAGGAAAGACCCGAAGGAACCTCGGACATTCGGCGGAGCGGTGCAAGGAGACGAGCCCCTCGCAGAGCGCCTGAGGACGAGCCTCATGCGTCGGCTCCGGAACAAGTCCCTGAGCCTCCGGCTCTACCGGAACCGACCTCTTCCTGGAAAGCAAGCCTCCCGAGTTGAGTTCGGTTTTCCGTGGCCCCTTCGGGCTGAGACGAAGATTAGGGACGGCCGAAACCCGGCACAAGACAGTCATCCACGAGATTCACGAAACGTGGGCGACTTTATCCACCGACTCGTCAACGACTGGGGATAAGGCTGTGGATTGGGCGACGCCGGAGAGCGCCGCGTGGCACGATGCGCGTGATGACTGAGCGCAGCGAGGCATTGGTCAGCGTCGACATCGAAGCGTCGGGCGCCAGTCCGTCGACGGGCGGTCTGCTGTCAATCGGTGCCTGCCTCGTCGACGACCCCGACCAGGGCATCTATCTCGAGCTCAAGCCGGTCGGCGAGTTCGAATGGGACGACCACGCCGAGACGGTTCACGGGCTGACGCGCGAGCAGCTGGAGAAGGAAGGCCTGGAGCCGGCCGAGGCGATGGCGCGCTTCGATTCGTGGCTGGCCACGGCCTGCGCCGGCCGCGAACCTGTCTTTGTCGGCTTCAACGCGCCGTTCGATTGGATGTGGGTCGCCGACTACTTCTGGCGCTACCTGGGCCGCAACCCGTTCGGCATCGCGGCACTCGATCTCAAGTCGTATTACATGGGTCGCGACGGCATCTCACGCTGGGACGAGACGCGGCGCGCGAACGTTGACGCGCGTCTCGGCATCGAGCCCGACCACAACCATCACGCGCTCGACGACGCGCGCGGCCAGGCCCGGCTGGCAAGGATGCTCCTCAGCCGCGGCTGAGACGCTCAGCTGCGGGGGTCAGTCGCTCAGTAGACGTATGGGATGAAGCGCTTCGTGCGTGACGCGTATGCGGCGTAGTCGGGATAGCGCTGGCGCAGCAAGGTTTCCTCGTGGCGTGCCTTCAGGTCGAGGAACATGGCAAGGACGACCGAGACGATGAGCGCCACCAGGGCGTCCATCGCGACGCTGTAGCCGACCACGACGAGGATGACGCCCAGGTAGATCGGGTGCCGGACGTAGGCGTAGACACCATCCTCGATGAGCACGCCATCGTCGACCGGCTTGGGCAGCGCGCTCAGCGAAACGCCCAGACGCCGAATTCCCGAAAACAGGATCGCCGTTCCCAGGGCGATCAGAGCGCAGCCCGCGAGCATGGCCACGACCAGCTCCGCACCGCTGATGTCCGCCCGGCCGCGGACGCCGGCTCCGATCACCACCCAGATGAGGACGAACTGGATTCCGGTCCAGCCAACGCCGCGACTGCCGAGCGAAGACAGCTGCGAGGCCACTCCGCCGCGGGCGCTCCTCATGGCTCTGTCGAGGGCACGCCGAGGATGCTGAAACCGGCGTCGACGTAGAGCGTCTCGCCCGTGACGCCAGCCGAAAGGTCAGAAGCCAGATATACGGCCGTGGCACCGACGTCGTCGATGGTCACGTTGCGCCGCAACGGGGCGATGTCGCGGAACTTGCCGTACATCGTCTTGAAGCCGGCAACGCCGCTGGCCGCGAGAGTCCGAATCGGCCCGGCGCTGATGGCGTTGACGCGGATGTTGTCCGGGCCGAGGTCGGCGGCGAGGTAGCGCACGCTGGCCTCGAGCGCAGCCTTGGCGACGCCCATCACGTTGTAGTTCTGGACGACCTTCTCGGCGCCGTAGTAGCTGAGCGTCATCATGCTGCCGCCTTCGGGCATGAGCGGCGCGGCCCCACGGGCGAGCGCAACCATGGAGTAGGCACTGACGTCGAGCGCGAGCGCGAAGCCGTCGCGTGACGTGTCCACGAAGCGCCCGTCGAGGTCCTCGCGCTTGGCGAAGGCCAGGGCGTGCACGAGGATGTCGAGGTTGCCCTGCTCATTCTGCCAACGCTCGAAGACGCGGGCCATGTCGGCATCATTCTGGACGTCGCACGGCTCGACAAAGCTCGAGCCGATGCTCTCCGCGAGCGGCCTGACGCGTTTGTCGAGGAGCATCTCGATCGAGCTGAAGCC
>Ga0265319_1001533_pt1 | contig 13680 bp, 11 predicted proteins | sample 4824metaG_FD_192443 | JGI IMG/M metagenome (GOLD analysis project Ga0265319, IMG submission 192443) | Rhizosphere microbial communities from Carex aquatilis grown in University of Washington, Seatle, WA, United States - 4-8-24 metaG | ecosystem: Host-associated > Plants > Roots > Rhizosphere >...
CGGGGGCTCCGCTCACCGCGGCGGGTGCGGGCGCGGCGGTGGCGAGAAGCAGCGCGAGGAGGATGAGGGTGCGCACAACCCTCTAAACCCGAGCGCGCGGGCATCGGATCCAAGAATGCGACGGGCCCGCCCGACTTTGCGGCGAACGCCCCCGCCGGCGCGACAAGCGGCTACTCGACCCGCCCGAGGAGGGCCTTGATCCGGTCCTGGTAGCCGCGGCTCAGGCGCAGCTTTGTCCCGTCCTGGAGCACGACGGCATACTCGCCCTCGAACGAGGGGCTGAGCTTTCTCAGGCGGTCGGCGTTCACGATCGTCGAGCGATGGATCCGGATGAACCGGGCGGGATCCAGCCGCTCCTCGAGCGCCGCCATGGTGCCCCGCATCAGGTGCGTGCGCCCCGCCACGTGGAACTTCACGTAGTCGCCCTCCGCCTCGATCCAGTCGATCTCGCTGGTCTTCAGGAAGATGATCTCGCCCGAGGATTTCAGCAGGATCCGGTCCCTGCCCTCCCCCTCGATGTGCTCGAGCAGCCGCGTGAGCCGGTTGTCGACGATGTCGTTGCGCTTGCGCATGACCAGGTCGCGCGCGCGATCGAGCGCGGCGGCGAACCGGACGTCGTCATAGGGCTTGAGCAGGTAGTCCACCGCGTTGAACTCGAACGCGCGGAGCGCGTACTCGTCGTAGGCCGTGACGAAGACAACCACGGGCGCGACCTCCGGCCCGACGCGCCTGAGCGTCTCAAACCCGTCGCAGCCCACCATCTGCACGTCGAGGAAGACCAGGTCCGGCCGAAGGCGGGTGATGAGGTCCGCCGCCTCGACCCCGCCCGACGCCTCGCCGACGATCTCGATGCCGCCGTCGCGCTCGAGGAGCAGGCGCACCCCGCGGCGGGCGATCGGCTCGTCGTCCGCGATCAGGGTGCGGATGGGGAGCGGCTGGGCGGGCTTGCGTTGGGGCGTCATGTGCGGCAGGGCAGGATTATCTCCACCGAAATCCCGCCCGTCGGCCGGCCGCTCAGCGTCATCCTGCCGGCGCCCCCATAGAGCTTCGCGATGCGCTCCCGGGTGTTCGCCAGGCCGGTGCCCTCGACCACCCTGCGGTTCTCCGGCAGCCCCGGGCCGTCGTCGAGAACCTCGAGGTGCAGCGATCCATTCTCCACCCGCCCGAGGATGTCCACTCGCCCCGGGCCGGACTTGGGCGCGACCCCGTGGAGGATCGCGTTCTCGACGATCGGCTGGAGGATCAGCCACGGGACGGGCACGCCGAGCGCCTCCTCGTCGATGGAAATTGCCACGGTGAGGCGGTCGGGAAACCTGGCTTTTTGAATTTCAATGTAGCGCTCCAGAAAATCCATTTCGACGCGAAGGGTCGTCTCGTTCTTGTGGGTCCCGTCCAGGGACATCCGCAGGAGAGAACCCAGGCGGGCCAGCAAAGTTACAGCCATTTCATTCTTTCCGTCGCGCACCAGGACCGAGATGGTGTTCAGGGTGTTGAACAGGAAGTGGGGCTTGAGCTGCTCCCGGAGCGCCTTGAGCTCGGCCTCGATCAGGCGGCTCTCGAGCTGGACCGCCCTGATCTCCTCGTTCTTGAACCTTCGCTGGAGCTCGCCGCCGTAGCCGAACGCGATCACGGCCCAGTAGTACGCCATGTCCACCATGTTGTGCCCGTAGAAGCTCCTGGAGGCCGCGTGCCAGAACCCCCCGGTGATCGGGTCGAAGAAGATCGAGTACGCCTCGATGCGCCCGAGATAGAACGTGGCCATAACGAGGAAGCTGAACAGGATGTGAAACAGGACGCCGCCAACCCAGTGCCCAGAGCTGAGCGGCATCCGCGCGCGCAGCATCAGGATGAAGGGCGCCAGGCACGCCCACATCGCGGCGCGCCCGAACTGGGGGATGGCGACCTCGGCAAAATCGGCCCAGCTCATCTCCGCCCTCATGTTGAAGTAAACCTCGAGCGAGAGCACGAGGCCGAGGAAGGCCCACCCCGCAGCCGTGGCGGCTATCCTTAGCCATCGATTCTTCATGTAGTGAGGGCCCTTCATTCCGCCGATGGGTCGGCCGGTTCAAGCCGATATCCTTCCTTTTGCGACGAATCGACGGAAAACCGCGCCAGAGCGCATGCGGCGCGCGTCCGGAAAAAGGACGAGCCGCTTAACAATCTAGGCGCGCAGCGATCCCTGGCGGCGCTCCCGCTCGGCCCACAGCGCGGCGCCGACGATTCCGGCCTCGTTCAGGAACTCGGCCGGGACCATCCTCACGCGCGGCTTGACGAACTTGAAGAACTTCCGGTGCTTCGCGCTGATGCCCCCGCCGATAATGATCAGCTCGGGCCAGAGGATGTCCTCTAGGATCCCGACGTAGCGGCCGAGGCGGGTTCCCCACTCCTTCCAGGAAAGGTCCTTCCTGTGTTTCACCGACGCCGCGACCCTCCTCTCGGCATCCCTGCCGTCCATCTGCAGGTGGCCGAGCTCGCACGGGAAATGGGCCCCCCGGAAGAAGAGGACGGACCCGACACCCGTCCCGAGGGTCAGCATGAGCGCCTTCCCGCCGAAATTCCTCCCTGCGCCGAATTTCATCTCCGCCAGGCCTGCGGCCGCGGCGTCGTTCGTCAGCGCCACGTGAAGGCCCATCGCCCTGCTGAAAAGCCTGGCGCCGTCGCAGCCGATGAACTTCTTGTCGAGGTTCGCCGACGTCAGGATCGTGCTGCCGTGGATGACCCCCGGGAAGCCGATCCCGACCGGGCCCCTCCACCGGAAATGGGTCGCGATCATGGCGGCGGCATCGGCCATCTCGGCGGGCGACAGGGGGAGCGGGGTCTCGATCTTGAACCGGTCGGCCAGGAGGCGTCCGGTGGACGCTTCGACCGGCGCGCCCTTTATGGCGGATCCGCCTACGTCTATGCCGAGCGCCCTCATGCGGCACACGTAGACAGCCCGCCGGCCCCGTTTCAATGCCATGTTTGGGCACCGGCGTCTTTCGGGTCAGTCCCCTTGACGCGGGGCCCGCGGCCCGTTCCTCTTTTCGGCATGAAAGTAACCTATTACCTCGAGGTCCTTTCGTCCTGGTGCCACTGGGTCGAGCCGGTGTGGGCCGACCTGAAGGCGCGGTACGCCGGGAGGGCCGAATTCGAATGGCGGATCGCCCTCATGCGCCAGGAGGACTTCCCGGTTTCCCGCAGCCAGTGCGACTGGTTCTACCGCAGAAGCGGAGGGACCGTCATGCGCTCGCCGGTCATGCTCAACTCAGGATGGTTCGAGGAGGGGCGCACGGACGCCTTCGCGAACCCGAGCCTGGTCGCCGAGGCCGGCAGGGATTTTGGATTCCACGATGACACGATCCGGCTCGCGCTGTCGCGGGCCGCGCTGGCCGACGGCAGGAAGATCGGCCGGATCGAGGAGGCCGTTGCGGTGGCGGCGAAGGCGTCCGGGATTCCCGCCAAGAAGCTCCGGACGAGCGCGGAGTCCGCCGCGGTGAGGGCGAGGGTGGACGCGAGCACGGCGGAGTTCTTCTCGCACCGGATCACGCAGCGGCCGTCGTTCGTCCTCGTGGATTCCATCGGCGACAAGTCCGTGTTCTCGGGCCTGGTCAGCCTCCAGCCCGTAGCGGCGGCGATCGACGCCATGCTTTCCGACACGGCCGCCTATGCCTCGCACGCCGCCCACCACGGGGCGCCGCCGAAGAAATAGCCCGGGCCGACCACCATGGACTACGTCAACCTCGGGCCGACGGGACTGAAGGTGTCCCGGATCTGCCTGGGCACGATGACCTACGGATCCAGCAAGTGGAGGCCGTGGGTGCTCGACGAGGCGGAGAGCCGGCCGTTCCTGAAGCGCGCGCTCGAGGCCGGCATAAACTTCTTTGACTCGGCGGACATGTATTCCCTCGGCGCGAGCGAGGAGGTCCTCGGGAGGGCCCTGAGGGACTTTGGCCAGGGCCGCGACCGCGTTGTCATCGCAACAAAGGTCTTCAACGCGATGGGCGACGACCCGAACCAGCGCGGCCTGTCGCGAAAGCACATCCGCCACGCGCTCGAGGACAGCCTCAGGCGCCTCGGGACCGACTACGTCGACCTGTACCAGATCCACCGGTTCGACCCGGAAACCCCCGTCGGGGAGACGATGGAGGCGCTCAACGACCTCGTGCGGGCGGGCAAGGTGCTTCACCTGGGAGCGTCGTCGATGTTCGCCTGGCAGCTCTCGAAGATGATCCACACCGCCGAGGCGCGCGGATGGACGCCGTTTGTCACGATGCAGAACCACTACAACCTGCTGTACCGCGAGGAGGAGCGGGAGATGATCCCGTTCTGCGCCGACAGGTCGGTCGGCCTGCTTCCCTGGAGCCCCCTCGCGCGGGGCATCCTCGCCCGCGGCCCGGATGCCGCCACGGCCCGCGCAACCACCGACGAATACGCGCGCAGCCTCTACGGCGCGGGCCTTTCCGAGGGGGACCGGGCGATCGTCGCGGCGGTCCAGAAGGTCGCGGCGGCACGGGGCGTCCCCCCCGCCCAGATCGCGCTCGCGTGGCTCTGCCAGCGGCCCTGCGTCGTTGCGCCGATCGTGGGCGCGTCCAAGCCTCACCACATCGAGGATGCGGTCGCGGCTCTTGCGCTCAAGCTGGGCGCCGAGGAGATCGCGGCGCTCGAGGCGCCCTACGTCCCGCACGCCGTCGCCGGACACCGATGAACTCGAAGGCAGCCTTTTTGAGGGCGGCGTCGCTTGCCGCGGCGGCCGCGCTCGCGGCCGCAAGCGCCCTGGGCGCGACCGGGACCGTGTTCGATGACCGGAACGGCGACGGCGTCCGCGAGCCGGGCGAGCCGGGCCTGGCCTCCGTCGCCGTATCAAACGGCGTCGATGTCGTGCTGACCGGCCCGGACGGCGCCTACCAGGTGCCCGACCGCCCGGGAGATGCGGTCTTTGTGATAAAGCCGAGGGGCTGGCGCCCGCCGGTCGACGGGGAGAACCTGCCGCTGTTCCACGCGCCGGGCGGAGCCGGTGCGCCGGTCGATTTTCCCCTGCGAAAGGCGGACGAGCCGGACGACCTGCGGGCGCTCATCCTCACCGACCCGCAGCCGTCCTCCCCCCTCGAGGTGGGCTACCTTTCCCGGGGCCTGGTCGAGGGCGTCGGCCGCAGGGACGATGTCGCCTTCGGCGTCACGCTCGGCGACGTCGTCTATGACCGGCCCGACCTCTTCCACCCTGTGAACGCCGCGCTGGCCCGGATCGGCGTCCCCTGGTACAGCGTTCCCGGCAACCACGACCTCGCCCTCGGCACTCCGGACGAGCGCGCTGCCGCGGCGCCGTTCGAGGCGGTCTATGGCCCCTCGACCTACGCCTTTCACGCGGGTCCCGCGCTCTTCGTCGCTCTGGACGACGTGAGGCCGCTGGGCGGGCCGCGCTACATAGGGGGCCTGCGCAACGGCCAGTTCGAGTTCCTCGGCAACCTCCTGCGGCAGACGCCGCCCGGCGAGTGGGTGGTCCTCCTGATGCACATGCCTCTGTTCCCGCCGGACCCGTCGGGAACCGAGACGTTCCGGGCCGCCGACCGGCTGAGGCTCTTCGGCCTTCTCGGCGGCCGCCGGCGCGTCCTCGTGCTTTCCGGGCACACCCACTACCAGCGCCACGTGATGCACGGGCCCGACGACGGCTGGACGGGGAAGGACCCGATCCACGAATACAATGTCGCGGCGGCGTGCGGGGGTTTCTGGGGGGGGCCGCCGGACCGCGACGGGATCCCCGCCGCGACGATGTGGGACGGCACGCCGCCCGGGTACGCGCTGCTTCAATTCGAGGGCGAGAGGGTCTCGCTCGACTATGTCCCCTCCAGGATGCCGGCGGACCACCAGATCGCGCTTCACGCCCCGGAGGCGGTCGCGCCAAGGCAGGGCTTCGTCTCCTTCTACGCGAACGTGTTCAACGGCCACGACGGATGGCTGGTCGAGGCGCGCGTGGACAACCGGGCGTGGAACCCCATCCGCAGGATCCTCGGCTGGGACCCGTCCTACGCGGCCGACTTCCTTGCACAGGATTCGGACCCCCACCCGTCCGCCCGCCCCAGGCTTCCCGACCCGGCCATCTGCTATCACCTCTGGCGGGGACCGATTCCCGCGGACCTGGCACCGGGCAGGCACGTGCTCCATGTCCGCGCCACCGACCCGGAGGGCCGGGTCTTTTCGGCAGAGAGCGCGCTCGACGTCGTCAAGCCCTGAACTGCCGGGTTTTCCGGTACATGCTTTTGCGTACGAATAGTCCATGACGGCCCCTGGAAAACGCGTTTCATCGGCCGGGTCGACTCCGCACCACTGCCATCGGTCCGTTCCCTTGCGGGTTGCGCGCTCCTCTGGATAGCCGCCTGGGACGCCGCCGCATCGCCAGGCGCCGCGCCCGGCCCCCTGCAGGGGACCGAGGGGATGCCGCCTATGCGCGTGTTCACGGTGCGCGAGACCGGCGTGGCGACGATGGCCTGGTCGGCGGCGCAGGACCTCTCGGGAAGGATGTTCTTCGGGTGCGACACGGTCGTCTCGTTCGACGGGGACCGATGGCGCGCGGAGAAGATGGACGCCACCTACCTTGTCCGCGGCCTCGATGTCGGGCCGAACGGCAGGATCTGGGCCGCCGGCGTGAACCAGGCCGGCTGGTTCGAGCCCGGGGACCGGGGCCGCCTCGAGTACCATTCCCTGATGCCCCGCATGCCGGCGGGCAGGCCCGATCTCGGGGACGTCTGGAGGGTGTACGCCCAGGGCGCCGCCAGCGCCATCTTCGTCGCCCGCGAGAGGATCCTGAGGTGGGACGGCGGGAAGTTCGAGTCATGGGACTATCCGGGGATGAACCTCCTCTGGTCGACGCGCACCGCCCGCGCCGTCTACGTGCACTATCCGCCGCTCGGCCTGCTGAGGATCGGCAGCGCGGGGCCCGAGCTGGTCGCCCCGGCGTCCGTCATCGGGACCGAGGAGGTCCGCTGGCTCGATGACACGGGCGAGGATTGGCTCCTGCTGACCCCGCAGGGCTTCAAGGCGCTGCACAGGGGCGCCTGCGCGCCCCTTGACACGGAGGCCTCCGGATTCGCGCGCGCCAACACCCCCACCTCGGTGGCGCGCCTCGGGGATGGCTCCCTCGCGGTCGGCACGCTCCAGGGCGGGATCGCGATTGTCACCCAGACCGGAGCCGTCCGCAGGGTCTTCAACCTCCGGGCCGGGCTGCCCGCCAACCAGATCTACTCCCTGTTCGTTGACCGCGACGGCGCGCTCTGGGCGACGGGACCCTCGCAGATCGTCCGTCTCGCAATCGGATCGGACACGTCGGTCTACGGCCAGCGGAGCGGCTACCCTCCCGGCGGCTGCTGCTCGATCGACGGGCTCTCGGGATCGGTGTTCGCCGTGTCCCACAGCGACCTCTTCCGCCTGTCCGCCGATCCCCAGTCCGGAGGCGCCGGCCAGTTCGCGGCGCTCGGCACGACGAGCAGCAGGTTCTACAGCCTGCTTTCGACGCCCCAGGGGCTGGCCGTCGGCCACTTCCACGGGCTCGGGCTGTGGTCCGCCGAGGGCATGAGGCCCCTGCTGCATCTCGACGACATCGTGTTCCGGACCACTCCGTCCCAGTCGCACCCCGGACGAATCCTGGCGTCGCTGTTCGACCGCGTCCTTTCCGTGGACCCGGAGGCCGGCACCTCGGGCGTCGTCGCGGATTCCCTGCCCGACTACGGCGACTCGGTGGCCGACGAGCCCTCCGGAAGAATCTGGATCGGCACGCCCTCCAGGGGGCTGTTCGTCGCGGGACCCGGCTCGACCAAGTCGGTGCCCGCGGGTCCGCGCTTTGGGCCCGTGCCGTCCTCGGGCACCGCGTTCGTGGCGCGGGTGGGCGCGAGGGTCGTGGTCCTGGCAAAGGGAGCCGCGTATTTCCTGGATGCCAGGACGGACAGGTTCCGCCTCATCGCCGGCGTCCCCGAGGGCAACCCGTCGGCGGTCTCCAATCCGGACAGCGGCGGCTCGGTCTGGGCTGCCCTCGACCCTTACGAGGGCGGCCATTCGCCGCGGCTGGGAAAGATATCGGCCACGATGGACGGCGCCGCGTGGACGCCCCAGTCGGTCGAGGGCCTCGCCGGCCTCGGGTCCCCGCTCGGCCTGCGCGTGATCCATTCCGCCGGCCACGACGACCTCTGGATCTCCGGGACGGAATCCCTCATCCGCGCCGGGCCCGCGGCGCTCTCCCCGCGTCCGCCCCCGCGCAGGCCGGCGATCCGGGCGTGGGTCAGGGCCGAGGACGGGGGGCCCGGCGGCCCGGTCGGCGGGACGCTGCCGTATTCGACGAGGGGTCTGCACGTCGAATACAGCTCGCTCGACTATGGCATGCGCGAGTCGGAGAGCTTTCAGACGATGCTGGGCGGCGTCGAGAACCAGTGGTCGCCCCCGACCCAGTCGGCGGACAGGGAGATATCGGGGCTCCGCGACGGGAACTATGACTTCAAGGTCAGGCTCGTGACGGACTCGGGCGAGGTCGGGGAGCCCGCCCTCCTGCATTTCGGCATTGCGCCGCCCTGGTGGGCGACGCCCATCGCCCGGGCGTCCTTCGGCATCCTGGCAGGGCTCGGGATCGTCGGCCTCCTGCGGTTCCGCACGAGATCGCTCAAGCGAAGGGCCGAGGTGCTGGAGAGGGTTGTGCGCGAGCGCACGGAGGAGCTCGAGGAGGCCAACGCGGCGAAGACGGAGTTCGTCGCCAGCATGAGCCACGAGATCCGGAATCCGATGGGCGGCATCGTGGCGTCCGCGGTCGCGCTGTCCGAGATGCCGCTCGGCCCCGACCAGCAGAGGCTCGTGGGCACCATCCGAAGCTGCGCGACCTTTCTCGCTTCGCTCGTCGAGGACGTGCTCGATTTCGCGTCGATCGAGGCCGGGGCATACCGCGTCACCCCGTCGCCGTTCAGCCCGCGGGAGATGCTGGAGAACGTCGTGACGATGCTCGAGGCCCGCTCGCCGGAGGCCCGGATGGAGGTCGCGGTCGGCGCCGGGCTCCCCGAGCGGATCCTCGGGGATGCCGCGCGGATCCAGCAGGTGATCGTCAACTTCGCCGCGAACTCGCTCAAGTTCGGCGGGCGCACGATCCGGCTGTCGGCGGACCCGGAGGGCGGCGAAGTCGTCTTCAAGGTTGCCGACGACGGGATCGGGGTTCCGCGGGACGAGCGGAAGAACCTCTTCATCCGGTTCTCCCGGCTGAAGTCCGCCCGCAACTTCGCGGTCCCCGGGACCGGGCTCGGCCTGGCGGTCAGCCGGGCGCTCGCGGAGCGGATGGGCGGCTCGGTCGGCTTCCTGCCGGCGGCCGGCCGGGGCTCGACGTTCTTCCTGCGCCTTCCCATGGAGGCCGGCGCGACGTCGGCCCTCGAGTTCGGCGCCTTCGACGCGCGGGGCGCAGGGGCCCTCGTGGTCGAGGACATAGAGTACAACGCCCGCGCCCTCGGCCTGATGCTTGGGAGGCTAGGGTTCCGCGTCGATTTCGCGCGGGACGGGGAGGAGGCGCTAGCGCGCCTCGCCTCGGCCACCTACCGGGTGGTGCTGATCGACTGCGACCTTCCCGGAATGGGGGGAATCGAGCTGGCCCGCCGCTTCCGCGCCTCGGAGGCGCCTCGGGGACAGACGTTCATCGTCGCCACGACCGCCCTGTCGACAGCCGCCGACCGGAACTCGTGCATGGCCGCGGGAATGGACGCCTTCATGAGCAAGCCGATAACGCCCGAGAAGCTTCGCACCGTCCTCATGGCGTTGAACGGGTCGGGGCCGCACCCGGCCCGCGCTACCCCTTCCGCCGCCCAAGCCGCTGGAATCCCTGGGATCAAGCTGGAGCTGCTCCTTCACCTGACCGACGGCACGGCGGCGAGCCTGGGCAGGGAGCTGGCGAGGTTTGACGCGTCGATTGAGGAGGCGGTGCGGGGCCTCGCGGCGGCCCGCGCCTCCGCTTCGCGGCCCGCGGTCTCATCCGCGGCCCACCGGGTGCTCTCCCTTGCCAGGATGGTCGGCGCGGAGGATCTCTCCGCCGCCGCGGCGGACCTGCAGGACTTTGCGGAAGTCTACTCGGACGCCGAGCTTGGGAGCGAGATCGAGGCGCTGGGCAGGCAAGCCCGCGACCTCAGGAGACTTCTTGCGGGCGCCTCGAAGGGCGCCTCCGTCAATCCTTCTTCGGCTTCTTGAACTGCTTGTGGTCCTTCTTCTCGAGCGCGTCGATGTCGTCCACGATCCTCGCCGCATCCCCGTTCCTGCCGGCGGTGAGCGCGTCCGCGAGCTTTGCAAACTCGTCCTGCATGCCCCGGATCCCCGCCTTGAAATCGTCCATGAACTTCGCCCGCTGATCCCCGGGGATGTCGGCGGCCTTGGCCGGCGTCAGGTCGATGGCCTCCTTTGCCGCCTCCTGCATCGTGGCCAGGAGCTGCAGGGACGAGGCGTTCTGGGCCGGATCCGCAACCTGCTTCTTCAGCTTCCGGAAGGCCTTCCCCATCCGCTCCATGCGGGTTTCCAGCTCGGTCTTCTTCTCATCGTCCTTCCCGGGTGAGGGCACGGCGCCAGGGGCGGGCGGGCCGGCGGGCGCGTCGGCTCCGGAGAGAATCGGCGAGGCTGCGGACAGGGCCAGGAGCAGGGCGAGCGCTGGGCGGAACTTCATTTTGAGGGATGTTCTCTGTTCAGGGGGTGGAAAAAACGGGGCGGAGTCTCTCGGATGAACCTTCGCTCGGCAATTCGTTTCACGGGGCCCGGCGCCTTGTCCCTCCTCCCCTGCGGCCCAGCTCTTGGATAAGGATCGCGGCGGCGGCCGACACGTTCAGCGACTCGACGCGTCCGCCGCCGGGGATGGACACGAGGCGGGTGCAGGCCGACTCCACGGCGGGCGCGAGCCCGTGCTCCTCGTTTCCAAGGACGAGCGCCCAGGGCGCCGGCGGTCCCGCGAACGGGCCCGCCGCGGCTCCGCCCCTGGTGGCCGCCCCGACGACGTCGAATCCGGCCGCCGAGAGCTGGCGCAGGAAGGCCGCGACCTCGGGAACGGAGAAGACATCGAGGGCGTCCAGTCCGCCCTCCGCCACGCGGTACGCCGCGGCGCCCGGCCTTGCCGCCGCCGGGTCCCCGGCGATGACTATCCTCGGGACGCCGAGGTAGGCGGCGGTCCTCGCTATGGCCCCGAGATTGTGGGCGTTGCCCACCCTGTCCAGGACAACAAGGTTCTCGTGCCTGCGGCGCCACGCCGCGGCGTTCTCCGCGGTGGCGACCGCCGGAAGCCTGTCCTCGACGACCGCGACGATTCCGCCGTGGTGCACGGAGCCGGCGATCCGCTCAAGCTCGGCCGGCTCGACGCACCGATAGACCTTCCGGGCGCCCGCGAGCGCGCGGCAGATGAGGCCGACCCGCTTCGACGTCGGGCGGTCGAAGAACAGGCGCACGATGGTGGAGGCGTCGCGCTGGAACCTCGCGCGCACCGCCGCGAGCCCGCAAATGGCGATCTCGCTGTCCTTCATGGGACGGCGCCGGTCACGGTGAACTCCTCCCGGTCATGGTACAGGTGCACGATCCTGACCTCCGTTGCGCGCGTGGCAAACGGCGAATCCGGGGCGCGAAGCTCGGAAAGGAGGGCAATCGGGTCGACGCGGCCGAACTTCAGGTTGATCACAAAGCGCCGGCACCAGCCCCCCTCGAGCCAAGGCCCGACGATGGACTGAAGGACCTTCCTCGGGTCCTCAAGCATGTCGCAGAAGAGCCAGTCATAGGTGGCGCTCCTGCCCGGGCTGAATCCAAACGCGTCGGCGAGCCTGTGGTCGATGAGCGGGTGGTCGAGCGCCCCTCCCTTCATGGGCCCGTTGTCGACGGCGACGACGCGGGCCCCCCGCTTTGCGGCGCTGTAGCTCCAGCCCCCGGGCGCCGCCCCGAGGTCGCAGACGGATTCGCCGGGCCGCGGCTCGGCGCCGATGATGGCATACGACTCCTCCACCTTCAGGTACGAGCGCGAGGGCGCCAGGTCGTCGTCGGCCATCCGGCAGGGCCCGTTCATGTAGGCCGACCGCGCCACGTGCGCCTTTCCGTAGTCCGTGAACCACACGAAGAGGCCGCGCGCCGGACCGACCCTCGGCTTCTCAGGAGTCGCGAGCCTGGCCACCCTTCCGAGCTTCTTCTTCAGCAGCTCGTGGAACGCGGCCTCGACCGAGGCGACACGCCGGCCCAGGCCGGTGGCCTCCTGGCTGCCCGCGAACAGGCAGGGCCATGGCGAGTCGACCCGCTCGCCCCTGAGGCTTGCGGCGAACAGGTCCATGACCGCCTGCGCCAGGCCGTTCACGCTCTCGCCCGCAACCGGCTCGGGCGACTCCAGCACCGCGTGCGGGAAAGCCGCCTGCCGGAGTCCTTCGAGAGGCGCAGACGGGCCCGGCGCCGCCAGGGGGATGGCGAGGGCCCAGCCCGGGCCGCTTCCGTCGGACCGCAGGCCGCGGCCCTCCATCTCGCGCACGAGGAGCCCCTCGAATCCGGATTGGCAGACCACAAGGGCCCCGTTGGATGACATGGCGGCCGAGCTAACCCGAGCAGCGCCGGCCGTTCAAAGCAAAAGGCCCCGCGGCAGGACGCCGTGACCCGCGTCTATGTGGGCCACCGAGACTCTGCCCCCGTCAAGGGTGAACCCCCCCTCGAAGGGATTCTCGGCGAGGAACAGGGGGGTATCGAGGTCGGCGTACGCGAAGCCGCCGATGCCGGACGCAAAGCATGCCGAGGCGGTCATCGCGAGGATCGACTCGACGTTCCCCCCAATCATCAGGCCGATCCCGGTTTCGCGCGCGACGGCAACGACCTTGAGCGCCTCCGAAATCCCCGCCTTCATGAGCTTGACGTTGATCACCTGGGCCGCGCCCGCCCGGGCCACGAGGCGCGCGTCCTCCGCGGAGCTCACGCTCTCGTCCGCGGCCACCTTCCAGCCGGACTCCTCGGCGAGGGCGCGCATCCCATGGAGGTCGTCCTTCGCAAGCCACTGCTCGAGCAGCTCCGGATGGATGCCACGCGCCTTCAGCCCCCTCACGAGCCTGGCCGCGTCGGCGCGCCCGATGCCCGCGTTGCCGTCTAGGATGAGGGGCGAATCGGGCAAGGCCTCGCGGATCGCCGAGATCCGGTCGAGGTCGGCGTCGGGTCCCCCCGGGCCCCCGATCTTCGCCTTTATGAGCCGAATCCCGCGCCGGGCGATCTGGAGCGCCGCCTCCCTCGCCTCCCCGGCCGTGCCGGTCGTGATCGTCATGTCCGTCTCGAGCTCGGAGCCGGCGCCCCCGAAGAAACGGCACAGGGAGACGCCGGAGCGCCGCGTGACGGCGTCGAGGAGCGCCGTCTCGAGTGCGCACAGCGCCGACCCGAATCCCGGCACGCCGGTCGCGCGAAACTCGAAGGCGATGCCCTCCCAGTCCGCGGCGTCGCGCCCCGGCAGCCAGTTCGCGGCGCGCGACAGGTGCCCCATGGCGGCGGACTGCGTCTCGCCGTTGTAGGCGGGAAAGGGCGCCGCCTCCCCGTGGCCAAGCGTGCCGTCGGAGAGCTCGACCTGGAGGAGCACGTTGGCCGCCGTGCCGAGGGAGCCCCGGGAGATCCCGAACGGCGCGCGCAGCGCGATGTCCAGCGGAGCCACGCGCACCGCGCGCACCGATGTCGGCTGGAGCGCGAAGTCCATCCCGCGACGCTCCCCCGGCC
>Ga0265319_1001537_pt1 | contig 13647 bp, 9 predicted proteins | sample 4824metaG_FD_192443 | JGI IMG/M metagenome (GOLD analysis project Ga0265319, IMG submission 192443) | Rhizosphere microbial communities from Carex aquatilis grown in University of Washington, Seatle, WA, United States - 4-8-24 metaG | ecosystem: Host-associated > Plants > Roots > Rhizosphere >...
GCGTGAAATGTTGATTATCTGCATCACCCGCATATTTTCCTGGCTTGCCGTCCAACGAGCAAAAATGAAAATTACCTTGTTTCAATCACCCCGGAGTCAAGGGGCCGGGTATCCGATGCCTTCAATAATCTTATCTTGACCGTTGTGCCTATCTTATCTGAGTTGCTGATCGTTAACCTCCCTCCATAGAGTTCGGCAAGCGACTTTACAATGGCGAGTCCGAGCCCTGCGCCTTGCTGTTCAAAATGGGGGCGTTCAAACTGCTGAAATGCGGTGACCGTATCGATTTGTTCGTTCGACATTCCGCGCCCTTCATCTCTAATTTTTATCGTCACTTCTCTGTCATCTTCCTCGCTCGATATCGATATCTTCGTTCCGGGTTCCGAGAATTTTATTGCGTTGTCGATGATCTCCTCGATGATCTTTGTCAGATGTGATGGAGAAATCTGCACCTGAGAGTCCGTAACCGAAATTTCCATTGAATCGGCGCGCCCGTGCTTCGCTGCTTCCTGTGCCGCTGTTGACCCCACCAGTTCACGCAGCAGGGATACCGATTCCCTGCGCATTGCTGCAACGGTGCTTCGATTGTTCGTCCATAACTGTAATTCTCCGTAGAGAATCATGTTTTCCAATAAATGGTGAAGCCGCTGCGCCGATTTTGAAATCAGTTCGCCTGCCTCTTTCACTTCATCGGCAGTCAGATTGTTTTCCTCTATCAAGAACTGTGCACACCCGATGATGCTGTGCAGCGGAGTTCGAAATTCATGAGGCAGAGAACGTACAATACTTGTTTTGATGTCGTCATACTGCGATTCGAGATGCTTCTGGAATGACTTTGTTTTATCCAGTCTTGTCTTTATTGCATCCAGAAGGTCTGCCGATGAGAATGGTTTTATCAGGTAGTCGTCCGCGCCGAGCTGCATCCCTTGCCGCACATCGCCGTTTGCAGAATTGCCAGTTATAAAAATAAACGGTATCGCGCTGAATTCGGGATACTCTTTCAGTGTGCTCAGCAACGTACGGCCATCCATCTTCGGCATGTTAATGTCGCAAAGCACTAGGTCCGGATGATGCAGTTTCACCGCGACCAATCCATCCAATCCATTCGCTGCCTCGATACTTTCATATCCCATGCTCTTGAGTGTAGCGGAAATCATCGTGCGGTAGACTTCTTCGTCGTCAATAATGAGGATCTTTTGCGGCGGGAAGTATGCTGCTGTCTGTGTCATTGTGTATTCCTTGTCGAAGAGTTCCTTATGCCATGATCACTTTGCGTCGATCGTTTGACGAACCTTCCGCAGAACTTCGTCCTGCAGATACGGTTTCTGAATGAAGCATTTTAGTCCTGCCTTATACATCTCGGATTTTGTTTCCGGATCGAAAAAGCCGCTTGCGAAAATTATTTTTGCGTCCGGATTAATAGCTCGGATTTTCCTGAAGACTTCGTGCCCGCCAAAGGTAGGAAGCCCGATATCGGAAAGAACGACAGCGATTTGTTTCTGATGGGTCCGGTACATTTCCACTCCCTGCATACCGTCTTCTGCCGTGAGCACCGTGTACCCCTTCGAAACAAGAATATTTTTTGCAAGCGTGCTCAGGACCTTTTCATCTTCAATCAACAAGACAGTCTCTGTTCCTCCGGCTATTTCCTCAAGGGGCTTCTTCACCATAGGCACTTCGTTGGGCGTACGCTCGGGTATTGGGAGGTACAGAACAAAGCTTGTTCCTTTTCCAAGCTCGCTCCGGACATCAATGAAGCCGTTGTGATGGGTAACGATGCCGAAGACCACCGCCAGGCCCAGGCCGGTTCCTTTGCCGCGGGTTTTTGTTGTAAAAAATGGTTCGAAGACTTTCCGGCGTGTTGCCTCATCCATGCCCGTTCCCGTATCGGTGACTTCGATCCGGACGTACCGGCGAGCCTTTGCTTCGTGGAATTGCTGGCGAACAGCGCCGCCTTCGATCGTGCTCGTGATGATTGAAATTGTACCGTTTTCGAGAATTGCATCGCGCGCATTGACGAGAAGATTCATAAGGACTTGGTGGATCTGGCTGGAATCGGCAACGATCGCGGGTACATCCGGTTCCAGAGACGTGGTGATGATGATCGTTTTCGGGAAGGTTTGCTGCAGAAGATTGGCGAGTTCCGTGATAATGTTGTTGACCTTGACAGATTCTAAGAGAGGTTCCGTCTTCCGCGCGAAGAGCATGAGTTGTTTGACCAGCACTGCCCCGCGCTGCGTTGCTTTTGTAATTGCCTCGACACTTTCAGCGTACATGCCGGCATCTTCCCTCAGACGGACAAGGAGAGATGAGTGGCCCAAAATAATGCCGAGAATGTTATTAAAATCGTGGGCGATGCCGCTGGCCAGCGTGCCGATACTCTCAAGTTTTTGAGCCTGCTGGAGCTGCGATTCTAAACTTTTCCTTTTCTCCTCGTCCCGCTTGCGTTCGGTGACATCGCGGTTGGCGCTAAGGTATCCGGTGACCTCCCCCTTTTCATTGCGAAGGACTTCAGAAGAAATTTCGACCGGAATTCTAACGCCGTCTTTACGAACCTGAGTCGCTTCACCTCGCCATCGTCCCGAATCCGAGATCATATGTCTCACCTTCTCGGCTTCGGCCTCAGCCCATTCTGTGCGTACGATGTCCAATCCATTTGCCCCCAGCACTTCCTCGGCCCTCCAACCGTACAGAGATTCTGCACAAGTGTTCCATGCAGTTATTCGGTACTGCGCATCGGAGGCGATGATCGCATCATTGATGTTCTCGATCAAAGCCGCATTGTAGCGCAACTTTTCCTCTGCTTTTTTGCGTTCTGTGATATCCGTTGCGACGCCGATAAGGGCCATTGCGTTTCCCTTCTCGTCCGTCACGATGCTCGTAGAAAGGGAAATGAGAAATTCGGACCCGTCCTTCCTCCGATTCATAATTTCTCCCTGCCAGCTTCCATGATTTGTTGCGGAAAGTATGTCAGCGGCAATTTCCGGGGTATTCTCGTGGGATCTCACCATTCCGATGTTCTTACCCAGCAATTCACTTTCAGTGTAGCCGTATGACTTCAGAAAGGCTTCGTTGACAAAAAGAGTTTTGTTGTCAAGGTCTGTAATGCTGACGTATTCACTGATGCTCTTGATTGCGTGAGCAAGCATTCGATTCTTCGTCTCTGCCGCTTTGTGAACGGTTATATCCGTAACAATAACAAGCTTTTCATTAAAACCTTGAATTGGAGAATAGGAAATGAGACAATCTGCCCTGGTCCCGTCTTTCCTGATTATCTGAAGCTCGCATGTACCGACAGTGCCTTGCAATAGGTTTTTCCAGCGCTCCGATAGTTCTGCGCGGTATTCTTCCGGGATGAACTCCATGAAGTGACGTTCCAAGATCTCTTCACATTGATACCCTAGCATCGAAGTGACCCTCGGGTTGCAGAACGAAATCCTCCCGCTGCTCTCCACGGTAAAAATAACGTCCATTGAGCTTTCCATGATCGCTTCCAGGAACTCTTTACGCCGCTTGAGTTCCACCGCTATATGTTTGCGTTCAGTAATATCCTGTTCGATGGCGATGAAATTCGTTATTTCGCCATCCCCGTTCTTCAGCGGTGTGATCGTCAAATCGTCGTCGTACAGAGTGCCGTCTTTCTTTTTATTGATAAGCTCGCCCTTCCACACCTTGCCCGCAAGAATTGTCTCCCAAATACTTTTGTTGAACACATCGTCTTGTATTCCCGACTTCAGAATCCTGGGATTTTTGCCCAGCACTTCTTTCGAAGTATACCCCGTCATTGCGGTAAAGGCTTTGTTGACCCAAACGAAATTTCCTTTAACGTCGGTGATAGATATTCCGTTGGCAGTCGATTCAAGGGCTGTGGTGATCAGAATGCGCGACTCTTCGGACTTTTTGCGTTCGGTGATATCGCGTAAACTTCCGATAATAAATTCCGGGCGTCCTTGATCGTCCAAACGGATATTTGCAGAGATTGAACATGGCACATGCGATCCATCGCGGTTTATGAGTACCATTTCAAAATCTGTGATGTGCCCCGTTCCCTGCAGTTGCGCCAAGAGTGCTATCCGTTCCCCCGGATCGGGATAGAAGTCGTATATCGATTTGCCGAGCAGATCATCGCGCTGATATTGTCCCTTTGACAAGAGATTGATGGAAGGGCTGACTTCAAGGATAGTACCTTCGATGGATGCTTCGTAGTAGACATCTTGAATATTCTCGAACATGCTCCGGTATTTGATCTCACTTTTTCTGAGGTCTTCTTCAATTGCTTTGCGTTCGGTGGTGTCGCGGTCGATGCCGATCGTATATGCTTTTCCCCTCCAAATGATCGGTGCACCAACATACTCAACAGTGTTTTCTTTTCCGTCCGGTCGAAGCCAGGAGAACGATCCTTGAAGGGGTGTTAGCCGATCAATGGACCATACTTCATTCTTTTTTTCAGCATCTACACTCGGCACTTGGAGAGCTCGCGTGAAGCCGAGCTCCAACAGTTCCTCGCGGCTTCGCCCCGCAATCGCGGCGTACTGTTTGTTGCACTCTACAAGCCTTCTCTTCAAAGGATCGGCGTTCTCGCTGTAGATGCTGATGCCGTCGAACACATTTTCGAAAACCAGCCGAAATCTTTCTTCGGTTTCACGAATTTCTGCCTCTGCACGCTTGCGCTCCGTGATATCGCGAATGTTGCACTGGATCACATTCACATGATTCACTTCGTACACGTTACTGACAAACTCCACATCGATGCGCCGTCCATCGCTCGTCTCCAACGGCATATCTTCATAGCGGACGTACCCCATCTTTTTCAATTCCAGAAAATTTTCCTGGTTGGCAATTTTATCCTTCAAAAACCCAAGTTCCCACACCCTCTTTCCGATGAATTGGTGGCGGGAATACCCGAGAATCTTCATCAAGAAAGGGTTTACGTCCACAACGCTCCCTGTGTCGGCATCGAGGATCAGGATCCCGTCTTTTGCTGTTTCAAAGAGACGTCGATAACGAATTTCCGAGGCGAGGAGCGTCTCTTCAGATTTCTTGCGATCGGTGATGTCTTCGGCCATTCCTATGATGTCCTGCGCCGCCCCGCTTTCATCGCGCAGAATAGTGACGGAAAGATTCACCCAGACGAGGCTGCGATTCTTATGAACAAACCGCTTCTCCAGCTTATAGCTGGATATTTTTCCTTCTATTAAAGCAGCAAACTGATTCAGATCTTTATCGACGTCTTCGGGATAGGTAAAATCGGTAAACTTCATCTTTGAAAGTTCATCGCTGCTGTAGCCGAGCATTTTCGACAATGGTGCATTTGAAATAATCGGATGCCCTTGCATATCGACCAGGGCTATTCCCAACGGGGATTGATCGAAGATTGCTCTGAAACGCTTTTCGCTCTCTTGTATTACCCGCGCAGCTTGTTTGCGTTCGGTGATATCCTGGGCAATCAGCAGCGCGGCCGGGTGACCGTTGTACTCAAGTGTGCGCGATGTTATCTCCACGTCAATGATACGCCCGCCTTTCAGCGTATGGCGCCACTCACCCGAATGACTCAACTCCGACCTGATCTTTGCCGTGTCGGTGTGCAGGCGGGTATCGTCATCCGCCGGCCGGATGTCTTTAATCGTCATCTTAAGAAACTCGTTGCGATCGTAACCGTACTTCTCAACGGCTGCATCGTTCAAGTCGAGGAAGTCAAGGGTCTCCAGGTCGTATATCCACATCGGGATCGGATGCCGTCGGAAAAGGAGACGGAAAATCTCCTCGCCCGACGCGTTTCCTAATAGAGTTTTGCCCACAGATTCGGTAGTTCTCACTGCCCGCCTCCGCATATAATCATTCGGAGCTAAATTTCACTCACTGTTATAGGTATATTAACGCTCAGGTCCAGCTCCTTAAACCTCACACTTTAAAACATACAAAAGTGTAGCGATGGCGGCAGAGAAAAGGTATCGCCCGAAAGGATGAAAAAGGAGTTAATTCTTTTACCTAGGAGGGTTAGTTGCAGTGATAGGTTACAGACGCAGTGAGATATGTCGGAAGTCGCCTGCACGGTCGGCAGATCATTTGTGGAACGGCGAACCGGCGATAAAAGACTCCATTCACACTGAAAGCAGCAATAATGTCTCCTGAAATTGGAAACGGAAGGTAGATGCAATGGCCGACTCGAGGGGGCACTTCAGGACGATGACAATATTCACAACGAAGGACGAGCGGCGACTGCCATCGCCGCTATTGAATTTCTAGAAACTATCTTAAGAATGCTTGACCATGTTCTTCTGAAGGAGCACTGACAGATCATTGTCATTCTGAACCCTCGACGAGTCGTCTATCTACGATTCTACGAATCGTAGATTCGTTGAACGACCCTACGGGTCATAGACCCAGAGGGAGTCGTCGACCGTCGTTTTTCAGACGGGGTGAGTGCCGAAGGCATCCCCAAAGGGATCGCTTCGCGACCTTCGGGAGAATCCATGTTAATGATCCACCTTGACTTCCCAAGGGTTTCATGTCATGGATGCTTCGTGGAGTCTACCCCGCTGAAAAGCGGGGCTCAGCATGACATTTACGGCTGCTTTACGCATGGAAACCATTTTTGAGATGGCTTCTAATCAAGCGGCGATGGCAGATCTTTTTACAGAAATTTGAACTTTTCTAGAAGCTCGTTGATATTTTTCTGAAATGGAACCCGTAAATTGTATACAATATTGCCAACGAAAAAAGCTGCGGTTTACGGAAAAGCGTCCACAAAAATAATTTCCAATAATACATCCGTTCCTTGCCGACAACTCCCAATTTGAACATCGACTTAACCAGCGCACCAATGTAATTCGAATTAAGATGAAAGATCCTCTTCCTTGGCTTAAAATCCTTCAGGAAGCGGGTTGCACGTCTGTAAAAATATTTGGGTGAATAGATGGTATTTAACATTGCTTTATAGCCGTCAAGGAGATCGTCCGGATTCATCTGCGGAACGAAATTCATGGAAAAATCGGTATTGTTTCCGGTGAAATCGCTTAACAATCTCCCCTCGCTCAGAAGCCTTTTATGGAGCTTCGTTCCTCTGGGAGCGTTCAATAAACCAACCATAGCCGTAACGATCCCGCTCTCCTGGATGAAGTTTGTCAGCGTCTCAAAAATTGTCTGTGGATCGTTGTCAAACCCGACAATGAACCCTCCCTGAACTTCCAGGCTTGCCTGCTGGATCTTCTTCACACTCGCTATAAGGTCACGATTTCTATTCTGAACCTTATTACATTCGATCAGGCTCTCTTCATTCGGAGATTCGATGCCGATGAATACAGCGTCGAATCCTGCGTTCACCATAAGGTCCATTAATGCCGCATCATCGGAAAGATTGATCGATACTTCCGTATTAAAATAAAATGGAGAATTACTCTTCTCATTCCATTTGATGATCGCAGGGAGAATGTCTTTCTTCAATTTATTTTTGTTCCCGATGAAATTGTCATCAACAAAGAAAACCGGACCTTTCCAGCCGGCAGCGTCTAATGCATCCAATTCTGCTATCACTTGCGTTCGCGTTTTGGTTCGTGGTATTCTTCCATAGAGAACTGTAATATCGCAGAAGTCGCAGTCAAAGGGACAGCCGCGCGAATACTGAACGTTCATCGAAGAATAGTCAGTCATCGTAATAAGATCCCAGAGGGGGAGGGGAGTGGTCGTAATATCCGCCCAATCGTCCGAAGTGTAGAGATGCTTCGCCGTTCCCTTGCTCAGGTCGGTCAAAAATTGAGGGAGAGTGATCTCGGCTTCATCGAGCACGAGATGATCGATGTGTTTGTAATATTCGGAGCTGCTGGTAAACAGCGGTCCGCCGGCCACGATCTTGGCATTCAATCTCTTGCATCGGTCGATGACCTGGTTTGCCGATTCGGTCTGCACTGACATGGCGCTGATGAACACGTAATCCGCCCAAAGGATTTCCTCGTCCGTAATTTCCCTGATGTTCGTATCCACCAATTTTTTGTTCCATTCGCGGGGCAGCAATGCTGCTATGGTTAATAAACCCAGGGGAGGGAAGCTTGCCTTCTTTGATACAAATTTCAACGCATGCTTGAAGCTCCAAAATGTATCGGGGTACTTCGGATATACCATTAAGATGTTCATGGAGGAGACCTCGCGGATGTTTTTAAGAGTCAGTTTTGCAGGGTGGATATGGTGTCATTCAAAATGCGCAGGCATCGTCCTCATGTTTTGAGAAAAAGGAGCAAGTCGGCGTTGAATTTATCTCTGTGGGTCCAGGGCAAGCCGTGGGGTGCGCCTGGATAAACCGTCAGTGTCGCATTCTTCACGAGTTTAGAAGAGGCGTGAGCCGAGGCGCCGATCGGCACGATCTGGTCATCGTCGCCGTGGATGATAAGCGTAGGCATATTGAACATTTTCAAATCGTCGGTGAAGTCCGTCTCGGAAAATGCTTTGATGCAGTCGAGTTCGTTCTTGAGGCCTCCCTGCATTGCCTGAAACCAAAACGCGTCCCGGAGGCCCTGGCTGATCTTTGCCCCCGGTCTGTTGGCGCCGAAGAACGGAGTCGTCAGGTCCTGAAAGAACTGCGAACGATCGGCATTGACGCCTTCGCGGATGCCGTTGAACACTTCGATCGGAAGACCGCCGGGGTTGGCATTCGTCTTGAGCATCAGCGGCGTCACAGAACCGACAAGCACCGTTTTGAGAACGCGCTTCGTGCCGTGTTGACCGATGTAACGGGCGACCTCTCCGCCGCCGGTCGAATGCCCGATGAGTGTGATCCCGTTCAGGTCAAGGGATTCAATGAGCTGCGACAAATCATCGGCGTACGTGTCCATGTCGTTGCCGTTCCATGGCTGGCTCGATCGTCCGTGGCCGCGGCGATCATGGGCGATGCAACGATAGCCGTTGGACGCCAGGCAGACCATCTGGCTTTCCCATGCATCGGCGTTGAGAGGCCAGCCATGACTGAAGACGACAGGTTTTCCCGATCCCCAGTCCTTGTAATAAATTTCCGTGCCGTCTTTGGTTATGATGCTGTTCATGGTAAGATTTCTTTCGTTGTGAGGGAACGGTTCATGATCGTCGTAGTCTAGGCCCCACTGGAGTGAGACATCCCTGACGCTGAATCCTGCGGTAGTGGGGTTCAACGACGATCACACGATTTATATTGAATCTGGTGGAGGCGGAGTTTCCGGAATCTGAAGGTTCATCCGCTGAAGGCTGTTTTCACTGACCGTGGAGCCGTATGATGGATGACCCGACGCCGTAATATTATAAAGCGCGACTGAATCTCCTGATTTCGTCTTTTGCCACCCGACGAATTCCGCATCTGAACCCGAATCGGACTGATTCGTGCTTGTGGAGTTCTGCTCTTCCGTTTGCATTGAATAATCTCCCTTCAATGTTTGCATGAGTTCTTGAGCATGCAAGTTTTCTATCCTGCGCTCATATGGATGGGTGTGAACGCCGCCTGTGGCTCCCCTCTGCTCGGGAGGATCGTGGTAGAGAATTGCCTCTCGTTAGCCGAAGAATCACCCATCTCTGAATCTTAATAATGATGTTACCATAGAAGTTGGAAATGGGGAATAGTCCAAAAGGATGAAAAAGGGATTAATCCTTTTATAATGAGGATTCGAGGTAATTATCGGTCCGTGCCGAACCGCTGCGTATCGGCTGCTTTGGATAATTGACCCGCCGGAAGGGAGGCGCAACTCTCCTCTGAATCAAAATAGCCAACTACCGACTTTTGTTTTGGTTTGACAAATCCCATTCGCGGTAGTATATTTATAGCATATTCTGGCGGGGATTAAAGCACATGGTTGATGACGCTGGCAGGAGTTTTTTGTTTAGGCGCGACCGCACAGATAGCATGAATTGGAGTGCCTATGCCGAAAATCCGAATATTGCTTATAGAGGATAACCGCATCCTTCGGGATGGAATCACTGCCCTTATTGATGGTCAGAAAGATTTCTCGGTCACGGCTGTGTCCGACGGCGGGGAGGTTGTCGCTGCGGGGGCGCGCAAGGTGAAACCGCATGTCGTGCTGTTGGATCTCGGCTTGGGGAATCAAGACAGCTTGAAAATTGTCGAGGATTTAAAGAAGGACTTTCCCGGGACCAAAATAATCGGGATGGGTCTTGCTCCCGCCCAGTCGGACATCATGGAATGTGTTCAGGCTGGGGCGGACGGCTTTATCCTGAAGGATGCTAAAATAGAAGATGTGATCTACACGATTCGAGCGGTAGCCTCTGGAAAAACAGTGCTCCCCACCCCGATGACCGGGTCGCTCTTCTTTCAGGTCACTGAATACGCTCTCTTAAAAGGGAAAAGAAATCTCAGACGGTTCATCCGGATGACGGAACGGGAGAAGGAAATTATTGCATTGATCGTTGATGGAATGAGCAACAAGCAAATTGCCAGCAGACTCAATATCTCGGTGTTCACGATCAAGAGTCATATTCATAACATACTGGAAAAACTGGCATTACACAGCCGTCTTCAGATCGCAAATTATTCACGCGACGAGGAAACATCCAATCCCCGCACCCATCGACCTTCCCAAAAGTAACACATCTAACTTTACCCTGAGCAGCACGGTCCGGTTGCTTCTAACCATTCGATTCGACTTAAGTTCCCAACCCCGCCCCTCTTCACTGCACCTCATCGTTGAAAAGGGATTAACTCTTTATCCATCCTTTCGGGCTATTCCAGGTAAAATAAACTATTAACAAATTAGTACGTTTGATGCCAATGGGCGCACCGCCCGAACTGTGAATGGGTGCGGCCATTTGTGATGCGTGTTTCTTGTCTTCCGCCTGCATTGTTCAGTGAAGGCTCAACTCACAGACCAACGTGCATGAAATTGAAAAAGAGGCACTGGCCTCAGAAGAAGGATAGGGCGAATTGTACATGAAATCCGGGAGAGACCTTGCCACAAATCATGTGGAGTGCAGTTCGCTGCGCTGTCAGTTTTCCAAAAATTCGTCTGCTCCTGTTGGCAGCACATCTTTCTTTCATATTGCTTGAATACCAAACGGTTAAAGCCCATTTACCAAATGCTTCTCACCATCATCTTGATGAGCGGTGTGCCTGGATCCCTCATGGCTCAGAATAAATACGTTGCGCATGACGACTCCGGCGAAACTGTTGTCCAGGCGGTGAAAGACTACTCGGAGGAGAATAATCTTCTTTCAAAGCTCGTAAAGTCAGTTCTGGTTCAAGATGATGAACTACTGCATACTATTGCACCCGATCCCGACAGGAAAAAAATAAGGCAATATACCGGAAAATTCATCAGGAACATCGATATTGAAGTTCTCGACGCGTTTGGCGGGTCTGTCGATCATCCAAAAGATTCTGTCCGCAGTTGGCTGGAAGAGACAGGAAATTCCGTCCATTTGAAAACAAAAGGGTGGATCATTAAGGACATGCTCATCTTTACGGAAGGAGATAAATTCATTCCATTTGATGTGAAAGAAAGCGAACGGATAATTCGCCTGAGCCCATACATCTATGACGTTCGGATCATTCCTCAAAAAATAAGAAACAATCCGGACAGCGTCGATGTTATCGTTTATGTCCAGGATAAATGGAGCATTAACGCGAGCATTTCAGTGCGGCCCAGTCAAAAAGACGGAAGCGTTTCATTTAGTGACCTCAACTTTCTTGGGTTCGGAAATGAATTTAAGGGTGGATTGACGGCCGATCCTAATCTACCGAAAGGATGGGACTGGAATGCTAGCTACACCGTTAATAATATCGAAAATGCATTTCTTTCCTCGACGGTGAATTATGCGTCGGATCAACTTCATGAACAGTATGGTGTGTCCATCGGCAGGGATTTTTTCTCGCCGATCATTGATTGGGCGGGAGGGATCGCGCAGAATTGGGTCAACACCAGATATCCGCAATATTTAAATTCATCAGGAATTGTAGAAACGGTTCGATATGACCAGCAAGATTACTGGCTGGGTTATGCTTTCGATTTCAAAAAGGTCGATACAACGAAAGAAAATCAGAACAAATTCAATGTAGCGGGCAGAATTACCAGAACTGTATATAGTCAGAAACCTATTCTGGACTCGGTCGATTTATTCCAGAACAGTACATTTTTTCTTGGCCGTATTGGATTTGCCAATAGAACATTTTATGAAGATCAATATGTCTTCGGGCTTGGGGTGACAGAAGACATTCCGCTGGTGCAGATGATGGCAGTTCTCTTCGGTTATGATGAAGGTTCAAATTCCAGCAGACCATATTATGGAATACAATCCGGTTATAGTCTTCACGATGATTCACTCGGTTATCTGTATGGAGGGTTCCAGTTTGGAGCCTTCCAGAGCCAGGGGAAATGGCTGAATCGCAGCGCCCTTCTGGATCTTTTGTATTTCTCAAATCTGCATGCCGTCGGCAACTGGAAATGGAGGTTTTACGTTGGAAGCAATTATTCATACAGCTTTGACCCGCTTAGCCCGGTAGGCATTTTGAGCATCAATAATGAAAATGGACTCAGAGGCTATTCGGACAACTATTTAAGAGGAGCGAAGAAACAGCTGCTGAATTATGAGGGCGACTTTTTTTCCCCATTGAAACTTTTCGGCTTTAAGCTGGCGATCATCATGTTCGCCGATTTTGGAATGATCTCTCCAAATGATCAATCGATCTTTAGCAGTAAGGTTTTCCAAGGATACGGTGTCGGGTTCAGGATTAAGAACGAACATCTCATTTTTCCGGCGTTCCAGTTCATGTTTGGTTATTACCCCAACATCTATCAGGCGGATGGGGTTCGCTATGCGCTATTCCATGAAGGGGCAGCGTATTATCAGTTCAACAAGTTTCAATTCTCCAGCCCTGCGACTGTTTCGGTACAATAAGACCAGGAATAGGATTAGCTACTTATTCATCCCTTCGGACTATTACGCCCCGGTTAAATCAGCGGTATATTTTTTTATCGCCGTGTCAGGTAGCAGCGCAGCTTGCCGAAATTTCTATCCATAAACACAGGAGGATTTACATGAACACGCTCAGAATAAAAGGAAACTGGAATGAAACCGTCGGAAAATTCAAGCAGCAATGTGCGAACCTGACGGATAATGACCGGCTTTATTGTGAGGGGAAGGATGAAGAAACTCTGGGAGTGCTTCAGCAAAAGCTCGGGAAGGCAAAAGAAGGCGTGCGGAAGATGGCCGCGATCTTATGATGCGTCGTTCGGTTTCGCATGAGTGGTACGAAAAAACCGCATGATTCTATCCCGACGGTCAACATAAAAATTGATGTTCGGCATAATTGCGCATGAGCCGTCGTCTCCGACATTATCACGACGCTAATGAAGAAGACAGCGGTTGCGCGAGAAATAAGGAGGAAAACAATTGCAATTGACAGACGATACTCGCATGACACACGGCATCCACAAGGGAATGCTGATGAAGGATGTTCCGGCGGCGTATTTGCTCAGCCTCACGGCGGATAAGACGATCACAGGACTTACCGAATACGTTGCCGATAATCATGAAATTCTGATCCTGGAAGCGAAAAGGGACGAACGCCTGCAATCGCAAAAAAGAATGGCCCGCCGATAAGTGAGGCAGTCTATTTTAAACCAGATCAAGAACGCCGTATCAAATGAATAGACGACATGGCACAGGATGGCTACGATA
>Ga0265319_1001539_pt1 | contig 13632 bp, 12 predicted proteins | sample 4824metaG_FD_192443 | JGI IMG/M metagenome (GOLD analysis project Ga0265319, IMG submission 192443) | Rhizosphere microbial communities from Carex aquatilis grown in University of Washington, Seatle, WA, United States - 4-8-24 metaG | ecosystem: Host-associated > Plants > Roots > Rhizosphere >...
TGCTGGAGAAGCCGAACATCCTTTCCCTCGAATTGCACACGCTGTGTTTCACCGGCCAGGGGGGCGTCGGATTTCAGCGGACAGCGCGCATCAGCATTCCCGATTTGCACAAAAGGCTGGAGGAGTCCACCGGCGGGAAAATAACCGGGAAGGATTTTGTGCCGTCGCCCCTGGCGCACCCGCATTGTTATTCCATTTGCTACCTGCTGATTCTGGACGACGGCGGGTACGTGCCCTTCACGCGGCTGATTTCGCGGCATGAGATGTTCGATTTGCTGGGAGACTCGCTCTACATCGAGCCGCGCGAGAAGCTGGAGAACACCTTCCGCGGGATCATTGACCGGTTGTGGTCGGACAACGGGGGCCTGCCGGAGGCCGAGGCGGTGCTGCGGACGCTGAAGCGCCTAATCAAGGAGCTATTTCCCTCCGACCGGGACCTGAGCATCACCGAGCGCCGAAAGATCGCCGAGCGCGCGGCGAAGGCGGTGTACATCCACTCGCATATGGACGAGGAGAATTTCGACGTGGCGCGGGTGATGAAGTGCTGCGTGGGCGTGCCCGCGGCGGATGGCACGAACATCCCGACTTGCTCGTACAACGTCCTCTACCGGGAGAAAGACAAGCGCTTTGCGGCGAAGGAGATGATTGAGCGCATGAAGCTGGCGAGGACGGGAGGGACGGCGGCGGTGACGGCGCCAAAAGGAAGCTAGAAGCTGGAATACAAACTACACACCACTTAAAACAAGAAGTTGGAATCTGGAAGTTGGAATCTAGAATCCACACCTGCCAATCCCCCCATTCATTCCTTTGCTTCCCAATTCCGTTTCCGGAATTTCAAATTTCAAATTCCGCCTTCTGCCTCCTAGCTTCTAACTCCTAGCTTCTAGCTTCCTTCCCCTTTCCTGACTCATTCTTCATCCTTTCCTCGCCCGCCTTCTGTTTCCGGAGTTTCAAATCTCAAATTTCAAATCTCGTCTCCCGTCTCCTGTCTCCTGTCTCCTGTCTCCCAGCTTCTAACTTCCTGCTTCCAACTTCCAACTTCTGTCCTGACTCATCCTTCATCCCTCATCCTTCATCCTTTACCTGCCTCGCTTCTAACTGCCAGCTTCTAGCTTCCCGCCATGACAACGGCCACCACCTCGCACCGTCTCGATTTCACCCCCGTGAACACGGCGGGGGACGCCGAGGCGTTCCACTCGTATTCGCGGGGCATGTGCCCGAAATGCCGTGAATTGGTGGATGGTGCGCGCATCCTGCGCGGAGGGAAGGTTTATCTGCGCAAATATTGCCCCAAGGATGGCATCACCGAAGCGCTGATCTCCGGGGACGCGGAATGGTTTATGCGCTCGCTACTGTATACGAAGCCGGGCGACGTGCCGCTCAAAGTTTCGACCAAGACGGACAAAGGATGTCCACATGACTGCGGGTTGTGTCCCGACCACGAGCAGCACAGTTGCCTGCCGATCATTGAGATAACGAACCATTGCAATCTGGAGTGCCCGATTTGCATCGTGCAGAACAAGCACAACTATAACATGACGAAGGCGGAATTCGTCGCCACGATTGACGGGCTGATTGAGAAGGAGGGCACGCTGGAGACGGTTAATCTCTCCGGCGGCGAGCCGACGATGCATCCGGATTTTCTGGAGTTTTTGGATTTGGGTAAGCGGCCGGAGATTTCGCGTATCTCCATTTCGACGAACGGACTGAAAGTCGCGAGCAGCCCGGAATTCTGTGCGGAACTGGCGAAGCGCGGGGTGTATGTGAATCTGCAACTGGACGCGTTGAGCAATCCCGCCCTGCGGGTGCTGCGCGGAGCGGGCAACCATGCGGAGATGAAGCGCAAGGCGCTGGCGAATTTGAAGGCAGCGGGGGTGCGCACGACGATCATTTCGACAGTAGCGCTGGGCGTGAACGACCAGGAAATTGGCGACTGTGTAAAGCTGCTGATGGATAACGATTTTATCCTCTCGCTGATGTTTCAGCCGGCGGCCCATACGGGGTATGGCGGGTCGCATTTTGGACCACATAACCCGTTGAATGTGATGACGATACCCGACGTGGTGAATGCCTGCGCGACGCAAACCGGGGGCCTGTTGCAGAAGAGCGATTTCCATCCCCTACCCTGTTCGCATCCCTCGTGCTTCGGGCTGACTTATTTGCTGAAAACGGGAGACGGTTATATCCCCTTTCCGCGGTTCATTGAACTCGACCGGTATCTCGACGCGATTTCGAATCGCGGGACCATCCGGCCCGATGCGCCGTTCGCGGACACGATTAACGCGACCATCAATACGCTGTGGTCGGGCTCCGGGCAGAATCCGCAATCGGAGCAAATCCTGGCGACGTTAAAGAAATTGCTGCGACTGATGTATCCGCCGGAGCGCGTACTGGAACTCGAAGAGCGCCTGCGGATTGGCGAGGATGCGGTGAAAACAATCTTCATTCATGCCTTCATGGATGAGCATACGTTTGAGGTGGACCGCATCAAGAAGTGCTGCACCCATTATGCGCTGCCCGACGGCCGACTGATGCCGGGGTGTGCGTACAACATGTTTTACCGGCACAAAGATGCGCGGTTTGCCACCCAGGCCGGGGAAACCAAGATCTGGGGGAAGAACGCGTAATGGCCGGCGCCGACATGGGGGTCAAACCGCGGCTGCTCGAGGGAAAGTGCATCCTCGTGACGGGCGGCTCCCGCGGCTTGGGCCGGGCGCTGTGCGTCGAATTCGCGCGCGAAGGGGCGAAGGTGGCGTTTACGTGGCTGCGGAATGAGAAAGAGGCGGAAGCCACCGCGGCCGAATGCGCGAAGCTGGGCGCGACGGTGTTGCACCGCAAGGTCCCCGTGCTGGATTTCGCCGCGATGTCAAAGTGGGTGGAGGATTTGGAAAAAACCTGGGGCCAAATTGATATTTTAGTCAACAATGCCGGGGTGTCGCAAAACCTGCCCTTCGCCCTGATGGAGGAGGAGGACTGGGACCTGGTGATGGACACGAATGTGAAGGGAACGTTTTTGACCACCCGCGCGGTACTGCGCGGGATGTTCCGGCGGAAGGCCGGGGTAATTCTCAACCTTGGGTCGCTGGCCGGCGCGCGGATGATTGAAGCGCCGGTGCACTACTACACCAGCAAAGCGGCCATCAAAGGCTTTACGGAAGTGCTGGCGAAGGAGGTGGCGCGGTACAAGGTCCGTGTGCTGTGCCTGGCCCCGGGGTTGCTCGAAGGGGGCGTGGGGAAGAATCTGCCGGACCACAAGCTGGCCGACTACTTGCAGCATTGCGCGCTGGGGCGCCGGGGGACATTTGCGGAGGTGGCGAAGTTTGCGGCATTTCTGGTGTCGGATGGAAACAGTTATATGAACGGTGAAACCATTTTGATGGACGGTGGCGTATGAGTGCTCCCTTTGAAACACTCCCCCGGACTCCGGGTCCAGACCGCCGCTGCATCGTCCTCGGCGGTTCGGGGGCGTTGGGCGGGGCGGTCTGCCGGTGGCTGCACGCGCGCAATGCGAAAGTATTTTTCACCTGGAATAAGAATGCGGAACGGGCGGAGGTGTTGCAGCGGGAATTGACGGGGGTGGACGGATGCCAGCTCGACGTGAGGGAAAACGGGAAGATTGAAACGGTGATCAACGCGGCGGCGGCGAAGCTTGGCGGCGTGGATGCGTTGATCAACTGCGTGGGCATCGGCCTGGCGAATGGTCGCGCGCCGGCGCAGGGGCATGTGAAGATGGGGGAAATCGTCGAGGCAGAGTGGGACGAGATGCAGACGGTAAACATCAAGGCGGCGTTTTTTGCGTGCCGCGCGGTGCTGCCGCATTTGACGGCGGCGGGTGGGGGCAACATTGTGCTCACGGGTTCGATTGACGGAGTGAAGCCGCTGCCGGCTCCCGTGCATTATTCGGCGGCGAAGGCGGCGCTGGTGGGCCTCGTGAAGGCGATGTCGAAGGAACTCGGGCCGAAGGCGATTTGCACGAATGTGGTGGCGCCGGGAGTGATGGAGCAAGGCGTCAGCCGGACTCTGCCGGCAAATTTGTTGGCGGAGTACAACAAGCACAGCGGCCTGGGCCGGCCGGCGCGGCTGGAGGAGGTGGCGAGTGTCATTTGCTGGCTGGCGCTGGAGAACACCCATATCACCGGGCAGACGATTCTGCTGGATGGCGCGCTATGAATGCGAATTCACCCACAGTCGGGCCGTCGCGGCGCAAGCGTCTTTACTGGGGCTTGGCGGGAGTGGGATTTTACGGAGCGCATGCGGCGTTTTACCTGAATCAGGGATTGCCGGAGGACTTGCTGTGGTCGTGCCATCTGGCGTGTTTGTTTACGGGGTTGGCCTGGCTGTTTCCTTCCGCGATGTTAAATGCCGTTGCGCTGCTTTGGCTGGTGGTGGGTGCGCCGCTTTGGGTTAAGGAAATTCTCGATGGCGGCTGGTGGATCTGGACCTCGCCGTTGACGCACCTAGGCGGATTGGTCGTGGCGATCGCCGGGCTGTTCGACTTTGGATTTCCGCGCGGTGCCTGGTGGCGGGCGTTAATCGGGCTGGTGCTGCTGAACGTTCTTTGCCGGTGGATTACGCCCGTGGCGTCCAATGTCAATTTGGCCTTCGCCGTCTGGCACCATCCGGAATCCACCCGGGCGGAGCATCTCACGTACCTGGCGGAGCTGGCCGGGGCCTGTGCCGTCCTCTTTTATTTCGCCGAGCGATTGCTGCGCCGCCAGTTTCCCACTGGACAACCCCCGCTTCACGCCATTTCCTCCTGATGCACCATGCGCTACTTCCTCATTGATAGAATTACGGAGTTCACGCCGGGAAAAACGGCGCGGGGCCTGAAGAATGTCACTTTGAGCGATGACATTCTGAACGACCACTTTCCAGACTTTCCCATCATGCCCGGCGCGCTGATTCTGGAGTCGGTATCGCAATTGTCGGGATTCTTGCTGGAGATGTCGTTGAACCAGCCAGGCCAGCCATTGCAACGGGCGCTGCTGGTACAAGTGCTCAATGCGAAGTTCTACGAGACCAGCGGCCCGGGCGACCAGCTCGACATCATGGTGAAACTGGAATCCACGAGGGAAAGCGCGGCGCGGGTCAGCGCGGTGATTGAATGCGTGGGTAAAAGGATTGCGCGGGCCGAACTTACCTTTGTTCTGAGGCAAATTGACTCGGAACGCATTCACGAGCAGCGCCGCTACCTTTACAAAATATGGACCCGCGGACTGAATCCACCCCCGGCGATACTCTAGTTGTCACCGGCCTGGGGTGCCTCCACGATGAAACGTGCGATGTGACGCCCTGGCTGGTGGTAAGGAAGAACCGCAAGTTCATGGGCTTGCAGGACGTGTTGGCCGTGACGGCCGCCGGGCGCGCGCTGGCGGCGGCGGGGCTGGCGGCTACTACATTCGGGGAAAAAATTGGCCTCTATTTGACGGTGGGGTATATTCCGTTTGAGCAGGCGGACATCGACGGTTTGATGGAGGCCTCAACGGTGGACGGAAAATTTTCGCTGGCGGGATTTTTCTCGCATGGCTTTCAGACAGCCAATCCGCTGCTCACATTTCGCTGCCTGTGCAACATGCCGGCTTACCATGTGAGTTTCAATTTTGACATTCGCGGGGCGTATGTGGTGACCTATCCTGACATCGGGCAGTGGTATGCCGCGCTGGAGACGGCGTGTCTGGACCTGCGGGCGGGACGGGTGGAAGTGGCGCTGGTCGGCGGCGTAGCGCATCAAAGGAATTATCTGGTCGAACACCATCATGCACGGCTGACGCCGCCAGTGGCGCCGGAGCAATTGCACAATGACGCAGGGTTTATCGTCCTGGAGCGCGGGGCCACGGCGCGAAAGCGCGGGGCAAAAATCCTCTTTTCACTATTGGAAATGCAAACGGAATATGCATCGCGTGCTCCTTTTGCCGGGGCGACGGCGGGACACTTGAGCGAAGCATCAATGGGTGCCTCGAATCCAGCGGCGCCAGTGTTGGCGCTGGCCCGGAGCCTGACCGGGGGGGAAATGGCGGGCGGGCGGTATCGGCATGAATTTTCCACCCGCGAAGGCGTGCGCGGATGGAGCGAATGGGAGCTGGCATGAAGCAACGCGTTGTCATCACCGGAATGGGGGTCGTGTCGCCAATTGGCAACTCGGTGGCGGAGTTTTCGCAAAATTTGTTGGCCGGGGTCTCGGGCGTGGGACGCATCACCCTGTTTGATGCCTCGGCGCTGCCGACCAGCATTGCGGCGGAGGTGAAATGGTCGGGTCCGATATTGCGGGATCGAAAAATCACTTTTGCGCGCAAGGCGGCGGCCCAGGCGTGGAGGGCGGCAACAGCGACCGGCCCTTTGGCGGGAGACGGCAGATTGAGCATTGGGATGGGGCTGGAATTGTTTTCACTGGAGGACGTGGCGAGGGCGCGGGAGCCGGGATTTGCGCTGCCGGAATCGAGCCGGGAGCGGCTGTTGTTCTTGCAAACGCCCTCCGATTTGTCGGCATATGCCATTAGCGATGAATACGGGATGCAGCGGCCGCCGATAATCCATGTTTCGGCGTGTGCGGCGGGGACGGATGCGATTGGCGCGGCCTTCCGCCAGATTGCCTCGGGGCGGTGCACGTGGATGTTGGCGGGAGGAGCGGACTCGATGATCAACCCCTTGGGCCTGGGCGGATTTTGCAAACTCAATGCCTTGAGCACGCGCAATGACGAACCGGCCAGGGCGTCGCGGCCGTTTGACCGCGGGCGGGATGGATTTGTGCTCGGCGAAGGGGCAGGCATGATGGTGCTCGAATCGCTTGATTCCGCCCGTCAGCGCGGCGCGGAGATATTCGCGGAAATTATCGGCTACGGGAATTCTTTCGATGCCCATGGCATCAGCGAACCCCACCCGGAGGCGCGGGGAGCCATCGCCGCGATGCGTCGCGCGCTGGCGGATGCGGGTTTTGAGCCAGAGGCGGTGGATTGCATCAACGCGCATGGGACTTCGACACCCAAAAACGATCCTGTGGAGACACTGGCCATCAAACAGGTGTTTGGCGCACGAGCGGCGAAAATTCCGGTTTGTGCGACGAAATCCATGATCGGGCATCTGATTTCAGCGGCCGGGGCCGTGGAGGCGGTGGCGGCAGTGGCGGGATTGAGGAGTGGCAAAGTCCATCCGACATTGAATCTCGATGAAGCGGATCCGGCGTGCGATTTGGACTATGTGCCAGGTACGGCGCGACATTTTCCGCACCGGGTGGTATTGTCCAATTCCTTTGCATTTGGCGGGCAAAATGCGTCCATTATCCTGCAACGGTACGAGGGAGGGACTGGCCCATGATTTATGACTTCATGTCAGCGCGCCGCAGCATCCGCCGGTTCAAGGCGGAGGCGCCGCCGCGGGCGATGCTTGAGCAGTTGATCGCGGCAGCGATCACGGCGCCCTCGGCCAGCAACAAGCAACCGTGGCGCTTTTTAATGGTTTCCAACGCTGCAGTGAAGCAACAGATGGCGGCACTGATTCGAGCAGCGGTGGAGCGGACGGCGCAGAAGATTACCCCGGGTTTTGAGGAATCGTTTCGCGCCTATGGCGATTATTTCACGCGGTTCGAGGGCGCGCCGGTGGTGATTGTACCGCTGTTTCGCCCACTGACCCTTCTGTCGAACATGGTGGAACCGGGACTGAAGGAAAGCGAACAGTCCGATATTGAAGTCATGGAGATGTATTCCGGATTGGTCAGTGTATCGCTGGCGGTGCAAAATTTGTTGCTGATGGCGCAGGAACTGGGCTTGGGAGCATCGGGCATGACGGGGCCGTTGATTGCCCGCAGTGAATTGAAGCACCTGCTTGCGGTGCCGCCCTCGTGGGACATCGCCGCCGTGATTCCCGTGGGCTTTCCCGACGAAACGCCGGACCCGAAGCCGCGCAAACCCGTTGCTCAGGTGATCAAATGGATCGAATAAGCCACTGCTTACCCGACTATTCCCCATGAATTCCATAACCCGCGAGGAAGGCATCAAACAAATTTGTCTCGCCGTGGCCGATTGCCTGGCGTTGGACCCGGCGGACATTCACGTGGGCAGCCGCTTGACGGTGGATTTGGGGGCGGACTCGCTGGATTTCATTGATTTGATTTTCACGCTGGAAAAGAAATTTGGGGTGAAGATCAAGGAAACGGAGCTTAATTTTCTGGCGAAGCTGGATTTGACGGCGCCGGGCGTGCTGAATGGGGATTTTCTCTCAACGGAATCCATCAATCAATTGCTGCCCTGGCTGCCGGCGCTGCGGGGAGTGCCGGATCTGGCGTGCGTCACGCCGCAACAGCTTTTCTCCTACATGACCGTCGAGACCCTTTGGCTGATGGTGGACCGCAAGCTCAACCCGCCAGCCGCTGTTTGATTTTCCCGGCGACGACCACGGCGTCGCGGGCAATGCCGCGGAGGAATTCGCTATCCAAGGCGCGGGCGCAGGGGCTGCCGACGTAGTAGAGGCCGGGATATTTTTGACTTTCACCATCGCGGGCCTGCGGATGGCCAGCGGGGGCGCGGAGTTCATCAGCGGGCAGGAACGGCGCGGCAAAATGGTAGCCGGTCGCCATGACCACCACATCGGCGTCTCCCTGGGTCCCGTCGGAAAAATGGGCCCGCTGGCCATCGAATCGGAAAACTTCCGGCTTCAACACAATGCGGCCAGCAATTACTTCCCGGCGAAAGCTGCGGTCAATGGCACGCAAGGCGGGCCGGTGGGAACAAAAATTTCGCCAGAGCCAGGGCGGTAGGCGTTCGAAGTAGTAGACGTAGTCATGGATGTCGCGGCCGAAGAGGCGTTGGGCCATGAGGCGGGGCGATCCCCGGCGTGCGCTAATGGTCACCGCCAAACTGGCTTGAGCACCTTCCTCCGCAATTTCCACGCCGCTCATGCCAGCGCCGATGATCAATAATCGTTGTCCGCGAAATTTTTCCGCCCCCGGCCAGTCGCCGCCGTGCAAAACAAGCGGGTTGGACGATGACGCGGTTGAATTTGTCGGGAGGCCAGGAATGGCCACCGGCTTGCGATAGTCAAAGACCCCTGAAGCGACGACCACGACATCGAAGCGCGCACTCAGTTCCGCCCGTTGGCGGTGCCGCACGAGAAATTCCCGACCATCCGGCTCAATCAAAAGAACGTCCGCCGGTTCGGGAATCAAGGTATTGCGGATGGCGAACTCTTGCAAATATTCCAGGCAATCGCGCACAGTGCCGTACTCATGGCCGGGATCGAAGGGCATGCCGCCAAGTCCACCATAACGGGCGGGGGATGCCATTTCCATGCCTGAATGGATACGGGCATAGGCCCCGCCAGACACACCGTAACGGTCCAGCAATCGAAATGGCAAATTGAGTTGCCGGAGGGCGGCGGCGGTGGCCAACCCGGCGGGCCCGGCGCCGATAATGAGAATGCGCGGCGCGGGTCTCTCAGCGGCGTTGTTCATGAGTCAATTTTGAAAAGGGGCGGGGAATCAAGCAGAACGACGGCGAAACTGGCACGGCAAACGGGAATGCCGGATCGCGGGAATTTTGCTGCACCCCTTCGCAGCTCGCAAGCAAAACTCCAACCGGCGGCCTGCCCCACCGCCCAGGATTGAGTACCCGTGATTTACGGGGCCGGCGGTTCGAATTCCTCTTTCCGTTTGCGACCAAAAACCAGCCATACCGCCAGCGCCAGCACCAGCGCCGCGGCCGGCATAACCAGCATTAAAACCATGTAGCCCGGCACGTTGTTCGGCAAAGTGACGACAGGCTCGGGGGCAAGTTTTCGGAAAACCAGACCGGTGGGTTTGTGCAGCCCATTGGCGAGCAGGGTTACGATCCCAGTTGTGGACACTTTGAAGACACTGTCGGTGGTCGGACTGCTGACATGTAAAATACCACGGGAATCAAAGGCGAGGTCAGCCGGGCTGTTAATACCGGCTGCGAAGGTTTGACCGACGCCGGACTTGGTAAATACCATCACGAGATTATTATTTTGACTGGCCACGTAAAGTTTATCGGTTGAATCGAACGCGAGCCCAGCGGGATTAAAGGAACCACTGGCAAAGGCCATGGTGCCGCCATTACCCGCCACTTTATATATGCCGTCGAATTGGGCAACATAGAGGTTGTCGGTGGAATCAAAGGCAAGTCCGTTTGGGCTGTGTAATCCGCTGGAATAGGTGCTTGCGAAACCGGTCGAAGTCACCTTTAGAATCTGCCCCGAATTAAAGGACGTGACAAACAAATCGCCATGGCGATTGAACGCCAGACGAGTCGGGTGGTCCAGCCCGGAAACAAAATAGGAAACCACCCCAGCGGGGGTGACTTTGACAATGGTGCCGCCATAGTAGTCGGTAATGTACAGGTTGTCCCGGGCATCGGCGGCCATGCCGCAGGCATACGCCGGGACGCCGGAGGCGAAAGTGGCGGACTTTCCCGCCACGCCGACCTGAAAGACAAGGCCCGGAAGATTGCGGTCAGATGTGGCGACATAGAGGTCATCCGCCCGCAAAGCCGTGAAATCCGCGCCCAGCAGAAGAATGGCGAAGGAAACCAAAGACCGGAGCTGGATCCGAAACATGCGGTCATTTTGCGGGAGCGTCGACCGGTGGCAATGGCGGATTGGTTCGCCGATGAAAAACCGTTTCGTCTTTGGAATTATGGCGGATGGCCCATTTCAGGGAATTTGGGTTTTGAGAACGGGCCCAGGATACAACAACCTTTCAAAGGTACTCATTTTTCACCGCGCAGGTCATGGTCTTGCGCGGGGGTGGCAAAGATCCCGGATTTGCTTGCAGGGTTGGTGGGCGAGGCCCAAATTTAATGAATGCCCCACCCGCCTCACCTCATGAAACCCCTCCCCAAGAAACTTTCCGTGGCCATTTCGCTATTTCTCCTGCATTCGACGATTTTCGCCACGACCTATTACGTGGCACCGAATGGGAAAGACGATAACGCCGGCAGCAAGGACAAACCATTTGCGACCCTCATGAAGGCACAAGCGACCGCCGCTGAAGGCGACACCGTCCTACTGCGCGGCGGGACGTACAAACCGACCAATGACAACATCACCCAGACGGCCGGGGGCTACGCCATCGTCAATGATTTTACCAAGAATGGCATCAGCTACCTCGCCTATCCCGGCGAGACGCCAGTTTTCGATTTCACCAAAGTCAAACCCACGAACCAGCGCGTGTGCGCGTTTTTGGTGCGGGCCAATAATTTGCATTTCAAGGGCTTTGAAATAACGGGCGTGCAAATTACCATCGCCAACGTCCACACCCAATCGGAATGCATCCGGGTGGAAAACGGGAGCAACAACACCTTCGACCAGTTGAAGATGCATGACAATCTGGGGATCGGCATCTATATGATCCGGCAAAGCGGCGACAACCTGGTGTTAAACTGCGACGCCTACCATAACTACGGATTGGACAATGGTTCCATCGGCAACAGCGACGGCTTTGGCTGCCACACGGACAAGGGCGCCACGGGTAACGTCTTTCGCGGCTGTCGGGCCTGGGACAACAGCGACGACGGTTACGATTGCATCCACTGCGTCGAGCCGGTGATTTTTGATCACTGCTGGTCGTACCACAACGGCTACCAACCCGGCACCAATGGCGGGGACGGCAATGGTTTCAAAATCGGCGGTTGGAACGCCAGGACGCCTCCCGACCCCCTGCCGCGCCACACCGTGGAATTTTGCCTCTCGGCGGCCAACAAGGCCAACGGGTTTTATGCCAACCACCAGCCCGGCCAGGACGGGTACTTTTACAACAACACCGCGTTCGGGAACGGTAATAATTTCAACATGCTGGAACGGCTGGCGGACAACCTCACCGATGCTGACGGCACCCACGAGATTCTGCACAACAACCTTGGCTACAGAGCCCGGGGTGCGGAAATCACCAAGCTCAATGAACCCGGCGAAATGGCGAGCAATAATTACTGGTCGCTCAATCTCACCCCGAAGGAAAGCGATTTTGAGAGCGTGGATGTCAGCCAAATGAACAAGCCGCGCGAGGCGGACGGCAGTTTGCCGAAAATCACTTTCATGCATCTGACCAAGGAGAGCACGTTCATTGATAAGGGGCTCGATGTGAAATTGCTGTACAGCGGCAAGGCGCCGGATTTGGGGTGTTTTGAATACACGACGCTCGCCGCGCCGACGAAACTCACCGCCGCCGCTGGCGATGGCCTGGTGGTTTTAAAGTGGACTGCGGCTCCGAACGCCAAGACTTACTCCGTCTGGCGCCTGGACAATGTCGGCAGCGGCCGGCACATCGTGAATGGCACGGTCACCGCGACGACTTTTACCGACCGGGACTTGAAGAATGGCGCCGACTATTACTATGCCGTGTCGGCGGCGAATGGGGCGGTTACGAGCGACACGTCGAACATCGCAGAAGCGACGGCGGGCAAGACGCCGTAGAGCCGTTGGCGCTTTGGTTGGACGCAGAGAAAATACCGGGCTCCGAGGAAACAGCGGGCGCAGCAAGACTGCGCCCCCACGCCATGCAGTCCGGAGGCTCGCAGGGGCGCAGTCTTGCTGCGCCCGCTGCTGAAATCCGGGAATTTTGCATTTCACAGAACGGGAAATGCTCTACGGCGTCGCACTGGCCGCCGCCTTGGGCCCGTCCGGCTGGCCCCCCGCCGCTTTATAGGCCGCCCATTCGGCGGTAATGCGCTTGGTCTCGTCCGGCGTGGCCTTGGCAACCTCAACTTCGTAGACGTGGAGGGCGCCCTCCATGTTCGAGCGGAAGACGATCCATTTGTCATCCGGCGTAAAAGTGCCATTAGGTTCGACGCGGCTGGATTCGCCGTTGCCGTAATCATGCTTCGACATGTCGGCCAGCTTTTCGGTCGTCACTTTGCCTACCTTAACCTTCTCGCCATTCACGTCCATGGTCGTATATTCGCCGGTCGGAGTGAAGAGATACATCCACTGGCCGTTTTGGGGTGGATTGAAGTGGGCATTAGTGACGGGGTCGCGGTTGGCCACGCTGTTCGGGCCGCCACCATCGCCCAAGAACCTCTTCCCGTCCCAGGACACGTAGAAATGCACCGACCATTCCGAACGCAGAATTGGATAACGGATGTGCTCGCCCGTCGCAACATTGGCGCCACCAATCCAGAACACGCCCGACTCGGGCGTCTGCAAATCGTAGTACACCCACTTGCCGTCGCGGCTGAAAAATTCATGTCCGGCGATTTCATTTTGCATGGTACGCTGATGCATGAGTTTGAGCCCGGTGCCGTCGGCATGCATGGTCCAGATGCGTTCCATCTGGGCCCAATTACCTTCGTGGGCAAAAAGCATGAGGTTGGGGTCGGTCGGGGAAGTTTCGAAATGGTTCAAGTTGTCATGGCTGAGGCCGTCATCGCTGGGAAAGAACGATTTGGTTTCGCCGGTCTTGATGTCCACGGTATAGATTTGCTTGCCGCCGGCGACATTGCGAATGCCCATGATCACCTTGTCATCCGGTGTAATGCCTCCGAGAGTCGCGCCCGCCGGCAGGACCGCCGCCTTCGTCCAAACGTGGGTTTCCATGTTCATGGCGATGACCGTATTTTGCCCGTCCATGTTTTGGTTGTAATACACCACGGGTTCCTTGCGGCTGACTTCGATGCCGTTGCTCATGCCCAT
>Ga0265319_1001542_pt1 | contig 13611 bp, 10 predicted proteins | sample 4824metaG_FD_192443 | JGI IMG/M metagenome (GOLD analysis project Ga0265319, IMG submission 192443) | Rhizosphere microbial communities from Carex aquatilis grown in University of Washington, Seatle, WA, United States - 4-8-24 metaG | ecosystem: Host-associated > Plants > Roots > Rhizosphere >...
GGGGTGTTGGACGGAGGACAGGGGTCAGAGGTCAGGGGGAGGAGCGGGGGGCGGCGAGCGAGGTCGGAGGGCGGCAATCTGATAATCGAGAATCGGTAATCGTGAAATCGTTAAATTGGGGTAGGCCGTATATTTATAGATTACGGATGGCTGATTATCAGATTTTAAGATCTCCGCGGGTTTTGATTTGGCCACGGATTGCTCAGATGGGCACGGATATGACGAGGGAAGTTTTTTACAGGAGGTAACTGAGGCAAGGCAGGAGGAATGAGGAATTCTCTACATAACCATATGTGTCACTTGTCGAGCCGTAGGCTAGGCGAAGGCTGATCCGTGTTCATCCGTGTGATCCGTGGTTAAATTCAGATGTTCGTTTTTAGCGCTTTATGTGCCTTTTGTGGCTGATCCTCTATCCGTGTTATCCGTGATAAAAATCCCGAGGTTTCTTCAAAAGCTGTAGCCGATCTCGCAACCGATTTGGCGGCTGGCAAAACGATAACCGGCGACGGTCGACGAATTGCGGCTGTATTGGTAGAGGGCGGAGATGGTGCCGTGATGGAGAAAAGTGGTGCCGAGCCGGAGGTTGTATGCCCGGGTGGAATCGTCGCGCAGGACGATGACACTGTGCGAGGTGTAAGTGACGCTGGTCTGCTGGCCGATGATGTTGCCGTTTTCATCCAGGACGTCCTGCACCGAGCTGTTGGCGTCGACGACATTTCCCGTGGATATGTAATGGGTTTTCCGCCCCGTTACTTCCGCGCTCAGGGTGAAATGCTTCAACAGCCGTTGTTGCAGGCTTAAGCTCCAATGCTGATTCCGTGTGACTGCCCCTGCAAAATAGGAGGGGGTCACATCACGACCGAAGGTGAAGCTCAGGGCAGTGGGTTCAAAGGGTTTATAATTGACCGAGGCATTCAGGGTCGGACTTTTCAAGGTGTGGCTGCCGTGACCAAGGAAGGTCCGGCTTTCCTCACCCATATTGAACGCCAGATCGAGCTTATCCGCCGCTTTCAAGGTGATCCGAGCCCCCGGGGTGAGATAATACATGTCGGAGGAGTGGTAGATCTGGACATAGCCGGCTCCGGCTCCCAGCGCGAGGTTCAGGCGGGATGAGACCTGGTAGTCCAGCCAGTTCTGGGTCGACCATTCAAACGTATCGGGGGCCGCCTCGATAAACTGCAGGTTTTGGGTGTTGCTCGAATCAAGACTGAGCTGGTCTGTGAATCGATAGCCCAGATTCAGACCGGTGGTGGATACTTGTTGCTTTGTCTGCCGGGCGGTTTCGACCAGGGTGTCGGACGACTTGGCGTAGGCTTGCGTAAAACCCAGATTCCAGTCCTTGGAGACATAATTGCCGAGCAGACTGAAGGCTTGGCTGAAGGAATTGCTGAAATCCCGGCTGGTATAAACCGTCCAGGCGGGAGAATAATTCAAGAACCAGTGAGAGCCGATTGAGAAAAGAAACTCGGGAGACAGGGTATTGATGTAGCTGTTGGAGGCGTGTCCGGGACCAGAAAGCATGCCGTCACTGTAGACAAAGCGATCGGTGAACGAGGGGTGCAACTCGATCGGTCCCCATTGGAAGGGGGAAGGTTGCAAGGAAAGGCTTCCGGCAGATCCAGCCAAAGCACCCATTCGGTTGCCAGCTGACGAGGGCTGGGTTGCACCGGTTGCCGGAGCCGGATTGGTCACGGACTGGGCCTCGACCGATACGATCGCGGAGAGAAGCCCTAATAGGAGCGCAAAATGGCGAATCGAAGTTGTGCTGAGGCAATCAAACCTCTGATTTTTAACCACGGATTGCACGGATTTCACGGATGGGGAAGGAGGACGGAGGACAGACGACAGAGGATGGAGGACGGAGGACGGAGGTCAGAAAACGAGGGCGGAAATTTGATAATCGAGTGCACCGTTGCTGGCGGCCCATTCGACGAGCTCAGGGCCCCGAGCTGGTCGCGGGGCTGCCAGCCCGGTGTTTGTCCGGGCCAGTCGCCCGGCAAAGGAATCGTGAAAACTTGAAATTGGTAAGGTGGGACAATTCTCGATTTTAGATGGCTGATTCTCAGTTTTTAAGATTTCTGCGGTCGCCATGGCTGATCAATCCGTGGCATCCGAGTAATCCGTGGTTAAAATTCTTCTGACAGGTTCAACCAACTACCGCAATTCATTAACCACAGAGTTTTTCCCATGGATTGCGCCGATATTCACGAATTGATCCGTTCACCAACCCCCCGTCTTTCGTTCCTTTTAGTGTGTTTAGCGGGCAATAACTGCTCAGCTAGGATCAAGCAAGGATCCTCGAACGGAGTACGAAGGATCTCCGAGAGCAGCCGGGATCAAAATAGAGCGATTTTCTGTATACGAAGGAAACACGAAGGATGCTCGAACCTGTTACGAACCTAACAATAGCGTCGATAGGGGGCACACCGGGACGCGCTATATTTTGTGTTTCTTGTGTTTTTTGTGGCCATTTCAATTCCCTGCCTCTGCTGGAGTTATCAGTTACGGCCAGCATCGGCGGAATTGGAGAGGCGGCCGGAGTTCAGGAGCAGTTCGAGAGGATAGGCCACGGTTTCCTTGAGGAGGTCATCGGCCCGCTCGCTGGATTCCCACCAGGATTCCTGATCATACTCCCCTGGAATCCAAGCGATGGCGCCGACTTCCGTTTCCCGGCCAAAAACCCTGGCGGCGATCAGACGACTGCGTCGGGCATGCGCTCCCCGGGTGAACACATTGACAGCCCGAGGGTGAATCCCGTTGGCCTGAAGCGTGCGCCAAGCGGCAGCCATGGCGGCAAAGGTGCGCTGGCCTTTGACTTCAGTCGCCGGCGCGGCAAGGACGTGATCGGGTGGAACTCCTGCAATCAGCAGGAGTTTTCTCGCCTCGAACGCGAAACTCCAACGCTGGGGGCCCCAATCCTTGGTACTAAGACCACCCACGGTTACGATGGTATCATACCCCCCATGGTCGAATTCCTGCTTGGCTGCCTGCACGCCTTCGACTCCGATCCACCCTTCAACAATCAGGACCGTGGCAGGCTGGCGCTCCGTCAGGGAAAAATAGGCTTCGCCCTTGAACCACCAGAGCAGAAACGGTGCGCCGAACAGCAACAAAAGCACGATCCATCCCAGGAAAGTGGGACACCATAGGTTGCGGCGCTGAAATAGCCGGACTGACATCGGATCAGGAATGAGTGAAATCGATTAGAATTCAATTTATCTTAAATTCCGCAGAATGCATGGCCACAAAAAGCGCAAGAAACACATAAATGTATCGGACCAATTCTGTGGATGGCGGGGCTCACGCTCCTGTTGAATGGCCAGTGAGACTGGATATTCTTTGGGTTCAACGGCCTGTGATCCCAAATACCGCCATTCGATCAAACCACGTATTGCACGGTTATCCCGGATGCACCCACACCCCGCACTGCGGGCATAAGCCGTCACCCAAGCGCTATGGACCGAAAGGCCCCGCTCCGAGAGGATTTAGAACAAGTTTGTTTGGGTCCCCTCTGGAGAGGGGTGGCGCGATAGCGCCGGGGTGTGTCAGGCCGATCTGCGATGATTACCAAGATAGGGGCGGATATCCTCAACCGCCCGCGGCGCGTCGGAACAACACGCCCTGCCTCCGTACCATTCGCTCTTCCTGGGTAGGGCTGGACCTTGTTGTGTCCAGCCGTGTCTGGACTGGCTGGGCGAAGATCGGCTGCACCAAGGTGCAGCCCTACAGCAATCGACTACACTATTATCAATCGGATCCATGCACCTGATTTCCCGCGAATAACGCGAATTCACGCGGACTACAGAGGAGAAACAGGAGAAAAATGGGATTGCTTGGTCAAAACACCACCCAATGGACTGGGATTTCCAGGAATTCTATTCGCGTTTATCCGCGTGATTAGGGGCAACTGAATATTTCCGGATTAAATATTCTCTAGGCGGTCCGCCGCCGCCACCGCATGATGCTCAGCACGGACAATGCGGCGATGAACCAGCCATCGATCGCACCGCCGCCGCCACCGGTCGAACTGGGGGGCAGGTTGCTAGAGCCACCGCTCGTGGTGGGCGTCGGTGTCGGAGTAGGATTCGGGGTGGAGGGAGTCGAGGTGCCTTGGGTGATGGCCCAGGTGGTTACCGCTCCGCCCAATGTTACGCGCCGGATGGCGGCGTTGCCATTGTCCGCCACGTAGAGGGTGGTGCCGGCGCTATCCAGCCGCAGGCCGATGGGCTGGTTGAACCAGGCGTCGGTGCCGGTGCCGTCCTTCAGGCCGGCAATGGTGGGCAAACCGGCGAGCGTGCTGACCGTGCCATCCGTCTTGATGTACCGGATCGTGTTGTTGCCCGAGTCGGTGACATAGAGGTTGCCCGTGGCGTCGATGGTGATCCCGAGAGGATGGTTGAAGAGCGCGTCGGTGAGGCCGTTGCCATCGGACGACCCGGAGACGCCGGGGGCGCCGGCATAGGTGGTGACGACACCGGCCGGGGTGATCTTGCGGATCGTCTGGTTGAGGGTGTCGGCCACGTAGAGATTGCCCGCACTGTCAGCCGTGATGCCATAGGGTTGGTTGAAGCGGGCCGCTGAACCCGTGCCGTTGGTGCTGCCGCGGAGCGAGGGCGAACCGGCCACGGTGCTGACGGTGGCGCCGCCCGGGGTGATCTTGCGGATGACGGAATTGCCCGTGTCCGCGACATAGAGATTGCCGCTGCTGTCAATCGTGATGCCACCCGGCAGATTGAACCAAGCTTGGGAGCCTGCGCCATCCTGGAAGCCCTGGAAGCCCGGCTGGCCGGCGATGGTCGTGACCGAGCCGTCAGGGGTGATCTTGCGGATGAGGTTGTTGCCCGTATCGGCGAGATACATGTTGCCCGAGGAGTCGAGCACGAAGCCCCCCGGTACGCGGAAGGAGGCGTAGCTGCCGTTGTCATCGGTGGAGCCCGGCTTGCCGGCCGACCCGGCCAGCAGGGTGGCAACCGCCGAGGAACTGACCGACTGGATGACATCGGTGCCACTGTCATCGACCAGCACATTGCCCTTGCTGTTAGGGGCGACGTCGACGGGGCTGGGGAACACCGGCGCGACCACCGAAAGCGTCGCCGCGGCACTGGTGACGGTCGAGGTGCTATTGGTGGCGACCACGCGATACTGGTTGCCATTCATGCCGGAGCTGGCGCCGGTAACGGTGAGGGTGCTGGTGGTGCTGCCGCTGTAGGTGGTATTGTTGGAAACTGCATTCCAGGTAGCGCCGCCATCGGACGATACCTGCCATTGGTAGGTGGCGCTGTTGGTGGCTCCCGCTTGGAAGCTGACGCTATGGCCTGAGGCCACGGTGAGGCTCTTGGGCTGGGCACTGATGGCCGGCGGAGGCACAAGGTTCACCACGAGGGTGGCGCCGGCACTCGTCACCGGGCCGACGATGTTGGTGGCGACCACGGTATAGACACCGCCGTCAGTCGCCTGGACACTCGGGATGGTGTAGGAGGTTCCCGTTGCTCCCGTGATGGCAACGCCGTCCTTCTGCCATTGGAAGGTCGGTGCCGGCGTGCCGGTGGCGGCGGCGCTGAAGGTAATGGGATTGTTCAACAGGATGGTCGCGCCCACCGGCGAGGTCGTGAAGACCGGAGCAAAACCAATGACGACCGTCAGGACGGCGTTGTTGCTGGTGGCGGAACCCAGGGTGTTGGTCGCGATGACCGTATAAGTGCCGGAATCCGTCAGGGCGACATTGCTGAGCGTCAGCGTGGCGCCGGTCGCTCCCGCGATATCAACGCTGTTTTTCTGCCACTGGTAGGTCGGGACGGGCAGGCCATTCGCGGCGGCGGTGTAGATGACCGTTGATCCCACGTTAATGGTTTGGGCCGCGGCCGGCTGGGTGGTTATCGTGGGAGCATAGTCAACCGTCAGGACGGCGTTGGAACTGGTCACCGTGCCGGCGGGATTGGTGGTGATAACCGTGTATGTGCCAGTGTCACCGGGCACGAGAGGAGTGAGCGTAAGGGTTGCGCTGGTTGCGCCCGGGATGTTCACCCCGTTCTTTTGCCACTGGTAGGTCGGGGCAGGGGTCCCCGTCGTGGCAACAGTTAAGGTCGCGGTGCCTCCAGCATTAAACGTCTGGCTGGCGGTTGGCTGCGTGGTGATCGCCGGTGGGGCCTGAACCGTGAGGACCGCATCATTGCTGGTCGCAGTTCCCGCCACACTCGTTGCGACGACTTTATAGGTGGCGGTATCGCCCAAGGTCAGTGGACTGAGGGTCAGGGTGCCACTGGTTGCCCCCGCAATATTTACACTGTTCTTTTGCCACTGGTACGTCGGAGTGGGGATACCTGTAGCCGTCGCGGTAAACGTTGCACTGCCACCCGTGATTTTGGTCTGGGAAGCCGCGGGCTGGACTGAGAATGCAGGCGGAACATTGACGGTCAGGGTTGCGTTGTTGCTCGTGGCCGTACCGGCGATGTTTGTGGCCACGACAGCATAGGTCGCGGTATCTGCCGGGGTGACTGAACTGAGAGTGAGGGTGCTGGTGGTGGATCCTGAGACATTGCCCCCATCGGTCAGGTTAACCCCGTTTTTTGACCACTGGAAAGTTGGCACAGGAATGCCTGAGACCACGGTCAGGATGGTGACATTGACTCCTGCGAGAACTGTCTGGGTGGAAGGTTGCGTCGTAAAACCGGGAGCCACACCATTGCTGACGGTATTCGAATAGGCAGAGTCGCCCGCAAAATTATAGGCGCGGACCCGGTACAAATAGCTGTTCCCGTTGACCACCGTAGTATCAATGTAGGACACGACATTGGCGCCGACTGTCGCAATCTGGACAAAACCGGCTCCATTGTCATTCCGCTCGATCTTAAATCCTGTCTCGTCCCAGGAGTTGTCGGTCCAGGTCAGGGTATACTGCGCGGCACTGACCGAAACGAGGGGCAATAATCCAAACATAATAGCATAGCGCGAGGCATTCCTCAGCAAGCCCGTCAGTTTGAGGCAGACCCATGCCGGAAAATTGAAAACTAATTGGCTGAGGAGTTTCATTGGTTGGTATTGCTGTTTTGAAGAGTGATAATCCTCAGAAGTTTGTTTCAAGGCCAGTGATCTGCCTTAGTGCTGTTTGCATTTGCAGGAAACTAACAATGATGAAAAATTGAAATGCGAGGACGATTGAACAACGCGTGGCTAACTGATGCCTAGTACGATGTTGGCAGAAGTTCAAGTCATTGAAGGGAATGGCACCATGATAAGCAGCAATTAGTGGAGGGGAAGCCGGAATGTACGTATCGTTTGGGAGCCCCCGCTAGCAATAAAAGTGCCGCTTTGGGGCGTAGTGATGGTAAATGCCGGCATCCGCAAATCATTATGCTTAGTGGGCGGATATCCCTCAGCCTAGGTCTTGTGAAAAAGTGCTGATTTCTTCTCGACCTCAGGTCGATGAAAAGGGTGTTGGGAAAGGGTGATTTGCTGGAGAAGGCAAAAGCGTGTTGACGTGTCGTTCAGCCTGGAATCACTGGTCCAGCGGCGAAATCTTAGGATGCGATGGAGCGATGGAATGCTCAGTAACAATTTACTCGCGGGCGATGAGGATTAGGTGAAAAGGGCAGAAATTCTTCGAGCCGGAAAAGTGGCAAACCTGACTGCTCCCATGCAATCCTGCCAGCCAAATGTCTCGACTCCGATGCCGAGCAAATATCGCCAAGGATCACTCGGGTCGTAATCTCAGCCCTATCGTGGCATTAGGCCTGATAAATTGGCCGGGCGTTGCTCCGCAGCCACTGTTCGAGCACAATCAGGCTGAACAGGATCTTATGGTGGTCTCCACGTCCGGTATTGTGCTGCTGCAGCAGATTTGTGACGGCACTGTGCTGGAGATAACGGTAGATGAGCGACTGATCATCGGTCAGATACTCGTTGAAATGGACGTCCAGGGACTGCCGGAACCAGTCGTCGACCACATTGACGGCAAACCCCCGTTTCTTTCGCCGCATGATCTCGGGCGGGAGAAATTGTTTGCAGACCCGGCGATGGAGCCATTTCCGGACTCCATGGCGAACTTTGAATGATGCGCCCAATTGCTGGACATGTTCGACCAACTCGCGGTCCAGATAGGGCACGCGGACTTCCAGCGCACTGGCCATCGAAAGCTTGTCGCCATACATCAGCAGTTCGTCGGGCAGCGACGAGCGCAGTTCCAGCAGTTGGAATGCATTGAGTTCGTCCAGCCGGCGCATGGCCATGCGATGCTCATCCCAACAGGTAATTGCCACGCCGTCGGCACCATTGGGCAGCAGTCCAGGCTGGAACAGGCCGTTCAAGGTTGCGTCGGGAACCAGGGCAAAGACCTGTTGGAAACGATGCAACTGATCCGAGGTGTTCAACGAATAGAGGCCGCGTTTGAGGGTGTCATTGCGCGGCAGGGCGCGGGACAAGGCGGCGGTTCCGGCATGAACCCAGCCCGGGAGGGAGCGCCAGGCGGCGCCGTAATGCACGCCGAGATGACGCGTGTAGCCGCCGAAAAGCTCGTCCGGCCCCTGGCCGATCAAGGCCACCTTCACCACTTCGCGCGCCCGCTTGCAGACGAAATACATGGGCACGATCGACGAAGAGGCGACGGGTTCTTCCAGTGATTCGACGATGTGGGGCAGGGCCTTTTCAAATTCCCCCTGGTCGATGCGGATCGCGTGGTGCTGCGCGCCGAAAATCTGCGCCGTGCGCGCGGCGTCATCCAGTTCGTCATCGCGGAATGAGTTGCCATAGCCCACGGTGAAGGTGGGCCAGTTCTTGCCGCAGAGGTTCATCAGGCCGAGCAGCAGCCCGGAATCCATCCCGCCGCTGAGCAGCAGGCCCAAGGGCACATCGCTGATCAGGTGGCGCTTGACCGCCGCCTGATAGAGTTCGAGCAGCTTCTCGGCCGCCTCGTCCACCTTGGGCTGGGGATTGAACGGCACCGGGGTGAAATCATAGAAGCGGCTGACCTGCGCCCGGCCATTTTCGACCACGAGCTTCTCCCCCGCGGCGAGCTTCTGGATGCCGGCAAACATCGTACGCGGGGCCGGGGTGTAGCGGTAACGGAGAAAAAGGGAGACCGCCTCCAGATCCACGCCGGGCGTTTCGGCCAGCGCCGCCCTGACCGGACGGATTTCGGAGCCGAAGGCCAGCGAGCCGTTCCGCAGTGAGAAATAAACCGGCTTGATGCCCATGGGATCCCGGGCGAGCAGCAAGCGCCGCTGCCGGACGTCCCAGATGGCGAGTCCAAACATCCCGTTGAAACGGTTGAGCACGGCATCGCCCCACTGCTTGTAACCGTGCACGATCACCTCGGTGTCGCAGTTGCTCCTGAACCGATGCCCCTTCGCCTCCAGTTCCTTCCGCAGTTCCTGAAAGTTGTAGATCTCGCCATTGAAGACGACCCACACGGTCTCCTCGGGATCCGCCATCGGCTGGTGGCCCGCGGGGCTGAGATCCAGAATAGCCAGCCGGCGGAAACCAAGACCCAGCGGACCGTCAAGATGCTTGCCGGAATCATCGGGACCCCGGTGCACGATGGTGTCCATCATGCGCCCGATGGTGAGCGGGTCGACCGGCGCGCCGGATTCGAAATTATACTGGCCGCAGATGCCGCACATGGGGTTGGTTCGTTGCTAGTTCCTCGTTCCTGGGGTCCAGTTCCTCGTTCTTTGTTCAGCGACCTGGGTTTCGGGGTTTAAAGCTGTCACGGTTTGTTTCCATTTGTCATACGCTTCAAGCACGTTTCGACTTGAGGAGGAAGGCGATGAAACCGCCGATCTTGCCTTTGGCCCGGGCGGACAGCTGGTAGAGATGATCAAATTGCAATTTATCAATATAGGCTTGGTCGAGGGCGACATAGAGTTGGCTTTGAACCTCTGAACAGGAGCGCTGGGAGTACCGCAAAAAGCGTTTAAATTCGGCGTTGCTTCCGCCGTCGAAGCCTTCGGCGATATTGTGCATGATCGAACCGGAAGCGCGTTGAATCTGATCCTTCAGTCCTAAGTCACCCGCAAAAGCCTTGGATTTCGTTGCCGAATAAACTCCTCGCGTGAGCTCCCGGGCGAGCTGCCAGCATTCGATATCCTCGAATCGTTCGATTTTCATGAGGTGAATCAACAACCAGGCCGGAAAAAGTTTAAACCAGGAACGAGCAACTAGGAACCAAGAACATCGGATTGCGGCATCAGCCTTTCCATTCGGCTTTGACGCAACCGAAGGCAGAGCGCCCGGAACATCTCGGACTGGCCCCAGCGGTGCATCGGGACGTTGTCCCAGCCGAGCAGGAGGCGCCGGCTGCGGAAATGGCCGTCGGGCAGCTGCCACCGGAGGACAATCTCCGCGACCGTGCGGTCGACCGCGGCATCGAGCGCCGGGAACCGGCCGCGCAACAGGACGCCGAGGTTGATGCATTCGGCGCAATCGTAGAGTTCCCGGCGGTACACCACCAGCCGCGGGGCCCGGGCGAACGGACGCGGCAGGCCCTCTTCGTCGAAGAGATGCTCGGTGTAGAAATCGACACCCCGTGAAAGCCCGTTCGACAAGCTCAGGGCAGGGGCCGCGCTTCCAAGTTGGCTGGGACTGCCGATGATCGCCTCGATCTTGGCCAGCGCTTTCATCACAAAGCAGGTGTGGAAGTGGTCGACGAAGGGTCGGGCTCCATCCATGGCATAGGGCCAGGAACCATCCGCTTGTTGCGATTGCAGGACGAAGTTCAGATTGCGCTCCGCCGGGGCCAGATAGCGGTCGTCGCCAAATTCCTTCCAGGCACTGAACAAGGTGAAGGCACGGTACGCGCTGGCATTCACCACATTCTCCTCGCCGGTGGGCGTGTAGGTGCAGGTGGCGGCGCCCGGCCCCGTCTCGACGTCCCGGTAGTCGAGCAGGATGTGATCCGCGGTGGATCGCATGACAGCCTGCCAACGCGGCTGGCCGTCGATGTGATAGACGTCGGCAAATGCCTCATAGCAATAGGGGGTGGTGGTGACGAGCGGCGTGCCTTGGGCCAGGATGCCGACCCGGGTCTGCCAGTCGAACGGATAGCCCCAGCCATGCCGCGCAAAACCCGGGCAACGCGTCGACTCCAGCACCTTAAGAAAATGAACAGCCCGGTCCAGATAATGTCGATTCCCTGTGACCTTGTGCAGATGGGCGAAGCCCATGGCGAAATGCGCGTCGGATATGGGCAATCGCATCCGGGGAAAATAGAAGCGGCGGGTCCAGGGGAAAAACGCCTCGCAGGCGACCATCGGGAGCACTGCCGCCGTGCCCAGCAGCCGCTGCCGGTAGTAGAGGGCCTTTGCCGCCCGCCCAACCCGGCTGGCATAGAAATCCTGGTGATCCTGTGAGGTCTCGCCATAGCCGTCCAGCCAGGCAACGAATCGCTCGATGGCGGGGAGAAGGGGGACGTTCAGATTTGCGGTGGTATCCACGGGAGCGATAGGCACGGAATGTAACTGGCAGGAATCAAGCCAATTGAGCCACGGATTGCATTAATGAATCTTGTGCGATGAACCTGCCTACTGACCACGGATTGCACGGATGACACGGATAAAGCGATCAGAAATCTATCGAATAATGCGCTTCAAGCGCAGATCCGAGTGTTTGAAGTTCAGAAGCAGAGCAACCTGTAGCCCAGTAATGTTGAGGTACCCGATCATTTGGGAGCTATGAGTTTCATTGAAATCGGTCACGACCTTAGGATCGGCAATGACGGCAGAATCAATGATCAAGTCGGGGACGAGCGTGCCGATCTCCACGCTGTCGTAATACACATGATAGGCTCGCTGCTATTCGACCTGGTGACCGCGTTTCACGAGCTCCAGCGCTAAAGCCCGTTCGTAAAGTTTCTCGTCCAGCCCCGGTCGCAATTCATTCAAGACCTTCATAGCTGAGCCAATGATGTCTTCGGTCAATTTCTCATGGAGCATGATTAATCCGTGTTGTCCAAGGAATCCGTGGTCGAAGTATTTGGACGACAAGCCAAAATATCCCTGCTTTTGAACGCCCTGGTACGGAACCGGCTCCGTATCGGCAAACATAGAGGGGCCATGGACCACAAGGATTGGATCTGGATGGAATTATGCAAGCGGCTCAAGGAATTGAATTTCTTATCCGTGCCAATCCGAGCAATCCGTGGTTAAAATGATCAGGGCTTTGTATGACTGCGCTATCAGCACACAAGCCGGACCGTGGTATCGAATATACACCGGACCATCCGCGGTTCCTTGTCTACCGGAAACGGCGGGCACACAGTTCCGATTTCGGTTCCGTGAGGGCGGCGACGCAGTCGCGGAAGCCGGAGAACATGCGTTCGATCGAGGCGTCGCGCATGATGTCTTCGCGGGCGGCGGCGCTGAAGCGGGCCCGCAGGGCGTCGTCGCGAAGGAGCAGCATCATCTTCTCCGTGAGGGCGGCGATGTCGTCTTCCGGCACGATAAAACCGCTCCGCCCCTCGGTGAGATAGTGGATCTCCGGCGGCTGCAGGCCCTGTTCAGTGACCACGGGCAGACCCCAGTAGAATGCCTGGTTCATGCCGAGGCCGACATCGCCGGGGATGACGAAGAGGTCCGACAGCTTGAAGATCTTGCTGATCTTGATGCCCTCGGGATCGTGGATCTCGCCCAAATGCATGATGTTTTTGTTGCGGATCATCGCCGGCAGGTCGTGCCCCATCGGGTCGCCCACGATGACGCACCCACAGTCCGGATCATCGATCTGATTGAAGGCGGTGATCAGATGGTCGATCTTCTTCACGGACCGCATCCGGCCGACGAACAAAACGACCTTGCGGAAGGGAATGCCGAACTCCCGCTTAAGTTCCTCCTTGGTGGCGGCGACGGAGGGGAAGGCGTCGAAGTTGACCGTGTTATTGGCGACGAAAACCTTGCGCCGGTTCGCGGGGCGGATGTCCTTCACCTCATGGGGCGAGTAGAGCACGATCGCGTTGCAAAGTGAGTGGACGTAATAAAACGGCAGATTGCGCAGCCAGGGGTTCTTCACCTCAAGATTGATGCCTTTGTTCCAGTAGACCACCGGGATGCCTTTCAATTTCAACCAGTGCAGGAGGGGCCAGATGACGAGATTCTTCAGGTGGAGAAACAGGATGACGACATCGGGCTTCAGCCGCTCGATCTCGCGGCGGTAGTCGCCGAAGTTGAAGGGCATTTCCTTGAAATCGAACTGCGGGGGATAGGGGTTGCTCCGTTCCAGTTCGTTGGCTCGGACGCAGAATTCCCAACCGAGTTCCCGGAAACGCCGGGCGAAATAGTTGTAGTTCGACACCCGGTAGTGGAACACCTTGTTGGAAACCAGCAGGACGCGGCGCATGGAGGGAGGGAGCGGAGAGAGGTCGGAGGTCGGAGGTCGGAAGACAGAAGACAGAGGGCAGAGGACGGAAGACAGAGGGCAGAGGTCGGAGGTCGGAAGGCAGAAGTCGGAGGACAGAAGACAGAGGGCAGAGGTCGGAGGACAAAGGTCAGTGGGCGGAGCTCGGAAGCCGGAGTGTGGAGGTCTTGGTGTAATTTTGAATAACGTCGATTGGCGCCGATTAGTGGTTAAGAATCAGGTGATATTTCAGGAAAGTACAGTGGACATGGAGTGTGCGAGGCTTGAAAG
>Ga0265319_1001543_pt1 | contig 13608 bp, 18 predicted proteins | sample 4824metaG_FD_192443 | JGI IMG/M metagenome (GOLD analysis project Ga0265319, IMG submission 192443) | Rhizosphere microbial communities from Carex aquatilis grown in University of Washington, Seatle, WA, United States - 4-8-24 metaG | ecosystem: Host-associated > Plants > Roots > Rhizosphere >...
CGAGTTTTCCCCAGGTGCCCTATAGGCTTCAAACAGTTGAAATCAGCGAAGGGGTTACCACGCCCCCTCCCACCCCCCAGGCAAGCCACTCCCGCGCTGTGTCGATGGTGTCGGCGATCCACTCACCACAACCATCGGTCGCGCAGAAGTAGCTTCCATTGGCAAGGCAAAACACGCTCAGCGAGTAGTTCTGAGTGTCGATGAATCCAACGACGACAACACTTTCGACCGTGAGTTGATCGTACCGGCCAAGGGCGTGCAGTTTGTGGTCTGCCACGCTGAGAGCGATGTGCTTGCGGCAGCTGTGGAAGGCAACAATTGCTTGAAGCCCTGCAATCACCATGCTTACTCCTTTGTGCCCACGCGTTCCGGCATAGCCTGGTGATAAATCCACTGGTGACCCACGACGGGCGAACCATTGAGAGTATGCCCAGCGGACGGCTCAATCCGCATCGACCAGATTTCGCCCTGCCCTTTTTTCAGATGCTGGAACGGAAACGAGATATCCTTCCGCTCAGCCAGGCCGAACGCATCGAGTAACGCGCGGACGTTTTCAGTTCCCACAACGCCCTGAATGTGAGTCTCTTCCGCGAACTGTACGCCGAACTCTGGCGCTAGTTCCTTGGGTGCTTCAAACTTCGTAATTTTCACGCTCGTGTGTGACGCTCTGGTTATAGGTTCGCTTGCCTGTTGTTTGGCTGCCATGGTTTTTCACCTTTCGCCCTGAGTATACTCGAAAAATGAAAGTAGGGCGACTCTCACGCCGTGGTAACGCCTGGGCAGTGGTCATTCCTGCGGACATCAGGCGTGAGCTGCAATGGTGGCCAGGCGATGAAATCGAACTGCATCCGGACAATGGCAAACTGCTGCTCAGCAACGCTACGCAGCATGACGTCCAGATCGTAAAACGGAAGGAGGAGTATGCAATCCACAATGGCCGAAGACGTTGACGTCGAGCAGGAATTCCGCAACATCCCCATCGGTCTGATCGACGACCCCGCCGCGCCCGTACGTGAAACGATGGACGAAGTGGCCCTGCGCGAATTGGTTGAAAGCATCACGGCCGTGGGCCTGATCGAGCCGATTGTCGTCAAGGACAATAACGACCGCTTCGAAGTGATTGCCGGCCACCGCCGGCGCATCGCGTGCGAGATAGCCAAGCTTGCGATTGTGCCCTGCATCATCCGGCGCAAGAGGCGTGTATCCGATCTCGCCATCATGATTCACGAAAATGCTTTCCGTGAAGACATGAACCCCGTTGAAGAGGCTCGCTTCTATGCGCGCGCCCTCACCGAAGAGGCAGAAAACGACGTCGATAAACTCTGCGCGATGCTCAAGCGAACACGCAACCACATCGAAGGACGACTCGTGTTGCTGCTCGGCCATCCGACAGTTCTGGCCGCGCTTGAGCAAGGCAAGATCCCGATGAAGACAGCCCACAGCCTCAACCGGCTGCAGAACGTAGCGCTGCTGCCTCAGCTGCTGGACGCGGCAGTGAACCAGGGTGCAAACTCAAGCGCCATTGCGCAGTGGGTTCGCGAAGCGGACCAGCTGCCAACGATCGATGTTGCCACAACCGACCCGAACGATCCCGCAACCGGCGCGCCCTCGCCTGTTCCGTGCCAGGTTCCGGAATGCATATTTTGCCAATCGCAAAAGTACGCTCACATGATGAAAATGGTTTGGATGCACGATCACTGCCTCGATGCCCTGAACGCGACAATGAACCGCGGGTAGCGAGAGCGGCAGCGGTTGCCCGCTTCTCAATCATCAGAGTCACAGCGGCGCACATCGAGCGCGGACGACCGATCTCCTACAGCTTCGGGCCCATCGCCCACGCGGTGCGCGATCGCACGATAGACGGCACTTTCGTGCAGCTGGTCCACGGCCAGCTCTTCGTGTGTCGCCGCGGCCGGCGCATCTGGCTCGACCTTCCACCGCACGCGCTCCAGTTCACCCGGCGATTCAACGCACGGCAAACCGTAGCGCCGATGTCCTTCCGGATCGCCCTGCCCTCGGAGTTGCTGCAGCCACGCGCCACGCGGCCAGCCCGCAAGCCCGCGGGAATTGCTACGCTGAGTCATGGCCGCGATCGACGATACCCTGCGCGAAATCGGAACCATGAGCAGGCAGCGTGACAACGCGTTTGCCGCGGCGGCAGCGCCATTGCCGGCGGCAGCGAGAGCTATGGTCATGACGGTGCCGATCGGCACACGCGTGCTGGATCTCATCAGCGGCAAAGAAGGAGTGGTAATAGATGGCAAGCGCGAAAACGTCGTTATTCCCCTTACCTGAAACCCAGGTCGTCGAAACGGTGTACGTCCAACTCACAAACGGCAAGATAGTGCCCCGTAGCGTTGACGAGGTGCAGGCGCTGCCGGCTGACGGCAGTCAGGGCCGCCCGATCTCCCCGCCGGCGCGCTGATGGGCCTATAATCGCCAAGAATGCCCATCTCAAATCTGGGTGCGCTCCTCAACTCCAATAAACAGATCGGCGGCAACGCGGCCGAAACCGCCGTCGCCAAGGCTTACCTGATAGCGCACCAGAACGATTTCGACCGCGCTGAGGTGGAAGTGAAGCTCGGACCAGGCGTCACGCTCGGCCCTGAGTATCCGGACTACATGCAGCGCTGGGCACAGCTGTCATACAAGTTGCGCGCGGACATGATTTGCTGGCGTGGCAACGTGCCCACCATCGTCGAATGCAAGGACAGGATAGACGGCCGCGCCATCGGCCAGCTGCTCACGTACCGCGCTCTGCTGGTGCAGGACAACCCGACAATTCTGCAGGTCTACAAGGTCGCGGCCGGCGTCTCGATCCTCAATGGAATAGCGCCCATTTTCGACACCTACGGAATTACAGTTGAGCTGTTTCCGAGTGCCTGGACCCCCACGTCAACGTAAGTGTGGACTAAATCACGGAAATGACATAAGATAGCTATAATGTTCTGGAATTCTACACCTGAATTGAGGCGAATTTCTTCCGCCGCGTTCATTGGTGCAGGCACACTTCCCCGCCCGTCCGGAGCACTTCTGCTTCCGTATATTATGTCAATTGTTGGGTGGGGCGCACACCTTGGGCAAGGTGTGCAAATAGGAGGTAAAACCCCCTAGATCCAAACTTCCCGCTTCACCACTGAGCCGATTACTTGGCAGGAAAGTCTCAGCAGCGAAGCTCAATCATCACCGAAGTGACGATGGAATAGCGCCATGGATCAGTAACGCCATTCGTGTATCCATTCTAGCGCACATTCGTCTTCTTTTCACCCTCAGAAGTTAGATTATTTTTGCGCGCGTACCTGCCAGCGCGTGCCTGAAAGTGAGGCACGAATTGACATACGAACGACTCATACTCGCAGTTGACGAAGTAGCACCAGACCTCGAAGGTATCGCGTACAAACTCCTCTGGCGGCTGATAGCGATCGCCATCAGCCGCGGCACACCTGCAGTGGAAACCAGCGTCCGAGAACTGGCCCGCGGACTCAAAGCATCGAAGGAAGGCACGGCCAGAGCCATCCGTGAACTGGCCCAGTTCATCACGGTTACAGCACGTGACGGCGGCAGCACTATATTCTCTTTACCCCCAGACTGGTTTCCTCCCCAGCGCACGCTTTTCAGTGACGATTCCCTCGGTGGAGATTTCCACAACCGTCCTGGTAACCAGGACACTACTGTCCTATTCACCAGGACACCAGCGTCCTACTCACCAGGACACCAGCGTCCTACTGACCAGGACACCTGTCCCACTAACCAGGACACTAGCGTCCCATTTACCAGGACACCTGTCCCACTCACCAGGACGCAGCGTCCCACTGACCAGGACACTGACAGGGTTCAGCCTATAAGGAACGCACACGCGCGCAATCGATCGATCGAATCGGAAGCGTCAGCTTCTTCGGAAGTAGTTGTTCTTATCGATCGAGCATGGGCCACTGTGGAAATCCCCATAGGCTCGGAGGCTGACGCGGCTGTTGTATCTGAGTGGTTGTACGCTTACAAATGCGATTTAGGGCCATTGCGCGCAGACTCGTCATACCCCGATACGGCCATCGTCGCGCGCATCGTCACACTCGCCCCCCTCGAAGATTTCAAGCAAGTTCTTCGCTCGCTGCGCGAGCGCAACAAGGCATGCGGCGACCAGGACGCATGGTTTTTCACCGTGCTGGCGCAAAAGATTCACCACGTATCGCCGGAGCTGACTCGTAGTCGCATGGCTCTGCAAAAGGCAAAGGCACAGCCACTAAATGACAAACCCTCTTTGTTCGGAGATCAGCTACTGAAGCGGACGGCTGACGGTATGCGGAGGCTCGGTTAAACCCATGCACAACCCATGTACGTTCAAAGCCGTATTTTCAGGCCTCATACTGACCGCCTTCGGCAAGGAACAGACTCTTAAATTCCGTTCCGAGATCGAGATGTACCAGGCCTGCGACTCGCCAGAGCGGTGGCGTGCGCGGCCGGCGATGGAAACCGGCCGGCACAAATGGGAAGCGTCGTCACCTCACGAACTGGCGCGTATCATCGAGGGCGATTTCGTCGAGCGCCTCACGGACTGGACGGAGTTGCGGTCAAGCGGCGTTAGGCTTCCCCGCCCGCAGCCCAAAAACGTGGTTCGCATCGACGAAAGGCGGCGTGCCTGATCGCCACATCGTGGGGGTGGCGGTGGATGTTATCACGGCCACGCCACCCGAAAGTGTGTTAGTGTCCTCTCCAGCGCGGCCATCGAGATCCGGCCGGCACAAAGGAGCCTTATGGCCGTCAAAGTGAAAGATGCCGCAGCCAGCGCGGCGAAGTTTACCGCAAATGCTGGCGTTGCCCAGGGGGCGTATTCAACTGGCGTAGCCAACGCCGCGCCAACGTGGCTGGCTAATACGGCGGCTGCAGCGGACACCTGGTCGCAGGGCGTGCAGCAGGCCGCGCAGTCCGGCCGCTTTGCCGCGGGTGTGAACACCGCAGCATCGCAGAAGTACCAGACGCGCGCAACGACAGTTGGACCCTCGCGTTATTCTGCCGGCGTCCAAACTGCCGGCCCTGCGTGGCAGGCCGGTACCGCTCCCTACCTGCAGACGATCGCAGGCCTGAATCTTCCCCCACGCCAGCCGAAGGGTTCGCCTGCCAATAACCAGCGCGCTTCTATGGTGGCCGCGGCGTTGCGTGCGAAGAAGGTCGGAACCGCTTAGTAGTCGAATCTCACGGCAAAGGAAAACACACAACCATGGGACTCGCAATGGAATTAATTTCGGGCCGCGCTACCGCGCCGTCCAGCACTCTGACCGCGCTCACAATGGCCGCGGGTAACTCGCTCACCGTTCGCAACACTGCCCTCACGGCGGATATTCGCCTGATCGACATGTGGGCATTCAACAACGCGGCCGGCATCTTCCGTATCCGGTCGCCCAAATTGCACGACAACGTGCAGGGCATCCGGTACCGCGTTGTGGGTTCGGATCCGATTTCGCTGATCCCGCACGGTGCATGGCAGAAACTGACGCCGCAGGATACGCTCATCGCTGAAATCAGCGGATCCGCAGTCGGCGGTCAGATCGAACAGGGCCAGGCGCTGATCTGGTACAGTGATCTGCCTGGCAGCAACGCGCGCCTCGCGAACTGGGCCGATATCGTGGGCCGCATCGTGAACTATCTCACGGTGGAAGTCGCCATCACCAGCGGGGCCGGCGGCGGCTACACCGGCCAGGTGGCGATCAACTCGACCTTCGATCTGCTGCAGGCCAACACCGATTACGCGGTACTTGGTGCTACCACGGACGTGCTGTGCGGTGCGGTGCGGATCACCTCGCCCGACTTCGCCAATTTCGGCGTCGGCGTGCCTGGTTACCTGAATAACCGGAACTTTGTGGCCCGGTACTTCAAGGAAATGAACCTGTTGCTCGGCGTGCCCACGATCCCGATCTTCAACAGCGCCAACAAGAACGGCACACTGGTGGACGTGGTGCAGAACCAGGCGGCCGCGGCGGTTAACACCAACATCGTGCTTGCGCAGCTCGCACCGAAGTAGGCATGATGGGTTCGACCAACCTCATCACCGACGCGTCCACGCAATCGTACGGCAAGCTGATCGGCCTCGACACGAAGCATTCCACCCCTCCGGTGAATGCTTACGTGTCGGTGGACGATCAGCTGCTGATATTCATGTCTGCAACCCAGGCCAACATCGCAGTGACGGTGAACGCTCGCCTGCTGCTGCCTGATGGCACGATCGTGCCCAACACATGGAACTTCAACACGAACGCCTTTCGCTCTGGAGTTTCCTTTGCTGCCGCACTGCCCGAGTGTTTTATTTTGTCGATGGTCGTCACGGCGAACGTGAATTCAGGGGGCAGAAGCGTGTATGTGACAGTCACTCTGGCCCGCCCGCCGATTGGAAACTCGGTGCAGAATCAGGTATTGATGCAGGGGTACGCATCACTGCAGATTCCCCTGTCATGGCCGAATGGCGTGAACCAGACGAACCTCGATTGTGTCGGCAACATTCGAAGCATCACAGGCAGCACCCCTGCCGCTGGTGCCAATATTTCGGAGACGGTACCGAACAATGCGCGCTGGCTGTTGCGTGCCTTCACGTTCAGCATCACCAATAGCGCCACTGTGGCCAACCGCGTGCCACTTCTACAATTCACCGATGGCACAAATGTGTTTGCTGTATGCGGTGCAAACTCAGCTCTTACAGCAAATCAGACGATTCTGGCCAGCTACACATGGGGCGTGCCGAATCAGCTGCCCAATGCAACCGTGCTGGTGACAGCATTATCGGAGTTTTTGTTCCTTAGTGCCGGCTTCAAGATCCAGACGGCCGTTGCCAACCTGCAGGCCGGCGACCAGCTCACCGCGCCTCAGTACCTGGTGGAAGAGTGGCTATGCCCGTAAGCCATCGCTTCAAGTGCAACGCGTGCCGCGCGGAGTACTTCGACACCATGCCCGATGGCACCACCTACGCGCACGTGTGTGGAAATCCGCCAGTGCGCCGAAAAAAGGGCAAGCCCGCAGAATTCATCGGCCGCGATGAAAATACCAAGGTGGATAAGCGCGGGCTTGTGGCCGGCATCAAGTCCCAGGGCACGGGCGTCACGTGTCTGACCGATGGAAGGCTGGAGGAACCGGCGTGGATCTCCGCGCTGTATAAACACATAGCTGCCAGGGAGGAAAAGAGCAATGCATGATTTGGTTATCGCGGTCTTCGCGGCGCTAAGTTGCGCTGCGGCGGCGGTGCTGTTCTCGGAAGACGCGCAGTCGATAGCGGCCAATGTCTCCGTCGTGACCACAGCCGAAACGCTGGTCATCGTGGGCAACGCGCTCTCGCTGCAGGCTCCCAACGGCAAGGCGGTGGTATCCGGATGGCTCACTATCACCGTGGGCACCGGAACGACGGCCGTAACGCTCGCGCTCTACCGCGGCACAACGTCGGCAGGCACGCTGCTCGGCACGAAGATAGCGCAGGCCGGCAACTTCACGGCCGGTTCGCCGGCGGCGTTCAGTGTGAAAGCGGTGGATGTTCTCTCAAACGTCGGCGGCGCGCAGTACTGCATGACGGTAACGCAAACCGGAGCCTCTGGCAACGGCAGCGTCACGCAGGCGCTCATCGACACGAAAGTGCTGTCTGGTTAGACGGCACCTCGGCTCGGTGGATGACACCTTCGCACGTCCACCGCGCCACCCCATGAGCCACCACCATGCCCTACGGACCCGGCCCACTCATCCTGCAGACTCAATCTGACCTCACCCTGCCCGACGACAATTACGATTTCACCGACTACGCCGCGACCAATCTTGGCGACGTCGATTCAATTCTCTCCAGCTGGGATAGTTTCTTCCTCGACGCCGGCGTGCTGCTCGACGAACCTGCAGACCCCTGGCCAGGCATCGACCTGAACGCCGCGCAGGACACGCTGGGCGTGTATTCGGATACCGAAGGCCTGCTGGGCGTTAGCGGTATGCTTAGCGCGCTCGGCGATGCTGATCTGCTGCTTTCAGTGGCGATCGGCTTCGCACCGCCTGAAGCGTGGGTGGATCCAACGACGGCGTTTGTTCCCCCAGGTGCCGCGCCAACGCTCTCGATACCAGTCATACCGCCCGGTGCCATCGACTTCAGCGTAACGGGCACCGTGAGTACGACATCCGCACCGGCCACAGGAGCAGGCGGCGGTGCCGCGCCCACCGTCGCATTGACCAACACGACCGCGTACGGTAACCCGAATTTCACGGTTGGCGATAGCTTCATCGTGCAGATCACCGGGGCAGCTGGTGCGGAGGTGGCGACGGACGGCACGCTCAACGGCAGTCCCCTGCCCTATAGCGTTGTGGGTAACATCGCAGCGGATGGAACCTTCTCACTCACTGGCACCATGGATCCTTCGGTTGTGGGAGTCTGGACCGAGAATTGGTACGTTGGCGGGCAGCTGATTCAGTCATTCGATTTCGTAGTGTTGAACGCGTAAACGAAGGGAAGGTGAAAGCGTGAATCCAAAGATTATCGGCGTGAAGGAAGCGCGGGCGCTCGACCCCAGCGGCGCTGTAAGGCAGGTTTTGAACGTGCAGTACACAGTGGGCAGCTTCGGCCCATTCACACTCGTGACCAACTGGGCAGACCTGAACAGCGGTGCTGCTCTAATCGCGATGAAGCAAGCGGCCGCGACACTGGGTACTCTGCCCGTCACCTAAACGCCTGCCAACCATGCCACTCTCGGCCACACTCACCGGCGAATACCTCCGGAGCGTCCAGCAGCAGCAGCAGCTCTACGCGTTCTGGTTTGCCGTTGGCGATCTGGCGCGCGCACACCTGGCGATGGACGTGGCGAACTGGTACTACCAGCAGCTCGGGATGAGCCTGGTAACGCCGTCGAACGATGCGGGGTATACTCCCAACCCGACAGACCCGGTAACGGCCGGCACACTGGCGCAAAGTCTGCCCCTCGACCCCAACGGCGCAGCGATCGCTACCAGCGGCACTACCCGCCTCGCTGCCAGCGGCAGCGGCGGCAGTACGGAGATTATAAACGCACTAGGCGGCGGCGGTGGTGGCGGTGGTCACACGCTTGACGAGTACTCGTATTGCAGCGCGTTTCCCGATGATCCTATCTGCAGCGGTAGCAGCAGTGGTGGTGGCGGCGGTGGTGGTGGTGGCACTTATTGCGATCTGTTTCCGGAGGATCCAAGTTGTCCACAGAGTGGTGCTGGTGGTGGCATCCCGCCTGTTGTGGTGGTGAATGTGCCACCCACCACGGTGACGATCAACCAAACAGGCCTGACGCTGGGCGACGTTGCTTCGCGGATCTCCGGTGCTATCGCGTCTGCAGCGTCTGCAATTGCCAGTGCTGCCGATGCCGTTGTGGCGGCGGCGCTGCAGGGCGTGCAGAATGCTCTGGGTGCGATCGCTAACGCACTCGCCGGCGTATTCCAGGATCTGGCGCGCCTCGCAGGCCTGATCCTGAAATTCCTGCAGGGTTTGCTGATCGGCATCGTGCACGCGCTGGTGGCGGCCGTGCAGGCGATCGGCAAGATGCTGCAGGACGTCTACCAGAACGTGCTGCAGCCGATGCTGGGCGCACTACAGAAAGCACGCGCGTACCTGATGCAGATTTACCAGCGGTTTCTTCGGCCACTGCTGATCTGGCTGCAGGACGCGCGCAGAGTACTCGCTATACTGAAGGCGTTTCACATCGGGTTCGCCACGAAGCTCGATAACGCACTCGCGCAGATCCAGTCGAAGATCTCGACGCCGCTGTTTTTCCTGCTCAGCTACGTCAATGGAGTGGCGAACTACATCAACCTGATACTCACCGCGGGCCTGATCCTGCAGCGGCCGCTGTTTCTGAATTCGTTTAACGCGTACCTCGGAAGCGCCGTCACGCTGGCACTGAACGGCATGGCGCAGCCCGTGGATCCTGCCACGCTTGCAGCGGCGCAGGCCGCGGCCACGCTTCCGACGCCGGCGCAATCGCAGGGCGACCTGAATCAGTATCTGACTGATGGCACCGGCCCCGACAGCGCCACAATTGCGCAGGCGGCGCTCGACTTCGATGCGATACTGACACAGGGTCTACTCTGATGGGCGATTCCTTCCAGCCACCTGCCGGCTTTCCGCTTCCGCCTCCGGATCCGGATATACCAATCCCCAGTTTTGAAACCGTGTCGGACGGCATCGCGGCCGGCCTGCAGAAGTCCGGACTGGCGAATAGCTGGCTCGCTGGACTTGTGCAGGCGCTGGTGAAGGCGTTCACGCTGATTCTGGGGTTAGCAATGACCCTGCTCGTGAAGATATTCGCGTGGTTCGTCGGCGTGCTGGGCGAAGCCAGCACAGATGCATCGGCATCATACGGCGTGCTGGTGGCCGGCACACTCAAGGAACTGTTTGGAGTGACCGTTAGTCCCGCAGATGTCAGTACGCGCGTGTCCGGACCCGGCCGGCAGGCGGCGGCTAACAGGTTAGGCCAGACGATGGTTGGCGCGCTCTTTAGCGGTTCACAGCCGGTCCCTGGCGGCGGCATAGTGCCATCCTCGGCGGCTGCAGACACGTTCCTGCAGACGACCATGAACATGGAGCTGAACGGGTGGATTGAGAGTTGGGTAACCGATGGCCTCAGCGGCCACCTGCTGGAGAAATACGGCGACCTCAAAGACGGCATCGCGCGAGTGCTGGGACTGGGCAGGCTATCGCGTCAGGTGTTTCGCGCGCCGCTCAAGATTCTGGTTTCGGATCCCTACACGGAATTGCTGAACCAGAAGTACAGGCCGAAGCAATGGCCGGAAGCGCTGCTCATCAGGCAGTTGACTCGCGGCAGTATTCAGCGTGCCGATCTCTCGACGCCGCTGGGCAACCAGGGCTACACAGAGGCGCAGATCGATGAGCTGATCGCGGAGCACACGAAGGCGCTCTCGCTGGGTGATCTCGACTATCTGGACCAACGCGGCATATCGCAGGGCGACTTCTTCCAGCAGACCCTCATGGCGCAGGGCTACAACCAGGGAACCGCGGACACGCTGATAGAGATCGCGCGCGATAAGCGCATTCAGAAGTACCGGATGGAAATGGTTTCGGTCGCGGAGAGTGCGTACGTCGCCGGCAACATCGGCCCGGACACGTTTGGCAACGTGGTGAGTAATTGCGGACTCACGCAGGAAGAACAGGACTGGATCACTCAGCTGGCAACCCTCAAGGTTCAGGTGAAGAACCGACACCTCACCGAAGGCGAAATAACCAAAGGCATCGAAGACGGGATCCTGAATTTCAACGACCTCAAGACGTGGGCCACGCGTGAAGGCATGTCTCCGCAGGATGAAGCCACACTCGAACTGGAAACGCTCTTCACGGAGAACAAAGCCGCGGCGCTCGCGAAGACCAAGGCGGCCGCTGCAGCGGCGAAGGTGCAGGCAGCGAATGCGAAGCTGGCCACCGCGCAGGCAAAGGCAAAGCTGGCCACCGCGCAGGCTGCAGACCATGGCCTCAGTGCCGCCCAGGCCGCCACGCTGGTGAAGGATGGCATATGGACGATCGCGCAGTACACCACCTACCTCACAAATCAGGGTTACGGGCCGGATGCAATCACTGCCCACGTGGAGCTGCTGCAGGCGGAGATGAATGCCACGGCCGTGAAGACGTCGGCCGCGGCAGGCACGAAAGCATCGGCGGCAGCGAAGGGTCTGAACCTTGCCCAGGTGGAAAAGGCAGTCGTGGAAGGGATACTCAAATCATCCGATCTACTCACGTTCCTCACGGGCAACGGCTACGATGAAGCGGACGCGCAGGTACTGGTGGACCTCACGAATAATGCGCTCACTGCAGCGCAGGTGAAAGCGGATGCTGCAGCTGCAGCCCGCGCAAAGGCAGCTACGAAGTCCATCAGTCTTCCGGATCTGGAACGATCAGTGAGACTCGGCCTCACAACGCAGGACGTCTACAACGCGGCACTCACGAAGGCCGGCTTCGACACGATGTCAATCACGCTGCTCGATGGCATACTGCAATCGCAGATAGCGAGCGACAAGGCGACCGCGGCGAAACGTGCGACTACGGCAAGCGCGGCATCCTCGAAGGGCATCACGATCGCGCAACTGGAGCAAGAGGTAATCAACGGGATCCGGACGATCGCGGACTACTCTGCAGAGCTGAATGCGTTGGGCTATAACGCGGCCGATCAACAGCAGCTCACCGCGTTGCTGCAGCTGAAGGTGGACCAGGCGACGTCCACCGCGGCGAAGAGGGCCGCGGCGGCGAAGGCACTGGCAGCGAAGGGAATCTCGCTGGCTGATGCTGAGCGAGCAGTGAAGCTGGGCGTGATTCCGATCTCGGTGTATCAGTCGATGCTGCAGTCGCTCAACTATACGCAGGATGCAATCGACGTGCTCAGCAACACGCTGCTCGCTCAGGTGGCCAGCACGAAGAAGACGCAAGCAGCCGCTACGGGGGCCGCGGCCGCGCTGGCAACGAAGTCTATTTCCCTGCCCGACATCGAGCGCGCCGTTGTGGCCGGCCTGCAGCCGATCTCAACGTACACGTCCATGTTGACTGCTAGAGGGTATTCGTCAGCGGATGCCGGCACACTCACGGATCTGCTGCAGATGAAGGTGGACCAGGCGGCGAAGGCGAAGGCGGCGCACGCGGATGCTGAAGGAGTCGCAACGCAGAAGGGCATCAGTCTCGCGAACGAAGAGGCGGCGGTGGTGGCCGGCGATAAGACGATGGATGATTACAACGCAATGCTCACCGCGATGGGATTCGACGCGGTTGATATCGCCGTGTTGGACCAGCTGCTGCAGGCGAAGGTGGACGCGAAGGCTGCGAAGGCGGGAACCGCCGCGCCGGCCGCGCCGGCAACTCCTGCAGGATCTTGATTACTGCGAAAATCCGGAGCGGCCGCCTGAATATTTGACAGAATTCAAGTCGCCGGCGACTTGAATTCTGTCATAATCCGGAACATGGGAAGAGGCACGTGGCAGACCGACTGGGGCGGGCGTCGACAGGGTGCGGGCCGATTGCCTTCGCCTGATCGTTGCCCGTGCGGTTTAATGACTCGCGATCGCGCCGCGAAACGCAATCACTTTTGCGTGGCCATGCAGCGGGAGCCAGGCAGGTTGCACCCGTGGAAGGTTTACCTTAGCGCCGCGGAGCAGCGTCGGATCGAGCGCGTCCGAAGACACGCATGCATAGATACACCAGCGTGATGAGCACATTCACGCCACCCCACGCCATGACGATGAAGCCCAGCGGGCCTGCCGTCGCCAGCGGAGTGTGTTTGTCCGTAAACACACCCATAGCCAAAAAGCATAGCCACCACGGAGCCCAGCACTTCGTTAGAAACCACATGGGAAGGATTATAACCCTTTTCCGGATCCGGAAATGCAGGCGCCCGCACGGCCAAGACCTGGCAGCGATGCCGTGTGGTTCTCACCACAACGACCTCAAACATATCGGCTGACACCCGGTGATACTCACACCACCCGCCTCACTCGATCGCGGAAGAGCTGTTAGGCCAATTTAGGCGGTGACACAATCGGGCAGCAGTGAATGCGCGTGATCAGGACTCGCGCCTGGATCCTGCGCTTGCTCAGAAAATTCATAAATTTGGCCGCGGTGAAAACTACAGCACACCGAGC
>Ga0265319_1001544_pt1 | contig 13602 bp, 17 predicted proteins | sample 4824metaG_FD_192443 | JGI IMG/M metagenome (GOLD analysis project Ga0265319, IMG submission 192443) | Rhizosphere microbial communities from Carex aquatilis grown in University of Washington, Seatle, WA, United States - 4-8-24 metaG | ecosystem: Host-associated > Plants > Roots > Rhizosphere >...
CGAATGGCCCAGAGTAATTTTCCTAGATTGCGCCCGGGCGCTTTTGCGGCAATTCTATCCGGCCATGAAACGTTCCCGGAAATCAACTGGCGGCCTCACCCTGCTGGGCCGCTCGGAAACCGCCCTGCCGGCGTCGCCCGGCGACGCCCGGCTGGAGACCTTTCCCAATCCGGAGCCCAAGCGCCCGTATTGGATTCACCTCGACTGCCCGGATTTTACGTCTCTTTGTCCTGTGACGGGCCAGCCGGATTTTGCCCGCATTACGATAGACTACATCCCCGGAAAAACGTGCCTGGAAACGAAGGCCCTGAAATTCTACCTCGCGTCGTTTCGCAACGAACCGGCGTTTAATGAGGCCGTCATCAACCGCATCTTGGACGATCTTGTGCGCGCCTGCCGGCCGCGGGCGATGAAGATCGAAGGGAAATTCGCGCCGCGCGGCGGATTGGGCTTGGCGGTCGTCGTGGAGCATCCGCGGGCGGGCGCAACGGCGGGAGCACCGAAATTCTGGCGTCGCCCATGAATGCCGTGGTCTTACTCAGCGGCGGAATGGACTCGGCGGCGGCGCTGTACGACGCGCAGGCGGCGCATGAAGTGATCGGCGCGCTGAGTTTCGACTACGGCTCGAAACACAACCACCGGGAAATTCCCTGCGCGGCGTGGCATTGCCGGAAATTGGTCATTCCGCATCAAGTCATCATGCTGGATTTCGTGCCGGGGCTGTTTCAGTCCGCGCTGTTGAAATCTGGCGGCCAGATACCCGACGGGCATTACGAGGAGGATTCGATGAAGCAAACCGTCGTGCCGTTCCGCAATGGCATCATGCTTTCCATCGCCACGGGTTATGCGGAGTCCATTGGTGCGGCGGGGTTGGTCATTGCCGCGCATGCGGGCGACCATGCCATTTACCCGGACTGCCGTGAGAATTTCATGCAGGCCATGGCGGATGCCATGCGGCTGGGCACCTATGCGGGCATCGCGCTGCTGCGGCCGTTTATTCGTTTTACCAAGGCCCAGATCGCGGCGCGCGGACATGAGCTCGGCGTGGACTTTGCGCAGACCTGGTCCTGCTACAAGGGTGAGGATATCCACTGCGGGACATGTGGCACGTGCGTCGAGCGCCGAGAGGCGTTTATGAATGCCGGGCTCTTGGATCCCACGACTTATGCCAGTAGTGCGCCGCTGCCATTGAGACCTCAACTGGGCCGAAGTTAGACAACATTGGCTCAAATAGTTTTACCTTGTGCGGGCCGCACAACATTCGCTATAGAGACGATTGCAGCTCATTCTTCCCCCTTTATGTCGGCAATTGCCACATTTATAAAGTTACCCAAAAGCGCGCTTGAAAGTCTGCGGAAAGCAGCATTGCCCCAAAAGCGTCTGTTTGGTGCGCCGCGCGACGTCTATCATGATTTTTTACGGCAGCAAGGTACCGAAGTGGCCACCTATGACCCATCTGGTTTTCTTTTGGCAACCCTGCTGGTCTATTTAAAAAAGCAACAGATCAACTTGATGAAATCTGAATATGACGAGTTGGCAACTTTCCTCACCAAAGAGCGTGAGTCCACCAATTTTCTGCTTACCTCTGCGCACAAACGGGACTTTTTGGACAAACTCGGTGGCCCATTTTCGGTACAGGAACTGTGCAGCTATTACAACCAATTCAATGGAACCTCTGAAGATGATGTTGGCGAACCGCTGCTGGACGGTATTCGAGCTTTTCAGCAAAGCTTGAGCCAGGTCGATGACAACTCTGTCATCCTTTTCACCATTGGTTAGTCGGACCGGGATTGAGCATTTTCCCGGCCTCGCTTTAAACGATACCGGGGTTCATTGCTGAAGAATCATTGACATGCTAATCTCCGAAATTTTCCGTTCGATTCAGGGCGAAGGCATGCTGGCCGGCACGCCGTCAGTATTTGTACGGACGTCGGGCTGCAACCTGCGGTGCAACTGGTGCGACACGCCTTATGCGTCGTGGAATCCCGACGGTTCGGATTTGTCCATCATGGAAATTGTGCAGAAAGTGGACAGCCATGGGTCGCGGCATGTCGTGTTGACGGGCGGGGAGCCGATGGTGGCCAAGGAGATTCACGCGCTCGCCGCGGCACTACGGGAAAGGGGGAAGCATATCACGATTGAGACGGCAGGAACAATTTTTCCGGGCGGGATTGCCTGTCACCTGGCCTCGCTCAGCCCGAAATTGAAGAATTCCGCGCCGGATGACCGTTTGCCGGCGACATGGCGGGAGCGGCACGAGAAGTTGCGGTGGCAGCCGGAGGTGGTGCGGGCATGGATCGAAAACTACCCGTTTCAACTGAAATTCGTGGTCGCGGGGGAGGCGGACGTGGCGGAAATACAATTGCTTTTAAGGGATTTGGGCGGAAAGATTCCGCCTGAAAAAGTCCTGCTCATGCCTGAAGGCATCACCCTCGAGGCGTTGCGCGCGAAAGAGCCGGCGCTGCGTGAATTGTGCCGGCGGCATGGGTATACGTATTGCCACCGGTTGCACATTGAACTGTTTGGCAATACGAGGGGGACGTGAGCCATACCGCATCCAATTCGAATACAAAAATCCATCCATGAATGAAGTTCAAGCGTCGCTACGCGACGCCCGCCATTTGGGGCGCCTTGTTTCCGTGGGTTGAAACCCACGGTTATTCTCATCCGGTCGCTAAGCGACCGCCATCCCACGACGCCTTTCGCCCATCACCTCCGCCTTTCACTCTTCACTCTTCACCCTTCACTCTTTCCCCCGCCCCCTTCGCCCTTCGCCCATTCCTCCGCACAGAACTAAGCACTAGAACACTAAGTACTAGAACACTTCTTTAAAAATCCATGCCTTACCGAATTTGCAAAATTTTTGAAATTGAGAGCGGGCATATGCTCTCGAAGCACCCCGACTTGTGCAAATATCCGCACGGGCATTCGCGCAAAGTGGAGGTCGTCATTGAGGCGGCGGATTTGGACCGGAACGAGATGGTCTGCGATTTCAAGGCCCTGAAGGAGTCGCTTTGGGAGTATCTCAAGACTTTTGACCACGCCTTGTGCGTCAACACGCGCGATCCGCAATTTGCGACGCTCAAGGCGGCCTACGGAGCGCAGATTATCGCATTTGAAAGCCAGGATCCTACGACGGAGGTGCTCGCGCGCGCGATTTTCGCCGAGGCGAAAAAGCGTCTGGCGGCCTACGCGGCGAACCCCCGGGCCACCTATCCCATCGCCCACCCGATTCGCCTGGTCAGTGTGCGGGTGTGGGAGACGAGCAGTTCCTGGGCGGAGTACGGGGAATAACTAGCGGGGAGCAGGGAGCGGGGAGTCACTAAACTTCGCGGATCTTCGAGCGCCTTCTACAAAATCAATGTGAAAAAGCTGGCTGAATTCTATCTTTCAGCTTCTGGCTTCCGCATTCTGGCTCCCTGCTCCCCGCTCCCTGCTCCTCGCTCAGCGTCCAAATATGCACCCTTGACCCCCCTGTGCGGCATCGTTATCCCTTGAGCTTCTCTATTCCCATGGGCCAACAATACAACAAAGTCATCAAACGCAAACGTCGCGTCGCTTACGTCAAGCGCCGCAAAGCCGCCGCCAAGGCTGCTGCCGCCGCCGCCAAGGCCGCTAAATCCTCGAAGAAGGACAAGTCCTGAGGGGGCTTCGAGCCCTTCCGGCATTGTGTGTCATGCACAGTCTCCCGCATCGGCAGGCGTGGGCGCGAGTCGTGCTCGCGGCCGGCCTCGCGATGCTCGCGGCATGCTCCTCCCCGCCGAAAAGCGCCACCAGCAACCCTCCTGGCATCAGTTCGGACGGCGTGGCCATCACGCATGTGGATCAACGGTTCATTGACGACCTTGAATTTCGGCGCATTTCCGAATACTTCACGGGCAACGAAAACACCAGCGGGCGCATCATCGAACGCTCCGACCCCCAGCAGCGCGCCGGCTACTATTTCATTCTCAGCCTGGAATTTCATCCGCGCACGACCCTGCCCACAGGTACCCAGGCCGATCTCGATTATATTCGCAAGAACCACGCGGAGCCCCTGCACCAGCATTTTACCTTTTCCGCCGACACCGGCACATGGAACGAAATTCTGCTTGGCCTTACCGGCTCGGCGTGGCCCGACAAAGATGAAGCCGTGGTGGCTTGGAAGATCACCCTGAAAAATGCGGCGGGCAACGTGCTGGCCGACCGCCAAAGTTTCCTCTGGGGCATTCCCGACCCCGCGCCTATTGCCACCAGCGCCACCCCTGAGAAGGTCAACCCGTGAATCCGGCTTTTGCCGAAGCGCGGCCAGTGAAAAAGAACTTGGAGCACAATGGCGGCCAGCCGACCGGTCACTGGCTCCCGTGGAGGGCCATCACGCCGTCCATTAAGATTAGCGCCATGGCATTGGAGGAAACCGTGCGCGGCGGCCAAGCCTTTCGCTGGCGGCGGGCACCGGGCGACGATGCCGCAATTTGGCAGGGCGTTTGGTCTGATTGCGTGGCGCGGGTGCGCACAGGGATGAACGAGACTTTGGAATGGAGCTGCCCGGCAACATTGGCTGCACGGGTTGAACCGGCCATCGGAGAATATTTCGCCGCACAGGTGAATTTCGAGAAGCTACTCGACCAGTTACCCTGGCGCACAGACGCGGTGATTGCCGAGCGCGTGACGGCCAACCGCGGCTTGAGGCTGCTGCGGCAGGCGTTAAGTGAAACCCTCCTCGCCTTCCTTTGCAGCAGCGCCAAGCGGATTCCCCACATAGCGCAAATGTGCGAAAACATGGCCGCGCGATTTGGCGAACCGGTGTGGGGTGAAATTCGCGCCCTGCCGACTTGGGCGCGGCTGGCGGAAGTCCAGGAAAGCGACTTGCGCGCCTGTTCGCTCGGTTACCGCGCGCGGTTTGTTCACCAAACGGCGCAGCGGTTGGCCGCAGAACCAGGCTGGGAGGCACGAATAAGAAAGGCCGCCTACCCTGAGGCACATGCCTGGCTGGCGGATTTGCCCGGGGTCGGCCCGAAAATCGCCGATTGTGTTCTCCTTTTCGGCGCGGCGAAATACGAGGCGTTTCCGGTGGATACCTGGATTCTACATGCCATGGCGGAACGTTATGGGCTGAGCGGCTGGCGGCCGGCACAGGTGGCGCAGTTTGGCCGTGCCCATTTTGGCCCGCTGGCGGGGCTGGCCCAGCAATTTTTGTTTTCGGGCGCCCGAAAAGAGGGCAAAAAAGGCACCCGATAAGGCGCCTTTAGAGCAAGTCGGCAAATTCGTCCACGTTCAAGTTTGCCTGGCGCAAAATGGCCCGTAAAGTGCCCCGGTCAATTTGGCGATGATCCGGCACCACTGTTTGGGCAAAAGGGTCGGCTCGACGCATGATTATATGACTGCCGTGTTGACGACGTACCGTGAAGCCCTTCTTTTGCAAGGCTCAGACGACATCCGCTCCGGACACCTGCGGAAGCTTGCTCATACTGCAACCAGAATGGCATCAAAATTCTCTTCCGGTACCGGCAGGTTGTCATCCTTCAGTGCAAGAATGTAACCTTCAATCGCCTCCCGAATATTAATAATGGCCAAGTCACGGGACTCCCCCTGGGAAATGCAGCCCGGCAGGCTTGGGCATTCGGCCAACCAAAAACCGTCTTCACCCGGATGAACAAGGACTTGTCGCATTCACGAATCCTAGAGAAATTCAGGCTGGTGGTCAAGAGGTTGAATTCTGCACTCTGATTCCTGAACTCATAGAGCTGTTATATTTACTTTCCGCTGGAAGGTTGCATGATGCCCATCCAACAAGCGTTTTATTCATGGCCAAAACCCATTCCTCCGCCGAATTTCTCCTCTGGCCCCCACCCAAGCGGGTCGAGCGGACGCTCGGCGTGCAACGCGTGCCAGGATTGGGGCCGAAATTGTGTCTGGCGATTAATCCCGGCTTTGGGCCGGAGGCATATGCGCTCGAGATTACCACGCAATACAGTTCGCTGGTGGCGGGCAGTGAAGCCGGCTTGGAACACGGACGGCGGGTGCTGGACCAACTGCGCCGGCAGTGCGGGGACGTACTGCCCTGCCTGCGCGTCGAGGATGAGCCGGATTTCAAGGTGCGCGGTTTCATGCTCGATATCAGCCGGGGCAAGGTGCCGACCAATGAAGCGCTGCGCAATCTGGTGCGTCAGCTCGCCTTGCTGAAATACAACCATCTCCAGCTTTATACCGAGCATACCTTTGCGTTCCAAAAGCATAAAACGGTGTGGCGAGAGGCCGATCCGATGACGGCGCAGGATGTTGCGGCGCTGCAAGCCTTGTGCCGGGAAAATTTTATCGAGTTGTCGGCCAATTTGAATTCCTTCGGCCATTTCGAACGATGGCTCAAGCATCCGAAATTTAGGCGCCTTGCCGAATGTCCGGATGGCTTCACCCATCCGCTCAAGGGTCGGGTGCCGCACGGAACCACGCTGAAGCCCAATGCGGCGACCTTGAAATTTCTGGATTCTTTGTGGCAGGAATTTCTGCCTCAGTTTCATTCGAAGAAATTCAACGTCGGCGGCGACGAACCCTGGGAGCTGGGCCAAGGTTGGAGCAAGCCGTTGGTAAAAGAGCACGGCAAGCACCGCGTGTATCTAGATTTCGTGAAAAAGCTCCACGCCCTCGCGACCAAGCATGGCCGTGAAATGCTGTTTTGGGCGGACATCTTGCTGGAAGCGCCGGAACTGGTCGGCGAAGTTCCAACCGACGCTACGGCGTTACTCTGGGGCTACGAAGCCAACCATCCGTTCGCCGAGCAGTGCGCCAGGCTGGCGGCGGCGAAACGCAGATTTTGGGTCTGCCCGGGCACGTCGGCATGGAACACGTTCACTGGCCGCACGGACAACATGTTGGTGAACATCGAAAGCGCGGCAAAGCTCGGTCGGACGCACGGCGCGGAAGGTCTCCTGCTCACCTCGTGGGGCGACGGCGGCAACCACCAGCCTTGGCCGGTCATGTATCCCGGCATTGCGTATGCGGCGGGCCTGGCGTGGAACCAAAAAGGGACGAAACGCACAGATCTGGCCAAGGCCATCAATCTGACGTTCAGCCAAAGCATCGCCTCGCACTATGGCGAAATCCTGCTCGAACTTGGGCGGGTGGAAAACGCGATCAAACACCCGAAACCGAATCGCAGCCGGCATTTCAATTTGTTCTTTGCGACGCGCCGGGAATTAAAAAAGGAACTGACCACGCTTTCGGCGGTGGAATTGAAAAAGGTCTTAAACGCCCTGGCCAAGGTGCGCAAGAAGTTGAACAAGCACGGCGAGAAGTACCTATGGGAATACGGGGCATTGAATGAACTCACCACGGGCACAGACATGGCGGCATTGGCCATACAGCGCGCGATATTGGCGAAGGGCGGCAAAAGCACGAAGCCTTTGCGCAACGTCCTCCCGGACGTGATCGAGCAATTTATGAATGCCTGGGCGAACCGTGGCCGCGAGGGCGGGATGCTGGATTCGGCGGAGAGGATGGCCGGAGTTGGCAAAGATTTTGCATAGGCCTGTGGGGGCAAATGTCCCTTTGCCGCTTTCTGGCCCACCAAAAAGTGGCATACAGATGGCATTGAGAACGACCTTACCCGGATTTGGGTCCATTCCACGCGGTTTCTTCATGTTTTTGGTAATGTTCGAAGGCGGTCTGGAGGCCGCTAAGCACCTCAGCGCTGGTTTCGAGCAGAGCCTGGAAACGTGGACTCGGCACGCGGTCCACGTCGTCGCGGCAATGATCAATGAGTTCTGTAAGCGATGCTTTGAGGTGGGCGCAATGGACGGCGGGATCGGTAGAGGATTCCTCGGTGATTTTCATGTTGGACGGAAGATAAGCGCGAAAGGCTGATTGCGATACGGAGGTGTTTACCCACCGGGATGGCGCGATAGTTCAACGGGGACAGATCCAGCGCATGAGAGCAAAACCCTGCCGGATCGAGCAATTCATAAACGCTTGGGCGAACCGGAGGCGCGAGGGCGCAATAAGGGAGGCGGCCAAACGGATGGCGGAAATGGGTCAGATGCTTCAGACAGGATCAAAATCGTGGTCGCCGAGAGTCGCGATCTTCTTTCGCAGACGGAGGTAGTGGAGGCCCATATAACCCGTCAGAACCAACATTATCGTCGTTACAACCGGTAGAATAACGTTGATGAAAAACGGCCACCCGTGATCGTAACGCCCGTTCGATTCATCCACATAACACCAAATCAGATTCAGCATGCCCCAATTCCACCAGTTGATGGCGGTACTCAGGAAAATCCAACGGCGGGTCTTCAGGGTGGCGGGCCGCCGGGCCAGCACCAAGGTGGCGAGATTGGTCCCGGCGTAAATTAGAAAAAGTCCGAGCACTGCAGCCAGGCAAAACCGGGCGGGGAGGTCGGAGGTCTTCCAACCCGGGCCGGCCAAAAGAAACCGGAAGCCTTCAAAATAGAAGCCCAGGAACATCAGTTGCGCCGGGCCGCGGTTGGCTTTCAGCCAATGAGTCACCTCGCGAGCCTCCTTGACGGTCAAATATTGGCGGCGAAAGCGGCGGGCAGCCGCGCGGGGTTCGCCCAAATCCGCCAGGGCTGCCACCCGTGCGACCGGTTCTGCCGCCCCGCGGGACAATTGGGATTGCACCGCCTCGGCGTAGTGCGCTTCGATTTCCGGGCGAACACGGGCTTGCGCGGACGGAACCAGGTCGCCAGTGGTACTTTCGAGCCAGGCGGAGAGATTTTGCACGGCTGGCCGGCGGACGGAATTCATGGCGGAGGGGTCAGACGGTGGCGGGTGGAAACTGTTTAGACGGGCCGAAGGTCGTCGTCGCCGGCGGCCTGCAATTTCCTCCGCAAGCGGAGGAAATTGAGGGGAATGCGGGCAACAACCCAAAGGTTGAAGAAAGTATAGGCAAGGCAATCGAGAATCTCCCTCGACTCATGAATGCCATCCAGTTTTTCTTCGCGCCCGCAAATCAAGGCCAAGACGATGAAATTGAAGACGGCAAAGGAATCCAGCAGGATGATCCTTCGCATAACTGCCGGGTTCATTTGTCCCTGGGCCATAACCCAAGTGGCGAAGATCAGCACGACTTGCACAAAAGACAGCAGCATCGCCACGGTGGAAAAAATCCGGGAGGGGCCATCATCGCCGGGAAGGGTCGCCAGATTGGGAAAGACGACGGCCGGAAAAAGCAAACAACCGACAATCGGCCAGATAAAATTCACGGCCGATCTACTGCGCAGGTCAACAAACCAAACTTCTTTTTTGGTCAGATATACCCGGCGAAAACGCCGGGCGGCCGCGGGCGCATCGCCTAAATCAGCCAACGCCTGGGCTTGGGCGGCCGGGCCGGAAAAGCCGTCATCCATTCGTGCTTTCACCGCCTCCAAGTAATGCGACTCGATCTCGATCCGGACGCGGGCCGCAGCCGACGGAGCGATATCCCGGGTGGCAAGATCGAGCCATTCAGGTAAACTTTGAGCAACCGGCAGGCGTTTAAAGATCATCAATGGTGGGTTGGGGTGGCGTTAAACACCGGCAGGACTTAAAGGGGGCAAATTGCCCGAGGCGGCGAATGGCAACTTTTTACGCAGGCGCAGGAGGCGAAAACTGGTCACGGCGGCCATCAAGGTTAGGCCAAACACCATGACAAACGAATCCACCTGGATGAAATGGTCATTGGACTGGTCGAAGAGAAATATGCGGATAAAGTAGCCGATATTCAACCAAACGAGGGAGAGGAGCAGGAAAATCGTGCGCCGGGTTACGTCCTGACGGGATCGCCGGACAACGAAACGGGAGACGCGGTAAACGACGTAGCCAAAGGGAATAACGAGTAACAAGCTCATCAAACATGAGAGGTTGGGCCAGAAAAAAACGGCTAGCGGACCAAATGCCCAAATCGTTCCCATAAGAACTTGCGTCCTCACCTCCGAGAACACCTGTTTGGCATCCGAAGCAGTGAGGTGCTCCCGGCTAAAGCGCAACCAGGCAACGTGCGGGTTGCCAAGGTCCTTCAGCGCCGCCGCCTGCGCCTCGGCTTCGGCCAATCCTTCCGCCACTTTCAATAGCACGGCCTCGGTGAAGTGTGCTTCGATTTCGGCCTGGATGCGCGCCTGGGCCAACGGGACGAAGTCGTCCGTGGCAATGGAGAGCCAGGTGGAGAGGTTGGGCACTTCGGGCTCGCGAAAAAGTCTTATTTCCGAATCGCCCAGCATGGCCCGGAGATGGGTGCGGCGGAAGACTATCCAGGTGATTCTCGCAGCGCTCAGCGTCAGGCCGAATGCAATCAGCGCCTCCAAAATGCGGGTTGCAGGAGTGATCCTCGGTTCGACGAAACTTAACAGTATGAATCCGCCGGCATTCAACCAGGCAAGAGCCAGCAACAAAACCAGCTGGCGGCTCGCGACGAACTTCTTTGCCCGCCGGATAGTGTCTGCGGCCACCAAAATAACCAAGCAGCCAAGGACAATTTGGAGGCCGACCGCCGCGCCAAGGGGCTTGGGGTGGAAAAAAAGCACCAGCAGCAAGGCCAGAATCGCATAGGTAAAAACTTGAACTCCCGACCGTATGGCCAGCAGCACGGTATCGAACTTGGTCAAATGCTCCAGCCGCAATCCCAATTTCCGGCTGCCTGCTTGCGGATCGCCGAGCTCCGCCAGCGCTGCGGCCCGGGCCCCGGCCTCGGACTGGCCGCACGCCTTATTCGCCAGAAGGGATTTGGTGTAAATCGCCCCAATTTCCGCCCGCGCCCGAGCTTGCGCCGATGGCGCGAGGCCGTGCGTGGCCAGATCAAGCCACTCCGAAAGTTCAGGCGAAATTTCCCCAGTGGGGAGGTCGATGGGCCTGCCAAGGATCATATTGAAGGTCTTCAGTTAGTTTTTTGCCGGTGGCGGCGTGGCGAAGTCGGTGTCAGCAGCGTGGTGGAGCTTTTTGCGGAGCCGATACAGGGACAGGAAGGAATAAAGGCCAGCGGCCAACAGACTGATCATTCCAGCGGTTAAGTACCCGGGGGACGGATGAGTAAGCCATAATGCGGCGGCGGCCAGAACTAAAAAAGGTAATATCAGAACGAGACGGAGCGAAAGTATGCGCCGCGCCACCGTGACGGGAGAAAGCCAGAAGGCGGACAGGGTCCGAAGAGCAAAGACCGCAAAGGCAGCCGCCATGACGAAATAGACAAAGCTGTAAAATAGAAGGTAAGGGCCCTGATAATACAGGTCATCGTGGGAATTGTGGACGTGGAGTGCGTGCCAACCAAAAACCAGGATGCAAAGCAAAGCAACGTGGCGCAGTAACACCTCCCCGCGAGGACGGTCAAAATCGCCCAGTTTCCGGATATCCCGTTGCGTCAAATACTCGCGGGCGAAGCGGTGGGCGGCGGCGCGGGCGTTGCCGAGGTCGGTCAAGGCCGCGGCTTGGGCGGAAGAATCAGCGAGGCCGGGTTCGCGGTGGCGCTGCACGGCATCGGCAACGTGGGCCTCGATTTCCGCGCGGACACGGGCTTGGGCCGACGGCACCAGCTCCCCGGTGGCGATTTCGAGCCAGTCGGAAAGGTTTTTTGGGATAATCTTTCGACCAAGATTCATGACCGATTAATTAAGCAGTGGTGGGCCTTTGCGGCGGCAGGTTCAGTTCCTCGACATCGGCGTACAAGATTTTCCGGCGCAGGCGAAGGAACTTAATCACGCTGACTGAACTTCGGACCGCAATCGTGGCCGATATCAGCATAAATAAAATATCAGACGCATTTAAAGAATCAGTTCCAATGTAAAAAGCCGACGTGAAGAAAGCGGCCCAACCAAGTCGCACAAGGCTGTGGAGAAGAACTAACCGCCCCAGCAGGTCCGGGGAGATTTTTTGGTTGGCCAATTCCGTGGTGCGTTGCCAAAGTTTTTTCCCGGGGATCCACATCAAAAGCAAGCTTGCCTGCATGAACACGACGATGACGAGGTGGCGTCCGTGGAATCCTTCAGGATCGGGATCAAACCGGGTCGCAAGTCCGGTCAAAATGGATGTGCAGAGAAGAAACACCAATCCCCAGTTGCAGTTTAGAAACTTCAAAAAACGGTTCCGCTGCAAAATTGGTGGCGGAGGAATATTAAGATCTGTGTCGTTAATATAACTGGCGAGCTGCCCGGCTTCTTCCTTCGTCAGGTATTCCCAGTTATACCGTCTCGCGGCGGCATGGGCCTCGCCCAAATCAGCGAGGGCAACAGCCTGCGCGTTGGCCGTCGGCAAACCGGCATTTTGGCGTGATTTCACTGCCTCCGCATAATGCGCCTCGATCTCCGCGCGAACGCGCGCCTGCACCGAGGGCACCAATTTCCCGGTGGCGATTTCCAGCCACTCGGCAAGATTCTGCACCCGTCGTCCACGCCAGGGTGCCCGCACCAGGTCTTTTAAGGGGATATTCCAACCCCAAGTAAGCGACGCCACTATCACCACTAGCCCGAAGTCAATGCAGAGGATTTTGATTTGATCGGCGTTCATGTGGCCTCCTTGAGCAGACCGCTGATGGCGCCGGAAAACTGGTGCCATTCCTCGCGTTCCTTGACAAGGACCTTCCGGCCCTTATCGGTGAGTTTGTAATAGCGGCGCTCGCGGCCGTTTTCCAGCCGGGTGGAGGAGGTGATCAGTTTCTTCCCCTCCAAACTGTGCAAGGCGGGATAGAGTGTGCCTTCCTTGAAATCCAGGACGCCCTTGGAGGTTTGTTTAATCTCCTGGGCGATGCGGTAGCCGTGATTCGAACCCCGGCTGAGGTTCTGCAAAATCAGGGTCGGGAGGCTGCCTTTAAAGTTCATGGGCGGGACGATACATCGAAACCCGATGCATTGACAAGAATTATTTTTTCGGTTCTCCGCCCAATGGGATAAAAACGTCGGGGTCGGGTGGGACTACGGGGCGGCCGCCGGGGCGGTATCAAGGCGGGTAAGTTCGGCATGGGCGAGGCGGTGAAAGGGACCCTTGTCGCCCGCGCCGATGGCTTGATGAAAATTGTCGGCAGCGCCCGTTCGATCGCCTTTGAGCAGGTGCCTTATGCCAACGAAATAAAAGGCTTCGGTTTGCCGAATGCAATCTGGCTGGGAGTCCCCCACCCTAGCAGCGACCCACAGGCCAGCTTCGTCCACCTCGCCGCCCAAAAACAGGGCGAGGGTTTTGGTCCAGGCATCGTCGATTCCGGCCGCGGACAGTGAGGCGTCCGGCGGCGCCAATCCCTCCTGCAACAGCAGAAACTGGCGGAGCAGGCGGGGTTCGCGCGCAGATGCCGGATCCATTTGGATCGCTTGGGTGTAATCGGCGAGGGCTTCCGGGTAGTGGCCCTGCATTTGCAGGCATTCTCCGCGATTGGCAAAGGAATCGGCGTCGGTCGGATTCAATTCGACCAGGCGGTCAAAGTCCGCCAACGCGCCAGTGTAGTCGTTTTTGGATTCCCTGGCCACGCCACGGGCCAGGAAATAGAGGAACATATTTGGGTTAAGTTCAATGGCTTTGGTGAAGTCGGCCAGAGCGCCATCGAAGTCGTCGTTCCGTTCTTTCTTCAAGCCTCGATCAAAGCAGGCGGAATCGAGAAGAGAATCGCCATTAATCCGGACATCGCCAGCGACCGTCCAAGCGGCCCTTCCGCCC
>Ga0265319_1001545_pt1 | contig 13595 bp, 15 predicted proteins | sample 4824metaG_FD_192443 | JGI IMG/M metagenome (GOLD analysis project Ga0265319, IMG submission 192443) | Rhizosphere microbial communities from Carex aquatilis grown in University of Washington, Seatle, WA, United States - 4-8-24 metaG | ecosystem: Host-associated > Plants > Roots > Rhizosphere >...
CAAACCACCGCAACGGGTAGGACGGCTACGCCGTGTCGTCGGTGAACCAGAAGAAGCCGACGGTTCCTGGCCCTGCGTGCGTCCCGAGTACCGCGCCGAGGCTCGTCTCGATGTCGATCGTCGCCTTCGGCCGCAGGTCGCGCACCATCTTCGTGAGCTCGACCGCTCGCTCGGGCGCCGTGGCGTGCGCGATACCGACATGCAACCCGGGCTCGTCCTTCGTCTCCGACTTCAACGTGTCGACGAACTCCTGAAACGCCTTACGCGCGCCGCGCACGCGCTTCACGGGAATCACTTCGCCCTGGCGAATCGCCAGGATCGGCTTCACGTGCAGCAACTCGCCCGCGAACGCCTTCGCGCGACCGATGCGCCCACCACGCGCGAGGTATTCCAGCGTGTCGACCGTGAAGAGCATGCCGTGCTCCTTCGTGTAGCGCGCGACGAGCTCGTCCACCTCGTCGTCGGTCGTTCCGCGCTCGAGCCGCCGTTGGATCGCGAGCGCAAGCAGCGTGATCCCGGCCGACGCCGTCTCGGTGTCGATCGTGCGCACGCGGCCGTCGCCGAGCTCGCCGGCCGCGATGCCCGCGCTCTGGAGGGTGCCCGACAGATTGGCCGCGAGATGCAACGAGAGGACCCGCTCGTAGCCCGCGAGCTCGGTGTAGCAGGCGAGAAAGTCGGCCGGCGTCGGCTGCGATGTCGTCGGCATCTCGGTGGACGTCCGCAGGCGCTCGTAGAACTGCTCCGACGTCAGATCGACGCCGTCGCGAAAGCTGTCCGTGCCGAAGTTCACGTACAGCGGCACGACGCGCCAGTTCGGGAAGTGCTCTGCGGCGTCCGGAAAGTCGGCGGTCGAGTCGAGGACGATCGCCGTGTTGGCGGCCGTGAGGTTCACGTCTCCTCCGTCGCCGACCGGCCGGCCGCACGCTTGATCGCGTCGACGATGTCGTCGAGCTCCTGGTCCTTCGTCAGACAGGCGGCTGCGCCGGCCTCGTAGAGCGCCTCGATCTCGCGCGCGTTCGCCGAGGCCGTCAGGCAGACGACGGCGACGCCGGGGCACGCCTCGAGGACGGCCACGGTCGCCTGGACACCGTCGAGTCCCGGCAGGCGGTAGTCCATCAACACGACGTCGGGACGGTACTGCTCCGCGGCAGGAGCGGCCGCGGCGCCGTCGCCGACGGCGGCGACGATCTCGACGTCCGCGCGCAGGCCGAGCAGAAGCTCCAACGCCTCGCGAAAGACCTTGTTGTCCTCGACGAGCAGGATCCGGATCGGCCGCCCCATGGCCGCAGCGAGTCTACTCGGCCGAAAGCAGGAGCGGATAGTGGGGCTGCCCGCCCCGCTGGACGTCCACGTCGACGTCGGGATGGGCCGAGGAGATCCGTTCGAGCAGGCTGTCGAGGGGCTGCTCGTCCTCGCCGACGAGCAGGGTCAGCAGATCGCGCGGCCGGGCGAGCAGGCGGTCGACCACCGCCCAGGCGGCCTCGTCGAAGCTGTCGCCGCCGGCGATCGGCTCGCCGTCGTAGAGCCCGAGCCAGTCACCCTTGCGGATCGAGAGGCCGTTCAGCTGGACGTCGCGCGAGGCGATCGTCACCTCGCCGGTGTCCACCGCCGCCACGGCCTCCCGCATCTCCGCCGCGTTCTCGGCCGCGGTGCGCTGCCCGTCGAAGACGACCATCGCCGTGAGGCCGCCGGGAATCGAGTCGACCGCGACGATCTCGACCGGGCGACCCGCATGCGCACCGGCATGTTCGGCCGCGAGTAGGACATTTGAATTGTTCGGCAGGATCACGGCCTCGTCGGCGTCGAGCGACTGCACCGCCGCAACCAGGTCGGCTGTCGACGGATTCATCGTCTGCCCACCCTCGACGATGGCGAGCGGGCCGACGTCCTTGGCGAGGCTCTCGAAGAGGCGCCGGTTGCCTTCGCCCGCGACGACGGCGACGACGCCGGTGGTCGCCCGCTCCGTCGGCAGCACGTCAGGGACGGCCGCGAGCAACCGCTCCTCACGCTGCTGTGTCTGCTCGTGCATGTTGGCGATCTCGATGCGATCGATCGTGCCGACCGCGCTGCCGATCGAGAGCGCGGCGCCGGGATCGTCGGTGTGCACGTGCACCTTGATCGCGGTCGTGTCGCCGACGACGAGCAGCGAGTCGCCGATCTTCTCGAGCTGCTCCTCGAGCGCCTCGCGGTCGAGTTCGTCTCCTTCGATGAGGAACACCGTGCAGTAGCGGTAACGCGAGAGCTCCTGATGGATCGCCTCGACGCCCGGGTGCTCTTCGACCGGCGGCGCCTCCGGAAGAGCCTCGCCGCTCACGGCTGCGGCGATGCCACGGACGAGCTCGAGCAGGCCCGCTCCGCCGGCGTCGACGACGCCCGCGTCGCGCAGCACCTGGAGCTGCTCGGGCGTGCGCGCAACGGCTGCCTCGCCGCGGCGCACGAGGTCGACGAGCAGCTTCTCGATTCCCGGCTGCTCGGGCGCGCGCTCTTCTGCCTCTTCGGCGAGCTCGCGGATCACGGACAGCATGGTTCCCTCGACGGGCCGGCGCACTGCCCGGTACGCGGCATCGCTCGCGCCGCGCAGCGCCAGCGCGGCAGACGCGGCGCCGATCGTCGGGTTTGACTCCTCGCCGAGCACGTCGGTCGCGCCGCGCACGATCTGCGAGAGGATCACGCCGGAGTTGCCCCGGGCGCCCATGAGCGCACCGCGCGCGACGTCCCGCGCGAGCGACTCTCTGCTCGCTGCCGACGTGTTGTCGACGGCTTCCGCCAGCGCGCGGACGGTCATCGTCAGATTGGTGCCCGTGTCGCCGTCGGGCACCGGATACACGTTGAGATCGTCGATGCGGATGCGGTGCGCCTCGAGCGAGGCGAGCGCCGACCCGACCACCTTCTGCACCGCCTCCAGGTCTCCGTTCAGGCTCACGCACTCCTCCGCACATCGTCGATGTGAACCTCGACGGCCCGAACGGGAAGCCCCGTCAGGCGCCCCACTTCATACGACACCCGGTTGCGGATCGTCGATGCCACCTCCGCGAGGTTCAGACCGTACTCGACGATGACGTGAAGGTCGATCGTCACGCCCTCGCCCTCGGCGTCACGAGCGATCTGGATGCCCTGGGTGAGGCGCTCCCGCCGGCCGAGCAGCTTGCCCACGGGCCCCCGCGCCGCCATGCCGACCACGCCGTAGCACTCGCGGGCGGTCTCGCCCACGATGTGCGCGACTGCGTCACTCGAGATCGTGATCCGGCCGAGCTCGGATGAGAGCGTGTGCTCTGCCTCCACGGACGACTTGGACCGGCGAGGCTCCACCGTGGTTGCAAGCTGCCGCTAGACGGCTTTTTGGATCTTGCCGGCCTTGAGGCAGCGCGTGCAGACGTAGGCGCGCCTGGCCGTGCCGTTCACGAGGATCCGGATCTTCTGGAGGTTCGGGTTGAAGCGGCGCTTGGTGGCGACCATCGAGTGGCTTCGGTGCTGGCCGAAACCCGGCTTCTTCCCGCAGACTGAGCAGATCTTGGACATCGCCGCGGGATGGTAGCCGAAGCGGTCGGGTTACCGAGCCGCCGAGATCCGGCTAGTGGGCCTGCGCGGTGGCGCGCAGCTGCGAGAAGACGTCGGCCATCTCGAGGGCGGTGCGGACTGCCTCGGCGCCCTTGTCGGTGCGGGCCATGGCCTGCTGGAGGGTGTCGCAGGTGAGGACGCCGAAGGCGACGGGGACGCCGGTCTCGAGCGCGGCGAGCTGGAGGCCTGAAGCGGCCTCGCCCGAGATGTAGTCGAAGTGGGCGGTCTCGCCCCGAATCACGCAGCCGAGGGCGACGATGCACGAGTAGCGGCGCGTCTTGGCGAGCGCCATCGCCCCGAGCGGGAGCTCGAATGCCCCCGGCACGGTCATCACGGTCACCGTCTCGCGGCCCACGCCGACCGTGTCGAGCTCGGCGAGCGCCGATTCGAGCAACCGGTTGGTCACGTCGCCGTTGAACCGTGCGGCGACGATGCCGACCCCCCGGCGGGTCGCGCGCGACTCGCCCTCGAGGAGGTCGACGTCGTCGGGGACGGTCAGCGCGCCCGGCGCATGGCCCGCGAGGCGCAGGCCGGGCTCGCTGTCGTCGAGCTCGTTCGGCTCGTCGTCGTCGAGCTCGTCGGGCTCCTCGGTCTCGTCGTCGTCGTCGCCGAACTCGTCGGGCTCGTCGGTCTCGTCGTCATCGTCGCCGAGCGCATTGCTCCCGACGGCGTTGCCTGTCACGTCCGCGTAACCACCGACCGCCTCGTCGTCGTCGTCGTGCTTCTCGCCGGGCCAGGTCTCGGATGCGCTCATTCGTCCTCCGCGTCGAATTTCAGTCCTTGATGGTGGAGCCGGTGGCCGAGCTTATCCCGCTTGGCGGCTAGATACCGGCGGTTCTCGTCGTTCGGCGGCATCTCGATCGGCACCTGCTGGGTCACCTTCAGCCCGAACGCCTCGAGGCCGGACACCTTCTTCGGATTGTTCGTCAGCAGGCGAATCGTCGTCAGGCCGAGGTCGACGAGGATCTGGTTGCCGATCCCCCACTCCCGCTCGTCGTCTGCAAAGCCGAGCGCGAGGTTCGCGTCGACCGTGTCGAGCCCGGACTCCTGGAGCTCGTACGCCTTCAGCTTGTTGAGCAGGCCGATACCCCGGCCTTCCTGCGCCATGTAGAGGAGCACACCGCGCGGCTCGGCGCCGATCAGCTGCATCGCGGAGTCGAGCTGGTCGCCGCAGTCGCACTTCAGCGAATGGAAGACGTCTCCCGTGAGGCACTCCGAGTGCACGCGTACGAGCACGTCGTCGGCACCGTCGACATCGCCCTTCACGAGCGCGATGTGCTGCTTCCCGGTCAAGGTCTCGCGGAACAGCGACGCCGTGAACTCGCCGTACGCGGTCGGCATGCGCACCGAGACCTCGCGCTCGACGAGCTTCTCGTGCCGCCGCCGGTACTCGATCAGGTCGGCGATGGTGACGAGCTTCAGCTCGTGCTTCGCGCAGAACTCGATCAGGTCGGGGACGCGCGCCATCGTGCCGTCGTCCTTCATCACCTCGCAGATCACGCCGGCCGTATTGAGGCCGGCGAGCCGCGCCAGGTCGACCGCGGCCTCGGTCTGGCCGGTGCGCCGCAGCACGCCTCCCTGCTTCGCACGCAACGGGAAGACATGTCCAGGCTGCACGATGTCGTGCGGGCCCTTCGACGGGTCGATCGCGACCTGGATCGTGCGCGCGCGGTCGTGGGCCGAGATCCCGGTCGAGATCCCCTCGCGGGCCTCGATCGAGACGGTGAACGCCGTCCCGTACGGCGTCTCGTTGTGCTCGGTCATCATCCGCAGCCCGAGCTCGTCGCAGCGCTCGCCGGTGAGGCAGAGGCAGATCAGCCCGCGCCCTTCCTTCGCCATGAAGTTGACGGCCTCGGGGGTCGCGAACTGCGCGGCGATCGTGAGGTCGCCTTCGTTCTCGCGGTCGGCCGCGTCGACGACGACGACCATCTTGCCCTGGCGGATGTCCTCGATCGCCTCCTCGACGGTGGCGAATGCGCTCGCGGTGACGCTCATCGACTCATGGTAGAGGGGAGCAGGCGCTCGACGTATTTCGCGAGGATGTCGACCTCGAGATTCACGCCGTCACCCGGTGCGAGTGCGCCGAACGTGGTCTCGGTGAGGGTGTGCGGGATCAGCGCGACCGCGAAACCGTCGGCGTCGAGCGCCGCGACGGTGAGCGAGACCCCGTCGACCGCGACCGAGCCCTTCTCGACGCAGTAGCGGAGCATGTCCGGCGCCGCGTCGATCCAGATGCGTCTTCCGTCGCCCTCGGGCTCGACCGAGCGGACGCGCCCGGTGCCGTCCACGTGGCCCTGGACGACGTGGCCGCCGAGCGGCTCCCCCGCGCGAAGCGCCGGCTCGACGTTGACCTCGTCGCCGGCCGCGAGCTCGCCGAGCGCCGTGCGGGTCAATGTCTCCGGCACTGCGTCGAACGCGATCTCGTCGCCTTGGACGATGACGACGGTGAGGCAGACGCCGCCGATCGAGACGGAGTCGCCGAGCGCGACGCCCGCCGCCGTTGCCGGTGCGGTGATCCGCAGGCGGACGCCCGTGTCACCGCCGTCGATCCCGGCGACGCGCCCGCGCTCCCGCACGATGCCCGTGAACATGTCTCTAAGGCTAGCCGCAGGGTGCAGGCTGCTAAGCGCCGCAGGTGCCGAGCAGGCAGGACCCCTGGGTCAGACCCGGGTCTGACCCGGGGGTTCGAGCGCGCGACGATGAGCAGCGTCTTCGTGCGGGTCTCGCGTGCGGTCGCGGGATGCGGAGGACGTGACACTTTCGTTACGGGGTCTGACCCGGGTCTGGCACTTGGGTGAGCGCCCTGTTGCGTTCAGACGCGCTCGAAACGGACCACAGCGTCAGAGCCGGTGGACGTACGCCTCGAGGAGAATGTCCTCCCCCACGTGGCGGATCGCGTAGTGCGACAGGTCGAGCTGCACCGACTCGCCGACGAAGCGCGGGCCCTCGCCGCCCGCGATGGGTGCGACGAAGAGGAGCAGCTTGTCGACGAGATCGGCCTCGAAGAACGCCGTGGTGAGCGTCGGGCCGCCCTCGAGCAGGAGCGACTGGACCCCTTCGGCGCCGAGCGCGCGCAGCTCGTCTGCGAGCGGTCCGCTGCGCAACTCGAGCTCGGAGCCTTCCGGCAGCGGGCCGCGACCGAAGGCAAGCCGGCGCGGCTGCCGCGTGGCCCTCACGTCGCGTGCATCCAGTCGCGGCGCGTCGGCACGAACCGTGCCCATGCCGACCGCCACCGCATCCGACGCCGCGCGCAACTCGTGGACGAGCCGCCGCGACTCCTCGCCGGAGATCCAGCGCCGTCCGGGAACAGAGACCTGCCCCTCGAGCGTCACCGCCGCCTTGTAGGTGACGAACGGCCGCCCAAGCGCCTTCCACGTACGCCACGCTTCGTTCTGCCGGAACGCATCGTCACTTTCCAGCAGCTCCACGTCGATCCCCGCCGCGCGCAGCTTGTCGACCCCGCCGGCCGCAACGGGATTCGGATCGAGGGCACCCACCACGACACGCGCGATGCCGGCGTCGATCACGGCATCGGTGCACGGTGGCGTGCGTCCGTGATGCGCGCACGGCTCGAGGGTCACATACAGCGTTGCACCGCGCGCACGGTCGCCGGCCTGCGCGAGCGCGCGGGCCTCGGCGTGGTCGACGGTCTCGTACTCGTACCAGCCCTCGCCGACGACTTCGCCGTTCTTGACGACGACTGCTCCGACGAGCGGATGATCTTCGACCTTGCCGCGGCCGCGTTCTGCGAGCTCGAGCGCCCGCTCGGCGTGGTTCACGCGAGAGCTTGGACCAATCGACGGTACGAGCGCTGCAAGTCTTCACGGTGGAAGATCGAGCTGCCGGCGACAATCAATGTCGCGCCTGCGTCGTAAGCCGATCGGACGTTGTCGTTGTCGATGCCGCCGTCGACCTGCACGTGAATCGTGTCCGGTAGTGCCTCGCGGGTGCGCGCGATGCGCTCGAGGGCGCCGTCCATGAACTCCAGCCCGGAGTAGCCGGGTTCGATGCTCATGCAGAGGACGAGGTCCGCATCGCCCGCCACCTTTGCAACGTCCTCGGGCTCCGTTTCGGGCTTGAAGGCGACGCCGACCTGCAGCCCGTGCTCACGCGCGACGGAGATCGTCGCGGGAACGTCATCAACAGCCTCGTAGTGGAACGTGACGCTGTCCCCACCGGCGCGTGCGAGCTGTGGAATGTGTCGGGCCGGGTTGTCGACCATCAGATGGCAGTCGATCACGCCGCCCATCGCGTGCACGCGCGGTGAGATCGCCTGCAGCACGATCGGGCCGAAGGTGATCGGCTCGATGAAGTGACCGTCACCGACGTCGAAGTGAAAGACGCGTGCGCCGGTACGGAGGAGAACGTCGATCTGCTCACCGAGGTTGGCGAAATCTGCCGCGTAGAGCGACGGCTCGATCTCCACGGTACGGATCCATTCGCTCCAGGGCACGACGCGGCAGCATCCTATGACTTCGAGCCGGACGGTACGAGCAGGCGGGCGATGAAGAAACCGCTCGTGCCGTGGACATGCGGCAACGTGAGCAGAAACTCGGGGCGGCGGGGATGCGCATACTGCGGCCATTCTGCGTCGAGAGGCTGCGGCTCGAGCCCGCTCGCGTCCACGATCGCCTCGTTCTCGTCGGCATTGATCGTGCAAACGGAGTAGACGATCGTCCCGCCAGGGCGGACGCGCTCGGCCGCCGAACGGAGCAGGGCGAGCTGCAACTCCGGCAGCGGCTTCGCGCGCCAGCGCAGATCGGGACGTTGCGACATGACGCCGAGGCCCGAGCACGGAGCGTCGACGAGCGCACGGTCGTAGGACTGAAGCTCGGCAGGGAGCTTCGTTCCGTCGGCCTCGACGACGGTGACGTTCGTCGCCCCGAGCAGCTGGATGTTGGCGCGCAATTCGCTCGCGCGGTTCGGGTCGAGCTCGACGGCAGTCACCTCGCCTCGCAACTGCGTCGCCTTGCCGCCGGGCGCGGAACAGACGTCGAGCACGCGCTCGCCGTCCTGCGAGCCGACGACGAGGCCGGCGAGCTGTGACGCACGACTCTGCGGCCAGATCCGGCCCTCGGCGACCGCGAGATCGCCGACGCGCTCGACGCGATAGGCGCCGGGGACGTCCGTCGCCACGGCGCCTGCCGGCGGGTCGCCGCGCACGACCCGGATCGCCGTCTCGAGCGGCTCGTTGCCGGCGCGCATCAGCGCCAGCGCATCGTCGTGACCGAGGTCGCGCACCCACGTCTCGAAGATCCAGTCCGGATAGGACTCCTTCAGCGGCCCGTCGGGAAGCGAGCGAAGCAGCGTGCTCATCCCCTCGGTGAGCCGGCGCATCACGGCATTCGTGAACGGAACCGCACGCTCGAGCTTCGCGCGACGTACCAGCTCGACCGACTCGTTCGCGGCGGCGTGCGGCGGCGTGTCGGTGTAGCCGACCTGATAGGCACCGAGACGCAGCGCCGCGCGTACGGGGGGATCGAGCTTGCGCACGGGACGCTTGCCGAGCGTGTCGATCGCGTAGTCGAGTGTTCGCATGCGCTGCACCGCTCCGTACGCGAGACGCTGCGCGAACGCACGCTCACGCTCGTCGAGGCCTTCTGCGGCGGTGCGAAAGACGCGGTCGGCGTATGCGTCCTGCTCGAAGACACGCAACAGCACTTCGTACGCGACGCGACGGGCCGGCGATACCGCCATCAGCGCAGTCCGCGCAGGTACGCGTCATACGGCATGCGCCGTCCGCCCTCGGGTTGAACCTCGAGGAGCTCGAGCAGGCCGTCCTTGTCGCGCGCCTTCCAGATCACGAGCGGCCGGCCCTCGACGACAGCGCGCGCGCCGATGTGCGGCGACAGCGCACGAACGTGATCCACGAGCTCCGAGGCAGGGTGCGTCAGGTCGAGATCGCGATCCGCGGCGGTGATCTTCTCGGCGTACGTCGCGCCGACCTCCTGCTGCGGCTGGAAGGCGGGCTCGGGCAGCACGTCGCCGATCAGGCGCGCGGCGATCTCCGCGGAGCGGGCGTACACAGCTCCCGCGTCGTCGCCGGGGCCGACGTCGAATGCCTCCTGCGCGGCGATCGGGCCCGCGTCGAGCTCCGCCGTCGTGCGATGGATCGTCACGCCTGTGCGGGTGTCGCCGGCCATCAACGCGCGCTCGACGGGCGCCGCGCCACGCCAGCGCGGCAGCAGCGATGGGTGCACGTTGAGCCAGAGCCCGCGGTCGAGCAGCGCGTCGGGGATGAGCAGCCCGTACGCGGCAACGACGATCGTGTCGACGGGGATCTCGACGCTCTCGTCGAGCTTCGCGGGTTGCGCGACGGGAATGCCGAGTCGCTCGGCGGTTTCCTTGGCCGGTGTCGGCGCCAGCTTGCGGCCGCGGCCGCGCGGCTTGTCGGGGCGCGTGAGCAACAGCGCAATCTCGTGCTCGGCGGCGAGGCGCTCGAGCACGTCGGCGCCGAAGGGGGCGGTCGCTGCGACCGCGATCTTGGCCATGGCTAGCCGAGGACGATGCGCGGGCGCAGCTTGCCGAGCGCTTCGCGGCGCGCTTCCGGCGTGGTGCGGTCGATAATCAGAACGCCGTCGAGATGGTCGACCTCGTGCTGGGCAGCGCGTGCGTAGACGTCTTCGAGCTCGTAGCGCACATCGTCGCCGTTCTCGTCGCTGCCGACGAGAGTGACGTTCACCGAACGCTCGACCGGCACGAGGATTCCCTGAATCGAGAGGCACCCTTCATCGTCGACCTCCGTCTCCGCGCTGCGCTCGACGAGCTCGGGGTTGACAACGGCCACTGTGTCGCCGTCCTCGCTCGCCTGGAAGACGAACAGGCGTTGGAGCACGCCGACCTGGGTAGCGGCGAGGCCGATGCCGCTGGCGTCATACATCAGGCGCGTCATCCGCTCGACGAGGCTCCGCAGCTCGTCGTCGAACTGCTCCACGGGGCGCGCCTGCAGCTTGAGCGCGGCGTCCGGATACTGCCGGATCTGGGCGAGGGCAAAGCGGCGCCGCGCCTCGCGCTGGGCGTCCAACTCCTCGTTCTTCACCTGTCCTTCGACGTCTGCCATGCTGTTGGCAGACTACCGACGAGATGGATCCGCGAGAGGCCACGGAGATCATGAGCCAGGGTGCGATCCGACCCGAAACGTCGCGTGACCGGGAGGAGCGGCGAACCCTCGAGGCCGACCTCGCGACGAGCCCGCTCAAGGGGCAGCCCCTCCGTCGACGCCTGCGGAACTTTCGCCCCGATGCGGACGCAGCGATCCGTGCGCTCGGCGGGCCTCCGGTATGGATGCGCCGCCTGCGGGAGATCGAGGACGGGCTCGAGTGGCACGAGGTCTTCGTCGAGGATGCATGGCGCACGCTCGCGAAGGAGGTCGACGACCCGGACGAGTTCGCACGTCGCTGGGAGGAGACGGCGGGCACGTGGCGCTTCAGGCGGATCAACAAGTTGATCGATCAGCACAACCGCAACTTCCCGGCCGAGGCGAGGCTCCCGATGGACCCGAAGACACGCGACTTCGTGAGGATCAACGGCCGTTCCTACGAGCGGGTGCTACTCGACGCCGAGTGGATCCTCGAACGGTTCCCCGCCGACCTCTCGGCTGCCCGCGGCGCGTGATCCGGCCACTCGTGCCCGCCGACGCGGCGGAGATCGCCGCGCTCTACCGGGCGAACCACGAGTTTCTCGCTCCGTACGAGCCGACGCGAGCAGACGACTTCTACACCGCGAAGGGGCAGCGCCGGCGGCTCGAAGAGGGTGTGGAGGGCGCCGAAGGATGGCGATTCGCAATCCTCGATGGCGACACGATCGCGGGCCGGATCAACCTCACCGACGTGATCCGCGGTCCGTTGCAGCGCGCGAACGTCGGCTACTTCGTCGACCAACGGCGCAACGGGCGCGGCCTCGCGACGACGGCCGTTGCGGACGTGGTCGAGTTCGCGTTCGGCGAGGCCGGCTTGCATCGCGTCGAGGCGGGCACGCTGCCGGACAACGTTGCGTCGCAGCGGGTGCTCGAGAAGAACGGCTTCGAGCGGTTCGGCTTCGCCCGCAAGCTGCTCCTGCTCGGCGGCGAGTGGCGCGACCACGTCCTGTTCGAACGCGTCGCGGACTAGAGGCTCTGCGGATCGACGTCGACGACGACCGTGAGGCCGGCCCGACGCATCGCCGGTGCAGCGGCCGAGAGCAGCGCGGCGGCGCGGGTCGCGAGCACGCGCGGGCTCGACGTCTTGCCCACGAGCTGCGCGCGGTACCGGCTCCGCAGGCGCAGCAGCGGCGCTGGGCCGAGCAGCTCGGCGTCCCCGAGCTCGCGTTTCAATTCCTCGAGTGCACGCATCGCATCCGCCTCGTCAGGGCCGGAGACGACGATGCGCACGAGATGACGGAACGGCGGGTAGCCGAGCGCGCGCCGCCGCTCGAGCTCGCTCGCGTTGAAGCCGGCGACGTCGTGCCGCGCGGCGTACACGATCGCACGTGCGTCCGGTTGGAAGGTCTGCACGATCACCCGGCCGGGCGCGTCGCGGCCGCTGCGACCGGCGAGCTGCGTGATCAACTGAAAGGTTCGCTCCTCCGCCCGGAAGTCCGGCAGCCCGAGCCCCGTGTCGGCGTCGACGACCGCCGCGAGCTCGACGCCGGGGAAATGGTGCCCCTTCGCGACCATCTGCGTACCCACGAGAACGGCGCGCTCCGCACGCGAGAACCGCTCGAGCGCGTCGCGCAGGTACTCGGGTTTCTCGACCGCGTCGGCGTCGAGGCGGATCCGCTCGAGCTCGGGTACGTGCTTTGCAAGCTCCCGCTCGAGCTTCTGCGTGCCGGCGCCGATCCGCGCGATGTCTGCGGAGCCGCACGTCGGGCACGTCTCCCCCATCGTCTCGACCGCGCCGCAGTGATGGCAGCGCAGCGAGCGGTCGCCGTGCAGTGTCAGCGCGACGTCGCAGTTCGCACACCGTCGCGTCACACCGCACGCGCGGCAGTGCACGGCAGGCGCGACTCCCCGCCGGTTCAGCAGGAGGATCGCCTTGCCGCCGCGCTCGGCGATTCCGCCGAGCTCCGCGAGCAGCGGCGCCGACAACGGATAGCCCGCCTCGCGTCGCAGGTCGACGACACGCACCGACGGCATCGGGGCCGCAAGACGCCCGCCGAGCTGCAGCCGCTCGAGCTTCTCCCACGACTCCGGGCGCGGCGTCGCCGAGCCGAAGATCGCAACCGCTCGCTCGAGCGATGCGCGCTTCGCAGCGACCGTGCGCGCGTCGTACCGCGGATCCGACTCCTGCTTGTACGACGCGTCGTGCTCCTCGTCGACGCAGATGATGCCGAGAGACGGCACCGGCGCGAAGACGGCTGAACGCGCACCGACGACGACCGGCGCCTCGCCCGACGCGATCCGCTCGCGCTCGTCGCGACGCTCGGCATCGGTCAGCGCCGAGTGCAGCACCGCAACGCGATCGCCGAAACGCTCGCGGAAACGCCCGAGCGTCTGCGGAGTGAGCGCGATCTCCGGAACGAGCACGATCGCGCCGCGACCGCGGGCGAGCGCCGCCTCGCACGCACGGATGTAGACCTCGGTCTTGCCGCTGCCGGTCGCACCGTGGAGCAGCAGGTTGCCGCCGGCACCGTCGAGCAACTCGTCGATGCGGGCGAGCACGCGCTCCTGTGGCTCGGACACGTTTTCCGGCGCGGCCTCCGCCGTCATCGCACCGCCTGCGGCCGGTGAGCTCCGGTCACCGCGGCGCTTTGCGTTGTGCGGCGCAACGAGCGCGAGCGCACGCGCCGGCGTCGAGCCGTAGTACTCGGCCATCCAGAGCGCGAGATCGACGAGCGCAGGCGGCAGTGTCTCGGCGACGCGCTCCACCGGCGAGGCCTTCACGCCGGCCGGCGGCTGCACTCCCACTTCGGTGACGACGCCGCGGCGGCGCGCGTTACCGAAGCGCACCTCGACGACCGCGCCCTTCTCGGTGCCGTCGGGGACCTCATACGTGTACGCCTGCGCCACCGCCCGGGCGGTCACGAGCGGATACACGGACGCAAACTGAGTCACCGAATGA
>Ga0265319_1001546_pt1 | contig 13595 bp, 4 predicted proteins | sample 4824metaG_FD_192443 | JGI IMG/M metagenome (GOLD analysis project Ga0265319, IMG submission 192443) | Rhizosphere microbial communities from Carex aquatilis grown in University of Washington, Seatle, WA, United States - 4-8-24 metaG | ecosystem: Host-associated > Plants > Roots > Rhizosphere >...
TTGAATCACAATCATCCTCGTTGTAATCCCTGATACCTTTGAGAATGGCGCTCGATTGCCAGTCCCGCGCCTCCCCACTTTCAATCCATCGGGCGTACTGAACAATCGAGTCAGATGCTGACGCAACGTCAGTTGCCCGTTTTGGTCGGTAAAGGCGCTCAATGGTTTTTAGGGAATAACTGCCTTCCCCAATACGCAAACCTTGGCAGACCAAATGGTAGAGGTCGAAAAAAACCTCGTGGCGCAGCAGTTCATCCACTTCGTCCTGGCGGGTGTCATGCCGGGTGCTCAGGCGGCGGACAGCGCTGACTTCATAGGGAGCATAGTGGTAGATATGGAGGGCGGGATGAGTCGTCCATCGTTCATAGACCCAGTCCACGAACCCTTCGAAGGCGAGTTTTTCTTCCGTCCGGTCATGTGCCCACCAGTCCTTGAACACAAGGTCGCCAGTCTTGTCCTTGCGTAGACAAGCCCCGAAGAGGTATTCCTGCCCGCCTGGGGCCAGCGGATAGCCCTCCATGTCGAAATACACGTCGGCCGGATGGGCCGGAGGTAGCGTGGCCAGACCTACTGGCTCTCCATTTTCCCCTTGTGTTGGCAAAACCTCGTAACGAGGTGGACCTTCGTGATTCGCTACGCGATCTGTTCGCGTCAGAATCTGTAGGCGCGCCTGCGCCACCAGCTTCTCCAAGGTGTCCTGGTTAAGCTTGGCCACAGTCTTTCCTGGGGAAACCGAGGCCAGTTTGGCTGCCGTGGAAATGCCGACCCGGTTCAATTTTTTAATTTGGCCCACGGTGATACGGGCGACTTGCACCAGGTGATCACGCTCCACGAAGAAATTCTCCGCATGGGAGGTCCAGCGTCCATGGTCGGCGCGGGGTAGAGGCTCTGGGCGGTCGGCCAGGTTTGCTGTGAATCCAGTCTGCATCGCCAAGAAGTTCGCTTTCACCTGCATGTAATAATAAATAAAGTCTTCCACCCGGAATTCCACCCTTTCCTGACTGCCAAGAATGATGCCAAATTTCTCGGGCAGGGGACCGCCAGTAACGGCCGCCAGCATTTCCGAATAACAGCAGAGTTGGACGGCGTAATAGGGTTTCGGCGCCCGCGCGAGCTTGGCATCCCAAACTTGGTACCCCCCGCTGGCGTCCAAAATGAGAAAATCGGTGAACCCTGCAAATGGCGCTAACTCCAAGGCTGCCTGAAAAACAATGGGCGCTTTGGACTTTATGGCTGAAAGCGTCGTTATTCGGGCCACAGCAGGATCGCCTCTCGCAATCTCAACTAGATTCGCGGTGGTCGCCCTGCATTGCTCCAAGATTGTGCGCTCATGTTGTTCCCCTGTTTTGATGATGAGCTTTTGGTCTTCGGATTCCTCGTCCGGGGTGACGGCACGGTGATCCTCCAGAAAGTAGCGGTCCATCCACGATGCGAACGGCGAGGCGAGATAACGAATGAGGTCGCTCGGGGAGTAAATCAATTGGCCGGCGTGGTATTTCATCGGGAAGCGTGCAAATAATTGAGCAAACTGTTACCGTTGGGCAAAATTGGACATTGCGCCTGCCCCGTGAACGTCGGCGAGGTAGGACGCGCACTCTTGAAGGAAAGCAGAGCCAGTGGAGGGCATGGTCAGTCGTTGCGTAGGTGGGCCATGTTGCAATAGCGATGGGTCAGGCGAGCGGTTTCGGGGATGTCTATCTATCCCTCGACTATCTCCACTGGATTCGCAATCGCAATAAGAGGAACTACGGCTAAAAGGACTCTCGACATCCAAAAAGAGGAGGTCAATTCTTTTGCAATCGAGGAACGGCCATAAGGGGCCGGTTTCGCTCAATAATAATCGGTGAGCCAGAATTAAAGCAAATTAACCCACAACCACTATGCCATTATCTACAACCGCCATTTTCGGAGAGGACCAGGTCGGCATCGCAGTGGCGCTTGACGTTCGCCGGCAATTCAAAGGTCGACGCTTCCAGACGCCTTTCGCCTGCATGTCGTGCCGCAAACCAGTAAAGCCGCATAAAGCGGGAGGTGGTGCCGCGGCTCATTTTGAGCATTTGGAACGGAACCCGCTGTGTCCGTTAAGCTCCCGTCGCTAATTGTCCAAAGCCGCTGCCAAGTTCAAAATAAAGCGATATGAAGGCACAATTTACCATCGAAACGGCAACCCTGGATGAATGGCGTTCGTTCTTTGTTCGCGCGCGGGTGGTGTCTGAAACGACTCAGATTTGGCGCACCCGGGAGACGCCTCACTTCAATACCTTCCAAGCGTTGGGGATTGTGCGTAAGGAGACGATTCATTCGCGCTGGTTGGCCTTTTTGCTTAATCCACGCGAGACGCATGAGCTCGGCGCCAAGTTCCTAAAACTGTTCCTTGGGAAAATTAGCGATTTTGGTGGAACAGAGTTGACTGCCTTGGCCGGCAGTTCGTGGGAAATTCGGACCGAAGAGGCAGGCACTGAGGTGGCTGGTACTGACGAGGACCGCTTGGATATTACATTGCGGTGCGAGGAACATGGGGTCGCGATCTTCATTGAAAATAAAGTGGACGCAAATTTTCAACCCCGACAATTGGAACGCTATGCGGGTTTTCTGGACGGAATGGCAAAGAGATTTCCCAAGCGCTGGCTGGTAGTCTTGGCTCCCGCGAGGCATTTGGCAAAGCCGGAAATTAGGATCCAAATATGTGACGTGCAGAGGAAGTGCAAAGGCACTCCGTTGGGAATTCGTGAACTGACTTACGAGGATGATATTCTGCCTTGCTTGGAATCCGTTCTCGAAGGCACACATTCTGACCAGCTCAAGATTTTTATCGAACATTACATCAAGACGATTTACTGGCTCTAACCATGATAACCGAAAAAAATCCAAAGCTTGAATTTCTGCTGAACGATCAGAATTCCAAAATCGCCCTGGAGCTGCTTTCACCAGAATTTTCATCCGTGTTTCTAAGCGAACTGGAACGACGTTTTTGGGCGCACCTAGAGGATTCTGCTCGCGATTCTCAGTTTTCATTTAAAGTTATGGTTGCGGAGAAACACGAACCTTACCTGGGAGGTTGGCTTTACCCGCTCTCAGGACACCCGCAACCATCACCGCTTTGTCCCTGGCTGGGTTTCTGGTACCGCAAAGAGGCTGACGGGGTCGATTGTTGCCTGTTTATGGACCTGCGCTGGACTGCGGGTCGAAGAGATTTTGGGTTCAATGAGGGCGAGACTGTTCAAGGATATGTTTCGAGGCGTCTGACTGGTGGTGTGGAAGTCGTAAAGGATTTAGCCACATTGATTCGTTCCAGCGGCGGTAACACGTCGAATCCGAACGCCTTTGGCGGAATTCCATTTAACAGCGACAAATGTTCGCGAACCGAATACCTGCGCCGCAATTGGGCTACGGATGCAGCTCGCTCTGCATGCGCTAAGAGATTTATAATCCAATGCGTTTCCTGGTTTAAGGACATGGAGGCACCGCTTCAAAGGCTCAACCAAGTCCTAAATGTCCAGCAGGCCAGTAATCCTGTTTAGTTCGGGCGTTATCAAATATCTTTGTTACTTTAAGACCTGAATAGGTGCCGTGGATTTCCCGCATCTGGTGAGCTTCAAGTCTCACTTGAGTTTCGGCATACCATGAGGGAGCAACGGGCCCGGGTGGCGGCTACATACAGCAATGCGCGTTTTTGGCGGTAGCGGTCGGAATTGTCGTCCACCGCATCCATTTCATCAAGCCGCCCAGCGAGCACTACATGATCGAACTCCAACCCCTTGACGCGATGAACCGTGGCCATCCGCAGACCGGGCGTGTCCGAGTCTTCAGCCTTCCCTGGTTCGATTTCGTGGATGGCGGGACAAACCTGCTTGAGATACTTTTGGTATTCTTCCAATTCCCGATGGGTGCCCGCGACGACGCAGATGGACTCAGGTTTTGCCTGTTCGTCTTCAAGCAATCGCTTTACATGAGCGGAGACCATTTCGGCGACAGCCACTTCATTTGGACAAGTCTGGAGGAGCGGAGGTTTGCCGTGCACCAGCGAGCGCACGTTCTCGTCGTCGTCAGTACCAGCGTCCAAGTCGTCAAAGGACATACCCTTCAATAGACCGGTGGCCCAGTTTTTCAATTCTTCAGTGGTGCGGTAGTTGATCCTTAGCTTTCGACCGCGTCCTCGAATATCAATGCCGCATCTGGAGAGAACGACTTGGTGGCCATAAATGCGCTGGTGGGCATCCCCAACTAGGAATAGGTCGTCTTGGGCAGAGGGCACGAGCGCGCGGATGAGGCGGAATGCCTCATTGCCGAAGTCCTGGGACTCGTCCACGACCACAGCTCGATAAGGCAAGGATATGGCCTTGGTCGCGATTAGGCGTGCCGCCGTACGGAAGGCGTCAACCGGCTCACTTAGCCCGCGCTCGTTGAGCAAGGCCCGGTACTCTTCAAATGCAGGCCAAAGTTGTTTGCGCTCAGGCCGGCTCAAGCGGTGGAGGCGCCCAACGCGTGAGACCCCAAGATAGGCTTCACACGATTCGATGCCGTTGGCTTGGATTACATTATCCCATTCGGATTGGATAAACTCGGGTGAAAACGACACCGCAGGAGTGACGAGCGCCAGCGCCTTCTTCCACAGGTCATCTTTTGATGAATCTTCGTAGGTTAACTTGAGGCTAAACCCTTGCTTGTCCAAAAAGCGTCTCGCCCATGCGTCGAGATTTACAACCTCAATGCGTTCCCATTCTTCGCGCGAACAAAGCTTTTTAAGATTGGATGCAATGTCCGCAGCCAAATTCTTTGTGAAGGTGGTGAAAAGCACCTTTTGCCCGGGTGCGCAGTTATTCCGGGCCAACCAAGCTGCGCGATGCATCGCAACCACGGTCTTGCCCGTACCGGCGCTGCCCAAAACGCGGACCGGACCCGAGGCACGCATTTCGACAAGCCGACGTTGTGACGGGTGCAAAAAGACGCGCCATTGTTCCAACGGAGCGGCGAGAAGTTTCTCCATTTCCGCAGCATCCGTGATGACAACGAAATGGCGCTTGGTGCTGTCCCGCTCGACGGCGGCAGCAAAGTCCGTGGTGTCGATGGCCGCGAGACGCGCTATGCCGAGTTCATTGCGGGCTTCGTCCACGGAATAGCCGACCGCCAAGAGGAAGGCAGCTTCAAAGGCCTCGCGGGGAAGAATCTGTTCCAAACGATCCAAATCACCATCAGCTTTTACTTCGCGAACATGGCCAAGGAATGGGGTGGGAACGCCAAGGGAAATCAATTCCTCGTCGGAGAAAGCTTTGAACAAAGACGGAGTCGATTTGGTCTCGGGTATTGACGGTGCCGCTGGCTTTGCATCAACCAAGGATTCGGCTGCCGCCTCCTTTGTCAGAACAACCTGCATGGTTCCTGTTCCCGGATTAACGGCGCAGGTTCTTCGTACAGCCCACTGATAGGCATCGTCATGCTTATCCACCCAAAGCAGAACGTACACGTTGCCTTTCTCTGGCTTGAGGAGGATCCCGCGATAATCCTGATCAATGCGGACCGATCTCAGGTTGTCATCCTTGGCTCCCTTAATCTTCTCGTAGTTATGGGTGGGCGCGGCGGGGTTGGCCGCAAACTCATCGAGAAAGCGGCGTACCTTCTTTTGCTGCTTCTGGGGTAGTCCGCTGAAGGCCGTCAAAAAATCTGCCCCGAGGGCGAGCTTGATGTCGTGGAGGGGATTGCTCATTTTGATGGAGTGAGAAGTGTGAGTACGGCTTCAGCGTCTTTGGGGGCAACGCCGTTTGGTCCAAACGAGAAAACTCGCCAACCGGCCAAAGTGAACACCTCTTTGTCGGCTGTAAAATCTGCCCCGATTAGCGCAAGTTGATAATTCGACCAAGCTATTTCAGCAGTTGCAGCTACGCGTCCATCTGTCACTAACTCGAACCCGACCGACGGCCATGCGAGCTTTTGTTGGAGCAGTTGCCGCAGGAAAGGTGCGAGACAAGGTTGCGTCAATTCAAAATCGGGCGGTAGCACGCCACCAATATCCGGCTCTGGGGACGGGGTGGGCCTCCCGGCTGGCCCGCCTCCGGCCAGAAAATGTCGATAGGCATCCGGAATTCCCGTGAATACGCCGTGCATGCAACCACGAATAGTAATGACGTGGGCCAACGGCAGAAACTGCAGCCGGTTCATCAGGCGCAAGAACCCCCGCCAATGTCTGGGAAAATCCGCCTCTCGAACATTGCAATCATCATCAAAGCTCAAAAGCATAAAAATCCCCGAAACACTTCGTTCTGTCACGCTCGATTTCGTCATCAGAGTAATGGTCGCAATTTCATCCATGCTGCTAGTTCCGCCCAGTCCGTCTTTCGGTTGGACACCCGCAAAACCTGAAACCTCGCGTGAGCCTTGGCAGAGTTGCGATACCGCTGAAACGGCGTCGTCAAGCGATACTGGTTCCAACTTGCCCGGGAGCGCCAGGGCATAAAGATAGGAAAGTTTCTCCCAAAAGGCCGGAAGCGGCCGCGCGAGGAATTCGAGAAACAGGCTCCAGCTCGTGTATCCGCCAGCACTCTGGGCCAGCAACAATTCGTCTCCGGTGAATAGTTGGCGGGCCATATCGTTCCGGCGTTCTGAATGGATCTCGCCGAAAAGGGTTGCCGGAATCTTGGCGGGGTCATTACGAAACTGAATATCCTCCCAGGAAAAATTCCACACCCAGTATTTGCCCGATTGGACGAGTGCCTGCCGTTGCTGAACATCGCGGGCGATGCGATTGTGGCCGGAGGCTTCGTCGGCGTGAAATCTGAAACCGTCCAGGAACACAGCCACCGGCCGACTTTGCTGGGGTCGCACCGGGTATAGGACGAAATCGGGGATGGAGGGCACGTCCATTCCCGGACCAGTCGCCACCTCAATCTGCGGAGCTACTTCCCAAGCAGCTTCGGCGCACCGCCATAGATAACCCGGCTTGTTGCGGACAATCTTGGCCTGGAGTTGCGCTCCGGGCACGGCGCGCAGGCTTTGTAGGAACGACTTTTCCAGTTCGCTCTTAATGAGCGGGTGAATATCGATGTCAGAGACCCGATCAACGCGGTCAAGGTGGTCCGCATGGGCCAAAATCGTATCGAGCAGGCGGATGGCGGTCGTGCGTGACAATCCCGCATGGTCTCGGGCGTGACGGGATTGTAAAATACAGCGGTGGCATCCATCGGTGTCGTGGTCTGCGCGAGTGGCACACTGGCAATCCTTAAGGTGGGTCAGCGCTAGGCGAAGCACTTCAAGAAAAATCTCCGGCTTTTGGGACAACTGTTTCAAGTATCCCGTGCCACCAGGCACTTGGTCGTAAAGAATCAGATACTTGCGGCGCAGGCTGGTACCACTAACTGCCCGTTCGTCCACACAGCTTTGGAGATGCTCGATACTGCCGCGAAAATATAGGCGCAGTCCAAGATGCAACGCTGCGACAAAGGAGGCCATGTCCGCATCTTCGTCGGCGCTGCTCGAAGGTAAGAGAACCCGAATGGCTTCAGAATTCAATTCACGGTAGAGGAAGACTGCCTTGAGCGGTACCACATCCTTGCCGCGGTAGCGGCAGGCGAGATCGTGTTTCATCTCCTCCTCGCCATCGGCGCTCTTTCGATTTTGGACCTTGCCACAGTCCGGGCAAAGCACAAATCCGCCACTGGAAACTTCCCTGCCGCCGAGGCGATAAGCATGAATCTCCGGGCTGTCCTGCCCGAGGTTTACCACGCGGAGTGTAAGTTTGCCCAAAAACTCGAAGCCGAATGGCACGGTGGCACCGCGAATCTGGTATGCGCGGCGTTCGGCGTCCTCTGGAATAACCACAGACTCTTGGCTGTTGTAAAAAGTGGACTCGCGTGAATCCTTTTCGTCGTGACTTCGCGCGCTGCGTTCAAAGCTGGTGGAAACCACCTGACGGAGCCGGACCAGATCGCGTTTAAGTGAGGCATCCGTCCAATTGGGGCTTTGGCAAGATGGGCATTCGGTCGGTTCGGGCGAAGACTGCTTTGCCAATTCCATGTAGCTGCATGAATCGCAAAAGTGCCATTTCTGTAAAGTGCTCTCGTTAACGACGACTTGGTCGATTTTCAACCGTCGGCCCTCGACGTAAAAAACATTGCCCGGTGCAAGCTCTTTAATGGCTGAGGCCGCGGGACGAACGTATTCATAAGTGACGGCTTGGTACTTGCCCTCTTCTCCATTCGATTTCTCCCGTTTCTTGAGGATGATACTGCGCAATTCAACGCCCTCTTCAGGAAAGGCATAATTGGGCAGCAAACCTTCGTCCGTAAAGAAGTTCAAGGTCAACTTGCTGTTGATCTGCTTGAGCATCTCATGGATGCCGTCCCGGCTTTGCTTGAGTTCGTCCAATTCGCCTTCCAGGGCTTCGTCGCGGGCTGTAATTTCCCGATTCTTGCGAATGGCCCGCCCGACCTTTTGCAGCCGGTTGCGCAAGTCTTCACGGTCCCCGGCCAATCCCGAGAGTCGGCTAAGGACCTTGTGAGACAATCCGCCGTCTCCACTGCCGTCGCCGCGGGCAAAGCTTTCCAAAGTCTCACGGGATTCCTGGGTAAGTTCCTCCAGTTTGAATAGCACAAGGAATCCAGCCAGCAGGGATTTCAGGTTGGCCTCAACGAATTTAAAGAAATCGTAAGGGAATCCAGCTTTGCCGTCAGAATTGCGTACAATATCGAGAACGGCATCAATCTTGTCGGGCAGGATCGGTTTCGGATTGGTCTGCTCACTCCATCGGTCGAAGCAGAACGCGGTGAACTGGCGCTCCAAAACCGCCGGGGCATTCAGGAAGGTACCAGGTGGGCGAATTTCCCCAGCCATCATGTCTTCCGGTACCTCGAAGTAATAAAGGTCGTGCGGTTGAGCCGAGGCAATAGTGAGGCTGACTGCGGCACCTTCCTTGCGACCGGCTCGGCCAACCCGCTGAACGTAGTTTGTCGTGGCTGGCGGGACAGTGCAAAGAATGACACTGGAAAGGTCGCCAATATTCACGCCCATTTCGAGCGTGGGTGTGCAGGAGAGTAAATTTGGATCGGTAGTGCGGCGTTCAGGGGGGCGGGCCATGAACCGATTCTCGACCCACTCGCGCACCTCGCGTTCGAGCAGGCCCGTATGTTCGGCGCTGCGAATGCGAACCACGTCACCGGAACGGTAGAGGTCGCCATAATAGTCCTCAATGGCCGGTTGCGGCGCATACGCGCCCAAACAAGTTGCGCGCAGGCACGGCGAGTTTTCCCAGGAAGCCTCTTCCAGGGGCGCACAGGAGATGGAGTGTCCGCAGTGGCGGCAGGTCATCAGGCGCACTTCCGCGCTCACGAGTAACTGGATGGCTGGAATTCCCCAGACGCGGTTACTTTGCACAGATCGCTCCGCAAGGATTCCAGCATCCGTTAGCACGCGCACAGCCTCCTCCACCACAATGGCGGCAGATTCTGCCGAAAGGTTGGCAATGGAGCGAAGAACCTTTACCACCCATCGCTGACTCCAGCTCAAGGACGTGCCGCTCGCGACCAGCTTCTCAAAGCGCTGGAACCTCCCCGTCCCTTGGTAGAAAAACGCCGGCGCTCGCGCAAACTTTCCAAATGCGGGCATGTGAAATTGTTGATTGAGTAAAAAGGTATCACCGCCGCGTTGAACATAGACATCCAGTTCGGGGTGAAAGATGCCGCCCCCGGTTCGCAAGCGATGGATAAGCCCGTCAAGCAGCGACCTGGCCTCCTCAATCTTTAGGTTGCCGAATCCACCAGCCCGCTCCCGCAATAGGGAAACGAGCTTTTCTGCCAATGGTTGAATTCGCTGCGGGTCGGCGAAGGCGATGGCGGCGCCACTTTTTTCGAGCGTGCGGCCAATCCGGCTATTGAAACCAAATTCACTAGCGATTTCCCAGGCTGTACGGCGCTCCACCAATTTAAGGAGATTTGAGCCGGTGGGCAGGCGACCTTCCTTCACGAGACACTCGTAATCCGACAACCATTCCATATTCGGGGCAAGAAAGATGCCAATAAAATCTAAATCGCCAAGCTGCTTTTGCCAGAAATTCAGGAATCGTGTCTCCAAGTCTGCCAGCGTGAGCGAACCATCTGCACCGGCAATGACTCGCCGGATGGCGGTGCGAAGATTGACCCGGAAGGTGCGTGCGGCAAAGAAGCCAGAACGGTGCGACGCATCCTGTACATTGTCAGAAAACGCGAGCGCCTGCTTTTCCTGGTTGAATGGCGAGGTGTAGAGCTGGCTCAAGGCGATGCTGGTCAGGCTGGCTGCGCGGGAACCCAAAATAGTTAGTCCTGATGCGCTCTCGCAGTAAGGGCAGGCCACGTCCGCCTGCGTCTGCTCCTGGGTGCGCCGGGTGCGATCGTGCAGAAGAATGCGCTCGAACGCGTTCGAGTCTCCACATCCGGCGCATTTGGTGGCGTCAATGGCATTGACCGTCAGGCAAAGACCGCAAAGTTTGTGGGTAAATTCCCCTTGCCCCGGGCCCGTTCCGTCACGGTCCGATACGGGAAACATAAAGCGCAGACTCGGGAGTTGGCCGAAAAACGCCTTGTAAAATTCTTGCAAGTCTGTGGAAACCTTTTCCGCCGTGGCGCGCATTGTTCCTCCCCAGCCCATGACACCGCATTCCCGGCAATGGATTACTGGAAGATAGCTTTTGAGTGACTCCTCTTTGAGGTCATCCGAGAAGGCCATGCGCGGTGGTTTTGCGACGGAGGCGACCAAGCGCGACAGCTCGCGCGTCCAGAGATGGACATGGACGCGCAGAAGGGGGCCGGGGGTGTCGGACTTTTTGGCTTTGGGATCGCGGTAGCGTGCATGCACGCAGAGCGAGAGGAAGCTGTCGAGCAAACGCCGTGTTTGGCCGACATCGCCCGCGGGCGTCACCATCTGGCTTAATTCGTGGAGCAACCATTCCTCGGAAATCACCTTGCGCCCTGAGCGCTCTGCAAGCGTTAGCAGGTTGCGGAAGAAGCTGTGTTCCCGCAGGCGCTCCCCAAGCGCAAGGCGCCCTTCCATCTCACCCAATGCGGCTGGTGCCTCCTTTTCGAACCACAGGCGATACTGGGTCGCCAGATATGACTCTGGATTGCGGGAATGGTCGGCGGGCAGCAAAGCAGGTGCTGCTGATTCCGGCACTCCGTGGTGGCGGATGAAGTAGCCGTCCACGACATCCCCCAAATTCAGCAAGTCTTCGCCGATAACGCTATCTGGAGCGAATTCCTCTGAGAACACGGTGTTTGCGTATTCGATGAGTGGCCCTGCTGAGTCGACCGAGCCCAGCGTTGCGGAGGTGCCAACACCGCACAGATGCCTGTCCGGTGTTCGCAGCCGGGTCTTGAGCCGTCGGATAAGGCAGGCGAGGTCGGTAGATTGTGCCCCATCGAAGGAGTGTAACTCGTCCACCACGAGAAAACGCAATGTCTCGGGAGCGTTGTATCGCCAGAGATTCTGCGTCTTTGGGCGGAGCAGGAGGTAATCCAGCATCTTGTAGTTCGTGAGCAGAATGTCCGGCGGATGCTCGCATTGGTGGCTCCGGCTGGTAATGACCCGGTCAGGTTTCATTTCGACCGATTGCTCACTTTCGCCCCCGATAAACAAACCGACCGTCACCTTGCCCCGGAGCTTGGGATCGGCGTGTATCGTTTGGGCAAAACGCTTGGCCTGGTCCGTGGCCAGCGCATTCATCGGATAAATGACGATGGCCTTGATGCCCAGCTCGCCTGCGCGCGCGGCACAAGCGTCGAGAATCGGGAAAAGAAAGCACTCGGTCTTGCCCGAACCCGTTCCGGTAGCCACCAACGTCGAGCGTGGCTTGTCGCCGCAAAGGCGGGTGAACGCCCTGGCTTGATGGAGGTGGGGGCGATGGGGGAATGAAATCTTGGCAAAGGGCAACTCGCCTGGTCCCGCGGGCCGAAACGGCAGGCGCAAACCGTAGTAAGGACCTTTGAAAACCTGGCCCGGTTCACGCAGAAAAGTTTCCAGCGTGTGCTCGAACGCTGGCGTCGAGGATGGGAAAGTCGTCCTCAGGAACGACTTCATACCCTCCTCGATCTCGCGGCTGATGACGGTGGGGAGCATGGTCAATTTGGCAGATTCTTGGTGAGCAAAGATTTCCAGCCCAACTTAGGCCACCTCGTCGCCTACACCTCGGATAAAGACATACTCGGGATGGCCCTTTACCATTCGGTCAAAAACGCCCACATCCACGGAAAGCGTCTTCATCGGTTGGACTTTGAATAGTTGCGGAAGAGGTAGTGCACGGTCAAGCTTCTGGCTCAACACTACCACCTGGCCTTCAGGAAAGGCGGAAAATGGAGCCGTAGTGGTAAACTCTTGCCGGGGAAAGTCAGTCTCATAACCCATCAGAGGCCGACCGACTACTACCATTTGCCCCTTTTGGTTCTTTATACTCTCGGGAACGATGAATGAAATTCCTTCCAAGGCACAGCGGAAGAGCTTGATTAACGACGGTAATTCCGCCTCCAATGCCGCATGTATCCCGGCTTCGTCAAATGGAGCATGGTGGTAACGATTGCGGGCGGTAATTATCCTCTTTGCCGGCTCAATGCCTTCCTTTACAAATTGACCGAGAAAACCGCCAAACCAAATCGGCGAAAGCTTCTTTTCCTCAATCTGGCGGTGTAGACTTTGCAGGGTATTCGACAGCGTGCCGTCTGAACAGGGCTTGGCGAATAGTTCGGCCTCGACCGCCGCGGCCACCCCTTGGGTGGATGGGTCGGCCCGCAGCTCTTCAAGAACGAGAAAAAGCGGAAGTTTGAGGAGAATATTCAGCAACTGCTGGCCGTACCTTATTTTAAGGAGCGGGTCGTCTGCGCGATGGTAGCGGCGCAGCGGCCATTCAACCATAAACGGCAGCGGATTCTGCTGGGCCTCGATTTGCAGTAAATAATCGGTATGCAGTAACTGAATCCCTTTGCTTCGCATTCGGTAGCGTTCCGTCAACTTGGCCGCAGGCTCCCGGGTATTCATCAACGATTGAACCTCTGTCTCGTATGCGAACCTGGCCGCTCTCAGTTCGGCACCAAGGCGTATCTGCTGTAGCCGGGTTGTCGGGTATTCGACCTTCGACTCGCTAAGAACCTGGAACAGATTCTCAAGGTGATTGCGCAATGCACGGTAGAGAATCGCTCCTTCTTCGGTAAGTTGCAAGAAATCCACGAAATACATTCGCGAATGTTGCGGGTTGAGCCGGATGACCAGGCGGGGCGCACCATCCTGCCCGATGTCATATGCCTCAAGGGCCGATCTCGACGACTGAAACCCTTCGTCCGGGGTAAATAAGAGGTCATCTTCCTTCAAATCACCCGCAAAAGGCAAAGTCTCTGCGCCGCCACTGAGTTCAAGCCACGCGCGCCAACTCGAATATCCCATGTTGGGAAGATTCTCCCACTGTTTTCCATAGAACACTTTAAACGGCTCCAGCAGGCCAGGTCTCTCCTTGGCCCACGTGTTCCACGAAAATTTTAACAAGCGCTGTTTTTTATCTCCCGGGGCCAACACAAAAATCTCCTGAACTATGCTCGACCAGGGAATTGACGCATAGGTTGTTCGATCGCATTTGTCAGGATGCAAATTCT
>Ga0265319_1001547_pt1 | contig 13588 bp, 11 predicted proteins | sample 4824metaG_FD_192443 | JGI IMG/M metagenome (GOLD analysis project Ga0265319, IMG submission 192443) | Rhizosphere microbial communities from Carex aquatilis grown in University of Washington, Seatle, WA, United States - 4-8-24 metaG | ecosystem: Host-associated > Plants > Roots > Rhizosphere >...
GCCACCTCGGGGCCCCCGCCCGTGAACTCCTGGAACAGGGTCATGGCCTCCACGCTGCCGCCGTGCGAGAGCACGGTCCCGCGGAAGTGGTCGCCGTTCGCTCGGGTGAGGCCGCCGTTCTTCTGGAACCACTCGATGCTGTCGGCGACGAGGACGTCCGCCCAGATGTACGAGAAGTACCCGGCGGAGTAGTCGTTGGACGTGAAGACGTGCGAGAAGTACGTGCTGCGGTACCTGGGGGGCACCGGGGCGTACTCCGCGTCAAACTTCTTGAATGTGGCGGATTCGAGCGCGGCCACGTCGCTCGGGATCTGGTCGGGCCTGAGGACATGCCAGGCCTGGTCCAGCAGCGTCGCCTTCAGGTACTCGGTGGTGGCGAAGCCCTGGTTGAACTTCCGCGTCGCGAGCATCTTGTCCAGGAGTGCCGTCGGCATGGGCTCGCCCGTCTTGTAGTGCTTCGCGTAGTTCTTCACGACGTCCGGGAACTCGGCCCACATCTCGTTCACCTGGGAGGGGTACTCGACGAAGTCGCGGGCGACCTGGGTACCCGCGAAGTAGGGGTAGCGCACCTTCGAGAACAGGCCGTGAAGGCCGTGCCCGAACTCATGGAAGAGGGTCACCACCTCGTCGTAGGTCAGGAGCGTTGGCTCCCCTGCGGCGGGCATGGGTATGTTGTGGTGGTTCGCGACGACCGCCTGGTAGCCGAACAGCCCCGACTGGGAGACGTACTCGTTCATCCACGCCCCGCCCTGCTTCGAGGGCCGCGCGTAGAAGTCCTCGATGAGGATGGCGAGCGGGGAGCCGTCGACGTCGTAGATCTGGAAGACGCGGACCTCGGGCCTGTAGACCGGCAGGTCGTGGCGCTCCTTGAAGGTGATGCCGTAGAGCTTGTTGGCCGCGTAGAACACGCCGTTCTGCAGGACGCTGTTCAACTCGAAGTACGGCTTCAGCTGGGAGTCATCGAACGAGTAGCGCTCCTTGCGGACCTTCTCCGCGTAGAAATCCCAGTCCCAGGGCGCGAGCTGGAAGCCGCCGTGCTCCCGGTCGATGACCGCCTGTATGTCCGCGCCCTCGCGCTCGGCCTTGGCTATCGCCGGCGGGACGAGCTGGCCGAGGAGGTTGTCCACGGCGGCGACCGTGCGGGCGGTCCCGATCTCCACCTGGTAGGCGGCATGGCTGTCATAGCCCAGGAGGATAGCCCGCTCGGCGCGCTTCTTGGCGATCGCGACGATTGTCGCCTGGTTGTCGTACGGGCCCCCGTGGCTGCCCCGGGCGAGGGAAGCCTCCATGATCCTCTGGCGCAGCGCGCGGTTCTTGAGGGACGAGAGCAGGGGCTGCCCCGTCGTGTTCTTGATGCGGATGACGTACTCGCCGGGCTTCTTGTCCTCGACGGCCGCCTGCCGCAGGCCGGCGATCTCGGCGTCGGAGAGGCCCGCGAGCTCCGCGCGGTCGTGGACGACGACCGAGTCCGCGTTCTTCTCCTTCAGCGTGTTCTGGCTGAAGGCGGTCTGCAGGCTCGCGATGTCGGCATTGAGCGCCTTGAGCCTCACCTTGTCGGGGTCGGACAGGTTGGCGCCGGCGCGGACGAAGTCCCGGTAGTAGAGCTCCACCAGGCGGGTCTGCTCGGCGTCGAGCCCGGAGGACGCCCGCTCATTGTAGACGGCCTTGATCCGGGCGAAGAGGGCGGCGTTCAGGAAGATGGCGTCGTTGGTCGCGGAACGCTTGGGCGACATGTCCGCGTCGACCTTCTGGATCTCGTCGTCGGTGTCGGCGCCCTTCAGGTTGTCGAAGACGTTCGAGACGCGGGTGAGGAGCCGGCCGGAGCGCTCCATCGCGACGATGGTGTTCTCGAAGGTCGGCTTGTCCGGGTTCGCGGCGATCGCGTCGACCTCCTTCAGCATGTCGGACATCCCCCTCTCAAAGGCCGGGGCGTAGTCCGCGTCCTTGATCTTGTCGAAAGGGGGGTAATGGAACGGCAGCGTGCTCTCGGAAAAGAAGGGGTTCTCGGGCATCGGGGAGGCGGTCTGGTCGGCGCTGAGGGCCGGTTTGGCGGCGAGCATGAGGAGGGCGGCGGCGAGCGCGCCTGCACCGGGGAGGGGTAGTTTTTGCATGGGAGGGACGAAACCCTATCCCAGCAAGGAGGCAAGTCCCGCGCCTAGGGTCAGCGGCAGCACATCGTAGTGGTCCCGGCCGGGAAAAACCTCCGAGACGACACGCAGGTCTTTGAAGGGCCGCTTCTTGAGCTGTTTTTCAAGGAGGGCCATGTCGGTAGTCATCGAGGGCGAATCGTTTTCGCCCACGCCCATATAGAGGCGGGAATCGAGCGTGGCGCGCGCGTCGCGGACCCTGGCGATCCGCCTCAGGATGCTGCGGTTGTCCCACCAGATCGACGGGGCGCTGGCCAGGGCGAGGTCGAAGAAGGGATGCTCCTGGAAAAGGGCGTGGAGCACCAGCAGGGAGCCGAGCGAATGGCCGGCGATGGCGCGGCCCTTGTCGCGCAGCGGGTAGCGCCGCGCGAGCTCGGGCCAGAGCGTTTGCGTCAGGTAATCCAGGAAGCGGTCGGCACCGCCGCTCGAGGGCTCCTCGGCTGAGGCCGTGGGCGTGTAGTCGCGGCCCCGGAAATTGCCGGGCTGCCCGAAGCTGGCCCCATAGCCGACGCCGATGATGAACGCCGGGGGTATCCGCCCTGCCTCGGCGAGGGAGCGGGCGGCCCTCACGGCTCCGTCAAAGAAGAAATCCCCGTCCATGACGAGGACCGCCGGGGACGCGCCCGCCGAGGACGACGGAGCGGGCCCGTCCACGTAGATGGTGTAGGCGGAGCCGGTCTCCGGCGAATGGGAGACGAATGCGGGCTTTGTCTTGGTGACCTTGGGCGGCTTCACTCGTCAAAGGGTTCGCCGGCCTCGCGCTGCAGGCGCCGCGCGCGCTGGCTCGCGCCCTCGATGTCGGGCAGGAACCAGGTGAGGAGGCCGATGAGGGGAAGGTACCCGCACACGTTGAACACGAAACCGATGCTCGTCATGTCGGCAAGTCTGCCGAGCGCCGCGGCGGCGATGCCCGCGCACCCGAACGCGAGGCCGAAGAAGAGCCCGGAGATCATGCCGACCTTCCCCGGGACCAGCTCCTGCGCATAGACGAGGATCGCCGAGAACGCGGAGGCGAGGATCACGCCGATGAAGACGCTGAGGACGACCGTCGAGGTCAGCCCGACGTGGGGCAGGACGATGGAGAAGGGCGCGACGCCCAGGATCGAGGCCCAGATGACGTACTTGCGGCCGAAGCGGTCCCCCAGGGGCCCGCCGAGGATCGTGCCCGTCGCGACGGCCGCCATGAAGACGAACAGGAGGTACTGGGAGTGCTGGATGGACAGGCCGAAGCGGTGGATGAGGTAGAACGTGTAGTAGTTGGTCAGGCTCACCAGGTAGAAGTACTTCGAGAAGACCAGGGCAACCAGGATGGCGAGGGCGGCGACGACCTTGTTCCTTGGGAGCGCCTTGTGGGCCTGCGCGGCGGCGCGCTTCCTGAAATGCGAGAGGTTGTGGCTGTACCAGCCGCCCACCTTGGCGAGGAGGACGATGCCGGCCAGGGCGAGGAGGGTGAACCAGAGGATGGAGGACTGACCTCGGGGGACGATGATGAGCGCGGCGAGGAGCGGGCCGAGGGACGAGCCCAGGTTGCCGCCCGTCTGGAAGACCGACTGGGCGAGCCCGTGCCGGTCCCCGGCCGCCATGTGGGCCACCCGCGAGGCCTCGGGGTGGAAAATGGCCGACCCGAGGCCGATCAGCACCGAGGAGACGAGGATCATGCGGTAGGAGTCCGCCTGGGAGAGGAACACGAGTCCGGCGAGGGTGAGGGCCATCCCGAAGGCGAGGGAGTACGGCTTGGGGTGGCGGTCGGTGTAGCGGCCGACGATCGGCTGCAGGAGCGATGCCGTAAGCTGGAAGCAGAACGTGATGAGCCCGATCTGCGTGAACGTCAGCCCGTACGACTGCTTGAGGACGGGGTAGATCGAGGGAAGGAGGGCCTGCAGCGTGTCGTTGACCATGTGGGACGCGCACATGGCGAACAGGATCCCGAACACGGTCCTGCGGGCCCCTGCCTGGTCGACGGCTGCTTCTGCGGGATTTTCCTGCACCGGATCTTGCTATCCGGGTTCCGGCGATCTGCAAACACGGACCGTCAGCGCGCCGCGGGCCGAAGCCTGTGGGCGACGGAGGGCGGGGTGAGGCCGCAGCGCCTCGCGAACCGCGCGGATTCCGCGCGGGAGGTAAGCCCGAGCTTTCGCATGACGTTGAAGCGGTGCTTCTCGACCGTCTCGGGGGAAAGCCCGAGCTTCACGGCGATCTCGGCATCGGACATCGGCTCTCCGACGAGGCCGAGGATGGTCTGCTCGCGGTCCGTCAGGATCTTGTCGAAGGCCGCGGGATTGCTGCTGTGCGCCCGCCTCGCCTCCCTGAAGGGCCTCGGGAAATACGTCGAGCCCCCCTCGATCGCGGCGATCGCGTGGGTGAGCTCGGACACCGTGTTCGTGGACTTGTCGATGAACCCCTGGACGGCGGCGTGCTCGACCCGGCAGAGCGTGTACTCGTCGAAGTAGGAGGAGATGATCAGGGCCCTGATGAGCGCCCGCTTCTGGCGCAGGCAGCGCAGCACCTCGAACCCGTCCATGTCGGGCAGGTGGATGTCGAGGATGAGGAGGTCGGGGAGGGACGCCGGCACGACCTGCAGCGCCTCGCGCCCGGTCCCCGCCTCGCCCACAACCTCGTGGCCCATGTCGCCCGTGCACGCCTTGCGCAGGACGTCCCGGAACAGGCGCTCGTCTTCGACGATGGCGATCTTCATCCGGGCGGGATACTGCGGGCTCCCGCCGGGTAGGGAAGGGCGCCCACTACCGGAATGCCGGTAACGGGGCGCGTCAATACGCGTAGAACATCCCCTGGAGGAGCGCCGGGTCCCGCGTCCGCGTCAGCCCGAGCATGAGGAGGATGCGCGCCTTCTGAGGGTTGAGCTCGTCGGCGGCGATGAACCCGAGCCTGTCGTCGTCCATCTCCACGTTGCGCTCGACGATGCCCCCTCCGGTGCGCGTGCTCCGGACGACCGCGACGCCGGCCCCCGACGCCTCGGCGGCCGCGGCGAGCGCCGCGGCGCCCAGGTTCCCGTTGCCCACGCCGGCGATCACCAGGCCGCGGGCCCCCGCGCGCACGGAGGCGTCGATGAGCTCGCGCCCCATCCCCGCGTGGGCGTAGACGATGTCGACGCGGGGAAGCTCCCCCGCGGCCGGGACGAGGAATTCGCTCCCGATCGTGTGGCGGCGCACCGGCCTTCCGTAGAAATGCACGCGGCCCGAGCTCACGAGCCCCGCGAGCCCGCGGTGCGTGCTCTTGAACGTCCCGACCTGGGTCGTGTTTGTCTTCGCGACCTCGCGCGCGAAGTGGACCTCGTCGTTCGCGACGACGAGGACGCCCCGGTCCCCCGCGTCGGGGTGGGCGGCCGTCGCGACGGCGTTGTAGAGGTTCATGGGCCCGTCGGCGCTCATCGCTGTGGCGGGCCGCATGGCGCCCACAAGGACCACGGGCTTCGGGCTGCGGACAACGAGGTTCAGGAAGTAGGCCGTCTCCTCCATCGTGTCCGTCCCATGCGTGACGACGACCCCCGCGACGTCCGGCGTGTCCAGCGCCGCCTGCGCCCGGCGGGCGAGCGCGCGCCAGACGGCCTCGCCCATGTCCTGGCTCCCGATGCTGGCCACGTTTGCGGCATCCAGCCTGGCTAGGGCCTCGATCCCGGGCGCCGCGGCGATCAGGGATTCTATGGAGAAGGCCCCGGAGCGGTAGCCGCGCGACGCGCCCTTGCCCTGCGATCCCGCGATCGTCCCGCCGGTCGCAAGCACGGTGACGCGTACCCCGGAGGGGGCAGGATCGGAGGCTTTGGACCGGGCCATGCTCGCATCATGGCCGCCGGCGGCCTCCTGTCTAGCTGCCTGCGGCTTGACGCTTCGGGGCGTTTGGGGCGTGTTGCAGGAGGATGGCCCCCACGCTCCTCGTCCTCGCCGCCGGAATGGGCTCCCGATACGGGGGCCTGAAGCAGGTCGATCCCGTGGGGCCCTCGGGGGAGACCGTGCTCGACTACGGCGTCTATGACGCGATCCGCGCGGGGTTCAGCCGGGTTGTCTTCGTCATCCGGAGGGAGTTCGAGACGGAATTCCGGACGAAGGTGACTGGGAAGTACTCGGGCAGGATCGCAGTCGACTTCGCGTACCAGTCGACGGGGGACCTCCCCGGCGGTTTCAGCCCGCCGGCCGGGCGCGAGAAGCCCTGGGGCACGGGGCACGCGGTCTGGTGCGCCCGCGCGGCGATAAAGGGTCCGTTTGCCGTGATCAACGCGGACGACTTCTACGGGGCCGACGCCTACTCCCGCCTTGCGGTGTTCCTCTCCGGCGCTTCGGGCACCCGGTATGCGATCGTGGGCTTCCGCCTCGCCAACACGCTTTCCGAGAACGGGACGGTATCCCGCGGCGTCTGCCGGGTCGAAAATGGCCGCCTTCTCTCGATCACGGAGGAGCGGGCGATCGCGCGGTCCGACGTGGGCCCGGGCCGGCGCTTCTCGGGCGACGAGGTCGTCTCGATGAACTTCTGGGGGTTCACGCCGGCCTTCCTCGACGGCCTCGAGGCGGGGCTGCGCGCCTTCCTCGCCGCGAGTGGCTCGGAACCCACCGCGGAATACTACCTTCCGGCGGCGGTCTCGGGCCTTGTCTCGGCGGGCGCGGCGACGGTCGACGTCATCCCCGCCGGTGGCGCCTGGTTTGGCATCACCTACCGCGAGGACAAGGCGCGCGTCGCGGCGGCCATCGCGGCTCTCGTGGACAAGGGGGCATATCCGGCCCGGCTTTTCGGCTGAATAGTCGTCAGACCCGCAGAATGAGAATATTAACCGCAATCATTGCCATCGTGCTAAGCGCGGCGTCAAGCAGTGCACAAGAGCACCCTAAGATTAGACTTATTAAAGAAATCCTCGTTGAAACTGATGCACAAGGGTTGGTTGAGAAGCTACGTATCGACAACGTTGCCCAAACTCGCGCCGCAATATTTGCGCAGGCTGCAAAGCAGGGGAATGATCCGGTTGTGAACCGGATGCTGGAGAGAGCCATGGAGAAATATAAAGACTACTCGAAGGAAATATTCAGCTGGGAGACTTTGGAGAATGAATATGTGAAGCTTTACGACGAAGCATTTACGGAAGATGAACTCCAAGGCCTGGCTAACTTCTATCGAACCGATGCCGGCCGGGCGTCACTGCGTGCGGTCCCTATAATTCTCAGCAGAATGCAACAACGAGTGCTCAGCCGCCAAGCGGAGACCGCTGCTCGAATAGATCGGATAATGAGGGAATCAGCAGCGGAGATCCAATCTGAGGTGGAGAAAAAGGGAGGCACTGGATCTCCGGTCGCCACACTTGGGTCTGTTGCCTCGGCTGCTCAACCACCGGAGCATCCTTTAGTGGATGGACCTGGACAGTACCCGAAAGAATGGCCGGTTAGCGCCACTTTCCCGGCCGAACCTAAAGTCGAGGTGAGAAATGACCCGATTCTGACATATTCTGGAAGGGCCTCGTTTGCGGACGCTCATCAGCGCTTTGTCATTTACCGATACGTTTTTCCTTCCGGAACACACCTCGACCAAGAACAAGCTGAAGCGTCGGTAAAAAGGGAATTCCTAAACGGCGAAAATCGAGTCTTGGAGCGATCCGAGAACATAAGGATCGCCGGATCCCCAGCGCGGCGGCTGGTGATAGCGGATACATCCGCGGCAGGAGGAGTATTGGATATTCGTGTGCTGATCTTTCAGAACGAGGAATACCAATTTATTTGCCAACGACCTTTTGGGAGTGAGCTGTCTGAGGAAGCGATCAAATTCTTCGGGGGAATTGAAGTTGGGTCTAACCAATAACCGGATCCGACGCCTACGATTGTAACGCGGGATGCGGGGCAGCCGGCGCGCCACCCATAATCGCGGAACATCTCAACGGAAACTGCATGAGGCGTTGACAAACGTACGTTAAAGCGTACGGTAAGTTCATGACGTCGATTCCGGTAACTCAGGCGCGTTCGAGGCTTTACCAGCTTGTTGACGATGCCTCGTCCTCCCACGAGCCGGTCCAGATAACCGGCAAGCGAGGCAACGCGGTACTGGTTTCGGAGGGGGATTGGCGAAGCATTCAAGAGACACTCTTTCTCGTCTCGATTCCGGGCATGCGGGACTCAATTCGCAAGGGCTTGAAGGAGCCGCTTAGCAAGTCTTCGAAGTCCCTAGACTGGTGAGTTGGGAGCTCTACTTTACGAGGCAGGCACAGAAGGACGCCAAGAAGGTCGCTTCAACCAACCTTCGGCTGCATGTTGAGAGGTTACTCGAGATCTTAGAAGTTGATCCATTTCAAAATCCACCGCCTTTCGAGAAACTGGTCGGCGACCTAGACGGAGCCTATTCACGCCGAATCAACATTCAGCACCGACTGGTCTACCAGGTTCTAAAGGACAAAAGGGCTGTCAAAGTAATCAGGATGTGGACGCATTATGAATAGAAGGCAGGACGAATTATCATCAGATTCGGCGCCTTTCTCGGGCACGTTTCGCGCGGGGCACGAGACGCGCCACCGTTAACACCTTTCATCCCAACACTAGGGGGCGAGGCGCCCGAGAAGTAGCCTCACGCCCTCGATGGGCGCCTCGGTGACCCGCGTCAGCGGGAACGGCGCCTTTGACGACAGCGCCTTGAAGGCGAAGGGGTGGTTCAGGATGTGGCCGCTCACCCCCGCGCGGAACGCCTCCGGCAGCCTTCCGGGGAACAGCTGCCCCGTGACCGACACGGCCAGGGCGAGGAGCTGCCCCACCGAGGCCGACACGGCATCGGCGGCGGCCGGGTCGCCCTCTCCAGCGAGGCGCAGCACATCAGGCGCCAGGCCCGCGACGCCGTTGTTGGTGGCCGGGTCGCCGTAGAAGTAGACGGATACCTCGCCTGCGGTGTCGTGGCCCGTGCGCTCGCGCACGAGCGCCCCGAGGCCCGACGGCGTCGCCCAGCCCTGGAGCTCGAGGAGGGCGCGCGCGATCGCGCGCCGCCCGAGGTCGTAGCCGCTTCCCTCGTCGCCGAACCTCCAGCCCGTCCCCCCCGCGTAGTGGACGCCGCCGTCCGGCGTCCTCGCGGCGACGAACGATCCGGTCCCCGCGTGGATCACGAGTCCCGGGGCGCCCCGAGTCGCCAGCTCGAGCACGGGCACCGAGTCGTCCACCGTCTCCACCCGGCCGAAGCCCACGAGGGAATCCCCGAACGCCCGCCAAAAGGCCCGGCTGCCCGCCATGCAGAGGAGGGTCGACGAAATCTCCGCCGTCGGGTGCGCCGCGCGGACCGACCGGAGCGCGTCGCCCGCGATCTCCGTGGCGCGGGCCGCGCCGACGAGGCTGGGGCTGCAGCCGGGTCCCGTGTGCCGGGCGGCCACGGCGCCCGACGGGTCCACGAGGATGCACTCCGTCTTCGTCCCGCCGCCGTCCACCCCGATTTTCCAGGACATCGCTTTCTTCAGGCGAGGGTCCGGCTGAGGCGCGCCTTGTAGCGGGCGCCCAGCTCCCGGTTATGCTCGATGGCCCCCGGCAGGTTCTGGCTGCGCAGAAGGGGAGGCTCATGCCCGTTCGCCTTCAGCCACTCCACGACGGACAGCATGAGCCAGTTGAGGACGGAGCAGCCGATGAGGGTCGAGGTCGGGCCCGCGCTGACGCCGCCCCCGACGTCGACGACCGCGTCGCCGGGGACGCCGCCGTTGTCGAGGACGTGGTCGGCGACCTCGAAGAGCCTCTTTCCGGAGGCATGCTGGGAGGGCGTGACCCTTGACATCGCGAGCGAGGTGAGGGCCGCGACGGTCAGGCCCTTGGCCTTCGCGTAGAGCGCCACGTCGATCGGCGACGCGTTCTTGCCCGAGTTCGAGACGACGATCACGGTCTCGCCCGGGTTCAGCTGGTACTGCCTGTCGTAGCGGGCGGCGAGCTTCTCGCCGTAGCCCGGTAGGTTCTCGATGAAGCCGCCCGTGGGGTCGATGATCCCGGTCACGCAGACGAGGCCCCCGGCGCGCCCGATGATCTCGCGCGAGATGAGCTCGCTGTGGCCGCTGCCGAAGGTGTGCACGACGCCGCCGGCGGCGATCGACTTTCCGATGGCCGGGGCGACGCGGGCGATCACCGGGGCATTGGCTTCGCGCGCGCGAGAGAGGAGCTCGAGGGCGCGTTCGTGGTAGGTGTCGGAGAGCGATGGCATGGTGTGAAGTTTCAGGGTTCCCGGCTAGCCGCTGGTCCAGCGGCCGTAGATCCCGCAGGGAAGGACCTTCCCGTCGCTGCGGATCGGAAGGCCGACCTCGCCGGCCGAGATCGTCCCCGGAAGGTCCCGGAGGAGCTGGGACAGCAGGTTGGCCACGACCGTCGGCGACAGCCGGGCCGTGTAGGCGTTGATGAGGAAGAACAGGGGCTTCTCCGTCAGGAGCGCCCGGCATTCCTGGAGAAGCTCCCAGAGGTGGTCCTCAAGGCGCCAGAGCTCCCCGGTGCTCCCCCGGCCGAAGGTCGGCGGGTCCATGATGACCGCGTCGTAGCGGCGGCCGCGCTTGACCTCGCGCCGCACGAACTTGAGGCAGTCGTCGGCGATGAAGCGGATGGGCTTTTCCGCGAGCCCGCTGAGAGCGGCGTTCTCCTTGCACCACTTGACCATCCCCTCCGCGGCGTCGACGTGGCACACGGAGGCGCCGGCCGCCGCCGCCGCGCAGGTCGCGGCGCCGGTGTAGCCGAAGAGGTTCAGGACGCTCACGTCGCGGCCGGCCCCCTTCACGGTCGCGTGGATCCAGTCCCAGTTGACGGCCTGCTCCGGGAAGAGCCCCGTGTGCTTGAAGGAGGTGGGGCGGATCTTGAAGGTGAGGCCGAGAGCCTCGTAGCGGATGTCCCAGTGCTCGGGCAGGGGCCTGCGGAACTCCCATCGCCCCCCGCCGGCCTCGCTGCGGTGGTAGAACCCGTCCCAGTGCTCCCAGCGCGCCCCGGGCTCCGCGCCCTGCCTCGGCCAGAGCACCTGGGGGTCCGGCCGCACGAGGGTGTACGGGCCCCAGCGCTCCTGCTTCATGCCTTCGCCGCAGTCGACCAGCTGGTAGTCGCGCCATCGGTCGGCGACAAGGAGCGGAGGTCGTTGCACGGCAATGGACATCGGGTCGGGTTCGCCCCGAGGCAATCGGCGGCGGCCCCGCATGTAAAGACGCGAGCGGCGCCGCCGGTCCCCTGGGACCCAAATGAATCCGAACTCGGCGTTTGACTGCGTGTCCCTCAGGGGGTGTTCTGGCAATCCCCCGGAACACTGGGGCCCATATTTCAAACGACATGAACACCCGCAATACCCGTATCCTCCTCACCCGAATGGGCCTCTGCGCCGCGCTCCTGTGCGCCCTGCGGCTCCGCGCCGACTCCGTCGAGACCGCCAGCGGGGCCCGGATCGTCGGGAAGATCAAGGCGATCCACGCCGGGCTCATCACGATCGAGACCGACTACGCCGGCGAGCTGAACGTGAAGCAGGTGCTCGTGACAAAGATAACGACCGACCACCCGGTTTCCGTCAGGTTCGCGGACGGCTCCGGGGTCGTGGGGACGATCGCGTCGCCGGCGCCGGACAGGCTGAGTATCACCGGGGCGGGCCGCTCCACGGAGAGCCCCGTCGGCAACCTGTCGGCCACGTGGCCCGCGGGCGAGGAGGACCCCGATGTCGCCGCGCTGCGGCGCAAGTGGAGCTACGAGGCCGCGGCAGACATCACGGGCAGGAGCGGCACCGACAGCCAGCTGGGGACGAGTTACTCATTCCGCGCTAAGCTGGTCGGCCCGCTGGACACCTTCCAGTACTACACGGCCTACAACCGCCAGGAGACCGACGGCACGATCTCGGCCGACCAGTTCAAGGCGGGGGTGGACTACTCCGACAACTTCTCGGCGGCGACCTCGTGGTACGCGCGCGACGAGGCCGGGTTCGACCACGTGAACAACGTGAGCCTTTACGACGTCGCGGCGGGCGGCCTCGGGTACGACTTCATCAAGGAGAAGAACCAGGTCTTCACGGCGCGCGCCGGGTTGTCCTACCGCTATGACGAGTACTCGACCCCGGACACCGCGGCCCTGAGCTCGGCCGGTGCCGACTTCGAGCTCCAGTACCTCCTGAAGAGCAAGAAGTGGCAGCTCAGCGACCGGATCGCGTTCGTCCCCGCCTTCCAGGACCTGGGAAACTACATCATCACCCATGAGTTCGCGTTCGACGTGCCCATCACGAAGTCGCTCTGGAAGCTGAGCATGGGCGTCTCGAACAACTACGACAGTCGTCCGGTCGGGGGCGTCGACAAGCTGGACACGCTCTACTTCACGAGGCTCGTCCTGAGCTGGGGCGAGGGCCTGCCGAAGTAGGGCCTCAGGTCCCGTAGAGCCTGTCGCCGAAGTCGCCCAGGCCGGGCAGGATGTACTTGCGCGCGTTGAGCGCGCGGTCGAGCACGCCGACGTGGACGGAGGTGTCGGGGTGGCGGCGCGCGACCTCGGCCACGCCCTCGGGGGCCGCGATGATGCAGACCAGGCGCGGATTCTCGGCGCCGTTCGCCTTGACGACCTCGATCGCCTGCGCCGCCGAGCCGCCGGAAGCCAGCATCGGGTCGACGACGAAGACCCTGCGTCCCGCGAGCGGCGGCAGCTTGCAGTAGTAGTTGCGGGCGACGGCGGTCACGTGGTCGCGCTCAAGGCCCACGTAGCCGACGCTCACGTCGGGGAAGATGTCGAGGAACGGCTGCACCATCGACACCCCCGCGCGCAGGATGGCGACGACGACGATCGGCTGGTGCGCGAGCACCCTGCCTGTCGTGCCCTCGAGCGGCGTCTCGACAGCCTTCTCCTCCGTCGAGAGGTCGCGGGTCGCGTCAATCGCGAGCATGAGCGTCAGCTGGTAGGCCAGCGTCCGAAACGTCGCCGGCTTCGTCGTCCTGTCGCGCAGATGCGTGAGGATGTGGCTCGCCAGGGGATGTTCAAGGACGCGCAGCATGGCCGGATCAGAGCAGGTCCCGCTGCACTTTGCGCTCCAAATGGCGCTCGAACTCCCGCCTGAGGGCCTTCTCCTTGCCCCTGAGGCCCGGCATGAGGGTGAGCCAGTTGTAGACCTCCTCGCGCAGGTGCCGCGGCATGACAGGCTCCGCCTCGCGGACCCGGTCGAAGGCACGGACGACCGCCGCGGCGATGTCGTCGCACATCCTCTGGGCGTCGGCCGAGCTATGCTGGCCGGCGAGGCGGATGACTTCGTCCAGCCTGCGGTGGCGCTTCTTCAGGATGGCCTTGTAGGCGCCGAGGCCGTCGAGGGAGAGGATGGCCGTCCGCGGGTAGTAGTTCGCCATCGGGTTCCACTGCGATGCCCGGCCCCCGGCGCCGCGTCGGTCGCTGCGCAGGATGACGGAGGGGATGTCGGCGAACTTCGCGATCATGAACTCGGCGACCGTCCCGCTGTCGAGGTCGGCCCCGTCGAAGTTGAACAGCGCCAGGTCGCAGCCGACGAGCGAG
>Ga0265319_1001548_pt1 | contig 13584 bp, 11 predicted proteins | sample 4824metaG_FD_192443 | JGI IMG/M metagenome (GOLD analysis project Ga0265319, IMG submission 192443) | Rhizosphere microbial communities from Carex aquatilis grown in University of Washington, Seatle, WA, United States - 4-8-24 metaG | ecosystem: Host-associated > Plants > Roots > Rhizosphere >...
CACCGTGCGCACGCGGCAGTCGCCTTTTACCAATCCCCGTTTACCCAGGCGCTTGTTATTTCATATGATGGCGGCGGCGAGGACGGGTATTTTCGGTCGTTTTTGGCCGACTACCAATCGGGCATCACCTATTTGGATGAGGGACTGCGTCTAAATCTGGGAAGTGCATACGCCGTTTTGGCCGAGCCCATTCTGGAGATTAAGAGCTCGACCATTTCGCTTTTCCCCAATGCGGGTAAAATGATGGGACTGGCGGGCTACGGGTCACCGGTCAAGAAATGGCTTCCGGCAATCCGCGATTTCTACCGGGACGTGAAAAAGTCGGCTCTCCGAATTCCAGAGCTGCCATTGTTGGGAGTAAGGCTCGGTGTGGATTTATCCGGGAAGACGCTGAGCGGACAATTGGCCGCCGATTACGCCGCCACCTGCCAGCAGGCATTTGAAGATGTTTTATTTGCCGCCATTTGGCCAATTATGCGGGCTAACCCATTGCCCGTTTGCCTAACCGGTGGGTGTGCTTTGAATGTAATTTTTAACGAGAAGCTTTCCCGCCGAGCGGACGTGCCGGTTTTCGTACCACCCAATCCCAATGATTGCGGTCTGGCGTTGGGTGCGATGCTGCTGCACGTGCCTCCGGCGCGGACGATCAATGTCACCTATGCGGGACTACCGTTGTTGGACATGGAATTACTTGAGAGCCATAAAAATAAGCGAAAGATCGACGCGGTAGGCGTTGCAAAACTTTTGGCGGCAGGGAAAATTCTGGGTGTGGCGCGGGGCGGTAGCGAACATGGGCCGCGGGCGCTGGGAAATCGTTCCATCTTGGCGGATCCCGGCATTATGGGTTTAAAAGACCGACTCAACCGTAGAATTAAGTTTCGTGAATCGTTCCGTCCCTATGGGCCGATCACAAAGGAGGACAAAGTGACTGAATATTTTGAATGTGGCAGGTGCGACATGTCCTTCATGAGCTTCAACCCACAGGTGAAAAGCAGCTGGGGGCACCTTGCAGCTGTAGTCCATGTGGATGGGTCCGCCCGCGTGCAGACCGTCCGCCGGGACCAGAATCCCTGGATTTATGAGGTGCTCGATGCTTTTGAATCGAGCCAAGGATATGCCCTACTCCTAAATACGTCGTTTAATACAAAGGGCCGACCAATTCTAACCACAGTCAAGGAGGCATTGGAGGTTCTGCGCAACACCGAAATTGACGGCGTGGTCATCGAAGACTGGCTGTGCTTGCGATAAACGCAAGCGGTCCGCTATTTCGCTGACCATTTCATTGGGCAATATCCAGAAGGTTTTTGAGGTAAAGACCGTAGAGTGAGCTTTTGAATTTCGCCATGTGCCGCTGTAGTTTCGTCCGGTCAATCCAGCCTTGTCGGAAGGCGATTTCTTCCAAACAGGCGATTTTGAGACCTTGGCGCCGCTCAATTACTTGGACGAATTGGGCGGCGTCCAGCAAAGAGTCGGCCGTACCGGTGTCGAGCCAGGCGGTACCGCGGCCCAGAGTTTGTACGTGAAGCTTGCCCTGGTTAAGATAGCGCTGGTTCAGGTCTGTGATTTCAAGTTCGCCGCGTTTTGAGGGCTTTAGCGTTTGGGCAAATTCAACTACGTGACGGTCGTAAAAATAGAGTCCGGGAATGGCGCAACTGGATTTTGGTTTTTTGGGCTTTTCCTCAATGGAGAGAACTTTCCCAATAGGGGTAATTTCGACGACGCCATACGCCGAAGGATTGGCGACATGGTAGCCAAAAATGGTTGCGCCGTTGGCCCGGGAGTTCGCTAATTTGAGGGATTTGACAAAATCGGTGCCATAGAAAAGATTGTCGCCGAGGATCAAAGCCGAGGGGTCTGAGCCAAGGAAATCGGCACCGATAATAAAAGCCTGGGCCAGTCCCTCTGGCTTGGGTTGTGCGGCAAAGGAAAGTTTGAGGCCAAACTGGGAACCGTCACCCAACAGGCGCTCGAACTGTGGACGGTCGGCGGGCGTGGAAATAACCAAAATCTCGCGGATGCCCGTCAACATAAGGACAGACAGAGGATAATAAATCATCGGCTTGTCGTAAATTGGTACGAGTTGCTTCGAGACGGCGACGGTAAGCGGGTACAGTCGGGTGCCGGAGCCACCGGCCAGAATGATGCCTTTGCGTTTCATATGGAGGTAGGGGCAGTGCCGAGGCGTTCGCGAGCGTATTTATTGAATGTAATTTCGTCGCACCAGGCGCGGTTACACAAATACCAATCCACGGTCTTGGCGAGTCCGGATTCAAAGGATTCGAATGGCTTCCAGCCGAGTTCCCGCTTAAGTTTGTCGCAATTCACGGCATAGCGGTGGTCATGGCCTGGGCGGTCGGCGACAAAGGCAATTTGGGAGGCGTAGCGCGTGCCATCCTTGCGCGGTATCTTGGCGTCCAACAGCGCACATATTCGCTGGCCTACGGCTAAGTTGGTCATTTCATTGCCTCCTCCGACGTTGTAGGTTTCTCCAACCTGTCCATTAGCGAGTATTTGGCAAATGGCGTCAACATGGTCTATGACATAAATCCAGTCGCGCACTTGCTGGCCATTGCCATAGACCGGAATGGGTTTGCCTTCCAGGGCATTAAGGATGACGAGCGGGATGAGTTTTTCGGGAAATTGAAAAGGGCCAAAATTATTGGAGCAATTGACAGTTAGGGTCGGGAGGCCATGGGTTCTGCTGAAAGAGCGTACGAGATGGTCGCTGGCCGCCTTGGATGCTGCGTAGGGCGAATTGGGAGTATAGGGCGACTCCTCTGTGGTGGCTGTGCCGCCCGCAACGTCACCGTAGACCTCGTCCGTCGAAATGTGCAGGAAGCGAAACTGACGTTGGCTAACTGCCGCCAGCCCTCTCCAATAGCGCCTGGCGGCGTCAAGTAGGCGCAGAGTTCCGACGACGTTGGTTTGAAAAAAGGGTTCTGGGGAATCAATGGATCGGTCCACATGCGATTCGGCGGCAAAATGGACGATGGCGTTTATATGGTGAGTTCGCAGAATGGAAGCTACGAGAGCAGTGTCGCCGATGTCACCTTGGGCAAAGACGTAGCGCGCATCACTGTTGATCCCCGACAAATTGGCGGCGTTGCCCGCATAAGTCAGTTGGTCGAGGTTGACTAGCTTCCAAAGAGACGAATCGCGAGCTGTCAGGCGCTGGCGTATGAAATTGCTGCCGATAAAGCCGCAGCCGCCAGTGACAAGCATGTTCATATTTTAAGGAAACAAGTCAGAGGGACTTCTGCCACAGGCGCAAGTCACGTTCGATGGCCTCATGCACTTCCGTCAGTTGGATGCCGGAGAGGAGCAATTTGGATGAATCGAGGACGCAATTCGAACGGGGAGTCTTAGCGGTCGAGCGCATAAATTCATCCTCGTTCTCAAAAAAAGAAAATTCTTTGGAACAAACACCACTGCGTTTGATTAGTTCCACGACCTCCCGAGTGGAGACTCGGCCTGGGTTAGTCACGTTGTAAGTACCAAAGGGCAGGCGATGCTCCCAGCAGGATAAGGTTGCTGCTGCAAATTCTTGTAACTCGGAAATCGAATTCGTCGCATCTAACAATCGATTGTAGCGCATGAGCTTGCTCAAATAGTTGCGCGAGTGATCAATATTATCAAACGGAATACGCAACCGCCAGATGTAAACATTTGGATACCCTGCCAATGCCGCTTCCCCCAAAGCTTTGGTGCCGCTATAGTACGAGCATCGTCCTGACTTAAAGGTGAAATTCGGCGCATCTTCCTCCGAAAAGCCCGAACCATCAGGTCGGATGCCTGAATAAATGCACCCCGAGGAAATATGCGCCCAAGGAACTCCTGCGGCATCGCAAGCTTCCGCGATGAGCCCAGGCAATATGGCATTGGCCCAAAGGCATTCCTCTTTGTGGTCCTCGCAGGCGTCGACGGTAGGCTTGCCGGTGTAGCCCGCCGCATTGATGAGAAACTCTGGTTGTCTTGTTTGTAAGAACTCCAGCAACACACTTGGTTGAGTGTAATCCAGATCCCCCCGCCGAAAGAAGCAAAAGGAAATTCCCTGTCGGGTAAATAATCGCGCATAAACTTGCCCGACATATCCCGTGCCGCCAAGTAGGTAAATCATAAATTGGACAAAGGGCGGCTTCAGGCTCAATTTGGATTTCAGATTGAACCTTCAAATTCTAGCGAAACGGTCATAAATATGGTAATTGCAAATCTAAGCGGCCGAAGTTAAGAAATTCTCCGGAAATTGCCAAGCATTATCCTGTGATCGTTTATTCCCAATTTATTTTGATTTAAATTCAAAGGCCCTTCGGCGCGAAATGTAAATGGCCCCCTGTACTCTTGGCCGATCGATTGAGGGTCAATTATTTCCTGGACCGCAGGGAATTACTTTGTATATCACCGGAGACAGCACCACTGGGATCAATCCGTCAGGCGCAAAAACGGGAGATAAAATAAGCTGGGCTGATGTTTTCGGGCACCACATCAATGGAAATGTTTGCAAAATGCAAAACGAGGCGCGGCCGGGTCATTCGTTGAGAGACTATTTTCATAGAGGAATTCTCGATGGAATCTTCCGAAAGGTCAGAGTCGGAGACATTTTTCTCGCCTGCCATGGCCATCTGGAAGGTACCCCGCTAACGAGGAAAGCCGGACGGGCAAGAGGTTGCCTGCCTGGTTTCGGCGATCAAACGGTAACTGTATACGACGCGTTCTTCAAGCGCGAAGAAATTATTCACACTTTTGACTGGTATCTGCGGGAATATATCCGAAGATGCGAAGATGCGGGAGCAGTTTTGGTATTACTCAGCCCCCCTGTGCGTTTCAGCTGGGCAAATGGCATGGTAGTTCGCACTCAGTCTTTAGCTTATGCCCAAGCCATGAAGGCGGTATGCAATTCCCAAAGGGCCAGAGTTTTAGATTTTGGTTTGCTTACGGAAAATTATTTAAATACACTGGGCGTCGAGCGTGGAAGTGTTCTGTATTTAAATGAAAATGAACGAGTACATACCAACCTTCTTGGTGCGCAGGCTTACGCCAATTTATTGGCAATCAATCTGACCACGCGATTCCCGGAGGTTTTCCTCGGCATTTTTAATGATCTTGGCGAAAAGTAACATTGGCCATGGTAACACTTGTCAATAGACAGTTTCTAAAACCCAAAATCGCAACCTATTTACAGATTTTCACCATTTTCTTGTCGCACAGAAGCCAATAACCACGTTTGAAAAAATTGGGAAATTGAGCGGCGCATCATTTACAAAGGTTGTTTAACGTCCTTTGGGTAATACTGAGCAACAATTTGTCCAGTGCAATCCGATGTATCAAGACTCATTATCGCATTCAGCACCTCGTCAATCGAGACACGGCCCGGAAACGTATCCGGGGCCACCGCATTCACTCGAATCCCAATGGCTTTGAATTCAGAAGCCAAATGGCAAGTAAGTGTATTCAGCGCCGCTTTTGAGGCAGCATATAGCCCCTGTCCGAGGTTTGGATAAACTACCAAACCTGCAGTGCTTGAGATGTTGATAATATGGCGATTATTCTGCCGGTTCGAATCTGGGTTTTGATTCCAATATGCGTTGGCGAACCCAACTGAAAGCCTTAGAGGCGCCAAAACATTAATCGCGAAAACCCGCTCCGATTTAAGAATGCCTTGGGGTGATAGAAAATTGGAAAAGCTGCGCACTGCCGCGCAATTAATCAAGATGTCAATGCATCCAAATCGAAGCATCACACTGCGAATGATACGGTTTATATCTTCTTCCCGTTGAATATTCGCGCGTATTGAAAAAAGTGCGTGGTTGTTCGCGTCAATGGCATCGTTTGGGCTTAAAGGGTCGAACAAAACCTGATCTTGAGTTGGGTGGGATAGCGGGTTTCTATGATGGACGGCAACGATATGGTAAATATTTGCAAAGCGCTTGGAGAATTCGACTCCCAGCAATCCACTCGCCCCGGTTAAAACACATACTCGTTTCATGATTTCCACCTCTCAAGTTGTTCGCTTCCAAAGCGTTGAACGGCTTCATCCATGGTTCGGTGAACCCACATTATTATGGAAGTTCGGGTTGACTTTTTGTTTGTTATAAAAGCATGGTAGGAATTTGGAGTACATTCAAACGCCAGTAAACTGTTGTTTATCGGTGGACAAGCTGCCATTGGCTTTACTATATTGGATTTAGGATTGCTATAGATGCCAGTTTCTCCACCGTCCCCGTGGCTCCAACGCTCGTTGTTCAAATAGAATAATAAAGCAGCACCGCGAACAACGCATATTTTTTCCGAATCCGTTAGTCGTCCGGAGCCCGTTTTATAACTGCAAGTATCATTGCGTGGAGTTTGAATGACTTCACCGGTATTGGATGGAAACCAAACTGGGTTGAAGTCGTTATGAATGAATCCACTTGTACTTCCAACTGTGTGGTGATGAGCTCCCGCAATCATGTATGGTGTGATGCCAATCCCAAAAATCGCACAAATCATGTCGCGCCAAGCCGGAGATAAGAAAATTGCCGTGGGCGCATTGCCGCCGTGGGCTAGGCCGATCCCATATGAGTCGTAGCCTGGAATATTTCTGGAAAACTGACGGTGGCTCGGAGTTTCACTCAACCCAAGACGGAGAATATTATTGATTTGAGTGGAAAGGGCGTCGTAAAACGACGGCACGAATATATTCCTTGCAACGACATGTGGAAATGGCAAAGACCTACGAGTCCAGGCGCGGTTATTAAGGATATGTCGAAGTTCGTACATGCTAGGCGTTGGTGAGAAGCATTGAAACCGGTAACCTTGACGGTTTCGACATTGTGCGAAAGAAAAATGTCTGGTACAACCTGCCGTTCTCGAGCCTGTTTCCCCAGCCGCAGGCACCGCTATGTGGGATGTCGCCCCGGACTAGGATTAGGCGATTAAAGACATTCCCGAAGGAATCAATATGTTCCCAATTTTTTGCTGGTGTCATCCAGTCATGCTGTTTCGCCGAGTCAATGTTTCGCCATAAATGCAATCCTCCTTCAATGGGTGACGCCGGATTTAGATAGATAATCCCTGCCCAGCCATTCGTCCCGACGGAGTTCCAGCCGTCGGTGACATGATTGTGAACTCCATCGCCAATCTTTTGGCCATTATCTGGCTTGACGTGAAAACAACAATTCCACAAACATGTCTGTTTGCCACCCCCTGAATTGGGCAACGGTAGGGAATTGGCGTCAACTGGGTAAACAGCCCGCCAATGGTCAAGATCTACGACTTCACTAACGGCCCCTTCCAAGGCGGCAATTAGTGTTTGCGATGACTTAAAGGGGCAATCCTCAAAGCGCCGAAATTTGCTTGCCCACCAAGTTGCCCTGATTTTACCCATGCGCACCGCGTCCTTATTTTCGTACGGGGTATAGAAGGCTTGCTGGAGGGCAAATTTTCGCACGGCCTCTGGATGCGAATAAAAATTCTCAACAACAATTATGCCAATTCGTGAGCTACTCATGGCGCACCTCCTGACCATGTGTCACTTCCATTAATTTGCACCATTCAGCGGTGACCTTGTCAGCTTGCTTTATCAGGCGGGGTGGCGGTATCTGCATCGCTTTGGCAGAATCGAGGTTTAGGAACGACAGCACACTGGCGACTTGCCCATTGTAGTCCTTGGAAAGATTTTCATATTCCACCACCAACGGGCTAATTCTGCGAGTTGAGAAAAACTGATCCCATGCCTTCTGTTGACGGTCAATTTCAATTTCAAGAGATTGAATTGCCTTTGTGTCGAATTTGGGTTCGACGAGCGCCATTCGGTGGCGATTATTGGAGTTTATGCGCCACCATTCATTCGTGGCGATCGCCCGGTACCACGAAATTGCTTGTTCCCTGCGATTCCGACGGACGATATTTACAAATCGGGCACCGGGAAAATATGCGTCAAAGACGTCTTCTGTTTCGCCTTTAAATGATAAGTCCTTTGCCAATTTCGCAACGTGCATCCACTGTATCTTCAACCCGTAAACACCGTTGATCGATGTGCCATATTTAAGGGCGGCCAGAAAAAAATCTTCGAAACGAGTGGAGCTTCTGAGCAAAAGACGTCTATACCACATTCCCCGGAAGAGAGGCGCGAAAACTTCCACCGGATGTCCGGCGATTTCGGTTGATCGAAGGCCCTCGCATAGGAGACTGCTGCCGGTTCGCGGTGTCGCGGCCACGATATAAAACTTTTCAAGTTCCACGTTTTGGTGCCATTAAGGGTTTGGCTGCCGAATTGCGGTTTGATTGAATGAAGTCTTTTCAAATAATGTCAAGTTGGGATTTGCGTTTGGGGCCGTTGAGACGGTTGTCAAATTGACGCTTTCACTATTTCCGAGTTGCAATCCATAAACTTCATGACCGAGACTTTCTCAAGATGTGCAGCCGTTTGCGTTGCGCACGGTGCAGCGGGTGTGGCGGTGCCCGGGTTTGCTGATCCTAGGTCCGGCGGTGCGGCCCAAGTGCCCGCTGCGGTCGGGGGGGGAATCTCAAGGCAGATGGGGTCAACGATCTGTGGTGCGTTGACTTCGTCTTTGACACCACCCCCGCAGAATATTGCACCGAACTTTTACAGCAAGCCCCAGCCACCGGTCGGCCCCGCCGGTCCAGGGCCTCCCTCCTTCTGGGGCTTGCTTTTGTTCCCCAACTTGCCCAGCCTTTTCACCACAACCCGCAACCCACGACCCGCTCAGTCTCTCATTGCAAGTGGTTTAGGTTTGTGAGTCTGGTCAGTACCTTTGTCTCGATTCCATCTGACAAATTCGTGTCTAATATGGACTTAAGTAACTATTTTGATCGGGTGATAGTAATAAATCTCAAAAGGCGCCCAGACCGGCTGGTGTCTTTTAATGCGTCCATGCAGGAATGTAACTGGCCGTTTAGACCGCCAGTGGTTTTTGCAGCGATTGATGGGAGGATCGTCCCTTCCCCAGAAGGTTGGCAATCTGGTGTTGGGGCATGGGGGTGTTTGCGCTCCCATCAACGGGTTCTTGAGGAGGCCATGATGGAAGGAATCGAGAAGCTTTTGGTGTTGGAGGACGATGTTTGTTTCACCTCTGATTTTGTTTCAAATGTAAGTGCGTTTCTTTCCTCAGTGCCGGAAGATTGGGATCAGCTAATGTTTGGTGGGCAGCATTGTAATTTTCACGGCGTTCCTGTACTTAAGTGCCCAGGCGTGTATCGCTGCTCAGATTGCGAGCGGACGCACTGTTATGCCATTCGTGGCAAATTCTTAAAAAGACTGTACCAACGTTGGGTTGGTGGGGGGAAATTTAACGGCAAAGTTCATTGCGACTGGATCATGGGACGCGACCCGGAGTTGCAGTTCACGCACAATGTTTACGCCCCCGAACGTTTTCTGGTCGGACAAGAGCGGGGCAAATCAGATATAGTTGGTGGCTTGCAGGCAAAGAGGTTCTGGAATCCGCCGGCCCGGGACCTTCCCATTATTGTCCTACGCTCCCCTCGATCGGTGGTAGACGAATTGCGCCAATACGGTCTGCATACGGGATTCCGTCGAGATGCGGAGACTGGTTTGGATATGGGTCTTTTGAAGATTTTTTCCGAAACGGCGAACACTCCGACAGAGAGAATTCAACGGTTGGGCAAATGGATAGAAGAGATTCAGTGGGAGGTGGCGTCCGATCCATATTTGATTTGTACCGTATGGCATCCCGAGGCACATCTCCATCTGGTTGAGATGGCGGCCCAGAGGCCGGTATGTAGAATTGCTGTGTCAAAAGTTGAAGATGCGTTGCTACAGTTGCTTCGGTTATTTCCAAGGAAGCGCCGCCCGTCTTTGGCAAGCATAGGGGTGATTCTTTTGGAATCTTCGAGGGTCGTTATGGATGGCGTTCGGGAATTCGGCTGGCATGGTGGATTCTCGCTTGACCCTGCCACGGGGCGAAACGGCTTTATCGATCAGCTTTGTAGGGATTTTTCTGAGCGTGGCCGTCGAATCGAGGCGTTGTCTTATGCCATTAAATTACTGCAAATTGAAGCAGAGCAAATTCCCAAGGGTGTTGTAGTTATTTGGCATCCTGAAATTGACGCGGCGATGGTCGAGGCGGCGACGAGTGCACAGGTGGTCAAAATAGCGGCAGAGACCGTTCGGGACGCGATTGATCAGTGGGAGGATGTGAAGTCGGTGCTGTTAGCGATGGGGTCCAAATAAAGTGGCGGTGCGTGTAGAGCAGGTTTTGGGGCGTTACAGATTTATGACAGGATGCAGGATGCGGGATGCGATGCGGTTAAATTCCCCTTGACAGTGGATATTGGCGGCAATACTTTCCCGGCGCCTGAGACGAGAATTGGGGAGCGGGTGTTTCTCCAAAAGATTGAATTCCCATTGCACCTCGGAGCCCCCTGCCCATGGCCGACTCACCCCCCAATAGTTCCACGGCTTGTCCTTGTTGCCCGTCGGCCAGTCCGCCGGTTCCCCCGCCCACTGATTCAACGGCGGGTTCGACGTCGACGGCGCAAGACGGATCTAACCCGGCACCGCCAGTTCCACCCCCACCACCCCCTCCACCCCCCCCACCACCGCCTCCAGGGCCGCCCCCACCACCACCTCCGCCCCCTCCACCGCCGCCCCCACCTGGTCCACCGCCGAGTGGCAGTGACGGCGGCAGTGGGAGTGGGTTCAGTTCGAATCCGGTGCGTTATTTTAATGGTGAGGTTCAGATTATTGCCCGGGATTTGGCGAATGCGGGGTTTGGGGTCCCATGGGGTCACACCCGCAGTTACAGTAACCAACTCGTCGATCAGGCGGATGGGACCAACGGCTGCAGCTGGAGAGTGAAGGAGTGGCCGTATCTGGTGGAGGTCAGCTCGACGGAAGTTTGCGTGGTGGTGGGTACGATCTACAACGCGGTTTGGTTTGACCTGGTGTCGGGGGATTACATCCCGCGGTTCGGGAACCCGGCGACCCTGGCCTACGACAGCACCAACCATCAATATGTTTACACAAACGGGCTGGGCTACATCACGAAGTTTTTTGATTACTCCGGCGGGATTCCAACCGAGCAGCAGGGTCAGTTTAAAAGCTACACGGATTTGGGCGGAAACGAGACCGTGCCCAGTTACGACGCAACGACGCACCTGATCACGTCCTTTGTGCGCAGCTCAGGGTCTTATCAATCGGGCTTTTACTACGATTACTACACCAGCGGGGACAATGTCGGACAGTTGCGATACACGACCTTGAACGTGGACGGGACGGAGATCCAGCGGGCCTATTACGAATATTATGGCGCCAGCGACGCCAACGGGAGCGTGAACGATTTGATGCGCGTGACGATCCAGCAGTATATCGGCAGCACGTGGACGGATCTGAACCAGACTTACTACCGGTATTACTTGGCGGGGGACGCCCATGGTTTTGCGCACGCCTTGAAGTACCTGGTGGGTCCGGTGTCCTACGCGAGCATGGTGGGGCAGGGGCTGGATCCGGTGACGGCCACTAACACCCAGGTGGCGGCCTACGCCGACAACTATTTTGAATATGACAACTCGAGCAAGAACGCCACACTGGAGGTGACGGCGGGCGGGACGCAGACCTTCAATCTGGTGTACACGGACAGCGGCAACTCCCCCGGCTACAACAATTGGGACACCAAGGCGGTGGAGACGCTGCCCAATGGCAGCACGAACATTATCTACACGAACTACGCGGGCCAGGTGATGTTGCAGGTGCAGCAATCCGGCTCGGACGAATGGCTGACCTGCAACCAATATGACAGCAACGGGCACCTGATCCTGGTGGCGCATTCCTCGGCCGTGGCCAGTTACAGCGAAGCCTCGCCCGGACTGGTGACGTTGCATGCGAGCACGGGGTATGTGGAAAGCTATGTCTATTACTCGAGCACCAACATTTCAGTGGGTGCCGTGGAAGGCTATCTCCAATACAAGCAGGTGCAGGAGGGCGGATCGGGCACCCCAATCCTTGTGCGGGAGTATCAATACACCTCGCGCACCGCAGGCAGCACGACGATTTATCTGATGGCCAAGGAGATTTGCTATCCCGACGCCTCCGACCCGCTGATCCAATTGGAGTGCCTGATCTACAGCTACACCTGGCAGGGTTCGACGCTGCAGATTGACCAAAAGACTACGACCCTCCCGGTGGTGTCCTCGGGGCAAAACGGGTCGGGATCGGCGGACAGCGTGATCCAATCGTTTGACAGCTATGGCTACTGCACCTGGGCAATGGATGCACGTGGCTTCCTGACCAATTGGACGATTGACCTGGGTACCGGCACGGTGTCCCAGTTGATTCGGGATGTGGACACGGGCGTCGTCAGCGGCGCGCCGTCGGGCTGGGCCACTCCGAGTGGCGGTGGTTTGAACTTGGTGACAGATTACACGGTGGATGGGTTGGGCCGCATCACCCAGGAACTCGGGCCGAGTCATGCGATTGATTTGAGTGGCACCAGCACGATTGTCCGCCGCGCCAAATGGACCGTCTATCAGGACGTGGCTTACCAGGTCTGGCAGGGAGCGGGTTACGCGACGGGCACCGGGCCGTCCTACACCGATACCCTCATCAATCCGGTGGCGCTCACGTTCATGGATAACAATTTTCGGCCAACGGATATGATTCAGGCAGTGCGCTCAAGCACCAGCGGGGCGCTGTCCCCCAGTGACTCATTCCCGCAATCCAGCTGGGTGGCGTGGACCAACACGGTGTTCGCCTCCGGACCTAAGCCGGGCCAGGTGCGGCAGTATTTTGATATTCCGTCCTCCGGGGGCGGCTCGCCCGAGACCAATTACAACGAGACCGACTACGTCTACGACTCCATGCTCTGGCTGGCGCGGCAGCAGACCCAGGATGGCACCATCACGCGGACGGTTTACAATCCCATCGGCTGGGTGCTGGGAGTGTGGGTGGGCACCGACGACACCGGGGCGACCGACAACGACCCGACCGGCGGCGGGGCCAGTGGCAACAACATGGTGCAGATCACGGGCTACGAATACGACGGCGGCTCCGCCGGTGGCGACGGGAATCTGACCCAGCTGACCCAATACGTGGATGGCTCCACGACCCGCGTGACGAGCTATGCGTATGACTTCCGGGACCGGCAAACCGTGGTGGACGGGGAGATTGACTTCTACCAGGTCAACACGATTGATAATCTGGGCCGCGTCACCCAGGTGGACCGCTACGACACCACTTCCGGCGGGCATCTGATTGCGCGCTCGGCGACTGGCTACGATGCACGCGGGCGGGTTTACCAGACCATCCAATACGCCGTGGACCCGAGCACGGGCTCCGTGGGTAACGCCTTGACGAACAATTTGTGGTATGACCCCTCGGGCAATCTCGTCCAAGTCAATGCGGCGGGAAGCGCCCTGCTGCAGCGCAGTGTCTATGACGGCGTCAGCCGGCCCACTGGCCAATATTTCTCCACCAATTCCTCGACAGACTACCCCTACCCGGTAGATGTGAGCGACGATGCCGTGTACCGGCAAGTCGAGACCAGTTATGACAATGCGAGCAACGTCGTTGAGCAACTAACAAGAGAGCGATTCCATGACGCCACGGGCACCGGAGGATTGACTGATCCT
>Ga0265319_1001552_pt1 | contig 13558 bp, 10 predicted proteins | sample 4824metaG_FD_192443 | JGI IMG/M metagenome (GOLD analysis project Ga0265319, IMG submission 192443) | Rhizosphere microbial communities from Carex aquatilis grown in University of Washington, Seatle, WA, United States - 4-8-24 metaG | ecosystem: Host-associated > Plants > Roots > Rhizosphere >...
TCCGGGGTGCTAATCCCCCCGGAGAATTCCAATCCATCCTGGAAATTCAGGCAATAGGCCAGGACACGGGTGATGAAAAAGGGCAAGGATTCGGAGGGATGCAGGGCCGCTCGGAATTCCAGGGTCTCATAGAGATTTCGATCCACGTCGGACAGGTTGATGGTGAAGCGGTAGAGGGTGGAGGTTAAAGCCATCGGGTTTTTCCGGGAGCAAGCTTGGGCATGGCTTATTTTAGGGCGGCTGGGCGGAAAAAGATCAAATTAAATTATTCACGCCGTCGGGAAAACCCACTTGGCTGAGTTTGGACTTGAGGAGGAAATATTGATCCGCGTCAGGGTTGGGGGAGCCGCCTTCCCGGGGCGGCAGGCTGTTCATGGCGGTCTGAGCCTGTTCCAGCATGCCGGAAAGAACCGCCAGCTTATGGCGGAAATCTTCCAAGCTTTGTTGGGCGGCGATCGCCGCCGGGGAAGGCCCCCTTTGGGATAGCTTGGAGGCGACCATTTGGTCGATCAATTTTTCAAAACCATCGATGGACCGGCCCTTGGCCGGGGAGGAATCGCCGGTGGGAGCGGGGCTTGAAAAGAGGGGATCGATGGGGACGAGTGGATTCAAGATATAACCTTCCTTTGGCTTCCTAACGGCACGACATTATGGATCTTGAACTGAAAAACGCCTGAAAGAGGCTGGAATCAAAGGCGAAACCGAAAGGATTATTACGCCGATAAAGACCGATAAATGCCGATAAGGTTTAAATCGTTCGAGGGTTAGGTGATGAATCGGCGTCCATCGGCTGTGATCGGCAGTTTGAAGTTGTTGCCTTTAAAGGCAGGAACTGATGCGGGAATTATTTTCCCATGGCCTGTTGCTTGAGTTTTTCGGCCAATAGGAAATTTCCGAGGCGTTTCATGTCGTTGCTGTTCAAGGCCACTAGTTTAAGACCGGCGCTATAAACCGTTTTGCCCAACTCGAAAAAAGAACTGGCCCGCGCCACGACCGCCAGTATTTTCAAGGGGCCTTTGTATTGGGGTAATTGCAAATGGACTTCCACATGGCACCCGTCGGTAAAGGGCCTTTCCCCCATGATGGAAAGTCCGCCCTCGGAAATATCCCGGGTGACGGCGTGGTAGGCGTGGGACTTTTGGGATAGTTGGGGAAGTTTATCGGCGGTGGTCTGCTGATAATCGGGATGGACCAGGGACGCTGTTTTTTCCGCGTCGTCCAGAATCCGGTAGGACACCTTTAAAGTGGTGGCAATCCGCTCGTGCTTGCGTTGTTCCATCCATCCGTTTTGAATGATCGCGCCCATAAGGCCCCTTTGAGAACCAGGGATTTCAATCCCGAAGTTGAGACAGTTTACCAGAAAAGGCTGGGAGCGTTATTCCCCTTTTTGCGCCCATTTCCCTGATTTCCGGGAAAAAGGGAATCGCGGGGCCGGGCGGGAAGCTTGGTTGTCCGGGGCCGCATTTGCCCTTGCCCGCTTTGGACGGGTCTCACCGGAAGGGGTCCACATGCTCCGAATCCAACATGACCTTGAAACCGGCTCGAATGGAGTAGATTTGCGTCAGCTCCTGCCAAGCGATCAAGTGATCCAGTCCCTCCGTGTAAAAGAACCATTGCCGGTCCAAGGGGAAGTCCATTCCCAGGCCCAGGTTCATGGAAAACAAGACGTCATAGGATTTATTGTAAAAATTAGCGGTGGGCGGGTTGGGCAGGGTGGAGGGAGGGGCTGGTTCGTCAATCACCAAATCCATTCCCAGGCCCGCGGTCACATAAGGGGTGCTGTTGAACCGCTGGTGGATTGGGTCGAATTTATCCCAGGCGTACCAGCGGGTGTTCACGGTGAGGGCGAAATCATCCGAGGGCTGGACCACGAAGAATGAGACGGGATTGGATCGGCTCGGCTGGTAGAGGGTCGCCTGCTGGCTGGGCATGGTGTAATAATCAACGCCCCATAAACCGTCAAACCGGTTGGAAAGGCTGATGCCCAGCCATAGCCCCCCCTCCGGGGCCGGGCCGCTGGTTCCCAAAAAGCCCTGGCAAATCGAAGCGCCGCCGTGAAACAGGATGCTGAAGTTGGGTGTTTCCTGGGCGGATAGGGGGCCCGTCAAGGCGAACAAAACCCAAAATAAACCAATTGACCTTCTCATATCCGGGCCTTGGACCGGCCGATTTTGGTTTTTCGTATCCGGCTCCAATACCCCCAGTTCTTTTGTTCTGAGGGAAGGCCGGGATTTTTAGCCTGTTCCACGGCGCAGGTGTGCCGCCCCTCCCATGAGTCTTTTGCGGAGGGCGGTACTATTCCGCAAATCCTGCCCTGCCTAAGTGCGGCAAGGCAGGGCGGGGTAAAGGTATCCAGGACGCATGGATCCTGTCTTTGCCCCGAGAGGCGGCAAAGTTTTTGGTAAAGGGCCAAGGCGTTGGAATTGGCTAATGGGGATAGGGTATGGATCCCCAAGCGGTCCAAGTCCCGGAGCATCGCTGGCCCGATGGAACGCAGTTCTGCTAATTCGCGCTTGGGTTTCCGGCGGTTGGAGGGAGGCCTTTTCACCAGGGGATTATCCGATAAAAACACCCCGATGGAAAGAGGGAGTCCGGAAGGAACCCCGGGGCAAAATCCGATTAAGGAGGACCAGCCGCGATAACCGGCGGAGCAAGGACGCGGTTTTAAAAAGGCTTATGGCATTTGGGGCAGGTGAAGCGGGCGGCGAACCAATGGCCATCGGAGCGGGCGTAATCCGGGAAAAACTCCGCTTCCATTTCCACGTCGCAAGCCTTGCACCAGAAGCCCTTTTCCAAACCCAGATCCTGCTCGAGCCGCAAGGCGTTGCCCTTGTTTTCCTGAATCAGGAGGCGGTAGGAGTTAATGGTGTTTTGCCATTTGGAATCCTTCAGCAGATTCTTGATTTTGCTGAGAACCTGGCGGGGCGTGTAAAACCCCTTGACCGTGTAGTCGTTGGCGCCCAAGTCCAGGGCCTTTTTGACGTCCCGGGGCTCTCCCAAAACGGAAAATATAATGACCGGAATATGCTTGGTTTGGGTGCTCCGGCGGATTTTTTCCAAAATGGTAAACCCGTCGACGAGGGGAAGGCCCAGGTCCAAGAGAACCAAGTCGGGTTTCTTGTCGAGGATCATTTCCCAGCTTTCTTCCCCATCCACGGCCTCAAACACCTCATAACCGTCGTTTTCAAGGACATCCCGGTAAACCCTTCGAAATCCCATTTGATCCTCGCAGATGAGAATCGTGCCCTTTTTTGATTTTTTTTCGGTTGCGTCCTGCGGTTCAATCGGATTCACGGTGGTCTCCATGTAAAACCCCTTGGTTCGGATTAGAACATCGGGGAAATATACAGCAAGTTAAGTGCCACGGCCAAATGGGGTAATTGCTTGGATTGGGGAGGGCTCCCTGGACGAAAAGACCCCATCGAGTAAAATTTACCCTCAAAATGATCGGTGGTTTCCCGGCCTGGTCCTTAAAACGCCCTTCCGCATTTATGGCAGATGAAATGGGCGGTGAACCAGTGTCCCTCGTTCCGGACGTAATCCGGAAAGAGTTCCAACACCATCTCGGACTTGCATTGGGGGCAGAGATAGCCGTTGACCAACCCTATCTCGGATTGAAGGGTTGCGGCGTCTTCCCTGGAATCCATGATTTTTAATTTATAGGAATTGACGCTTTTTTTGGTATCCACCTGGGTCATGAGGCTTTTAATTTTGCTGAGGATTTGCCGGGGAGTATAAAAACCTTTGACGGTGTAATCGTTGGCGCCCATTTCCAGGCCCTTTTTCACGTCCTTTTGCTCGCCCAACACGGAAAAAATGATGACCGGGATGTGTTTTGTTTCCGCGTCGTCCCTGATATGTTTTAAGACCTCAAAGCCATCCATTTTGGGGAGGCCCAAGTCCAAAAGCACCAGGTTGGGTTTTTGGCTTTTCACCATGGCCCAGCCTTCCTCGCCGTCCTGGGCCTCCAATACCTCATAGCCATCATTCGCCAGTACGTCATGATAAATCCTACGGAAGCCCTGCTGGTCCTCCACGATTAAAATAGTTCCTTTTGACATTTTAGTTCCGCTCCTTGGAGACCATAGGGATTTTCAGGACAAAACGGCTTCCCGCGCCCTGGGTTGAGGCGACTTCAATCTCGCTGTTTTGAAGATCCATAAAATGTTTCGCGATATATAAACCTAAACCGGCTCCGGCCCTTCCCGCTTCCGCGCCCAAGGCCCGGTCTTTCGTGAACAACCGTTTGAGGGTTTCCTCATTCATCCCGATTCCCGTGTCCACGACCTCAATGACCCCGAAAGTTTGGTCGGTACCGAGGCTGATGGTGATGGAACCCCTATCGGTGCATTTAACGGCGTTATTAATGATGTTCCGCAAGGTCTCGACCGTCTTATCGCTATCCGCGAGGACCCGGATATCGGATTCGATGTTGCTCATTATAAGCTTTAATCCTTTTTTTTGTATGAGGGACTCGTAATCCCGGAAAGCCAACTCGACGATTTGGCTGAGGGGTGTGGGCTGGGGATCCACCGTGATGACCCCCCTCTCGATTTTCGACATGCTCAACAGGTCAGAAATCAGGCGATAATTCTCCATGCCGATGCTTTTCATGTCCAGAAGGTACCTTTCCTGCTTGGGAGAGATGGGCCCAGCCAGGCCTTCCAGCATATTTTCGATGTAGCCGTTGATTTCGGCCACGGGGGTCTTCAATTGGTGGGAAACCACCGACACCAGGTCGTTCTTCATATCCTCGATTTGTTTCCGTTCGGTGATATCCTCCACAATGCTCAGGACCCGGTAGGCCGTGCCGTCCTTTTCCTTCATCAGGAGCGGCGTGACGTTGGTCCAAACGGTTTTTCCGTCCTTGGTGAGGTAGCGTTTTTCGACGTGCTTGGTCCGATGGCCCTCGGACCGGGCCTGGGTCAAGGTCCGGCTTATTTCGATGTCGTCGGGATGGGTCAAGTTGAAAATGTTGGTGTGGATCAGTTCCGTGAGGGAATAGCCCAGCATATCGCAAAAGGCCTTGTTGATGTCCTCGATGATCCCGTCTTTTCCAATAAATGACATTCCCAAGGGGCTCTCGGCGAAGACCCGCCTGAATTTTTCCTCGCTTTCCTTGATGGCGATTTCGGCTTCCTTTTGATCCGTGATGTTCTCCACCACGGCCAGGCGGAAAAGGGGCTCATCATTCACGTCCCGGATGACCGAAGCGGAGAGGCGGCACCAGATCGTTTGACCCTTTTGGGTGAAAAAACGCTTCTCCATCTCATATTTCGGCAATAGTTTATCGAAAAGCTTTTGGGAGAGCTGCTGCTCCACGGCGACGTCCTCGGGATGGGTGAATTCCAAGAAGGACCTGCCGATGATCTGGTCCTTGGAATAGCCCAGCATGTTCGCGTAGGCGCGGTTGACGTTCACGAAGGTGGAATCGGGGAAGGCCAGGGTCATTCCGATGGGGCCTTCCTCAAAAAGGTTCCTGAAAAATTCCTCCCGGGACTGGAGGGAATCGGTGATCTCCTTTTGCTGGGTCACGTCAATCACCGCGGCCAGGGCGTACTTCACCTCCCCGTTCTCGTCAAGAATGGGCGCGCCCCAAACCTGGACAGGCGTGATTTTCCCCGAATGGCGTATTTCCATGTCGTCGATAAAGGATTTTTGGCCCTGGAGGGCCTGGGTGATCGGGAATTTTTCGGCCGGATACAATTGACCAGTGCCGGATACATAGGCCTGGAAAATTTCGGATAATTTCTCCGAGTTGGAATCCCTCATGACATCCCGGCCCAGGATGTTTTTCGCGGCCTGGTTGGAATAGTAGGGAATCCCGAATTTATCCCGGACCATGATCCCGACCGGGATCGCTTCCAGGAATTGAAAAAGCCGATGCTCGTTTTTCAGGAGGGTCCTCATGAAAAATTTACGCTCCGTGATGTCCCGGGTGATGGTGGTGTAAAAGACCCCGTCTTTGGTTTCCCAGGTGGAAACGGACACCTCGACCGGGAATTCGGTCGAATCGTTTTTTCGGGCCGATAACTCGACGGCGCTGACCCCGGTTTTGGGGTTGGTCATGGAAAGGAATTGGGAAAAGGCCCGGTCGCCGTGTTCCCGGATGAATTCCCGGGGCATTAAACAAGTCAGGTTTTTACCTTGGAGCTCGGCCTTGGAATATCCAAACATGATTTCAGCCGCAGGGTTCATGTCGATGATATTGCCGGCCGCGTCGGCTGTCACGAAGGCCTCGCTGGCGTTTTCCGCGAGAAACCGGAACCGTTCCTCGTTGGTTTTAAGCCGGTTGAGGGCGTTCTGGCGGTCGGTGATCTGGCGGAGGACAAAATAAAAGGCCAGCCCGCAGGCCAGGATGACGGCCAGGGTTCCGAGAATCATGAAGCGTATATTCTTGTGGGTATTGGAAAGCTCGAAATCATTCCTGGTTTTGAGCATCCAAATCTGCATGCCGGACATGCGGCCGATCAAATCCTTGATGGCCCGATTGCTCTTTTTTTCGCTATCGCTTTGGATCTTGCCGATGGCCAAATCGGGCCTGCCGGCCCTGGCATAGGCCAGGCCCTCCCTCATGTAATTCAGGCGTTTGCCGATGGCGCTTTTGAGGTCGTCCATATTTTGACGCCAGAGCATGTCCCCGCCCACTAATTCGTCGGTGTCGAGAAGCTCCTGGTCGATGGTCTCCAGGCCCGTCTCGCAGGACTTCGCGAAGTTTTTTCCGCGCGTCAGGAGGTAATCGGCGTAGCTGGTTTGGGTGTCCTTCAAATCGGAGTAAATTTTTTGGAGGGAATGGATGATTTTATGGGTATGGTCGACCCAATCGGTGTTCGTTTCCAGCCGCTTGATGTTGAAATAAACGAAAAGGCCGATGCATAAAAGGGAGAAAACGATGGCGCCGAAGGTCAACCTGACTTGATCGCTGATGTTCCACTTCATCGGGGAGTTCCTTGGTGTCGTTAGGGGATGACTTTACGCCTGGCCCATTTTACCGCCATTAAAGCCGTTAGTAAGCCTTGAAATCAAAAAGCGAAAAACTGTTGATTCGGCGTCTGGTTTTTGGAAAAAGGGTCAACCGATGGTTCGACAAGACTAGATCAGGCGCTGGAACGAAGAAGAAACCGACTTCGCCAAAGGCTCCTGTCCGGATTTTGGTATTGGGCGGGTCCACCCCGACCCTTCTTCAAGGAAACCGAAAATAACAAGGAGCAGATGGAACTTTGCCGCCCGGGGCATGAGCTTACCCAAGGGAAGCCGGCCGATCGGAGTCGATGAAACGGCGATTGCCAAGGGGGGCGGGGGATCCTAAGCCGATCAAATTTCCGAGGGAGAAGCCGTCGAAAATTTTGAAATCTTGACTGACATTTTAAGGGGAGCGTTTTTTGGGAGAGGAGGCCGCTGCCTTCAACTTGGGGATGGTGAATAAGTCCGGTTGTGCCGGGTTTATCCGTTCCTATCATATTGATAATCGCCGGCAGGGGAATTGAAAGAAAATAAAACCTAACTGGCGCTTTAGCGAGCAAAAAAGCGTACAATCATTTTGATCAATCGGCTTGCTTGCGGTCGATCAACGGCTCCGGAGAATGTCATTAAGGAATCTGAATCAAAGTTTAACCTCAATTTGATTCAACCAACGCGGCCCTTCAAATTACGATCATTTTAATAATTCAAAATATTACCGGTTGGGCTGAATAAGGAGCTATTCGTGCGCGTTGAGGACCTTGATTTAAAAGAACTTTTGGAACTGAATCCCAAGGGCGGGGACGTTCATTTTGCGGGACAAAAGGCCTTGATCTGCGACACCCTATCCCACGGGATACTCCGCAACGAACTTATCGATACTTACGGAAATAAAACCGCCTGGGGCATCATCAGCCGTTTCGGCTATATCCACGGCAGGAACATGGCCATGGCCTTAAAATCAAAATTCAAATGGGAAAGTGAGGAGGACTGGCGAAGGGCTGGAACCCGAATTTTGGCGCTCCAAGGCCTTGTCAAGCTGGACCCCGACAATCTCGATGTTTTCGGGTCTGAGGGGGGAACTTGGCGCGTCTCCTACGAGGCCGAGCAGCAACTACTCCTGAAGGGCCGGTCGGACAAAACGGTTTGTTGGAACATTTGCGGTTTTATCAGCGGCTACCTCAGTTATTCCCTGGATAAGGAGATGTATGCCTTTGAGGATAAGTGCATCGGGAAGGGTGACGCTGCCTGCCATGTGGTGATCAAGTCCGAGGAGGAATGGGCAAAGCTAGCCAAGGGTGATTTGGCGGTTTTCAAGCGGGTCGGAATTGACGCCACCATGGAGGAAGTTACCACGAAACTGAAACGCGCGGAAGCCGAGTTGAGTGAGAAAACCCGCAAGCTGGCGGCGTTGGCCAAAGTTGAGGAAGACCCTGGGGAACTCATGGCGCGCAGCCCCGGGATGAGGAAATTAATGGAATTGGCCAAAAAAATCGCGGGCATTGACTCGACCGTGCTCATTACCGGCGAGAGCGGCACGGGAAAAGAACGGGTGGCTCGGTTTGTCCACGATCATTCCGCGAAAGCGGCCGGTCCTTTTATCGCCGTGAATTGCGGCGCCATCACGGAGAGCCTGCTGGAAAGCGAGTTGTTCGGCCATGCCCGCGGGGCCTTTACCGGCGCGACGACGGACCGCCCGGGACTTTTTGAGGCGTCCAACGGCGGGACGCTTTTTTTGGATGAGATCGGCGAACTTCCCATTTCTTTGCAGGTGAAGATTCTTCGGGCGCTTCAAGAGAGGGAAATAAGGCGGGTGGGCGAGAATAAAAGCCGACCCATCAACGTCCGCATCCTGAGCGCCACCAACAAGAACCTGAAAATGGAGGTAGCGGAGAAACGATTCCGGGAAGATCTTTATTACCGCCTGAATGTCGTCGAGTTGCCCGTTCCGTCCCTGCGCAACCGGCGGGAAGACATCCTTCCGCTCGCGCGGCTCCTGCTCGCTGAAGCCGCGTTGAAAATGAGCCGTTCCATTGACGGAATGACCGCCGGCGCGGCTGACCAACTGGTCAGTTACGTTTGGCCCGGTAATGTGCGCGAGCTGGCCAACGCGATGGAAAGGGCGGTCGCCGTGGCCACGACCAACCGTGTCGAGGTGGAGGACTTACCTCCGGAAGTTCGGCTGGTTCTGCCGATTATTTCCGAAAAGGGAGTGCCGCGGTTTTTAAAGGATGTGGAGAAGGATTGTATTCTGGGCGCCCTGGAAAAAACCGAAGGAAACCGGACCAAAGCGGCCGAATTGATGGGAATGGGCGTGGCAACCCTCTACCGAAAACTTAAGTCCTACAAGTTGCAGGATAAGTAAAAGCCCAGGAGATGAACGCCGGGGCACGGCCCGCCTATTTCATTTTAGGCTCGCGGAAGATATACCCACGTAGTTCCTCCAAACGCTCCGGTCCAAATTGGGGTATTGAAAACGGCTTCAGCAATATAAGAAGACTTGACGTTAGCTTCGGTGTCCAAATCCGTGATGGTGCGGGCCGCTTTTAAGATCCTGTCATAAGCACGGGCCGATAGTCCGAATTTTTCCATGGCGTTTTTCAACAGGGTTTGGGAAGGGTCGTCGAGGAGACAATAACGCCTCAACTGGGAACTCGTCATTTGGGCGTTGCAATTGACGCCTTGGCCCTCAAACCTCTTTTGCTGGATCTCCCTGGCCTTATAAACCCTCTCCTGAATTGCCTCGGAAGTTTCGCTTGATTCTGTGCCGGAAATTTCTTTCCGCTTCAAGGAAGGAACTTCGACGTGCAGGTCGATAAGGTCCAAAAGCGGTCCCGAAATCTTACTAAGGTACTTTTTTGATCTGATGAGGTCAGCAGGTGTAAACGCGCCAGGGATCAGTGTAGTAGCCGCATAAGCATCCCTTCGTGGCCATTCTTAAGAGAAGGCTCCCCAATCCGTTTTGGGAAGACTGGGGAACCCGGAGAGGGAAGCGAAGAAAACAACTTCCCTTAAGTTGATAATAAAGCATAAGTCGTGCTTTACTATTATGCGCAATATCGTGTTTTCTTCATGTGAGAATGCAACATAAAAGTAACCGCTACCGAAATGTTTAAACCGTGGAATTTGGTCTTCCACGAGCTTCAACGACCTGCGGATTATTATTCGAGGATCCTTTTAGTTCCGCCTTGGATTCGCAAAGATCGAATAGAAGAATTTCAGTGGGACCTTTGGACGTAAATGACACTGACTTCTCTTCGGTTATGCCTACCCCATCGCCTGTTTGAAGAAATAGGTCATTATGTGAAATTTTACCTTTCACCACCTGAAGCCACACGCTCCTGCCGGGCTTGAGCTCATGCGTGATATGATTGCCGTCCTGAGTGAACGTGGAATAGATTTGAACCTCATGTTTTATGGCCAGCGAACCTTCCCTTCCGTCCGAGGAGGCAATAAGCCTTAAAACCCCCTGCCGCTCCGCATGGGTAAAAAGTTTTTTGACGCCCTTTGGCTTCGGAGAGCTGTCCTCGCAGGAATCGGCACACTCCCCCAGATCAAACCCGCATTGGAAGACGTGCGCATTCTCATATTCTGAGGTGTTAAAAGCGTATTGCGTCGTATCCTTAGCGGCGTTGTTCCGCCCGAAATCCTTTGTCTCCAAAATGGAGGGTTCTTCTAATGGGGCTTTGTAGATAATTACGCCTTCACGAACATAAGTCACGACGACCATATCCTTTTCCGTATGGAAAACGAAACCGCCTCCCGGAGAAAGTATTTCCTCGTTCAATACTTTGAGCACCCCAAAGCCGTTTTGGAGAGGACCGATCTTATTTTCGGCGAAAAAGGTTTTCCAGGTTTTCTGATCCTGAACATCAACGAAACGGCGGTCTTCAGATTTTATAACAGTAATCATTTTTATCCCCTCAAACCCGGTCATTGACCATTCAATGAGGTTTTGGCCCGGAAATTTCATTCGTGGGTCTTTTAGGTTACCGCCGAAAGTAAAGCCCTAAAATAAGGGTTTTCAAACAACAGGCTCCCCCAAAGACAGGCGGCCCACAGACTTGGTTATAATTATTTCGTTTTTATCCCCAATAGGTCCTTGCCCTTGTTAATGGTATCCTTAATGGCACCACTTAATTTCTGGGCTTGCCCCTTTGTTTTTTGTATTGAACCCTCCGCCTCCATTTTATCGTTACCGATGGCTCTCCCAGCGCCTACTTTTAAACCTCCAACGGCGGTATTGACCGACCCCTTCAACTTGTCATTATTCGAGTTCATCGACATTTCCTTTTGGCTTTTGAGAGCCGTTATTTTAAAAAAACGTCATACCAACTTCCTTGAGTAGTTCGGGCGGAACCCTCCCCTTGATAAAAAGCAAGGACCGTGCCCGGGGAAAGAAGAGAAATGGGAACACAAACCATATTTTCGCTGGTAGAAAAGGCCTAATCCGTCGATCTTAAAATTCAATGATTTTGAGGAATCGCGATCCCGATCAAAATGATTTATTGTTTTTATCATTTTGATCATCGCCGATCGGAAGGGATATTCAACCGGTATCCAGCAAATAAACGGACCCGGCCTCGCAAAACTGGCGCAGCCTTGGTGCTTTGTCATTTCAAGGATATTTAAAAAGGTGTCCACGAAGGGGATACTGATTAAAAAGGATTGCAGACGTAGAAAAATCGGCCTATTTGCCCCGGGCCCTTTTTAACTCTTATGACCTGACGCATACCCCCCATAACTTAAATTGGTTAATAGTCGTCTATGGTAAAAATTAGACTTTCTTTAAAACAACCATTTCAATCTTTCTTCGAAATTAAAGGAGAGCATCATGTCAACCGAATCGCAATGCCCGGTCCCGCACGGCGCCATGAAACACAAGTCGGCCGGAGCCCCTTCGAATGCGGACTGGTGGCCTAATCAACTGAACTTGAAGATCTTGCACCAACACTCCCCAACGTCCAACCCCATGGATGGGGATTTCAACTACGCCAAGGAGTTTAAGACCCTCGACCTTGATTCCGTGATCAAGGACCTCAAAAGTTTGATGACGACATCCCAGGATTGGTGGCCCGCGGATTACGGACACTATGGGCCTTTGTTCGTCCGCATGGCGTGGCATAGCGCTGGTACGTACCGTATCGCCGATGGCCGCGGCGGCGCGGGGAGCGGGGCGCAACGATTCGCGCCGCTGAACAGTTGGCCGGATAACGTGAATCTCGACAAGGCGCGCCGGTTGATCTGGCCGATCAAGCAGAAGTACGGTCGGAAACTTTCCTGGGCCGACTTGATGATCCTGGCCGGAACGGTCGCGATGGAGTCGATGGGACTTAAAATATTCGGTTTCGCCGGTGGACGCGAGGACATTTGGGAGCCGGAAGAAGATACCTACTGGGGTCCTGAGAAAAAATGGCTTGCGGACGAGCGCTATACCGGCGAGCGTCAGCTCGAAAGCCCCCTCGGGGCCGTTCAAATGGGCCTGATCTACGTGAATCCCGAAGGGCCCAACGGCAAGCCGGATCCGGCCGCTGCCGCGCGTGATATTCGGGAGACCTTCGCGCGCATGGCGATGAATGACGAGGAGACGGTCGCCCTCATCGCGGGCGGACACACGTTCGGCAAAACCCACGGCGCCGCCGATCCTGCCAAGTATGTCGGTCCCGAACCTGAGGCTGCCCCCATTGAAGAGCAAGGCCTAGGCTGGAAAAACAGCTTTGGCAGCGGCAGGGCCGGCGATACGATCTCCAGCGGATTGGAAGGCGCTTGGACCACCAACCCGGTGAAGTGGGACAACAACTTCCTGGAAAACCTGTACCGTTATGAGTGGGAACTGACGAAGAGCCCTGCCGGCGCCCAACAATGGACCCCCAAGGATAAATCCGCGGCAGGGACCGTGCCGGATGCCCACGACCCGTCGAAAAAACACGCCCCCACCATGTTGACCACGGACCTCGCCTTAAAAGTGGATCCGAGCTACGCGAAGATCTCGAAGCACTTTCTCGATCATCCGCAAGAGTTCACACAGGCCTTCGCCAGGGCCTGGTTCAAGCTCACGCACCGCGACATGGGGCCTATTTCGCGTTATCTGGGCCGGCTCGTTCCTTCCGAACATTTAATTTGGCAGGACCCCATTCCCGAGGTGGATCATGAATTGATCGGGGATCAGGATATCGCTTCCCTTAAGGCCGGGATACTTGCCTCCGGTCTTTCCATCTCCCAACTAGTTACCACGGCCTGGGCTTCTGCCTCAACGTTCCGAGGCAGCGACAAGCGCGGCGGGGCCAATGGCGCGCGCGTTCGCCTCGCGCCGCAAAAAGATTGGGAAGTCAACCAGCCTGCCGAACTGGCGAAGGTCCTTCAGAAGCTGGTGGCGATCCAGAAAGATTTCAATGGCGAGCAGTCCGGTAAAAAGAAGGTCTCGCTGGCTGACCTAATCGTTTTGGGGGGATGTGCGGCCGTCGAGGAAGCAGCGAAGAAGGCCGGGCATGTCGTGAAGGTTCCCTTCTCGCCGGGGCGCATGGACACGTCACAGGAGAATACGGATGTGGATTCGTTCGCCGTTTTAGAGCCGGCCGCTGACGGTTTCCGCAACTAC
>Ga0265319_1001554_pt1 | contig 13549 bp, 10 predicted proteins | sample 4824metaG_FD_192443 | JGI IMG/M metagenome (GOLD analysis project Ga0265319, IMG submission 192443) | Rhizosphere microbial communities from Carex aquatilis grown in University of Washington, Seatle, WA, United States - 4-8-24 metaG | ecosystem: Host-associated > Plants > Roots > Rhizosphere >...
TAGGCGGGCCGGATTTCTTGGACTTCTTCTCCCCCGGCGCCTTCACGTCCCCCTTTTTAGGGGCGGCCGCCACGGGAGCCTTCTCGTTCTTTTTATCCGCCGGTTTTTTGCCGTCATGCTTCTTGTCCTCATGGCCGTGGGCGCCTTTTTTACCGGACTTTTCCATGCCAGGCACGGGATGCTCCGGGTTCTTCGGGAAGAGCGGGACGGTCACCTTGATGGATTTTCCTTTTTGAGGGGCCGAGGACTTGGATTTCCCCTGGTCATCCAACTTCCGCGGTTTGGGAGTGTCTTCCTTCTCAAACATGGTTTCTTTCCAGAAAGGAACGGAGGAAACCTTGTTGACCTTCACGCAAAAGTCCAAGTCCTTCTCAAATCCCTTTTGGATCAAGGATTTTCCCTCGGGCGATTCTTTGAGCAGGTCGATTAATCTTCCCTGCCAAGGCTTATAGAGGGCGATGGCGTCCTTGGCGCTTTCCGCCAAGACGATCGGCGTCGACCCCAGGGTGCTTTGGAGGAAATCCACCAGCATTCCCGCGAAAGCCGAATCCTCGGGCCCGCCGGCGCAAACCACCACCACATCCCTTTTACCCCGGAGACAGGAATCGTAAACATCGTTCAGGTTGATGAAGGATCCCATCATCAAATACTTGGCCTCTTTCAAGTGACGCAGGGGCGAGGGGCTGCTGAAACAAATGATCCGGTCCTTCACTTTTTCCCGGCTCGAATCCAAGGGCGAGCCGCCTAGGGGAAATCCGGGTATTTTTTCCCAGTCCCTTTCGCCCGCCAGCATCCCCTCGCCCCGCTTCATTTTCTCAAAAGCCTTCTTCGCGGCACCAGGGTCCGGGCAGAGAATGACTCCGGCGGCTCCGTGGTAAAGATACATGGTAATCGTCGTCGAGGCCCGCAGGATATCCACCAGCACCACTGTGGCGTTTTGGATGACGGTGGGCTTTACGTCTTTAGGATTAAAATAAACGGTTATCTTCAATTTCTTCTCCAGGACTTAAGAACTTGTGGCAAAGGCGATTGTCCATCCCATCATCCATCGTTGGTGCTATTTGGCCGGGCCTTCCTCACCCTTATCCTTCTTGTTTTTCATGAATTTTTCCACAAAATGCGTCGAGTAGTCGCCGCGGCGGAAAGACTCGCTTTCCAATATGGTCTTGAGAAAGCCCGTCGTGGTATGGACTCCCTCCACCACCAGCTCATCCAAGGCCCGGATCATCCGGCGGATGGCCTCATTGCCGTTCGGCGAATGCACGATAATCTTGGCCAACATGGAATCGTAATAGGGGGGGACCTTGTAGCCCTGGTAGAGATGGGTATCCACCCGGACGCCCGGACCGCCCGGAACGTGATAGGTCGTGATGGTTCCCGGCGACGGCCTGAAGTTGTCATCGGGATTTTCCGCGTTGATGCGGCACTCGATGGCATGGCCCCTAGGTTCCAAAATATCCTTGGTGATGGAAAGGCGCTCGCCCGCGGCGATCTTGATTTGTTCCTTAATGATATCCACGCCCATGATCAACTCCGTGACCGGATGCTCCACCTGGACGCGGGTATTCATTTCCATGAAATAAAAATCGCTGTGTTTATCCATTAAAAACTCGATGGTTCCGGCCGAGGTGTATTTCACCTGCTTGGCCAGCTTCAGGGCGTATTTCCCGATCCTCTTGCGTTGGCGGGCGGACAATACCTGTGAGGGGGCCTCTTCAATGAGCTTTTGATGGGACCTTTGGATGGTGCAGTCCCTCTCTCCCAGGTGGACGATATGGCCGTATTCGTCCCCCAATATCTGCACCTCAATATGCCGGGGTTCCTCGATGTATTTCTCAATATAGACCTCGGGATTCCCAAAAGCCGCCTCCGCCTCAGCCCGGCAGGTTTGGAAGGCCTGGGTCAGTGAAATATCCGTATGGGCGATGCGCATCCCGCGGCCGCCGCCGCCGGCGGAAGCCTTGATGATCACCGGGTACTTGATGCGTTTGGCCACTTCCAGGGCCTGCTTCCCGTCCAGGACGGGGCCGTCGCTTCCCGGCGTGGTGGGGGTCCCGGCCTTCTTCGCGGTCCGGATGGCGGCGACTTTGTCGCCCATCAAGCGCATTACTTCCGGCTTGGGACCGATGAATTTGATCTGGCAGCTGGCGCAAACCTCGGCGAAATGCGCGTTCTCGGCGAGAAAGCCATAGCCCGGATGGATGGCCTCGGCGTCGGTGATCTCGGCCGCGCTGATAATGGCCGGGATATTCAAGTAGCTTTCCTTGCTGGAGGCCCGGCCGATACAGACGCTTTCGTCGGCCAAGTGAACATGAAGGGATTCGGCGTCGGCCTCGGAATAAACCGCCACGGTCTTGACGCCCAGCTCCTTGCAGGCCCGGATGATGCGCAAGGCGATTTCCCCGCGGTTGGCGATGAGAACTTTATTGAACACGTTTATCCTTAAAAAGGTTCCAGGCGCCAGGTTCCAGGTTTTTGCTTGAACCTAGTCCCCAGAAACCCCGTACCTGAGTTTTAGCTGGGATCGATCACTATCAAAGGCTGGTTGAACTCTACGGCTTGGCCGTTCTGAGCGATGATCTTCACCACTTTGCCCGCCACTTCGGCCTTCACTTCGTTCATGAGCTTCATGGCCTCGATGATGCAATAGACTTGGCCTACCGCCACCTTATCACCTTCCTCAATGAAGGACTTGGCGTCGGGCGAGGGAGCCCGGTAAAAAGTCCCCACCATCGGGGATTTCACGGTCACCGTATTGTCATTGGCCGAGGGCGATGCCGCGGCGGTGGCGCCCGCCGAAGGGGCGGAGGAGGCTGCGGCCGGGACGGCGGCCGGGGCCGGGGACTGGGCGATGACAGGAGCCATGACCGTTTGGAAAGGCATGCCGGGGCCGCGGCGCAGGTGGATTTTCATCCCCGATTGCTCAAAGCTGAGCTCGCTGATGTCCGCCTCGTTCATCAAATGGATCACATCCTGGACCAGCGCCAGTTTGGAGCTGACCTTCACTTTTTTAGGCGCCGGTGTTTTTTTCTTTTTCTCCGGCTTGGAACCCTCGTTTTTTTCGGGACTTGTCGACATCAGTTGCTCCTTTCGCGTGAACGGCTTAAAGCGTATGGATGCGGGGTTTAAACTCTTTCTAAATACTCCCCGGTTCTGGTATCAACCTTAATGACATCCCCTTCTTTAACGAAAAGGGGCACTTGAATGGAGGCGCCGGACTCCAAGGTGGCGAGTTTGCTGGCGCCCGAAACCCGGTCGCCCTTGATGCCGGGCTCGGAGGTGGTGACTTTGAGATTCACCGTAATGGGCAGTTCCACCGTGACGGGCCGGTTCTTATAAAAGAGGATATTGATGTTCATCAGTTCTTTTAGCCATTGGGAACCTTCGCCAATTTCCTCCTCGGTGAGTTCCAACTGCTCATAGGTTTCCGTATCCATAAACACGAACTTTTCATTTTGTTTATAGAGGTACTGCATTTCCTTTTCTTCCGTGGCGGGGGTGGGACATCTTTCTTCACTATCCAGGGTCTTATCGGTCACAGTCCCTAACTCGACGTTTTTAAGCTTGAGGCGGACGAATCCACCGCCCTTGCCTGGCTTGACGTGCTGGAATTGGCTCACCCTGTATAAAATCCCATCAAATTCAACAAGATTGCCGCCTCGAAGGTTGTTTGCGCTGATCATATCCACTCCAAAATCAATGAAAATGGGGGGCGAAAGCCCCTAAAAACCCTTATTTCAGGCCATAATTAGCCAAAAAGGAGGGTCATTGTACAGGAAAGCCGGCAGAAGGTCAAACCATGGACCTTCAAACGCCTGAAACTCGATTTTTCATTGTTGTTAAAGGGTTTTAAGCGCCATTGAGGGGATCGATCCATGAGAACTGATCGAAAAATCCATATTTTACAAGGGTTTTAAAAAGAAATTTAGTTGGTCAAGGGGCCTAAATCTCATCGATGAACCTTCTGTGCCAAAGCTCTACTAATAAGAGGCCATACAGAAGGAGGTGATGGTCCCTTTGACCCGTCATGTGTTCTTGAAGAATCTCCTCGGTTTTGGCCGTATTGAAGTACCCCCTCTTCCGGAACTTTTCTGAATGGAGGGTATCGACGAGGAGGGGTTTCAGTTCTTTTCGGAACCAGGGTCCCAAGGGTACGGCGAACCCTTTTTTTTGACGGTTGATAATTTCCCTTGGGAGGTACTTTTGGGCGGCTTTTTTAAGGATGTATTTTCCCTTGTTTCCCCGGAGCTTCAGGGAGGATGGCAGTGAAAAGGCGAACTCGACCAGCCGATGGTCCAGGTAAGGCACCCTGGCTTCCAAGGAAGCCGCCATGCTCATCCGATCCACCTTGCTCAAAAGATCATCCGGAAGCCAGGTTTTCAAGTCCATGTAAAGCATGAGGTTGAGATTGTCGAACCCATAGGGTTCGGCTCCCTCAAATATTCTCTCCAAGGACTCCTCCACTTTGGAATGCTCCATTTCATACAAAAGCTTCTCCCCCGCTAATCCTTGCAGGGTTTCTTCCAGGCAAAGCCGGGACCAGGCCATGTGGCGCTTGACCAGATCCTGTTTGTTCAAGGCATGCCAAGCCTGCTTGTAAGGGTCCTTCATCCGGTTCGTAACGAAAGGCACCATCGCCTTGAGCCACCCGGGAATCAGCCTCACTCCGCCGGATAATTGGTCAAAGGAATAGCGCCGGTATCCGCCGAAAAGCTCGTCAGCCCCCTCTCCCGTCAGCACCACCTTCACTTCCTGCCGGGCGAAGAGGGAAACCACAAAGGTCGGGAGGACCGCGGGATCAATCACCGGATCGTCCTGGTATTTTACGAGGCGCGGAATGAGGTCGTTCAGCATCTGGGCGTCGACCATAATCTCCCGGTGCTGGCTCTTCAGGAACTTGGAGACTGTTTGCGCGTATTTCAGCTCGTTAAAGTCGTGCTCATTCTCGAATCCCACCGAGTAAGTCTTGACGGCTTTCTGGGTCTGGTGGGTCATGGAGGCCACGACGAGGGAGGAATCCAGGCCGCCGGACAGGAAGGCTCCCAAAGGAACGTCCGACATCATCTGTTCCTTGACGCTGGCGAAAAACCGGCTTCGCAGCTCCTCAACCATATTTTTTTCCATATCGGAGGAAGTTTTTCCATCCCCCGCCGCCGGGGATGCTTGCGGCAATTGCCAATAGGGGCGGGTCAAAATTTTACCGCTTTGGCAAATAAGGTAGTGCCCTGCCGGTAATTTTCGGATGCCCTTGAACAGGGTATCCGGCGCCGGGACATACTGCAGGGTCATGAGGGTGAGGATCTGTTTGCTGTCAACCTGCCGCGCGACCGTGGGGACCGCGAGAAGCGCCTTGATCTCGGAGCCGAAGAGGAGGGATCCATCGGCGGTGGTGTAGTAGAGGGGCTTGACCCCCACATGATCCCGGGCCAGCATTAGTTTTTGGAAGGTCTGGTCCCAAAGGGCAAAGGCGAACATGCCCCGGAGCTTGGACACGAACTTGTCCCCGTATTCCTCGTAGGCATGGACCAACACTTCGGTGTCGCTCTGGGTGGCGAAGCGGTGCCCCGCCTCCTCCAACTGCCCCCGCAATTCCAGGTGATTGTAGATTTCCCCGTTAAAAACCACCCAAATCGTGCCGCGTTCATTGCTGATGGGCTGGGCGCCATTGGCCAGGTCAATAATAGCCAAGCGGGTCATGCCGAGACCCACCGGCCCCTTTTGGTAAAACCCCTTATCATCCGGACCCCGGTGCTTGAGGGCCTCGGTCATGTCCTCGAGATGCTTCATCTTCAAGGGATTGCCCGGTTTAAATTGTGTGAAACCAGCTATACCGCACATAGAACTCCCGTCCTTCGTCGTTCGTCGTCTGCTCTCCGCTAAAGCTTTCCGGCATGAACAGCTCGTTTCAAAATATCTTCCAACTTCTTGCCGGATTCGGCCCATCGGTAGTTTTTCAAAATAAACTTCTTCCCCCTCAAGGCGAGAGCTTTGGCGGGACGGGGTTTCAGCAGTGCTTCCGCCACTTTGGCGGCGAACAACTCCTCCCCATCGGCTATCTGCACAAACTTCCGGCCCTGGGGCGGCATCCAGCCCGCCGCGGAGGATGTAGTGACCGTTGGAACGCCCAAGGCGAGGGAAAGAGCCACTTTATTTTGCATGCCAGCAGCGATCCTTAAGGGAGCGATGGAAACATCCGCATGGATCACGTAGGGCTCTATTTCCGGCACCCAGCCCGTCACCACCACATCCTTTCCGTCATGAAACTTCTTGAGGACCGACCTGGGCTGACCTCCCACCGCCGCGAAGAGGGCTTGTGGAACCGCGGCCTTGACCCTGGGCCAAACCTCATTCAAGAACCAAAGGGCGCCTTCCTCGTTGGGGGCGTAGCCCATGTTACCAACAAAACAAACCACGGGCCTGCCCCGGGTTCCATCGGGGGGCCGTTTTTCAGGGTAACCATCGGGCCTTTTGCCTTTCACGCCGGAGCCTAACCCGACGCCATTGGGAATAATGGAAACTTTTTCGGGCGGAGCCCCCAGCTCTCTTAAGGCCTGGGCATCCGGCTCGGAAATAATAAAAGATTGAAACACCCGCTCGGTCCACTCCACCTCTTCCTTTCGAAGAAACCAATAGTCCCACCCAGCCGCGATCTTTCGGGTGAAAGGAACCCCCGGCCTTTCCCTCAAAAGCTCGGTATAGGCCGTCAGACAATCGGTTAAATCCAGTACCACGGGTTTTCCGGGATTATGCTCAAAAGCCGCCGGCGCCATCCGCAGCCGGTGGGCCAGGACCACCTCAATGGACTTCCCGTTGTCCGTTTGCCAGAAGGCTTTTAGCGATTCCCGAAGATCGGGCGAAAAATAGCCGGATACGTTGAGGGATTGCCCCAGCATGACTCCGCCAATCAAGTTGAAGAATAAATCAAGGTTGGTCAAGCGGTGCAAGTGGACGCTCCGGCAAATTTTCCATAAATCCGTGGCGTATCGGAAATCGGACTCCACCCGGGTGAGGCAAAAGAGGTCAATCTTGTGGCCCCGGCTTTTTAACTGGGTGAGAAAATGGAAAAGCCTCAGCTTATCCCCGTCGTGGGGCGGGTAAGGGACGACGGGCGTGAGGACTAGGATATTCAAAGGATAACCAAACCTTTTCTTTGCCAAGGAGGAACAGGGACGGGTCGCCCCGCGCGGATTGAAAAGAAAAATACCATGAATCCGATGAGGGCTAACTCTTTCAATCCATCCCTGTTAATTCCTGTTCATCCGTGGCTAATTATTCTTGCCTTTGGCTCTCTTGTCTTTCAAAAAAAACACCGTCAGAACAACCGTTAAAACCATCCAAAAGGCCGCTATCGCGTAACTCCGGAACTCGATCACCGCGGGATTAAAGGCCGGCTCCCAGGAAGTCAGGGGCAGGTGTAGAAAGCCTCCCGCGATCTTCAGTATCCAATTTTCACCTTCCATCTTGTTATACCTCATCCAGGGAACCGCCGCCAAAATCCAATTCACCAAAACCCCAACCAACAGCAAAAAACCGCCAAGTTTCATCCATCCGGGATGCTTTTGGATCCGCTCAACCGCCGGGTAGAGCATCAATATAAGAAGCGGAGTCACTCCCACCATGTAGCGGGCGGCGGGGGTCAGACCCAAATTCTCGTAAAAGGACATGAAAAGGTAAAAAAAGGAGAACCCCCCAAGAACCAAATAACGGAGGGGGTTGTTGGATTTATATAGAAGCACACCGCCCAATAACGCCAAGGCAAAGACGGGAAAGTGGAACCAAAGCCCGCATTCCTGGTCCAGGACTAAACCGAAAAAACCGGTGAAAAAATGGGACAAGCGGAACAGGGAGGAGAAAGGTTCATGGTGGGCCCCCAGGGGCGTGAATATGCCGTAGACATGGTAAAAATAAAACGAAAGGGGAAGAACCGTTATTCCAAAACCAATGAATAGCTTGGAGGCGTTATCCATTATGACTTTCTTTGAATCTTCACGCCCTCGCGGCGGCTGTTGGTTTTTCCATATTTCCCATGCCGCGAAAAAAATGAATGGCAGCACCAGCAAGACATTCCGGTTATGCATCCAAAGCATGAGGCCCAGGGAAAAGCCATACCAACCCCAGTTCTTTCTCAAAAACAGAAGGAGGCAGCTGGCTGCCAAACAGGCGGTTGGAACCTCCGGATAGATAACACCCGAGAATAAAAGGAGGGGGCTGGAAAAAAGGCCGATGACGCCGGTCGCGTGCAGGGCCCAACCCTTGGCCCCGGTTTCTTCCAATGCCCGCAAGGTCAAGAAAAGCGCCAAAGCCGCCGAAAGAGCCATGGTGAGGGCCGCACCCATCCGCCCGAATAAGGCGAAAGCCGGCAAAACCAGCAGCACCGGCCCCAGCGGGTGATGGCTGAAGCGTTTACCGTCCACCTCATGCTCCAACCCCTGGGGCGCCAAGTCCCCCCGGTGGTAAAAAGAACGGTAGTCTTTATTCCGGTAGTTGTTGGTAAGGTCCAAATCCCCGTCGCGGGTCAAACTCTGGGCCATCAGAAGATAGTGGGGTTCATCACCGCTCAAGTCGCAGGCGGTTCCCGTCCAAAATGTGACGCCGGTAAAAAAAACCGCCGCCGTCAAACCGAAGATCTTAGAAACCGCCCGGCCCTTTTTGTGGGAACCGGCCAATAAAACCCTGGCGTAAATAAAAAAATGAAGGACGAGGATGACGCCAAGGAGTATCTGGAGCTTGCGGGAATAGAAATTATGGGGATCCGGAAGGTTCAAGGCCAAGACCCAAGGATAGGCCCAGGCCAACATCCATGGCGTATGGCTACGCAAGACCAGCTTGATCGTCGGCCCCACCTCCCTTTCTTGGGTCAGCCACCGGGCAAACCAAATCTCCAAAGACAGGACCATCAAAAAAGAGGCCGTGACCATCGCTATCCCGGAAAACTCCCCGTTAGCCGCGGAGTTAAAAAACGCGTATCCAAATAAAAGAACGAACATGGAGCAAAGTTCCGCGGCGGTTAAAAGAAGGCTTCCCACCATGTCAGCGCCTCATTCCTTCATAAACTTTCAAGGTTAACCGCGCGGTTTTTTCCCAAGTGAAGAGCTTCGCCCGCCTTAAGCCCCTTCGGATGAGGGCTTGGCGCAGGGCCGGTTTCTCCATCACCAGTCCCGCCGCCTTGGCGATGGCCTCGGGATTTTCGGGATCCACCAAAAGGGCCGCTTTACCCGCCACTTCCGGCAGCGAGGACGTTTGAGAGGCGACAACCGGCACCCCGCAAGCGAAGGCTTCCAGAACCGGCAGGCCAAAACCCTCCAGCCGGGAGGGATAGAGGAACAGGTCGGCTTCCGCATAGACCTGATTCAGCATTTCCGTCGGCACATTCCCCGCCCACTCCACTTGCCGGCCCAGGCCCAAAGCGGTTACTTGCTCGACATAGTTGGTGCACTTCAGCTCCGCCGCGTCCATCCCAATTACCACGAGCTGGAAGATTTTCTTTTTTTCCACCAGCCGCTTGGCGGCCTTCAGGATGTTGGCCAGGTTTTTCCTCTCATCCGCGGCTCCGTGGACCAGTATTTTGAAGATTTTCGACGGTTTTCTCGTAACCCTCTTAAACCCTTTCAGGTCCACGCCCTCCGGCGTCACGACGATCTTCCCCGGGGCCGTGAGTTTTTGCCGGAGGATTTGCCCCTTGGAAAATTCGGAGACGGTGATGACCGCTTGGGCCCTGGGCGCGGACCGGATGATGGCCCATCGTTTATAGGCGTGGACCAGCCTCTGGCGGAAGGACGGGTGGGGCCTCACTTCCGAAAGGGCCCTGGTATACATGGCATCGTGAAGGGTCAGGACGAAGGGAATTTCCGAGATGGCGGTCGCCGAATTGTCGACATAATGGAGAAAATCCACACCCTGTTCCAGGGCCGCCCGCGGCAATAGCACCTGTTCGTAATAGGCCGCGTTGGAAAATGGTATCTCCAGCCAATGGAAACGGGGATGGGCGATCCGCCGTTTTAATTCCGCGCTGGCGTTAAAAATGAAATAGTGGTTTCGAAGGTCGACTTTGGAAAGGGCAAGGATGAGGTTAGCGGCATAGGTCCCGACACCCCGGCGGTAAGCCAGACGGGCGTCAATTCCTATTTTTAAGGGCCTTTTGCTTTTGGAAGGTTGCGCGGATGCCTTTGCCAAAAGAGCCTTTCTGGGTGCCCTTTGTGCCTTGGTGGTTAAAATTTTATTTTTTCGGCTTTTCGGCACGGTCCACTAAAAGAACGGGAATTCCATTATCGATGGGATAGCGGTTTTTACAGGCGGCGCACTCGATAGCGTTGTCTTTCTCGCGCAGCGCGGAGCCGCAAGCAGGACAAATCAGGATGTTCAATAAATCTTGGTTCATGACGACTCTTTCGGTTTATTTTTTTATCGCCGTAAGGATGATTCCCCCGCCCAAACCCGGCAGAAGGATCTTACCCTTGGCGTCCGCCACGCTGAGCAGCGCGCGGTTGAGGGGTTCCCCCAACAAACTTAAGAATTTTTCAAGAACTCTCGGGCACTTGAGGTAATTATAGGTTTCCACATGGACGCTGTCAAATTCGGCCCCTGCCGCCAGCCTCCTGAGGTCCTCAGGTCCAAAAAAGAAAAGATGATCCGTCTGGCCTGCCTTGCGGGACTGGTTGACCCAAGGGAAGAGCCGTTTGAAATAGGACTTATCATTGGTCACCGTGACGACCAGCACTCCGCCCGGCTTCAAAAGGCGTTTGGCCTCGGAAAAAACTTTTGACGGATCAAAACAGTGGTCGATGGCCTCCTTCACCAGGACGCCTTGGGCCGTCATGTCCGGGAGGGGTAACCGCTCGGCAAGGGCCTGGACAAATCCCAATCCCATATTCGGGATGTCCCTTTGGTTTAACTGTTCCGCGGAAGGCTCAATGCCCAAATAGTTCCATGCGTCGCTTTGGCGGCCGGGGATATTCCGCCACCTCTCCCTCATGAAAGCGGCGAACTCCGCCCGCCCGCAGCCCACATCCACCAGTAAGGGCTTCGATACTTCCTTGAAGTTTTACTCGAAAATGGCCGCGACCTTCTCATCCAGGCGCTTGTAGCGGAGTTTCATCAGGGGAGTGAGGGACTTGAGGAAGTCATCGTCATCCCAGTGGGACTGGAGGGATTTCCATTTTTGGTAAGAGTCAGTCATAAAGGCCTTTTACCACGGAGTTACACAGAGTGAACAGGGTACGGCAAGTCAATCTGGCCACGGATAAACACAAATTAACACGGATGGATAAGGCTTACGAAAAAACACCATAGGGATCTTTGATTTTCGAAAAGGGTTTCATTTTATCCAAGTTCACCCGTGGCAAATCAAGATTTTTCGTCCGTCCTTACTCCGCGTAACTCGGTTCACTCCCTGGTTCCATTTTCATTTAAAAAAACGCCAGGCTCCAGAAAACACAGCAGCTCAAGAAAAGAATAACATAGGCTCCGTAAAAGAAGAGCCACAAAGGCTCGAGGAAATAATGGAGGGCCACCTGGGACATCCACTCGGGCGTGGTGGCGGCGGCGGGGTTCCCCCGCTTGGCCTTTTCGATGGCCCGGTTGATCTTCCCGTAATCCCGGAATCGGACCACCAAAAAGGCCTCGACGATCTTGTGGAAAAGGGACGGCATGGGCTGAAGGACTTCCCGGAAGAAACCCTCCATTTTGTCCGCCCATTCCTCCGTCACGGCCGCGGCCGGAACCGGCACCAATTGGGAAATCCGGAGGAACAGGGTGGAAAGAAGGCTTCCCAGGATCATCTGCAGGGACAGGCACCAGCCCCCAATCAGGCCCATTAATCCTCCCACCACCAAAAAATAAACGGCGGCCCTCTCATCGTGGGGATGAAGGTCCGCGCCGTGGAAGGCGCGGTAAACCAACCCCACCGCTCCCGCCAGGCAAAGGCCCATCCCCAGCCCCAAACCCATTCCCTTGGCGAAAAATCCCAGGACTTTTCTCATTTCAATTCCGCTTCCATCGCCCTCAAGTTATCCATGGCGGGAGTATGGGCGCCGCCCAGTTGGACGGCCTTCGAGAAGGCCCGCCTGGCGCTGGCCTCATCCTTCTTGAACCACATCAACCCGCCTAATTCGTTGAAGATATGGGCCGCGGGATAACCATCCCTCAAAACCCTCCTTAGGTCGGCCATGGAGGCCAGGAAATTTTTGTCCGCGCTGTGGTTGAAATAAGCGGCTTCCCAGAAAACCGACTCCAGGAAAGGATCTCCCTGGATCCGGGGATACTCCCTTAAAAATTTTTCGACAATTTCCTCGCGCGATCTTCCCTCCCCTTGGAGGAGAATATCCCGGGTCAATTGGTGAAAAGCCGTTTGGGCCTTCAACCATTGATCGGCCGTCGTTTGGGTTCGGGGGGTTACCGGTAAAACCCCCAGCATCAATTCCCCGTCCCAGGGCATGAGTTGGGAACCCAAAATAAACCACTGGGCCTCCGGAAACCTTTCCCGCAAAAAAGGCTCGTAATTTACATTCGTTAAAAAAGCCATCCAACGCGGGGTAGCCCCGCCGGGCAAAGGGTGATACACCGCGTTAAAAGGATAGCTGGCGATGAGCAGGGTTTGGTCCAAGGGCACAGCCACATAATCCAGGAAGAGCCAACCTGGTCCGTCCTTGAGGGCCTTTGCCTTCATTATTTGAAAGGCGTTGAGGGATTCTTCGGATTTGGTGGATTTTAAATAATCGCCCCGGGGATCCCAAGCCTTGGCGTAGGGAACCGTCAAATGATAAATATCCAACAGCGAGGAAAAGGCCAGGAGCAGGACCGCCAGGATTCCCCGCCGGGGAGAGGGGACGCAAGAAACCAACAAACTAAAACCCGCCGCCATGAGGATAAACAATAAAGGAATAACGATCAGGACCCTCAACATTTCAACGTCGTGGGAGGCGAATCCCGGAAGCATCAGGATGAAAAAAGCGCACACCATCCCCCCAAAAACCCCCCTCCGGCCCCGGACGGAAAGTTCAGCCGCTCCCACCATCAAGAGGGACCCCGCGATGGGATTTAAAAATCCACCCCAAAAGGGCCCAAAACAAAAACCCTTTATATCCGCTCCCCAGAAAATTTCAGCGAGATAACGCCCGCAAAGGGCAAGGCGTTCCGCCGGGGAAAAAGCGCCTTTCACCTCTCCCATGTCCCTGATATGGGCGCCATAGCCATGCCGGATAGCTTCCCACCCGAACGGGATGAACCCTGCCGCTGTGACCGCGACAAAAAGGAGGAAAAAAGTCCTGCGCTTTTTCCAATCGGTTGCGGCCCAGTAAAATAAAAAGAGCCCGGTCACCAGGGCCGCCGCCGCCCAGGAAACATAAATATAAAACCCCCCCGCGACACAGAGGCCAAGTCCGGCCATCGTTATTTTCCGGGCCAGGGACGATCGGGCTTTCAGGAATGCCCCCCAAAATCCAATCGCCAGACATTCCCACAAAAGCAGCAAAACGCCGATCATTGAAAAGCGGCCCAAATATAACGGCCAAAAACCCAGGGCGAACAAGCCTGCGAGCAGCAGGGAGAAAGA
>Ga0265319_1001555_pt1 | contig 13545 bp, 10 predicted proteins | sample 4824metaG_FD_192443 | JGI IMG/M metagenome (GOLD analysis project Ga0265319, IMG submission 192443) | Rhizosphere microbial communities from Carex aquatilis grown in University of Washington, Seatle, WA, United States - 4-8-24 metaG | ecosystem: Host-associated > Plants > Roots > Rhizosphere >...
CGGACAGCCGACGGAGAACGTGCTCCCGCCGACCTATCCGCAATACAAGAAGCTCAACCTGTATCCGTACGACCTGGCGAAGGCCAAGAAGCTGATCCAGGAGTCGGGACAGGCGGGCGCGGCGGTCACGGTGTGGAACCACGACCGCGGCAACGACCCGAAGGCGACGGCGTATCTCACCGACGTCCTCAACTCGATCGGTCTCAAGGCGAAGGAGAAGGTCATCAACTCCGCCGTCTACTGGACGACCGTCGGCAACCAGGCGACGAAGGCGCAGATCGGCTTCGCAGACTGGTTCCAGGACTATCCGCATCCGCTCGACTGGTTCGACGTGCTGTTGAACGGCGACCGGATCACGGACACGCACAACAACAACTACGCGAACTTCGATGACAAGACGGTCAATGCCAAGATCGAGGCTCTGAAGAAGGAGCCGACTCTGACCGATTCCGTGAACACCCAGTGGGCCGCAGTCGACAAGGCGGTCGACGAGCAGGCTCCGTGGGCGCCGTTCATGAACCGGCAGTTCACCGACTTCTTCAATGCCGACATGGACCTCAGCTGCTACCAGAACCACGTGCTCTACCTGTTCGACTTCTCGACGATCTGCCACAAGTAGGCGTCATAGGTTGAAACGTCGGGGGCGCCGGGAACGGCGCCCCCGACGGCTCTTTTCTCAGGGAAAGCGGGGCGGTAGGTGGCACATCAGGCAACCGAGACCGAGTTCACGCTCGACACGCCGGCCGAGCTCGCTGCGGCGGCAGGAGGCTCGGCCCCGATCCGCGGCCGCAGCCCGTGGTACCTCGCCTGGCGCCGCCTGAGCCACAACTACGTCGCCTTCGGCTTCCTGGGCCTCTTCGTGATCGTGCTCGCCGCCTGCGCGCTCGCGCCGGTGTATGCGAGCCACGTCGCTCATACGGGCCCAAGCGCGAACCACGTGCTCGAGCAGGTGAAGGTGAACGGGAAAGAGGTCCCGGTCGTCTCTGCCGGCGGCTATATCGACAAGAAGACCGGCAAACCGTGCAGCGTCTCCGGCACCGGCTGCGTGCTCCTCTCCGCGATCCCGATCGGGCCGACGTGGTTCAGCGGCGGCGGCAAGTTCGTCCTCGGCGCCGATGCGAACGGCCGCGACGTCGCGGTGCGTCTGCTCTACGGCGGGCGCAACTCGCTGATCGTCGGTATCGGCTCGACGGCAATCTGCGTCTTCTTCGCCGTGATCCTAGCGCTGCTCTCCGGCTACTTCGGAGGCTGGATCGACTTTGTGATCACGCGCTTCTTCGATCTCTTCTATGCGTTCCCGGTCGTGCTGCTCGGGATCGCGCTCGGCTCGGCGCTTGCAATCAACGGCTTCCACCACTTCCGGGTCAACATCCAGAGCGGCAGCCTCTGGATTCCGACGCTCGTCATCTCCTACGTGCTGATCCCGTACGTCGGGCGCCCGCTGCGCGGCCAGGTGCTGTCGCTACGCGAGAAGGAGTTCGTCGAAGCGGCGATCTCCCAGGGCGCGAGCCCGCTGCGGGTGATGTTCAGCGAGCTGCTGCCGAACATCACGAGCTCGTTGCTCGTCTTCTTCACGCTGATCATCGCGAACAACATCGTCCTCGAGGCTGCGCTCTCGTTCCTCGGTGCGGGTGTGCAGCCGCCGACGGCTTCGTGGGGAACGTTGATCGCCGACGGCCAGAACCTGATCGTGACGCGTCCGTGGCTCGCACTCGCGCCCGGCATTGCGATCGTGCTGACGGTGCTGTCGCTCAACGTGTTCGGGGACGGACTGCGCGACGCGCTCGACCCGCGCGCCAAGGTCAAGATCGAGCACTAAGTGGCTGCCACCGCCCCCCACGTCGGCGCCTCGCCCGCGATCCCGCGGCGCGCTGCCGCGTCCTCGGTCGACCCCAGACAACCCAGTCTGAGGTCTCCCTGCGTCCTTGCATCGCTTGGTGCTCGCGACCGAGGCATCCAACTGGGGAACGGTGACAACCACTGATGGCCACCTTCCTCGTCAGACGCACGTTCGGCGCGATCCTCGTATGTATCGCGGTCACCTTCGTGGTCTTCTTGATCTTCATCGTCGTGCCGGGCGGCGACCCGGCGGCGCGGATCGCGGGCAAGAACGCCACGCCGCAGAACATCATCAACATCCGCCATTCGTGGGGCTTCGACCAACCGTTCTACACGCAGTACTGGGAGCTGATGAAGCGGATGTTCAGCGGCAAGCTCGTGTCGTACACGAGCCAGCAGAACGTGCTGACGCAGATCGTGCAGGGGATGCCGGCGACCTTCTCGCTCACCATCGGGGCCAGCATCATCTGGCTGTTCTTCGGGATCATGGTGGGGGTGTTGTCCGCGATCACCGCGGGGAGGCTGTCGGATCGCGTGATCACCGTCCTCGCGCTCATCGGCATCTCGATGCCGGTGTTCTGGCTCGGGATCGTCTGCCGCTACTACCTCGCGGAGGGCGGCCTCGTCTCCTGGTTCCCCGACGGCGAGTACGTGGGCATCACGCAGAGCCCGGCGCAGTGGCTCAGCCATCTGATCCTGCCGTGGCTCGTGCTTGCCGTGCTCTTCATCGGCTTCTACGGGCGCGTGCTGCGCGGCAACATCCTCGACACGATCAACGAGGACTACGTGCGCACGGCGAAGTCGAAGGGGCTGACGCCGCGGCGGATTCTCGTCAAGCACGTGCTGCGGACCTCGCTGATTCCGATCATCACGCTCTTCGGCCTCGACTTCGCGGCGGTGCTCGGCGGCGGCGCGATTCTCACCGAGACGGTGTTCGACCTGCACGGCGTCGGCCAGTATGCGGAGCTCTCGATCAACAACTTCGATCTCCCGCCGATCATGGGTGTGACGATGTACGGCGCCTTCTTCATCGTCGTCTTCAGCATGCTCGTCGACCTGTTCTACGCGTACCTCGACCCCAGAATCCGCCCGACCTAGTGCGCCACCCGGCCCCATCATTCGGCGTCCGGCTCGCCATCACACTGCGCGCTGCCGCGTCCTCGGTCGAACCCAGACAACCCAGTCTGGATTCTCCCTGCGTCCTTGCATCGCTTGGTGCTGACGACCCGGGCATCCAAACATGGAGCCGGGCGGCGCACTGATGGCGGAGCGTCTTCTCGAGGTCGAGGACCTCAGCGTGCACTTCGCCACCGTGGACGGCACCGTCAAGGCCGTCGACGGCGTCTCGTTCGAGCTCGAGCGCGGTGAGGTGCTCGGGATCGTCGGCGAGTCGGGCTCGGGCAAGAGCGTCACTGCGATGACGCTGATGGGGCTGACGCGCGACGTGAACGCGCATTTCGGCGGCGAGGTGCGCTACAAGGGCCGGAACCTGCTCGAGCTCTCCGAGTCGGAGATGCAGGGGTACCGCGGCAACGAGATCGGAATGATCTTCCAGGACCCGATGACCTCGCTGAACCCGGTGTATCGGATCGGGGAGCAGATCGTCGAGGCGATCCAGGCGCACGACAAGGTCGACAAGCGCGTGGCGAAACGGCGCGCGGTCGAGTTGTTGAAGCAGGTCGGGATTCCGAACCCCGAGTCGCGCGTCGACGATTTCCCGCACCAGTTCTCGGGTGGCATGAGGCAGCGCGCGATGATCGCGATCGCGCTCTCCTGCAATCCGGACGTGCTGATCGCCGACGAGCCGACGACGGCGCTCGACGTGACGATCCAAGCGCAGATCATCGAGCTGATCGGTCGCCTGAAGGACGACTTCAACTCTGCGGTGATCATGATCACGCACGACCTCGGCGTCGTAGCCGAGATCGCGGACGAGATCATCGTGATGTACGCAGGCCGCGTGGTCGAGCAGGCGGAGAAGCGGGATCTCTTCTACGACCCGCAGATGCCGTACACGTGGGGTCTGCTCGGTTCGATCCCGCGGCTCGACCGGCCGAAGCCGGAGCGGCTGCATTCGATCAAGGGCGCTCCGCCGTCGGTGATCAATGCGCCGGCAGGCTGCAAGTTCCGGCCGCGCTGTCCGCACGCGTTCGAGAAGTGCGTGGACGAGCCGGCGCTGGAGAACCGCGTCGAGAAGCCCGGGCATCGCGACCGCTGCTGGCTCGACGTCGAGGTCAAGCGGACGCTACGCGATGCGACGATCAGCGGCGACACGCAGGAGGCTGCGTGAGCACGAACGGGAGCCAGCCGCTCGTCGAGATCAAGCACGTCAAGAAGTACTTCCCGATCCGGAAGGGCGTCCTGCAGCGCGAGGTCGCGCGCGTGCACGCCGTCGACGACGTCAGCTTCTCCGTGCGGGCGGGCGAGACGCTCGGTCTCGTCGGCGAGTCGGGCTGCGGCAAGTCGACGCTCGGCCGCACGATCGTGCGGCTGCTCGAGCCGACGGCGGGCGAGATCTCCTTCGAGGGGCGACGGATCGAGGATCTCAGCTCCCGGCAGCTGCGGCCGCTGCGCCGGCAGATGCAGATGGTCTTCCAGGATCCCTATGCGAGCCTGAATCCCCGCAAACGGGTCGGCACGATCATCGACGACCCGATGAAGATCCACGGGCTGGGGGACAAGCGCGAGCGGAAGGCGCGCGTGGAGGAGCTGCTGGAGACGGTCGGGCTCTCGCCGGAGCACTACAACCGGTTCCCGCACGAGTTTTCGGGCGGCCAGCGCCAGCGGATCGGGATCGCCCGGGCGCTTGCCCTGCAGCCGAAGCTCATCGTCGCCGACGAGCCGGTCTCGGCCCTCGACGTCTCGATCCAGTCGCAGATGCTGAACCTGCTGGAGGACCTCCAGAACGAGTTCAACCTGACGTACATCTTCATCGCCCACGACCTGGGAGTCGTGCGGCATGTGAGCGACCGGATCGCCGTGATGTACCTGGGCAAGCTCGTGGAGCTCTCGCCGGCCGAGGAGCTCTACACGCGGCCGATCATGCCGTACACGGAGGCGCTGCTCTCGGCGGTGCCGATTCCCGACCCCGACCTGGCTGCGGCGCGGGAGCGGATCGTGCTCGAGGGCGACGTCCCGAGCCCGATCAACCCGCCGACCGGCTGCCGCTTCCATCCGCGCTGCCGCTACGCGACGCAGGTCTGCGCGGAGGTGGAGCCGCCGCTCGTCGAGTACGGGAACGGCCATCTGGCGGCCTGCCACCATCCGCTGAACGTCGACGCCGCAGCCCTCCAGCAGGCGCACGTGGCCTCGAGCACGCCTCTCGCGGCGGAGGAGAATGCTCTGCCGCGAGGCACGTCGGGCGCCTCGAATCCCGTGTCGGGCGAGGGTGGCCACCCCAGCGGGACGCCCGGTCCCGCGTAGCTGAGCCGCCCGAATCCCTGGAAAGAGGTAGGACGCCCTAAAGGGGTGATAGGCCGACGCCGATACTTCGGCCATGGACGCTGCAGAGCGAAAAGAGATCATGAGCCGGTACGCGAACCACTCGGCGCGGTTCGAAGAGGTCGCTCAGCGGCGCCGTAACGGCGCCGGCGCGGACGTCATTCCGTTCCAGGGCCCGCTTCGGGAGCTCGAGCAGGAGCCGACGATGCGCGAGGTCGAGGTGCTCCAGCTGATCTGCGACGGGCTCGTGAACCGCGAGATCGGCCAGAAGCTGTTCCTCTCGGAGGAGACAGTCAAGTCGCACGTCCGCCATATCCTGGCGAAGCTTCAGGCGCGCTCTCGCGCCCACGCCGTGGCCGTCGGCTTCCGCCGCGGCATCATCGGTTAGCCGCCGACAAGCACAAAAAACGCCGGTCGCGGCCGGCGTTCTTCACAGTGCTTGTCGATAACTCTGCTGCCGGTAGCTATTACGAGCCGGGTGCTTACCCACCCGGCTCCTTATGGCTAAAGGCTTCGAGATGTTTTCCACTGCTTGTGGATATCCCCCCGTTGAGGGATGCCCTACTGCCTGTGGACAACGCAGAGTGTGACGGCTCTACCAGCTTTTGACCTGGCCGACGAGTGCGGCCCGGGCGGCAAGACGAACCAGTGAATCACGCATGAGAACTCCAATTAATCGGGGACTGACGGCTATGCCAGCATATACCCCTTTTGGGGGAGTATCAAGAGGTTTCGTAAAACTTAAACAGCAGAATTCAGCAGATCGTCGCTCGATAGTCTGGGCCGCGGTTCTCGTGATTGCGGCGTCGGTCTGTGCGATTGCCCTCGTCCGAGCTGGCTACTCGCTACCGTCGATCTGGGTTCTTCTCGTCTTGAGCGGCATCGTCGCTGTGGCGGAGCGACAGGGCGTATCGGTCACGGACAGACTGGAGATCTCAGTTTCGTTCTTGCCGCAGGTCTTCGTCGCAGTTGCCTTCGGCCCATTCGCTGCCTTCGTCACTGGCGCGATCTCCAACATTGCTGACGCTCGCCGGCCCGTCCTCCGCTGGATTGTCTACACGCCTGTTCGGGCACTTTCGGGGGGAGCAACGGGGCTCGCAGCGTGGCTCATTGTTCCTCACCCGACCGGGTTCGCCGGCTACCTTCTCGCGAGTCTCGTCGCATCCGTCGCGAATCTTGTCTGCGATTTCGCGCTCAACGCCATCACGCTTGCCGTCAGAGGGGCTGATGTCGTGGCGTCTCTCCAGGCGATGGCTCCCCTCTTCTTCCTTGCAGTTCCGCTGTATGTGCCCCTCGTTGCGCTTGTCGTCTACGGCTACCACGCTTATTCACTCTGGGTTGTCGTTGGCTTCCTCGTCCCCGCACTTGCGCTCCAGAGATTGATTCATCTCTACCAGGAACAGCGAGATGCAACCCGGCATCTCGCTGCGGCAAACGCGCGGCTCGAGAACGCGAATCTCTCATTTGCCACTGCCTTGGTCGCGACGCTCGACGCACGAGACCGATACACCGCAGGTCATTCGGCGGCCGTGGCCACCTACGCTCGTGACATTGCGAAGCGTCTAGAGCTCTCGGAGCGCGACCTGGAGCTGGTGCATCTTTGCGGTCTCGTTCATGACGTCGGGAAGATTGGGCTTCCCGCCGGGCTGCTAGAAAAGCCAGGAGCCCTGTCGCTGGATGAGCGGCGCCAGATGGAACAACACCCCGTCATCGGGGAGCGGATTCTCCGAAATGTCGACGACTACAGCGAGATCGCCGAGATTGTGCGGCATCATCATGAACGCGTCGACGGGCTTGGCTATCCGGATCAACTTGAGCACGACGGCATTCCGCTTCTCGCCCGGATCATTGCCGTGGCCGACGCATATAACGCCATGACATCTGCGCGTCCCTATCGTGACGCCATGCCGAGTCGAGTAGCCCGCCTCCGTCTTGCGCAATCGGTCGAGGCGCAGTTTGATACGTCCGTCGTGGCTGCCTTCGAGGCGATCCTCGCCGGGGCGTCCGAGGACTATCGCCGTGGCCGCGGGCCTGCTTTCGTCCTCCACTCATTCACCGGAACGGAGGTCACCGAGCCTCTGGAAGCGGTGGCAGGCTTCCGGCTTGCAGACGTCGCTATGGCCACCCTCGGGTAGACAGGAACAGCGCGGATCCGGCTTGAGTGCCAGCCCGGCGTGATGGGTAGCCACTGCTGCCTATCGAACGCCGTCCAAGCGCCAAGCGCGGACGGCATCAATTCTTGAACGCACGCCCAGTTTTTCGAGAATGTGTCGAACATGGACTTTCGTTGTGGACTCGGCGATGAAGAGAGTCTGCGAAATCTCGCGATTCGTGCGGCCTTGGATGATTAGCTCGTAGAGCTCCAGCTCTCGAGGAGAGAGGATTCGTAAAGCCGCGCCGGTATCACGTCTGGCAAGTCCTGTCTCAGTGCGTGCGCGGCAAGCCCGATGATCGCCGGCCAACCGCGGGCGAGTCCTATCGAGTTCTTGGCATGTATTTGGTTCGAACGTCTCAGCACTTCCTCTGCTTCTTCATCGGTCATCGTTAAGTTGTTGACTCCGAGTTCGAACGCTTCGCCGTAGACGGCGAAGCGCGGCGCATGCCAAGTCGGCCGAGTTCGCGACGTGATCACGAGCGTGACGGGGAGGAGTTGGACTAGCGTGCCGACGAAGTCTTCTGCTGCCGCATTACTCGAGAGATGGTGATAGTCGGCGATTGCTAAGACGAGTCTTCGCTCGCCATTCGGTCCGACTCGCGGCGAGGGCGTGGGCAAGTGCGTCGGGACGCTGTTGGGCCGTCGTGAGTGCAGTGAGACGAGTGGCAGTCGTGCGTTCGGTGTCGCCTTTGGGCGATATCCAACTCGTCTGCGATGCCCATCGAAAGGGCGGCAACGTCGGCGGATGCGGATGAGGTCGAGAACCATGCGACGGGACCGCGCCAAGTCCTGAGCCACTCCCGAGCGAGCGTCGACTTCCCGTAGCCGGCGGGCGCGATGAGCGGGATGATGCGAGCCTCTGATCCGTCCAGAAGCTTCGTCAGCCCGTAGGCGCTTGATGATGAAGCTCTGCGCAACCGACTTCGCGGTACTCGTGCCCTCGTGGTCCATCTGTTTCGGGGGGTCCAATCCTTGGCTAGAGGGGCGCGTCGCTTAGTGACGCGCGCGCAAGTTCTGCGCGCGTGTGAACGCCCAGCTTCTCGTAGATGTGGCGCACATGCACCTTCGTGGTGGATTCGCTGATGAAGAGCGTGCTGGCGATCTCCTTATTGCTTCGACCTTGCACGATCAGCTCATAGACATCTCGTTCGCGTGCCGACAGTTGTTCCGGGCGTCGTAGTTCGCGCGGCATCTGAAGGCCCGCTCGCCGACCGATGTCGACGTCTGACGAAGAGCTGAGGACTTCGGTCAGGACCCGCGCGCACGCGTCGCTCGTGGAGCCGGCTCGGACGAGATCGGGGAATGCGCGAGCCGCCGTCACGATGGCATTCAAATGGCCTTCCTCGTAGATTTGCATCAGGACTTCGACGCAACCTGCCTCGGCGGCTTCATCTCTTTGATGCAGCTCGAGGATCGCTCTGCCCACGTTGCACAGGAGTTTCGTGTCGATGAATCCGTCGTATCGAGATGCGGCTCCGAAAGCTTGTTCGGCGCGCTGTGTCTCCCCAAGCGCGGCAAACACGAGTCCCCGATGTGCGAGGAGCTCGCCTCGTAATGTCTGCCCCAATGAGTCGGGTGGCTTGCGTTGCGCAAGCACTGACGCGCCCTCCAGGTCGCCCGACGCGATTCTCAGTCTGACTTCTTGGAGGTGTGTACTTCCTACGATGTGAGACGATGCGTGATCGCCTCGGCCTTGGATCTCGTTCAACGTCCGTTGTGCAGCCGAGAGTCTCCGAAGCCCGATCAGGGCGCTGGCTCGAACGACCAGTGCGTGATCCACGGCGAAGTCGAGCCCGGTAGACCTTGCTTCGAGAAGCATTTCGTCCGTGAGTGTGAGCGAACGCTCGTAATGCGCGAGCATGACTGCTGTGTGCGCGAACACATTTAGTAGACCCGTTATCGTGAATGGATCGGGCACTTTGGGGACGAGTGCCCGCGCAAGCTCGCATTTCTTAGCGGCTTGACGCAGGTCACCACCGCCGTTCGCCACCACCAACGCCTGTGCTTGGAGAATGCGAAGCGCATGATCGGGCCGGCTGTCAGGAAGGTTGCTGAAGCGGTCGAGGATGGCTTCCGCTTCACGTACGGAGTGGTCGACGGCGCTCGAAAAGGCGATCCACAGCGCAGTGCCTTGCATTCCGATCGAGACCGTTGATGAGAGCGCGAGCTCGGTGTACTTCGTGACACCGACGAGGTCGTCGGAGAGATGAGCAGCTCGGGCAGCAACGATGTATGCGCTGGCGGCGGCGTCGCCCTCCTGGAGCAAGCCACCGGCTTGCTCACCGAGTACTCGAGCGCGCGGATCGTCGCGATCTCGCAGCGCGATCTCGGCTTCGGCCAACAGCAGCATCGGGTCGGTGACGCTTTGCGCTTGGGCCAGATCCATCCAGCGCCTCACTGTTGTGATGCGTCCGGAGGAGAGGAGGTCCGCCAGCGACTCCTTCAGGATCGACCCGATGATGTCCGCGATTGGAAAGCGCCGCAGCGCGGTGAGACATTCGTCCCATAGTTCGTTCGTCTCGAGGACGCCCACGGTGTCCCGGACGAGTTGTTCAACTCGCTCGGCCGGGAGATCGTCGAGCCGCTGGAGCAGAAACGCTCTGAGCAACGGATGAATCTCGAGCCGCCCGGTTTCGGGCCCCAAGAAGCCGTGCTCCCAGGCATTGAGGAGGATCGTCTCGTGGTCGTCTCCGAGCAGCGCACGCACCACGTCCGGGTTCGCGTCACCGCCGAGAGCGAGGAGGATCAGGGCCTCCTGCAGGTCGGGCTCCGCGTGACGGAAGAGGTCTTCCGCAAAGAATCCGTAGAGATCGCTCGTCGGGAGCTCGGCGCGCATTGCAGCGCTGCCGCGCTGGGCTGCCAGTCCGATGACGGCCGGCCAGCCGTGCGCCTTCGCGAGGAAACCGGAGGTTGCGGCCTCCGGTCCTTGACCGATCACTGCACGGGCCTCTTCACCCGTGAATGCCAGATCGGACATCTCGACCAGCGCGGCCTCGCCGTAGACGACCATCCGCGATGTCACCCATGCTGGTCGTGCCCGGCTGATCAGAAGGATCCGGAGGGGTGTGCTCGTCGTCAGCGCCGTGAGCAGGGCCTCTGAGTCTTGGGAGGCCGCGAGATGACAGTCGTCGACGACGAGGATCGATGCAGCCGGCGGAACGGCGATCGCCACGGCTTTGGCCAAGGCCTCGGGCGATTGTCCTCGCGTGGCCAGAATCTGAACCCGCTCGAGCGCCCTATCTCGCGCGTCGTCGTCCGTCGCGAACGCGGTCGCCAGGCCAGAAGCGAGTGCGGCCACATCCGCCATCGCCGGCCGGCCGCTGTACCAGGCAACTCCCTCGCGCCCCTTGAGCCATTCCCGGGCCAGCGTCGTCTTCCCGTAGCCGGCGGGCGCGACGAGCAGGATGATGCGCGCTTCCGATTCGTCCAGAAGCTTCGTGAGTCGCGGGCGCTTGATGATGTAGCTCTGCGCGTGCGGCCGCGTCGTAGCCGTGCCCTCTCGTTCCATCCTGCCTCCGGGCCGACGCCTGGCCTTGGTTCCGCAGTCCGCGTTCTTTGACCATTGTGAACGGTCTTGCCGCAGGTGGATAGGGGACTCCCGCGCCCGGGGCGTATACGCCGGGCGCGGGTTGCCGTCAGCCCCCCGCTCCGGCCAAGGCCGGGGCGAGCTCGCGGGAGAGGGGGTCTTCTCCCGTACGTGTCCTGAACGCGGCGGGAATCTGCCGTCGCCTAGGCACGCCGAGCTTTTGACGCAGCACGTCGCAGTGCGCCTTCGCTGTCCGCGGCGAGATGCCGAGCCGGAGCCCGATCTCGTCGTTCGAGCAACCCCGGGCGATCAGCTCGATCACCTGGAGCTGCCGGTCGGTCAGCACGAAGGGCACCTTCTCGGGTTGGCTGCTCATGACGCCGAAGCTACGCGCCGCGCGAAAGGGCAACAATCGGCCGATAGGAGTATTTCGCCGGGCTAACCGCCGCCGGCCGCCGCCGCCTCGCTCAGACGCGGGCCGCGCGGAACCTGCCGCGCACGAAGCTCGCCTCGTGGCCGCGGGCGTTCGCCTCGTCGAGCTCGTCCTGCGTGAGCGCGCCGATCCGCAGCAGCAGCTCGAGCTCGTCGCGGAGGTGCGTGTGCATCATCTCGGGCCCGTCCGTCGCGATCGTGAACCGCACGCCGTGCTCGACGAACGTGCGGAAGACGTCGCGCACCGCGTCCTCGTCCGGAAGCGCCTTCGTCAGCAGGTTCGAGGTGGGGCAGATCTCGAGCACGACCTCCGCCGCCTTCAGCTCTCGCATCAGCTCCTCGTCGCCGGCAGCGAGGATGCCGTGGCCGATCCGGTCGGGACGCAGCACTTCGAGCACCTCGCCGAGCTCCTCGCGGCCCATGTCGCCGCCTTCCTCGCCGACGTGGATCGTCACGCCGAGGCCGGCCGCGCGCGCCTCCTCGACCATTGGCTGCACCGTCCGGTAGTCGTAGCGCGCACCGCCCGGCCGCGGGCCGGCGATGTCGACGCCGACGATGCCGCGCGCTGACCAGGCGATCGCCTTCTGGACGATGATCTCGTTCTGCCGCGCCGTGAAGGTGCGGTCCATCATCAGGATCAGGCCCGCCTCCACCTGCGGATACTCGAGCCGCGCGCGATCGAGGCCGCGGATCGCAGCGAGGATGATGTGGTCGAGATCTCGCTCGCCGCCGCGATTGCGCTTCATCGGATTGAACCGCAGCTCGAGCGTCGTGATCCCCTGCGACCGGTACGCGCCGCCGATCGCCGCGTGCACCGACACCTCCACTGCGAGCGGGCTCGACTGGATCAGCTCCGTCCAGTGATAGATCTGGTCGAGCGCGTCGAGGTTCGGCACGCCGCGCGGGTCGCTCACCGTGACGAGCCGGTCGAAGTCCCAGTAGTCCTTCACCGGGAGCGCGATTCCCTGCTCGTGCGCGAGCGTCCACAGCATGTCGGACGAGACCGAGCCTCCGAGGTGGGTGTGCAGCTCGGCGAGACCGTCCATCGTCGAATCCTAACCCCAGCCGACCACGGCCCAACGCCTGCCCAGGAAGCGCGCGCCCAGCAGCGTGAGCCGGGCGGCGATCAGCGCGTCGAGGCCGATCCACACGCCGACGATGCCCCAGCCGTAGTGGAGCGAGAGCACCGCGATCGGGATGAACACCGCGGCTGCCGCGAGCATCGACCACATGAGATACGCCGTATCGCCTGCACCGATCAGGATTCCGTCGAGCGCGAACACCGCGCCCCCGAGCGGCTGCATCAGCGCGAAGAACGGCCACAGCAGCGCCGCCTGCTTCAGTACCGCATGGTCGCCGGAGAACGCGCGCGGAACGACGTGCGAGAGCGGCAGCAGCGCCACCGCGAACACTGCGCCGAGCACGATCGACCAGCCGATCATTCGCACCGCCGACGCATAGGCGCCCTCCGCGTCGCCCGCGCCGAGCAGCCGGCCCACGATCACCTGCCCGGCGATCGCTACCGCGTCGAGGATGAGCGCGAGGAAGATGAAGAGCTGGAACGCGATCTGGTGCGCGGCGAGCTGTGCGTCACCCATCCGCGCAAGCACGGACGCCGCCACGAGGAACGAGCCGAGCAGCGCGGTCGTCCGCACGAAGATCTGCCCGCCGACCCGCAGCATCGGGCGGATCTCGCGCAGGCTCGGCCGCCGCGACGACGCTCGCGGGCGCAGCAGTTCGATGACGAACGCGGCGCCCATCCCGCCCTGGGCGATCGCGGTGCCCGCGGCCGAGCCCGCGATACCCCAGTGGAAGCCGTAGACGAAGAGCAGCTCGAGGACGACGTTGACGACGTTTGCCACCGCGACGACCTCCAGCGGCCGGCGCAGGTTCGAGATGCCGCGCAGGTAGCCCTGGCCCGCGAGCGCGATCAGCGCCGCCGGCAATCCCACCGCCGCGATCCGGAAGTAGACGAGCGCGTAGTGCCCCGACTGCCCGTGTGCGCCGAGCGCCCTCAGCAGCGGCCCGCCGACGGCCTCGAGCAGCGCCACGAGCACCACCCCGATGCCGATCGACACCCACAGCGCCTGGGCGGCCAGGCGCGCCGCCCGCTCGTGCTGCCCGGCCCCCGAAGCCCGGGCCACCACCGCTG
>Ga0265319_1001556_pt1 | contig 13516 bp, 17 predicted proteins | sample 4824metaG_FD_192443 | JGI IMG/M metagenome (GOLD analysis project Ga0265319, IMG submission 192443) | Rhizosphere microbial communities from Carex aquatilis grown in University of Washington, Seatle, WA, United States - 4-8-24 metaG | ecosystem: Host-associated > Plants > Roots > Rhizosphere >...
CGCCGTGATGAAATTCAACGGGACCGACTGGGTGCCGGCGGGGGCCCTGGGAGAGGCGGCCCAAAAATCCGCTTACTTGAGCCTTTCGGTGGACAAGGGGATTCCCTATGTGGCTTATCCGGACGAGTCCCGCGGCGGAAGGGCCTCGGTGGTGGCCTTGAGGTAGTTCGGCCGCCTTTTCCCCGCCGTCAAGGAACGGGTTTTTCGTTCCTTGGGACAAGGGCGATTTTTAAAAATGACCCTCAGCCGATCTTTATTCCGTTTATCCGCGGCGGCCGTCGGGAAACCGGATCGAGGGAAAAGAAAACGACATCAAGGGAAACGGCTAAAAAAATAGGCCGGAGCCTTGCCAGGTCCGGCCTTTCGTTCCAAATTCCAACAGAGTCGATTTAAACTTAAGTTTCGATCGCCCCCCTTAGAAGATAATTTAAACTTCCCGCCGCCTCAGAACCCCCGAACCAAAGTCCACGGGATTCCACCTGGCTTTCATTGTAAGGTTGTCCCGAAAATGGGAATATGAGGCAGATCATAATTTGGACCCATGTCAACTGGAGCCTGATGAAATGAACCGCCATTTCCGAAAACAGATCCCACCGTTCCTTTTGCCGGTTGTTTTTTTGACGGCAATCTTATCCCAACCGACATTGGCCCAATTCCCCATCCAATCCCCGCCCAATCACGCGGTCCTGCTCCCATCCTCCCACTACAGCAAAACGGGCTGGGGAATCAGCCGAAAAGAATCTTTACTCTCGCGGCCCTTATCCCCTTCCCAACTAGAAGCGGTCGAGGAAACAAAAAAACTCCTGCCAAAAAATGACAACGATGTCAAAAGCATCGAGGTTCACCAAACACAAACCGGGATGTGGATTTCCATCACTACTGCCGACTACCCCCGTTATGAATTTTACAAAGCAAAAAATAAAAAGCCGGTTATATTTTTCCATCAAGAATGCCGCGGAATCGATGTCATTCCCGGGAACAGGGGGGAGCTCTTAGTCGTTAACGACTGTCCTGCCGTTATTGGATCACAAGTGATGATGGCTGACCTTAAAACCGGGAAGCTGTGGAAAATTGACGGTTTAGCGGAAAAAAATTATCAACAAAAACATCGCGTGAATAAAGGCGGCCGGAGGAAGGGGCCTCAACTTTTTTTCGCCGTTGGAATTTCACCGGATGACCGAAAAGTCCTCATTCAATCCATGGACATGGAATATGGCGTTCCGAACCATGAATATAAACCATGGTTTTACGTTGTCGACGCGATTTCAGGAAAAATCCTTGAAGTCCATGAGTCGGCCCAAGAATCATTCGCGCTTTATAATAAAGATTGGAAAAACGGGCTTTAAATTTTCGACTGATTAAAAGGCGGAAAAAATGAAAAAAACAAAACTCTCGAGTAAACCGTCCCAGGTGGTTGTTTGCGCCGTTGACATGAAATCCAAAGAGCGGATCGCCGAGACTTTTCCGGTTATCCATCACCTGCGCCCCCACCTGATTAAAAAGGAATACGTCGGTTTGGTCCAAAAGATGGCCAAGCAGGGCTTTCTCCAGGCCGTGGTCAAAGCCGATGGAGTCATCACCAGCGTCGCCGGCTACCGTTTTTCCCAAAATTTACCTTGGGGGAAATTCCTTTATGTGGACGATCTCGTGACCGATCCGGACTGCCGTTCCAAGGGGCACGGAAAATTATTGCTGAATTGGCTGATCCAAGAAGCCAAAAAGAAACATTGCGATCAATTCCACTTGGACTCGGGTTCCCACCGGGTGGACGCGCATCGTTTTTATCTTCGGGAACGTTTGAGTATCACGGGCTTCCATTTCGCGAAAAAACTGGACTGACCAAAGGCGGCGATTTGAACCAAAACGAATCTTTTTACGTTTCCGACCTGGACGGCACGCTCTTGACCGCCGAAGGGAAATTGTCCGATTATTCCCGCAAGACGCTGAAACGCCTGTTGAACAAGGGCCTCCGATTTACCGTGGCCAGCGCCAGAAGCCTGGTTTCCATCCGGGAAATTTTAGGGGACCTGCCCTTGACCCTGCCCATCATCGAGTTCAACGGCGCCTACGTCTCCGATTACCAAACCGGCAGGCACCAATGCACCCATTCGATCGGCTCCGACATCATGGAAAGCCTTTTAAAATCCATCGCCGACCACCGCCAGATTCCCTTCGTCTCGGCCTTTGACGGGGAAAGGGACCGCCTCTATTACCAAAGAATCCAGAATGTGGGCATGGCCTATTACTTGAAGGAGCGAACGGAAAAAAAGGACCCCAGGCTCCAGGCGGTGGAGCGGTTCGACTCCGTCCGGAACCAGGCAATCGTGTGCCTGACCATTATCGGCCTGCCAAAGGAATTGAAGCCCCTGGAAGAATCCATTCAGGCAAGCCACGGCGCGAGGGTGGAGACCCATTTATACGAGGACAGTTATTGCCGGGGCTGGTATTGGCTGACGGTGCATGATCACCGCGCCACCAAGGACCAGGCAATCCGGGTCCTCCAGGAGCAGTATGGTTTCGGGGACAAGGACTTAGTCGTGTTTGGGGACCACCGGAACGACCTTAAAATGTTTAAGATCGCCGGCCGAAGCCTGGCGGTGGAAAACGCCCTGCCCGAGTTGAAAGGCCTTGCCCACCAGGTCATCGGGGCCAATGGGAGCGACAGCGTCGTCCGTTTCATCGAGAAAGACTGGGAAAAGGGCCGGGAAATTTCCGGCAAGCCTTGAAAAGACGATGCGGAAGTAACAAAATCCATCATTACTTTTAAAGGCCTTTACCTTAAACCACTTCGAGTCCGCCTATGGAAATGTTGATCTGGAAAAATTTCAACCTCTATGTCCCCGGCACCTTTAAGTTCGAGAATTACTTCCTGCCCAGGATTCAAAACCCCACCTTGGAGTATTTCGTCGTGAACGCCCGCCGCTATGGGATCCAGCGCAAAGGCAACAACCACCTGGTGGTCTTCCTGGATTTCTGCCTGATTAAACCGCCGGGCCAATTCATTGAAACCGACGAAACCGAAACGGGGGTCTATAACCTGAAAACCCCTGCCACCCTCGAGATGTTCAACCGGCTGTTTATCCGGGAAAAGGATGTTTCCGTTTACTCCGTGTCGTTCCACTCCCGAATGTCGGCCATCGCGTGGAAATTACTGATCGACATCGCGGACGACGATAAAATCATGATCGAGGATGACAGCGGCAATTTCGTGGGCGGGCCCCAATGCGCCAGGGACTTAAAGCACCTATTCGGACAGGGCTGAAAGCCTCCCCTATTGGACGATGACCTGGCCCGTCATCCCCGTGCAGGAAACGCAGGAGGCCGTACCGCAGGCGGGAGCGTGGATGCTGCAATGGAAGCTGAAGGTTCCCACCGAGGGAAAAGTGATGGTTTGGGGCCAGGAAGAGTAATTCTGGGCGCAGGTTCCGCTCCCATTATCGATATAAAGCGTGTGGGTTCCGCCGCCCAGGACAAAGGTAACGGCATTCCCGTGCGTGATGGTGACCGCCGCGGGGCTGAAAGTATTGCCGCTCGTCGCGGTGACCGTTCCCGGCGCCGGAGTTCCTCCCGCAGGGGCGGCTGGGGCCGATGGGCTATCGCCGCAAGCCAGCGGCTGCAAAACCAGCAGCCCTAATCCGGCGCTGAACAATAGTGAAAATATATTTTTCATCTCGAGTCCCCCTTTTAAAAAGCCTGCGACTCAATAGTCTCCCTGAATCCGCTAAAATTCAATGGACCTTTCCCTTTTGAACGGCTCCTTTAAAGGTTTTCCAGCGGATTTCCCCATAAAAAAAGATCGCTGGATGGCCCAGCCAAGGAAAAGGGGTAAAATGATCCAAACTGAACCTGTGAAAGGCCGCTCCCGCCATGAAATTTTCAACCATTAAAAACCAAAAGGGTTTTGGATTTTGGGACATTGTTTTTTGGGTTTGCCTGGTTTCGTCCGGGATTTGGGTCTATCACCAATATCTCTCCCACCCGGACGGGCTCAACCCCAGGCCGGCCGACCATAGCGCCTATGAGGATAAGAAGTGATTTAAATCAGCGCCGGATAGTCCGTGTAGCCCTTTACCCCGCCGCCATAAAAGGTCGCGGGGTCCGCGGCGTTGAGCGGCGCCTTTTTCCGGAATCGCTCCACCAGGTCGGGGTTGGCCAGGAAGAGGGTTCCGAAGGACACCAGGTCCGCTCCCCCCTTTTCAATCATCTCATTTCCCGACTTCGCATCGTATCCCCCGTTGACGATATAGGCCTGCTGGAATATTTTTCGTAAGGCCGGCGTCAGCAAACTCGTGCCTGGCGCCGGTTTTCGGGGACCCGAGACTCCTTCCACGATTTCCAAAAAACCGAGTTTGCGGCGGTTCAATTCATGGGCCAGGTAGGCGAATGTTTTCGGCGGGTTGGAATCGGACATGGAATAGTGGTCGAAATAGGGCGAGACCCGGTACCCCACCCTTTCCGGGCCCCAGACCCCGACTACCGCGTCCACGACTTCCAGCGGAAAACGGGCCCGGTTTTCCAAACTGCCTCCATAGGGATCGGACCGGCGGTTGGATCCGTCCTTGAGGAATTGGTCCAACAGGTAGCCGTTGGCGCCGTGGATTTCCACGCCGTCGAATCCCGCGTTCTTGGCCTTGACCGCGCCCAGCCGGAACTGCTCCACGACCCCCGGAATCTCCCCCGTCTCCAGGGCGCGGGGCGTTTCGATTGGCTTTTTTCCCAAGGGCGTGAAAAGCGATCCCTCCACCGGGAGGGCGGAAGGCGCCACCGGCAGCTCCCCCTGGTGGAAATCGGGATGGGATACCCGGCCCACGTGCCAAAGCTGGAGGTAAATCCTCCCCCCGGCCTGATGAACCGCCTCGGTAATCTTGACCCACCCGGCGGCTTGTTCCTCGGTGTGGATGCCGGGCGTGTTGGGATAGCCCTGGCCCAGGGGAGCCACCTGGGTGGCCTCGGTGATGATCAGCCCCGCGCCGGCCCTTTGGGTGTAATAGGTCACGGCCAGTGGATTGGGCACGTTGGCCCCGACGGCCCTGCAGCGGGTGAGGGGCGACATGACCATGCGGTTCTTCAGTTCGAGGCCGCCTAAGTTAAACGGGGAAAAAAGGTCCAAGAAAGTTTCCTTTGAGTTTTTTAACAGAGATTGATCTTAGAAAGAGGCTGGATTTAAAGCAAGGCGCCACCGGAATAATCGGCGACCCAACCGGAACCAGGAAAAAAGCCAATTTAGCCACAGATGAACACAGATCAACACGGATAGCGAAAATCTAATTAAAAATCCTCTTAATGTTTCAATCTGTGTTAATCCGTGTTCATCTGTGGCCCAAGAGTTCTTCTTGTCGTTATGGCTTAAGCTAATACCTGTTGAAGCTCGCCGGCTAGTTTGGACTTGGGGACGGCTCCCAGGATCTGCTGGACCACTTCCCCGTTCTTGAAAAGCAGAAAGGTGGGCATTCCGCGCACCTGGTATTGGCTGGTGACCTGCTCGTTTTCGTCCACATTCAATTTGGTGATCTTGACCCGGCCCTCATACTCCTTAGCCAATTCCTCCAAGGCGGGGTTCATCATCCGGCAGGGGCCGCACCATTCGGCCCAAAAATCCACCAGTACGGGGATTTTGGAATCCAGCACGTCCCTTTTAAAATTACCATCGCTCGTATGGCCCAAGGTTTCCATGATGTTCTCCCCCATGATTTAGCGTCAATGCCTCGAAGGGGAATTTAAGTGATGTCCAGATGGAGTTCAAGGACCCCTGGATTAAATATTCAAATTCAGGACGGACATGAGCCAAGCCGGCTCACCGGGACCCTTGAGCCGGAATGCGGTCCCCTGGATGAGCCAAGGATGGAAGTGTGGCTTATTAAAGTAATTCCCCCGCCCCTTGCGGGAAACGGGCGCTATTCCATTTGCCCATTGGGGTCCTAGGGGCGCAAACCCCCTGAATGGTTTACGGGGGTTCCATAGGGTCTTTTCCCTACGAGCGATAGCAGGGCAGGGTGAGGGGCGCCTGATCTCCGGTCGTTACTTTTCGTTCCGTTTCAGCAGGCCTTTACCCCAGATCCAAAGGGGCTCGCTGACGATGAAGAGGATGAAGGCTCCGGCGTACATTAATTTTTTCTCCCAGTTTTCCAAGCCAGGAAGGACCACCGTCAGGGTCCCGGTCAAGACGACCAACGCGACCCCGGAGCCATAGGCGTAAAGCGTTTCTTTCTCATTGAGTTCCATGGAATCTCCCGGAGGGTTGGTTTACTTCGGCAAAACCGCGCCGGAGGACCCGTCGCCCTTGCGCATGGCGGCGGAATAGATCTCATCGCTTCCGGGAACCTTGGCGGTGCTGAGATATTGGTAGGCGTCATAAACGGGCTTGACCGGTTTTTCCTTGTAGCATTGGATGATGATCCGGACGCCGGGGGTAATGCTGGAAGGGTTCTTGGGATCGCCCCAAGCCTTGCCCCTTTTGGTCAGGTCATAGGCCTGGAGGGGAAGAAAATAACGGTAGCCCGTTTCGTAGGCCAGCTCCGCGGCGCGGTAATAAGCGGCGTACTTGGCGTAGGCGAGGTTGCGGTCCTCGGTCACGAAATCAATTTGGAAGGAGCCGGGGTTGTCCAAGGCCTTGTCGTAATAGCCGGGATAGCCCTGGTCGGCCGCCTTCTGGTAGGCCAGCGAGCTGGCGCAGCCGCCGGAAAGGAGCAGGGAGGTCAAGAGGATCGCGGGGTTGAGTTTCGAGGATAAATATTTCATGGTTTACTTCTCCAAAATATGAAATCGAAATACAAAAATCAACGATTCAAATCAGACGCCTATCATAACCAGAAAACTTGGAAAGTGTCCTTTCACTTGCAGGAATTCTCCAAAGGTTTTATCGTCAAACGGCTTTATTTAAATACCCTCCCGACTTCATCGAAAAATTATTTTTGACAGAGAAAAAGAACATGCCCGCCCCGGCCCTCGCGGATCAGTCTCTGCCGCAGGATCTGGAAGCCGGCTTTTTTTAGCCATTTTCGGTAAGTGCCTTGATCCGCGTGGCTCCAAAACATTTCGGCGCCGAACCAATTTTTCTCCCGGCCCGTCCAGCGGCCCCAACCCAGGGTTGCCTCAAAGAGCCCGCCTGGCTTCAACCATCGGTAAATCCTTTTGATCAGCGGCCGTTGTTCCCGAAGAGGCAGGTGAATGATGGCGTAATAGCTGAGGATGGCGTCAAAGGTGGAGGGTTGAAATTTCAGACGGCTCATGTCCTCCCGGCGGAACTTGGCCCTGGGCACCAGCTTTTTTGCCCTTTGAATTTGAACGTCGGAAATATCCACGCCCAGATAATCCTGTTGAGCGGCAAAAAACTTCGCGACCGGGATCCCCATCCCGCATCCCAGCTCAAGAACACGGCTCCCCTTATTTAAACGCCGATCAACTTCCCGAAGCCAAGGCAACATCTTTTTTGCGTCCGGTCCCTTGCCCTGGTCAGTTCTGTAACGCCTTGAGATCCGGTTATATCCCTGGCGCACGGTTTGTTTGTAAACAGGCATGATGTTATCCTTTGTGATTCCAGGCCCACTTTACCGATTTCAATCAAACTATTTACGTTTTCTATACATCTTACACGCCTCTCTTAACGGCAGCTTAACGGGCTCTTGCCGTATATTCCATGAAGGAAAACATGGACCTCAATGGGGATATGCCTGGTTTTGAATTGAAGGCTTTGAAGCGGAGGTGTTTATGCGGTGGAGAATCAAGATAAACCAAGGACCTCAAATCGGGGACTTGCGGATTCAAAAATCCTTTGCCCTTTTCCCGGTTAAGATCGGGGGATTCCGGGTATGGCTGGAAAAATACTACCAAGTCGAGAAATGCTTCCACATCAACGGCGGTTATTTGGGCGCCAGGTGGATCAAGGAATTCGCTTCCTTTGACCTTACCTCCTCCCAAAATTACCTGTCGACAAATTATGAAACCTTCACTTTCCTGAAAGCCAGGAGTTTGTACCGGGACCTCACGAAACCGGGCCAAAGCCCCTGGTATTTGAATCAATCCAACCCATCCTGACGCAAAAAAAGGCCGGCCTTTCGGCCGGCCCTTCTCTTTTCGCGTCCCTTCATCCTAAAAGGGCTTAGCTGATAGCCTTATCGCCCTTGTCTCCCGTGCGGATACGGAAAGCGTCGTCAACGGTCGAGATGAATATCTTCCCGTCGCCCATCTCCCCGGTTTTCGCGGCTTTGCTGATGACTCCCACCACTTCCGCGACTTGGTCGTTATCTACCACCGCGACGACCATCAGTTTCGGAAGCAGCCCTTCCACGCTCTGTCCCCGGTAAGACTCGGTGATTCCCTTCTGCTTGCCGTGCCCTGAAACATCGAGCACCGTCACTCCCGGATACCCGACCGCTTTCAGGCCATCCAAAACCGCCCTCAGGGCGCTGGGCCGAATAATCGCTTCTATTTTTTTCATATTGATCCTCCCTCGCATTTTTTCAATTCGTTCGTTACTTCAGGTTTAGGTCCCGGGTTTTAGGTGCCGGTTGATAACCGGCACCTGGTACCAGGAACCCGATAACTGCCTTTAGATGTTGTAGCCTTCCTCGCCGTGCTGCGACAAGTCCAAGCCCAATTCCTCGTCCTTCACATTGACTCTCAAACCAATGGTCTTTTCCACCAGGAAGTAGAGAACCACCGTTCCCAGGAACGAGAACACCATGGTCGCCCCCACCGTCTGCAGCTGGATCCACAATTGAGCCGGGTTGCCCGCGAACAGGCCGTCATGGCCGTTCACCGCCTTCACCGCCCAGAGCCCCGTGGCGATGGCCCCGAAGGTTCCACCCACTCCGTGCACCCCAAAGGCGTCCAACGAGTCGTCATAGCCCAGCTTGATCTTCACTTGGATCGCCAGGTAGCAGAAGACGCTGACCAAGGCCCCGATCCAGAGCGAGCCGGACACGTTCACGAATCCGCAAGCCGGGGTGATGGCGACCAATCCCGCCACCGCTCCCGACGCAGCTCCCAAGGTCGTCGCCTTGCCCCGGTGGATCAACTCGATCAAGCACCAGGAAAGGGCCGCCATGGCCGTCGCCGTGTTCGTGGTCACGAAGGCGTTGCAGGCCAAGGCGTTGGCCGCGCAGGCCGATCCCGCGTTGAACCCGAACCATCCGAACCACAGCAGGCTCGCTCCCAACAGCACCATCGTCAGGTTGTGCGGGGCCATGGTTTCTTTCCCGTAGCCTTTCCTGGTTCCCAACAGAAGCGCCAGGGCCAGGGCCGAGTAACCGGCCGTCATATGAACGACGGTTCCTCCCGCGAAGTCCAGGGCTCCCAACGCGCTGAAGTACCCGTTCGGGGACCAGACCCAATGGCACACCGGGTCATAGATAAAGGTCGCCCAGAGCAGCGAGAACACCACGAATCCCGTGAACTTCACCCTCTCCGCGTAAGCGCCGCAGATCAGGGCGGGGGTAATAATGGCGAACATCGCCTGGAAGATCATGTAGGCGAAATGCGGGATCGTGGGCGCCAAGGGGCTCACGTCCGGCATGTTATTGAGCATCAGCCATTTGAATCCCCCGTACCAGGGGGTTCCGTCGCCGAAGGCGAAGGAGTAGCCGAAGACCACCCATTGGACGCTGATCAGGCAGATCATGAAGAAGCTCTGCATGATGGTGGCCATGACGTTCTTCTTGCGGACCATGCCGGCGTAGAAGAATGCCAATCCCGGGGTCATCAAAAGGACCAGGGCCGACGAGGCCAGGACCCAGGCCGTATCGCCCGCGCTGATGGCCGGCGCCGCAGGCGCTGCCGCGGCAGGCGCTGCCGCCGCTACCGTCGCCGGCGCGGCGGCCGGTGCCGTGGCTTGGGCCATCGCGGATACTGCCACTAGGAAGAAAAGTCCAGCCGTTGCCAAGACGACTGACTTTTTCTTCAACCATTCGAATGAATTTAGAAGAAATTTCATCTCTCTTATTCTCCTTATATTAAAATCGCTCCACCAGGAGCGCGAATCCAGTAATACTAAAGCGAGTTTCATGCCAAATGGATACTAGAAAAACAAAGGGAAAAACTTGATTCAACACCATTAACGTATCTACATATTTGTAACACATCACTATATTGTGTTGTTTTAGCCCTCATTTCTTAGTTATCCACAATTTGACTCTCGAGCTTTCTTTAACCTTTTACTTCATCCACAACGGGGCTAAATTTTTCCGCCAAGAGCTGTGGACAAGTTAGAATTTCCGCATGAATTCCCTCTTTGAACAAGCCGAAATGGCCCGCCAAAACTCCCAATTCAAAAAGGCCCAAAAGATCTATAAAAACCTTCTTCATCAATCCCTGGAACCAGTGGAGAAGGCCGAAGCTCTCTTGGGGTTAGCGGACGTGGAGCGAATCCAAGGCTACTTCGTGGATTCTCTGAAACATTACCAATCAGCCTCCCAACTGCTCAAAAACATTGATCCCGCCGCAAGGGTGGACGCCCAAGTGGGCTGGGCCTTGGCCGCCAGGGCCGTGGGGAGACCAATAGAAGCTCTGCGGGAACTAAAAAAAGCTTTGGCTTCTTACAAAAGGGATAAAGACCCCCAGGGCGAGGCTTTCGTCCACTGGGCCTTAGGTGGAACCCTACGAATCGCGGGAGACATGAAGGGCGGCTTAAAGGAACTTCAAATTGCCCTAAGGATGTTCAAGGCCCTGAAAAATCCAGAAGGCGTTTCCTACACCTATTGCGCCCTGGGCGGCATCTTCCGCATGTTGGGCCGTTACGCCGAATCGGGGAAATTTTACGGCAAGGCCAACCATGACATGAGGCACCGCGGGGATACCTTCGGGATCGCCTATTCCTACTGCGGCCTCGGCAATGTCCAGCGCATGGCGGGACGTTTTAAACAGGCCCTCCCCTTCTACCAGAAAGCCGAAAAACTCTACGGCACCATCGGGGACAGGGTCAGCTACGCCTACACCCTTTGGTCCATCGGGACAACCTACAAGATGATGGGGATCTATGGACCAGCCTGGTCGGCCTTTAAGAAAGCCGACGCCCTATTTAAAACAACCGGCGACACGAGGGGAAGAATTTACACTCTGTTGGGATTCGCGGAAGTGGAGTGGTTAAAATATTATCCCGCCAAAGGAAATGCCTACTGGAAACAAGCCAAGCGGATCGGAGATCAAAGCAAATTCGTTTGGGAAAGTCTTCATGTCAATAGCCTCAAAGGCGGGCAGTTGAATCCCCTCAAGATCCATTACCAAAAAGTCGGATCACTGTTTTATCCAAATTCCATTCCCGTAAACTGGCCCTAAACACAAAAGACGTCCCGAATGTCGGGACGTCTTTTTTTATTGAAGCCATAACTGGAACCTGGACCTTGGCCCTGGCACCCTTCTTATTCAGTGACGACCGATGACAACGTCGCGTTCTGGAGCCGCGCGATGCGTTCTTCCAGGGGCGGATGGCTGGCGAACAAGACCCCGGGAGTCCCGAAAATCTTCAAGGTTTTCACCGAGGCCGGCTCGTTGCCGGCCGGCATGGGCTTCAATCCCTGCAGGGCTTTCAGTGCGTTGATCATTTTATTTTTTCCCGCCAGTTTGGCCCCGCCCGCGTCGGCGCGGAATTCCCGCCACCTGGAAAAAGCCATCAAGGGAATCATCCCCAGCATACCAAAAGCCATCTGGAGGACCATGATGAGCATATATTGCATCATGAAGGAACCGCCCCGGTTGTCATCCCGGCGGCCCTGGGTCAGCGCGAAAGCGATGACGCGGGAAAGGAACATCACGAAGGCGTTGATGACGCCCTGGAGCAAAGTCATGGTGACCATGTCGCCGTTGGCCACGTGGGTGATCTCATGGCCCAAAACTCCCTCAATCTCATCCTTTTCCATGCGTTGAAATAATCCGCTGGAAACAGCCACCAAAGCGCTGTCTCGGGTAGGTCCCGTGGCAAATGCGTTGGCGTCCGGGCTTTCATATATCCCGACCTCCGGCATGGTTTCCAATCCGGCGTTGCGGGCCAAGCGGTGGACCGTATCCACCAGCCAGCGTTCCGAGGCCCCGCCCGGGTTCTCCGGGTTAATGACCTGGACTCCCATGAACCACTTGGCGGTCATGCGGGAGATGGCGAGGGAAATAAAGGCCCCGCCAAAACCCCAGATCACGCAGAAAACCAGGAGGGATTGGTAGTCGATGCCGCGCTGTGCCAGGTAAGGTTGGACGCCCAGGAGGCTCAGGACGATATTGATGGTGAATACGACTAAAAGGTTGGTTAGAACGAACAGGATGATGCGCCGGCCCCACTTAAGCATTTTCTTCCTCCGAAAGGATATTCAAACCCAAGGAAAAACCTTGGGAAAGCACCGTTAAGTTATTAAGTTTGATTCATAATTTCAAGACGCCGGAGAGCCTAAATAAGTGCCATAAAATTGAGTTTACTTGCTTTTTACCGCGGCTGAAATATTGGGCTTGGCTTTTACCGAAAGTAGACTTGATTTTTCACTTTCCGAGTCCTTAGCAACAGACGTAAAAGTGAAATAGTATTTACTTCCAATTTCGAGATTTTTAATAACGAAGGATTGCACGTTTTCAAGCGGAGCATCATTCATTAACCCAAAATGCTTCAAATCAATTGACATATAGACATTATATCCGAGAACCCCATTCACCTGCGGCTTCGGGAAGCCCCTCATACCAATTTCTTGTGCAACATCAATATAACCTTGTCCCTTTGTCTCGATCGGAAATTTTTCAAATTCAATTTTCTGGTCCCCAACTTTCACCAAAATTTCCTTGGAGTCGACGCTTTCGGGACCAGGCCTGTTTACCCCAACCGACCTAATTCTGAAACAGTAGGTTCCGGGATTCAATTGCCAAAGCACTTTTTCCGTTTCCGGGATTATCAAAAATTTATTCCAAAGTTCAAACTTATCTTCATTTAAATTACGAAAATAAAGATTATAGCCAGCAACCGATGGACTTGGGGAAGCGTTCCAAGAAAGTACAACCAACCCATTGGGCAGGGTTTGGGCTTTTATTCCCGTAGGCGGCAAAGGTATTGCCATCGCTCTAAGGATTGAGACTAAAAAACAAAAAATGAAAGTTAAAAGCACTTTATTAAACAGATTCAAATCAAAACCCCTTCCAGTCACCAAGGCAAATCTTTTACCTATTTCCCTACCTGTATTTTCAAAAACTCACGTACCGCAAATAGAGAACCCTCCGAAATCTCGTGAGCCATGATGAATTCCTTCAACTCTACCTGGCTGTAGCCGGTTTTTTTCAGGGCTTCCGCGGCGACGCGGGACCCCTCAATCGGCACCACATTATCTTCCGTGCCATGAACAAGGAGAATCGGCGTTTCGAAAGGCGCCTCCGCCCTGGTTAAGGTGGCCCAGGGGTCCGGCATGTAGCCGCTCATGGAGACAATCCCCGCGACTTTTCCCTTGTAGTTCAATCCCGCTTCCATGGCCATGACGCCGCCTTGGGAAAAACCCATGATGATGATGGGGCTAGGCTGCTTTTCAGTTCCCGGGGCAGGCCGAAGGTTGGGATC
>Ga0265319_1001557_pt1 | contig 13503 bp, 12 predicted proteins | sample 4824metaG_FD_192443 | JGI IMG/M metagenome (GOLD analysis project Ga0265319, IMG submission 192443) | Rhizosphere microbial communities from Carex aquatilis grown in University of Washington, Seatle, WA, United States - 4-8-24 metaG | ecosystem: Host-associated > Plants > Roots > Rhizosphere >...
TGGGGCGACCCTGATGGCGTGCCGGAGATCGCCATGCACGGCACGCCCGGCGGCCGGATCACATACTGGGAAGATCCAACGATCTATGCCAGGCACGGCCTGCGCCGCTTGACGTACGACCGGCCGGGTTACGGCGAGTCGACTCGCTTCAGGGGCCGCACCGTCGCGGACGTCGTCATCGACGTCGAAGCCATCACCGCCGCCCTGGGCATCGACCGTTTCGTCGTCAGCGGCGGCTCGGGCGGCGGACCGCATTGCCTGGCCACGGCCGCGCTGATGCCCGACCGCGTCATCCGCTGCCTGGCCGAGGTGTCGATCGCGCCCTACCCGGCGGAAGGCCTCGACTGGCTGGCGGGCATGACCGAGGGCAACGTCGAGGAGTTCAACGCGGCGATGGAGGGCGAGGAGCAGCACCGCCGCATCGCCGAGCGCGAGCGCAAGACGACGCTCGAGCGCCTGGCTGAGGGACGCGCCGACTTTCTTGGCGACAGCTACGAGCTGTCCGAGGCGGACAAGGCGCAGATGGCGAGACACATGACCCGGGTCGCCGACCAGTTTTTCAACTGCCTGGCGCCCGGCGTCGATGGCTGGGTCGACGACATGCTCGCCTTTGTCAAGCCCTGGGGCTTCAAGGTCGAGTCGATCCGCGTTCCCACCGCGCTCAAGTTCGGCCGGACTGACAACCTGGTTCCGCCGGCGCACGGCGACTGGCTGGCAGCGCATATCCCGAACGCGATGGTCGACGCGCATGACTCGGCCGGCCACGCCGGCGACGACGCGGACGTCGAGCGGGTGACCGCCTGGCTGGCCGGCGAGGTCAGTGACCTTTCAGGGTCCGCATAGCCAACGCACAGCAGCAACCGTCAAGATCGCGCCATGGTCACCCGCCGCCGCGTCGTCATCTCCGCCGTCGTTGTCGTTCTCGTGCTGGCCGTCGCCGGGGGAGTCGGGCTGTGGTACTTCTTCAGCGGCCACGCGCCTGGCGCGGCGTCGATCGACCAGGCGGCAGGCGCGGTCGCATCCGACGCGGCCCGCGCGGGCGCGACTCTCGGCACGACCGATGGGACCTGGAACGTCGACACGACGATCGGCTCGTACAGCGACTACTCGAGTGCGTGGGCGGGCTTCCGCGTCCAGGAGGTCCTCTCGAATATCGGCAACAACACGGCCATCGGCCGCACCCCGAACGTCTCCGGCCAGCTGACGCTGAGCGGCCAAACGCTGTCCGCGGTACACGTCGATGTCGACTTGACCTCGATCACGAGCGACCAGCCACGGCGCGACCCGGCAATCCAGCGCACGCTCGAGACGAACACGTATCCGACCGCCACGTTCGATCTGACCGCTCCCGTGAGCCTGCCGCAAGCGCCCGTGGAGGGCGTCACGTACAACCTCACGGCCACCGGCAACATGACCGTCCACGGCGTCACGAAGGCCGTGACCGTGACGCTGCAGGCGCAGCTCAAGGACAGCGTCATCGTCGTGGTCGGGTCGACGCCGTTCGCGTTCGCCGACTACGGCATGAGCGCGCCGGCAGCGCCAGTGGTCCTGTCCGTCTCTGACAGCGGCACGATCGAGTTCCAGCTCTTCTTCACCCACTCCTGACGCGCCATAGCGAACGGCGGCCGTGCTGCGGGCCGGCCGCCGTCGTCGGAGGGGGTATTCGATTGACAGGCCCGTATCTCAGACGCGGCCCTTTGGAACGGTCATCCAGTACGCCTTGTTGAACATGACCTTGCCCAGGTGCCAGATGCGATTCGGCTTGGGCGGCCGTGGTGGATGCTCGTAATCGAAGCGGAGCAGCGTGCCCTTGCCGTCGCCGATCTCGAAGAAGCACATAACGCGCCCTTCATAGCTCGCGTGTCTGGCGTCGGGCTCGCGTCCGGTGATGGCGGCGGCGATGCGTTCGGCGACGATCGGCGCCTCGAAATGGGCCGTCGAGCCCGCCTTGGAGAGCGGCAGGTCGGTCGCGTCGCCGAGCGCGTAGACGTTCGCCCGGCCGCCGACCAGGAGGGTATGGCGGTCAGTCGGTAGCCAGCCGCCCGGTGCCGGCGCGAGGCCGGAGTCGATCAGGAACTGGGCGCCCTTGTGCGGCGGAACCAGGATCAGCAGGTCGTACGCCAGCTCCTCGCCCTCGAGGCTCTGGAGGACGTGGCGCTGAGCGTCGATCGTCTCGACATTGAAGAATGTGTGCAGCTCGATGCCCTTCTGTTCGAGCACCGGCGTGGCCATCTCGCTGACCGATTCGATCGTGAACGCACGACCGATCGGCGAGCAGAAATGAACCTCGCTCTTGTCGCGCAGGCCGCGTTGGCGCAACTCTGCCTCGATCAGGAAGCTGACCTCGAGCGGCGCCGGCGGGCATTTGTAGGGCATGCCGGCGATGGCAACGACGATCCTGCCGCCCTTGAACGCGTCGAGCGCGTCACGCAGCTTCTGCGCGGCTTCGGCCGAATAGAAGTGCTGGGCCTCGGTGTCGAAGTTCTCGATCAGCTCAGGCAGGATGCGCGAGCCGGTGGCGAGCACGAGCTGGTCGTAGGCAAGGCTGCGCCCACCGGCCAGCTCGACCGTGCGGCTCTGCTCGTTGACGACGACGACTTCGCCCAGGACGAGTTCGACGCGCTTGTCGAGCAGGCTCCGTTCGGGCCGTTGCAGATCCTCCGGCCGCTCGTGGCCAAAGGCGATGTACATGAAGCCCGGCTGATAGACGTGGCTGGGCGTTTGGTCGACGACCGTCAATGCGACATCGCCGGCGTCGATCTGCCGCTTGAGCTTGCGCGCGAGCAGGTTGGCGACGATCGTGCCGCCAACCCCACCGCCCAGGATCACCACCCGTTGCATGGCTTCGTCTCGGTCCCTGGTCAGTGCTGCTTCTCGACGATGATCTCGTCGAATCCGCCGCGGTCCTCCAGGGCGACCAGGCGATGGCCGGCCTTCTCGACCCACTTGGGGATGTCCAGCCGCGAGCCCTTGTCAGACGAGTAGACGGAGATGACCGTCCCAACCTCTGACTCGCGGATGGCGCGAATGAGCTCCATCAGTGGCCCCGGGCAGAACGAGCCGCGCGCGTCGATGACTCGACGAGCAACGACAGCTGGGGTTTCGAGTGTCATGGCGATCACGCTTTCTAGATGAACAGGCTGGCCGTGTTGGGCTGGGTCATCAGCTCGATGACCGTCGCGGCGCCGGCTGGCTCGCCCAGGCCGTCGATCATGTCCTCGCGCTTGAGCCCGAACATCTCCATCGTCATCTGGCACGGGATGAACTCGACGCCCAGCGCCTGGCATGCCTCCAGCAGCTCAGCGGGCTTGGCGACGTTGTACTTCTTGGACAGGCTGCCGATCATCCACGGGCCCATGCCCAGGAAGTTCATCTTGGACAGCTTCAGGTGGTCGATGCCCGGGCGCTGCATCAGCGTCAGCATCTTCTGCATCCAGTTCTCACCGACGATGCGGCGCTGGTTCTTGACGAACGGCAGCAGGCCCCAGAAGGTGATGAACACGCTGGTCTTGTAGCCGGACGCGGCGGCCGCGCTGGACATGATCAGGGTGGGCCAGATCTTGTCGAGCTCGCCGCTCCAGTTGATGATCACGAGCTGCTTGGTGGTCGGCTCGGCCTCCGAGAAAGCCTCGGCGAACTCGGTCGGGATGGGAGTCCCAGCGACGGCTGGACGCTCTGTGGTTGCGGTCATCTCGTGGACTCTCACTTCCTGCGCAGGACGAAGTGGTAGACGCCGTCCTCGACGCTCTGGCCAACCAGCTCATTGCCGGTGCTTCGGCTCCATGCCGCGAAGTCGGCGACCGACCCCGGGTCGGTGGACAGGACCTCGAGCAGGTCCCCCCGCGTGACGGCCTTGATCTGCTGTGCCGTCTTGACGATGGGCATCGGGCACTTGAGCCCGCGCGCATCGAGGATCGTTGTCGAAGCCATTCGTTCTCCTTTCTCTTGTCTTTAGATGAAGACGACTTGGCCGGTGCCGGCGTTGACGTAGAACGCCGCTACGCCCTCGACGCCGTCGACGAGTGGGTCGAGCTCGTCGGATGAGATGCCCAGGACGTCCATTGACAGCGAGCATGCCTGGATGTCGACCTCGCCGAGCTCCTTGGCGACGCGCAGCGTTTGCGACCAGGACTGCTGGCCTGCGACGCGCATGCGGTCGACGGCTTGCTGTCCTGCTTCGCCTGCCTCGGGCGCGAGCGGCAGCGGCTTGTCGATGCGGTCGGCGCGGAAGGCGTCGAGCGCCCAGTACTGCAGAAAGATATGGACCGGCTTGCCCAGCGCCGCGGCACCCGCAGTCAACACCGCGGCCGCCTGGAGCTTGTCGTCCGTGCCGGAAAACAGGACGAGGTTGATCGGCTGTTCTTCTTCGTCGCTCATGCTTCTACTCCTGCCGGCACCCGCTCATCGGCGGTGACGGTGACGGTTGACAGACGGTCGATCCGGCGCTGGAGGAAGCCGCGCATGATCGAGCAGGCCGCGATGACCTGCGGATCCGTCAGCTGATACCGGACCTCGCGTCCATTTCGTTCGATCTCGACCAGGCCCGCCTGGCGCAGCAGCGCCAGGTGCTGGCTTGCGTTGGGCTGGCTGATCCCAAGGCGCTGGGCGATGCGGCCGACTTCCATCGGGCCGTCTGCCAGCACGTGAATCATTTCCAGGCGACGCGGGTTGGCGAGCATGCGCAGCACGCTTGCCTGGAGTTCGTAGATCTGTTCCACGCCTTCAGTCTTCGGCATATGCGCATGCGCGCATACGTGGCGGACGGCGCTAACTCGGCGGGCCGGAAGTCACAAGATCAGGTGCCACCGTCGCGCGGCGCCGGCTAACCGCTCGAGCCGCGCAAGGTTTCGTGTTTCGTGCCAGGCCTTGACGGCCCGGTACTGGGTCAGTCTTGGTGCGTTGGCGGCGGCATGTGGGGAATCTGCACGCGCGATTCAGGCGGAGCACCGTGCCAGCCGAGCGCAGCTGCACCGATCGAGGCGAGCACCGCGGTGGAGATAACCACTGCCGTAGTAGCCGGACTCAGTTGCAGTGGCCCAACGCGAATTGCCTGGAGCTCCGCGTTTGTCGCGATCGTGAAAATCGTCGTTCCCAGCGCGAACGCTGACAAAATCGCAGCCATGGCGAAGACAACGCGGCCACCAAATAGCAGCAACGCGATGGCGATTGCGAGTGCGACCAGCGCTTCAGCGGTGGTCGCAGCGACCAGGCCGTCCAGCGCCGAGGCGTCAGGCGCAGGCGTACCAGGCAGGTGCAGACTCCGCACGTAGTCAGCGGTAACGCGGCCCTGATCCCCCAGCACTGCAAGACTGCCGACCATGACGAACATCCCTACGGCGGCCGCCAGCCGAGCCGGCTGCTGACTACTCCCTGGAACTGACGCCGTCATCGCCTCACGATGGCCGCCCGCGCCGCCGTCGTCAATAGCAGGAGGCGGCTTAGGAGATCACTTCCGAAAACGGGATCAGTGCTCTGCCGGCGTGACCTCGTCAGGGCGAAGCTCGGCGCGCATCGTCGTTCCGTCGGTTGCGCTGATCGTGAAGCCCGCGTCGATCGCCGTGCGGCGCATCGCTTCGTTGGTCACGAGCATCTCGGCCCAGATCAGCTCGAGCTTCTCGTCGCATCCGATCTTGACCAGGCGCTTGAGCAGCTCCGTGCCCAGGCCGCGGCCCTGCCACGCATCTGCGACGAGGAGCGCGAATTCGGCATCCGGTAGCGCATGCGACTTCGACAGGCGCCCGACGGCGACGATGCGCGGCTCGCCCTGCTCGTCACGGTCTTCGGCGACGAGCGCGATCTCGCGGTCGTAGTCGTTGAACGTGACGCGCGTCAGGCGCTCGTGCGCGGTACGTGTCGAGAGGCCCATGTAGCCCAGGTAGCGGGCATACACGGTTTCGGCGGTGAGCATCTCGTGGAAGCGCACGAGCAGCGGCTCGTCCTCGGGCCGGATGGGCCGGATCGTGAACGCTGATCCGTCCTTGGCCGTCCACGGCGCGACGTAGCGCAGCGGATAGGGCCGGATGGCGAGCCGCGGCAGGTCCTCGTCCTTGATCGTCGCTGGGTGGAGCACGATGCGCGCGTCGAGCGCGACGAGCCTCTCGGGCGAAGCGAGCAGCGGGTTGATGTCGATCTCGGATATTCGCCTCTGCTCGGCGACGAGGAGCGAGAAGCGCACCAGCAGCTCCTCGAGTGCGGCGGTATCGATTGGCCGTCGCCCGCGGACGCCGGCAAAGGCCTTCGAGATCGTGGTGCGCTCGATCATCCGCCGGGCGAGCGTCGTGTTGAGCGGCGGCAGCCCGAGGGCGCGATCCTTGATGATCTCGACCAGCTGGCCACCTGAGCCGAAGAGCAGTACGGGGCCGAACTGGGGATCGGTCGACGAGCCCAGGATCAGCTCGTAGCCCGTGTAGTTGATCATCGGCTGCACGGTCACGCCGTTGAAGTGCTCGGCGCCGCGCTTGTCCGTGACCGACACGCGGATCTGCTCGAAGGCATCGTGCACGCCGTCGGCGTCGGTCAGGTTCAAGTGCACGCCACCGACGTCTGTCTTGTGCGTGATAGTCAGGCTGTAGAGCTTGACCACGACCGGATAGCCGATCTTGTCGGCGGCCGCGACGGCGTCATCGGCAGTTGCGGCGACGACGGTCTGGGTGATCGGAATCCCGTACGCGGCAAGGACGTCCTTCGACTCGTCCTCGGTCAGGATCGTGCGACCGTCGGCCAGGACCTCGTCGATGATCGCCACGGCCGCGGCACGGTCGCAGTCGCAGTCCTCGTCAACCGCCAGCGTCGGTGTCTCGTACAGCGCATGGACGGCCTGCGACGAGTGCCACAGGTAGTTGAACATGCGCGCGGCTGTATCCGGGTAGTCGAATGCCGGAATGCCCGCATGGCGCAGCAGCGCGGCGCCCTCGGCCACGTCCCTGCCGCCCATCCACGATGCGAGCACGGGCTTGCCCTTGATCCGCGCGTAGGGGGTCAGGGCGCGCGCCGTCTCGGTCGGATCGGTCATCGCCTGCGGCGTCAGGATGACGAGCATCCCGTCCGCGGCCGGGTCGGCGGCCGCGATCTCGAGTGCCTGCGCATACCGCGCGGGCTCCGCGTCGCCGATGATGTCGACCGGGTTGTTGTGGCTCCAGACCGACGGCAGGACTTCGTTGTAGCGCTCGATCGCGCTCGCCGAGAGCTCGGTCAGCTTGCCACCGCCGCCGACGAGCGCGTCGGTGGCGATCACGGCCGGGCCGCCCGCGTTGGTGACGATGGTCAGGTTCGGCCCGGCCGGTCGCGGCTGCTTGGCGAGCACGTCGGCAATGCCGAACAGGTCGCTGATGCGATCCACACGCAGGACGCCGACGCGGCGGAAGGCAGCGTCGAGGACCTCGTCCGAGCCGGTCAGTGAACCGGTGTGGGAGGCCGCCGCGCGCGAGGCTTCGGCAGTGCGTCCGGGCTTGATGACCACGATCGGCTTGGTCAGCGCGACCTCGCGCGCGGCGGACAGGAAGCCGCGGGCATCGCCAATGGTCTCCATGTAGATCAGGATCGAGCTCGTGTGAGGGTCATCGCCCAGGTAGTAGATGACGTCGCCCCAACCGACATCGGCCATCGAGCCGAGCGAGACGACGTTGGAGAAGCCGACGCCCTCCTCGGCGCTCCAGTCGAGCACCGCGGTCAGGAGTGCGCCCGACTGGGAGACAAAGCCAACCGATCCCGCGGCGGCCATGCCCGAGGCGAAGGTGGCGTTCAGGCCGTGGACGGGGTTCATGACGCCCAGGCAGTTGGGGCCGATGACGCGGATGCCGGCCTGGCGGGCGATCTGGACGACGCGCTGCTCGAGCGCCGCGCCCTCCGGCCCCGTCTCGCGGAAACCGGCACTGATGATGATCGCGCCACGCACGCCGGCGGCGGCGCATTCCTCCATCAGCCCGGGCACCGACGGCGGTGGCGTGACGATGACGGCGAGGTCGATCGGAGTGCCCGTCGCGGCCAGGCTCGGGTAGGCGCGTACGCCAAGGACGTTGTCGCGCTTTGGGTTGATGGGCAGCACCGTGCCGCCGAAGGGGCTGCTGATCAGGTTCCAGAGCACAGTCCGGCCGACGCTGCCCTTCTTCTCGGTCGCGCCGATGACGGCCACTGAGCGGGGTTGGAAGATCGCGTCGAGCGGGCTGCCCGTCGCGCGCAGGAAGTCGGATGCTCGGTCGGGCGGGCCCGACGGTGATCGTTCGGTTGTGGTCATCTGCTGTTCACTGTAGGTCGAAGCTGTCATTTGGACCCAGCCTCGGGCCGCGGCCGTGTATTCGGCAGTGCCGACATGCCCGAGTGAGTGGGCCGTCAGGCCCGGGCAGCCTCGACCAGGACGGTGCCAAGGACACGGGCAACGGTCGGGAAGGCATGGATCGTGTCGGCCAGGACGTCGATCGGCGTGCGCGTCTTGATCGCCAGCACTGCCTCGTGGATCGCCTCGGACGCGCCCGGCCCGGCCATGAAAGCGCCGACGAGCTCGCGCTTGCCCTTGTCGACGACGATCGTCACGTGCCCGGTCGTGTCGGCAACAAAGCCCTTGGCCGTCTTGGCCAGGTCCGCGCTGAACTCGACGGCATCAATGCCGGCGGCGCGTGCCTCGTCGACGGTCAGGCCCACGCCGCCGGTCTCCGGATCGGTGTAAACGGCACGTGGAATTGCCCGGTAATCCGGCTGCACGTCGTCGCCGAGCGCCATGCGCACGACCATCTCGCCCTGGTAGTGCGCGAGATGAGTGTGCATCTCGGGACCGGCCGGATCGCCGGCGACCCACACGCCATCGGCCAGGCGCAACGTTCCGTCGCCCGGCAGCCTTCCGTCGCGCAGCGTGACGCCTACGTTCTCCAGGCCCAGGCCGTCGACGGGCACGGAGCGGCCGACCGAAAGCATGAGGTGCTGGCCGCGCACTGAGGTCCCGTCGCCGAGCACGACCTCGTGATCGGCGTCGCCCGTGCTCGCCACGACACGCTCCGCGCGCACCGGGGCGTAGACCTTGACCCCGTCCCGCTCGAGCGCGAAGCGGATGGCGGCGGAGTTGCGCGGGTGATCGCGCTGGTTGAGCCGCTCGTGCGAATGGACGACAGAGACGGCAACACCGAAGCGCGCATAGACCTGGGCAAGCTCGATGCCCGTCGGGCCGCCGCCCAGGACTACGAGGCTGCGCGGCAGCTCGCGCGTCGACGTGCCCTCGCGATTGGTCCATGGCTGGGCGTCGGCCAGGCCCGGGATGGGCGGCACGGTCGAGTTGCTGCCGATGGCAACGACGATGTTGCGCGCCGCGAGAACGCGCGGCTCCTCGCCGGCACCCGTACTGACGGCGACTCGTCCCGGAGCCTCGATGCGCGCAGTGCCGCGGATGACGTTCGCGCCGGCGTCGGCGAGGGATTTGACGTGGCTCGAATCATCGGGCCAGTCGATGTGCTCCCGGTTGATCATCCAGTCGCGCCGGTCAGAAGCCTGGCGCCACGAATGGTCCTCGTCGAGCACGTGGATGCCGGCGTCGTGCAGCAGCGACTTCGACGGCATGCAGGCCCAGAAGGCGCATGAGCCGCCGAACAGCTCCCGATCGACGATCGCGACAGATGCGCCCCGACTGACCGCGAGCTGCGCCGCCGCTTCGCCTGCCGCCCCCGCGCCGATGATCACGAAGTCGTAGACGTCAGCCATCCGCGGAGGGTAGCGGCCGAACGCTCGTCAGTCATGGCTCAAAAGCGCGAGCGGCCGGGATAGGCTGACCACGTGAGCCTCGACTCGACGACCGGGCTGGTCGAACTTTTCGTCGTCCTGGTTGCCATCGCGACGGCCGCCGGGCTCGTCTTCCGGCGCATCGGCGTGCCCTACACGGTGCTCCTTGTCGTCGTCGGCCTGGGCGGCGTCGTGGTCGCTCCCGGGCTGCATGCGCAGGTGCCGCCCGAGGTGATCCTGACCGTCTTCCTGCCTGGCCTCGTATTCGAGAGCGGCTACCGGCTCGACATCGATGAGCTGCGCAACAGCTGGGGAGCGATCGCATTCCTGGCCGTGCCCGGAGTGCTGATCACCGCCGTCATCGTCGCCGGAGTGCTGTCGCTGGCAGCCGGCGTGCCCCACGAGCTCGGCTTTCTCGTCGGCGCGATGCTCGCGGCGACTGACCCGGCGGCAGTGATCGCGACGATCAAGAGGTTGCGCGCTCCGGAGCGGCTCTCGACGTTGATCGAGGCCGAGAGCGTGTTCAACGACGGCACGGCCATCGTTGTGTTCACGGTCGCGCTGGCGGCGCTTGCCGGAGGGCAGACCCTGACTGGCGCCGCCGTTGCCCTGGTCGTGACCGTCGTCGTCAGTGCGCTCATCGGCGTCGTTGCCGGCATCGTTGCCGGGCGCGTCGTGAACCTGACCGACGATCACCTGATCGAGCTCTCGATCACGCTCGTCCTTGCCTACGGCACGTACATCCTCGCCGACTCGTGGCACGCGTCAGGCATCATCGCCACGGTCGTCGCGGCGATCACCTTCGGCATCCTCGCGCGGCGTGGCGCGATGACCGAGCGCGCCCAGGAGGCAGTCGAGACGGTCTGGGAGTTCGCAGCGTTTCTGCTCACGGCACTGCTCTTCGTGCTCGTCGGGCTGGCCATCGACATTGGCGCTCTTGGGACGGCACTCGTCCCGATCGTGTGGGGAATCATCGCCGTCGTCGGGGCGCGGGCGCTCCTGTTCTACGGCGTGGTCGGGCCCGCCAACCGGCTCCTGCGGGCGCCCGAGCACCGGTTCCCGGCGGGCTGGCTGAACGTGATGATCGCCGCCGGCATGCGTGGCGCCGTGTCAGTCGCACTGGCGCTATCGCTGCCACCCGATATCCCGCAGCGGGCGCTGCTGGTCGAGATCGCGTTCGGAATAATCCTCTTCTCGCTGGTCGTCCAGGGTCTCGCGCTCGACCCGATCATTCACCGCAGCATTCCGCAGGAAGCCAAGCGTGCGGCCGATTAGTGTGGACCCGGCGCAACGCGATTCCACCTTGGAGTAGTACTTTTAGCCGCCGCCGGGCAGTACGATCGCACTAGTCCAGATACAGGGAAGCGCCCGCCCTGCGCGAACCGGGCGTCCCTTCCGCTCAGGTGCGCATCGATCAGCTAGCCCTTCTGTTCGCCCTCGTGCTTGCGGCCAACCTGGTGCTGCTCATCGCGCTCCAGCTGCCGCGCCTTGGCCAGCGATTTGGCATTGCCATCGATCCTGGTAACGGCGGCTCGAGAGCCAACGGTAGGGCCACCGGCACCGAAGGCCCCGATCTTCAACCGAAGACCAGGCAGCGGGAGATGATCGGCACGTCCAACGTTCTGCCGGCCGCGCTGTACCAGCGCATGTCGCGCGTCGTCAGCTTCATGTTCATCGGCTCGGCCATGGTCCTTGCCGTGCTGTCCAGCTCAGGTGACATGACGGCAGTGATCGTCCTGCTCGCTTTCGGGCTGATCCTGATCGAGCTCTTCCAGGATGTCCTGCCCGCGTCAGCCCTCGGCCGCTGGCGCTTGCCGGTCGAGGCGGTGATCGTGCTCGTCTTCGTGACGCTGCTCATCGCCATGACCGGCGGCCACGACAGCCCGTACTTCTTCGGCTACATCCTGCTCGTTGGGGCCGCGGCAATGTCAGCCTCGGACATCGGCGCCGCCGTGCTCGCGGTCATCTCGAGCCTGGCGTACGTCGGTGCCGTTCTCCTGGATGCGGGCAACGCGCCGCTGACGGAGGTCGGACTGGGCCAGGTCGCGTTCAACCTGATCGCGATCGCGCTGATCATGTACGTCGCGTCGGTCATCGGCCGCGAGCAGCGCCGCGCGCGCGATGAGGCGCTCCGGTTGTCGCGCCACGACTCGCTGACCGGCCTGCACAGCCGCGACTACTTCACGACCGAGCTCGAACAGGAGATCCTGCGCGCCGCGCGCTCGGGCCGGCCGTTCGCCGTGGCGATGATGGATCTCGACGGGCTCAAGGCGGCCAATGATCGATTCGGTCACGACTGGGGCGACAACCTCCTGCGCGCCGTCGCCGATGTGCTGCGCGGCGACATTCGCGTGACGGACGTGGCGGCGCGCTACGGTGGCGACGAGTTCGTGCTCATGCTGCCCGAGACCGAACTGGCCGGGGCGATCCTCGTCGCTGAGAAGGTGCGCGTCGACATCTCGCGCATCGCGCTGCCACACAACGGCGCGATCATCCGCACATCGGCCTCGCTCGGCATCGTCACCTTCCCTCACGACGGACGATCGTCGGCCGAGTTGCTGCGCCGCGCGGACCTGGCCATGTACGAGGCGAAACGGCGCGGGCGCGATCAGATCGTTCGCTTCGCGCGCGAGACGCCCGCGCCCAGCTCTCCGCCGGCCGTGGTCAATCCGCCTTCGTCGCCGAACCCGTCAAGCCTCCTGGGTCGATCGGCGCATCGCTATCCCATCACGAGCGCCGGCGCGGCCGTTGGGCCGGGCACGGCTCACGAAGTCGCCACAGAGCAGTTGACCACTATCGCGCCGGCCCCCTATCCCGCCGCTCAGCCAAGCTCGGCGGCGATCGATTCGACGCGCCCGGCCGAGCCGTCAGGTTTCGGCATTCCGCCTGCGTCGCCCGGACCGCCACCGTGGGAGACGCGCTAGCCGCAGGTCTGTGCGCGGCGGACGCCGGGTGCCGATTTCACAGGAGCGGCATGTAGCATCCGCCCGTGAGCGACACCCGTCCCAGGGCCGGAGCCGGGTTCGGCACGCGCGCGCTCGCAGCGGCGACGCGCACACCTGCCGTCGACCAGCAGCCCGACGCGGTCCCGATCTACCAGGCGGTCACGTTCAGCGCGGAGTCTGCAGCCGAGCTCGCCGACGTTCTCGCCGACCGCAAGCCCGGCTACTCGTACTCGCGCGTCGACAACCCAACGTCACAGGCGCTCGCCGACGCGATCGCCGAGGTCGAAGGTACCGATGCGGCGTACGTCTTCGCGACGGGCATGGCCGCCATCCACGCCACGTTCGTGTCCGTGCTCCGTGCCGGCGATCACGTGGTCGTCTCGCGCCAGATCTACGGCAGCGTTCAGCATCTGCTCGACAGCGTCCTGCGCCGCTTCGGGGTCGAGACGACCTTCGTCGACATCGCTGACCTCGCCGCGGTCGAGGCGGCGTTCACGCCGCGCACACGATTGCTGCATTTCGAGACGATCGCCAATCCGACGCTGACCGTGGCCGACATACCGGCGCTGGTCGAGCTCGGCCATCGCCGCGGCGCGCTGGTCAGCGTCGACAACACGTTCGCCTCGCCGTACGTCTGCCGGCCGGCCGAGTTGGGCGCCGACCTGGTGGTCGAAGCGCTGACCAAGTGGATCGGGGGCCACTCCGACGTCCTGGGCGGATCCGTGGCCGGCCGGCGCGAGCTCATCGCCGAGGTGCGCAGGACGCAGATCGACACGGGCGGCGGGTTGGCACCGTTCAGTGCGTTCCTCGTCCTGCTCGGCCTGGAGACGCTCCATGTGCGCATGGACCGCCACGC
>Ga0265319_1001559_pt1 | contig 13498 bp, 13 predicted proteins | sample 4824metaG_FD_192443 | JGI IMG/M metagenome (GOLD analysis project Ga0265319, IMG submission 192443) | Rhizosphere microbial communities from Carex aquatilis grown in University of Washington, Seatle, WA, United States - 4-8-24 metaG | ecosystem: Host-associated > Plants > Roots > Rhizosphere >...
ATTGCTGCCGGGAGTCATCGCCGATTTGTCGCAGGGACGCCTTTTATGATTGAAATTCGCACCGCCCTGCCCGCCGAACTCGTCGAACCGCTGGAGGAATGGCTCAACGAAATGGTCCGCTGCCCCTGGGCGATTGACGTGGATGCCGGGGGCGCCGCGTTTCAACTGGCGGGATTTTTTGACGACGCCACCGCGGCGCAGGCGGCGTGGGCCGAATTGCACCTGGCATTTTCCGCATTGGCGGCGCCCCGGCAAACCACCTTGGACGACCGCGATTGGAAAGAGGCCTACAAGGCGCACCTGCGCCCGTGGTCGGAGGGCGACCTGCATTGGGTGCCAGTGTGGATGAAGGACAACTATCCGCTGCCGGCCGGGCACACGCGGCTGCTCTTCGACGCGGGCCTGGCGTTTGGCACGGGCGACCACCCGACGACGCGACTCATGGCGCGGCGGCTGCTGGATTTTCGCGCGGCGCGAGGGCAGGAAAAATTTTCCGTGGCGCGGGTGATTGATGCCGGATGCGGCTCGGGCATCCTCGCCCTGTCGGCCGCCCTGCTTGGCGGGAAAAATGTTTTGGCCTTTGACCACGACCCGGAGGCCATCACGGTTTCGCGCGAAAATCTCGCGGCCAACGGCCTCCCCGATGATGCGGTCGAGTTGGTGAACGCCGGCCTGGAAGCCGCGCTGCTAGGCCGCCAGGGTGATTTGCTGCTGGCCAACATCCAGGCGGACGTGCTCGCGCTGCACGCGGATGATTTGGCGGCGGCGATTGCGTCCGGCGGGACGCTGGCCCTGAGCGGCATTCTGGCCGTGGAAGTTGACCGCGTGCGCCAGGCCTTTGCGCCGGTGCTGGAGCATTTGTGGAAGATTCGGCCCGCGGATCAATTGGGCGATTCGCGCGTGCTGGGCGAGTGGTGCGATTTGGTTTTTGTGCGGTAAGTTTTTATTCCATCTCCGCCCGCAATTCCCGCACCAGTTGCTCCGGGTCCGCCGCCAGCAACACGGCCGAAACGGCAACGATGGCGCGCGCGCCCGCGGCGCGGACCTGGCCGGCGTTTTCGCGGTTGATGCCGCCGATGCAAAACCACGGGACCGGCGGCGACCGCGCGGCCACCGCCCGCACCAAATCGAGTCCCACCGCCGGATAATCCGGTTTGGTGCCCGTGGGAAAAATCGGCCCGACGGCGAAATAATCGAGCGTGTCACCCAACGCCACTGCGGCCTGAGCTTGCGCGAGCGAATGCGTCGAAAGCCCCAGCATGCGCGCCGGACCGAGGGCGGCGCGGGCGGCCGTCGGCGCGAGGTCGTCCTGCCCGACATGCAGACCGACGCCGGGCACGGCCAAGGCGGCGGCCAGATCATCATTGCATACCAACGCCACGGCGGCGGCCGCACAGAACGGGGCGAGCCGCTTCAGCATTTCCACCCGTTGCGCGGTGGTGGAATTTTTTGCCCGCAATTGGACGATGCCCGCGCCGCCCGCGAGCACCGCCTGGCAAAGCTCCGGCAAGCGCGAGGCCGGAGCATAGCCGGTGTCGAGAATGGCGTAAAAACGGGCGGACCGGAGCGGCATGGTCAGCGTTCAACCGTTAACGCGTTGCGCGGCCCGCTCAAGTGTAGAATATAACATATGCAAACGCAGCCTGGTGGGTTAAGCGTTGAACGTTGGGCATTGGGCGTTTAATCTGTTCCCTGCTTGTCCACCGTGATTCCAACTACTCCGCCCCTGCCCTTGCCAAGGCCGTCGCTGGTGGCCTATCGGCGCCGCGAGCTGGCGCTGGCGCGGGCGCTGGGGGTGGGTGTCGGGATATTCCTGCTGCTCTGGGGGCCGTTCAGCCTGGTGCGCTGGCTGGGCGTCGGGCCGATTTGGTCTAAAATTGAGGCGGGGTTTGATGTTTTTTTCGGGCTGCTTTTGATTCTGCCCTACGCGCGGGTGCGCTCCGATAAACTCTGGCGGCGGCTGCTGGCGGTGCTGGCGGTGTCGTCGTTGCTGTTTGTCTTCGTGCTCGTGTTCGACGTGTTGTATGTGGCGAATCTTTTTGTGGAGAACGCCAACCCCGCGGCCCCGCCCGCCGAGGCGGAGAAATCGCTCTACGTCTACACGGACGACACCGGCCCGCGGCTGCCTTTCCCGGTGCTGAATTGCGCGCTCGTGTTCCTCGCCCTGATGCAGGCGCCGGTGGTGTATTTCTCGCGCCATCCCGAGCGCATGGACTGACGCGCCATGCGCCACCGCCACGTCATTTGGGATTGGAACGGCACGCTGCTTGACGACGCCTGGTTGTGCGTCGAAATTTTGAACGGCCTCCTGCGGGAGGCGCGGCTGCGCCCGCTGACGGTGGACGAATACCGCGCGGAGTTCAGCTTTCCGGTGCTGGGTTTCTACGAGCGGCTGGGCTTCAGTTTCACCACGCATTCCTTCGCGGAGGTCAGCGAGCGTTATATCGCAGCCTACAATCGGCGGCGGTATGAATGCCATTTGCAACCCGGCGCCCATGGGGCGCTGCAACGCCTGCGCGACGCGGGGATCGAGCAATCGGTGCTTTCCGCCTACCATGAGGAAACCCTGCGCGAGGTCGTCGCCCACTTTGATTTGGGAAAGTATTTCACGCGCCTGAGCGGCCTCGACAACATCCGCGCCGACGGGAAAGTCGCGCGCGGGCATGTTCATTTGCGCGCACTGGAACTCCAGGAGGCTCCGCATACGGTTGTGCTCATTGGAGACACCGCGCACGACCACGAGGTGGCGGCCGCCCTCGGCGCGGATTGCCTGTTGCTGCATCACGGGCACATGCATCCGGAGCGCCTGGGCGGCCGCGGCGTGCCGCTGGTCGGTTCGTTGGAGGAGGCGGCCGCCTGGGTGTTGCAAAATTAGTTAACCATCCTGCTACCGCGCCTGGTCGGGCCGGCCAAGTTTCACCGCAAAGGAAAAGCGGCTGCCTCGGCCCGGTGCGCGCTCGTAAATGATATCCCCGCCCATCAATTCACACAAGCGGCGGCAAATCGCCAGACCGAGGCCGACGCCGCTGTTGGCCCGACGCCCAGCCTCCGTCCCCTGCGCGTAGGGCTGAAAGAGCCGGCGCACATGCGCGGGGTCGAGACCCGGGCCGGTGTCGGTGATGTCGCCGTGCAAAGTCCAGCCGGCCGAGGCCGGCTCGAGCGGGGTGGCGCGCGCGCGCACGACGACTTCGCCGCGGTCGGTGAATTTCAGCGCATTGCCCACCAGGTTGGTCAGGACGCGACGCAATTGCGCGGAATCGCCGACGACGATTTTGGGGAGAGTGGGATCCAGCTCGACGCGCAGGTCCAGTTTTTTTTGGCGCGCGGCCGGGCGGAAGATGTCGAGCGTTTCTTCAAACAGCTCCGGCAGCAAAAACGACTCGTGTTCGAGATTGAATTGGCCGGCTTCCAGGCGCGAGAAGCGCAGCAGATTGTCCAGGAGCCGCAGCAGGCCCTCGGCGCAACTGTCGATGACATTGAGTTGCTCGACCTGCTCCCGGTTGAGGCCCTCGCTGACGAGCAGGCCGACATAGCCCTGGATGGCGGTGAGCGGGCTGCGCAAATCATGGGAGACCATGGCGAGAAATTCGCCCTTGGCGCGATTGCTTTGCTGGGCCGCCTCGAGGGCGACCTGCAGGCGCTCCTGGGCGTGGCGCAACTCGGCGGTGCGCGCCTCGACGCGTTGCTCCAATTCCTTGTTCACGCGTTTCAGCTCGGTCTCACTGCGTTTGCGCTGGGCGATGTCGTGGAAGGCGGTGAGGATGCCGTCGCCAAATTTCCTGACCACCAGCCGGACATGCAAATCCAGCCCGTCGTTTTGATGGTAGTGCTCAAAGTCGAGCGGCTCGCCCGTTTCCACCACCTGGGCAAATTTATCGAACAGGCCCGACTCGCGCAACCCGGGATAGCGCTCGAGTAACCGGCTGCGGTAGACTTCGTCGCGGGTGGTCTTGAGATGCTCCTCATACGAGCGGTTGACGAGGTAGCATTGGAAATCCACGATGCGCCCGCCTTCGCGCACGGCCTCGCTGACGGACACGGCGGTGTATAAATTTTCCACCACGCCGGCGAGTAGCGCAGTATCCGAATCCACGGGCTGGGGGGATGTCCGCATCGGTCAACTTCCGTCGTTTACGGGGTGGCTTTTTTAAACAGATTGCCGACGCCGTTGAGGACCGCGCCCGCGCCATTCATAATCGCACCGCCGACGCCCTTGGCGGCGTCGAGATAGGTGCTGGGGTCGAGCAATTCATTCGCCAGCGCATCCGCCAGGAAGGAGAAGCCCGCGCCCTTGAGGTCGAGACCGATGGACACGGCAACCTTCGTGTAGTTCGTCTCGTCCACGTCCTGAAAAGTCCGGCTGTAATTGACCTCCGTGACCTGCGGTTTGCCATTGTTGCTCTTAAAATCGAGGAGTTTGACCGATTTGATTTTGAGGGTAAAAGTATGGACGGTGAAGGGCGGGATGACCGTGGCGGCCTTGTTCGCGGCGGGGGCGGGCATCAGGCCATCTTTGAGCGCCATCAGGTTCAACGAGCCGTCCTTGTTGCGCACCATGGTAAAGGAGTCGAGGTCCACGACGATTTCGTCCACGATAATGCGTTTGCCCATGACGCTGGTCGGCTCGGCCTTGACTTTGACCTCGTTGAATTTCAGGAAATCCTTGGCGGCAAAGCGGTCGGGGTTCGTGATTTCCAAGTCATGCAAATCGACCGCGCCGGACAGGGCGCTGATATCCTGCTGACCGGCGGTCATCGTAAAACCACTGCGCTGCTTTAATTCGCGCGAAGCGATATTGATGGCGTAGTGGTCCACGACTAGCACGCTGACCACGCCCACGACGATCACCAGCAGGAGCAGCCCTCCCAGGATGGTGAAGAGACAGCCGAGGGGCTTTTTAACGAAGACGGAGAAGAGACTCATATTTTGTCTTACTAGCATCTTTTCCGGAGAACTCAATATGCAATCCGCAGCCCATAAGTTACGATTGGGCGGCTGCGCCGGAGGTGGGCCGCGCGCGGGTCATTTCCAGCATATTCCAGCCGTCCTCCCGCCGGTAGGCGACGCGGGTCATCAGCGTTTTCACAAAGTGCACGCCCAGGCCGCCGATTGGCCGTTCCTCCACCGGTGCGTCGAGGTCGGGCACGGGCGCCTCGGTCAACGGGTCGAAGGGCCGGCCATCGTCGCGGATGGCCGCCGTCACTTCGCCGGGGGTGGCAGTCAGTTCCAGAATAATCTCGTGCGGAAGCTCGTCCGTGTAGCCGTAGGAAACGATGTTGGTGAAAAGCTCGTCCAGGCAGAGGTTGAAGGCGTGCGCCAATTCCGCGTCGAGGCCGTTTTGCTCGCCGAACGCAGCCACGTCGGTGGCGAGGCGGGCCAATTCAGCCAAGTCATTGCGGTAAGTGTAGCGCATGGGCCAGCCTCTTAATTGAAAGCCACCTCGACGAGCGAAAAATCGTCATCGAATTGCGCGCGATTTTGCGCGCGGCGGACGAACGCGGCCATGCCCTCGACCTTGCGCTCGCCGGCCAAAGCGGGCCGCGCCAGTTCTGCCGCAAATTCCTCGACGGTCATCATCACCTCGGGGCGATCGGCGTAATTGACCTCGTAAACACCGTCGCTGAAAATATAGAGTCGGTCACCGGGCGCGACCGTCACGCGCTCCGACTGGAAAGGGAGGCCCGGCATCGCGCCGATGATGGCGTTGATACAATTGAGCAGGCGCGGCGCGGCGGAAGTGGCGGCGGGCAACAGCACCGCGGGTGGATGCCCGCCCGAGGCGTGGGCCAGCTCGCGGGTCGAGCGCCGGTAAACGCCATACCAGATGGTGAAATACATCTGGTTCTGCTTGTCCATGTCGAACGCGTCGTTCAAGCCCGCGAGCACTGAGGCCGGGTCGGTGAAATCCACGCGCGGGAGCGAACGCGCGCGCAACACGTTCACCGCCGAGGCCGAGAGCAATGCCGCGCCGACGCCGTGCCCGCACACATCGAGGACAAACATGGCGAAATGGTCGTCGTCAATCCAATGGTAGCCGAACGAGTCGCCGCCCAGTGCGGTGCAGGATATGTAGAGGGAATCGGCGCGAAGATGCGCATCGGTGAGCGGCGCGGGGAACAGCGCGCGCATGTAGCGCTCGGCCTCGCGCAGTTCGGCATTGAGCGCTTCGAGCGCGGCGTCGCGCTCACGCCGCGCCAGATACGCCTGCGAGTGGTAGCGGATGCGCGCGATGACTTCCAGTTTGTCGGGCAGCTTCACCAGGTAATCGTTGGCGCCGAGTTCGAAAGCCTTGGACTTCGTCTCCGGCTCCTCGCGCGAGGAGAGCACAATCATCGGCACGTCGCGCGTGGCGGGGTTGGCGCGGAAAAATTTGACCAGTTGCAGCCCATCGATCTGCGGCATCACCAAGTCCTGCAAAATCACGGTGGGCTGGAGGTCGCGCGCAGCCTGCATGGCCTTCGTGGGGTCGCTGCAAAAATGGAAGGCGATGTCGGTTTCGCTCGCGAGCATCCGCCGCACGGCCTCGCCGACCATCGCCTGGTCGTCCACCAGCAGCACCACGAGGGGGTGCGCGCCGGGAACTGGAAGAGAGGCGGGGGAAGCGGACATCGCGACAGTATGATTTCGGAATCGAATTTTATGAAGAACGAAATGCTCGGCCCGTGAAATTGGACGGAGGTGAAGCCGTTCGCCGTCGGCTAAGCGCCGATTTCCAACAACTGACGCACGGCGCGCAGGAAGGTTTCGTCCTGAATACTGCTCTTGGCGAGATAGGCGTCGGCACCGGCTGCGCGCCCGGCGGCGAGGTCCTCGGCGCGGTCTTTGTAAGAAACGATGACCACGGGCAGACGTTGGAGACGCGCGTCGGCCCGGATGCGGGCGACCAATTCGAGGCCGTTCAGGCGCGGCATATCCACATCGCTGACAACGAGGTCAAAACGGCCCAGGCGCACGGCGTTCCAGCCATCGGCGCCGTCCGTGGCCAACTCCACCGCGAAGCCGGCCCGCTCCAAAATTTGCTTCTCGGTGGCGCGAATGGTGGCGGAATCATCCACGATGAGGATGCGTTTGCGCGCGCGGGCGGGTGGGGAGCCATCCGGGATGCTGGCGGCGCTGCTGGCGACTTTCTCCAGGCCCCTGAGCAGGTCGTCCACGTCCACGATTAAAATCGGCGCGCCGTCTTCGCCGATGGCGGCGGCGCTGATGCCCGGCACCTTGCCGAGCCGCGCGTCGAGCGGGCGCACCACCAATTCCATTTCGCCGAGAATGCGGTCGACCGCCAAAGCGTAAAGTTTCGCCCCTTCGCCAAAAATCACCAGCGCGATTTCCTCCTTCAGAGTTTTTTCCTTTCCGGGCAAACCCAGCGCCGCTTCCGCCGTGACCAGCGTGGCGGTCGCACCGTCCACCGCCACCTGCCCACCGACCACGCTGGCGCGCGGAACCCGGAGGGCGCGGTGCAACTTGGTGAGTGGAAAGGCGTAGGCCTCGCCGTCCACCTCGGCCACCAGCGCGGAGACGACCGAACGCGTGACCGGCAATTGCAGCGTGAACGTGGTGCCGCGGCCGGCGGTGGTGTAAATGCGCACCGTGCCGCCGACTTCCTGCGCCAGGGCCTGCACCACGTCCAGGCCGACGCCGCGCCCGGAAATTTCAGTGACTGTTTCCGCGGTGGAAAATCCGGGCAGGAACAGGAATTGCAGCACCTCGTCCTCGCTCATCTCGGCCGCCATCGCGGCGGACGCGCGACCCTGTTCGACAATTTTCTGCCGCAGGCGCGGTAGGGCGATGCCGCGGCCGTCGTCGCTGATTTGCACGACCAGCATGCCGGCGCGATGGCGCGCCTCGAGCCGGATGACGCCCGCCGCGGGCTTGCCGGCGGCGACGCGGTCGGCGGGCAGTTCCAATCCATGATCGCACGCGTTGCGCAGGAGATGGCTCAACGGGGCTTCGAGTTTTTCCAAAATGTCGCGGTCGACCGGCGTTTCGCGACCCTCGATTTCCAGCCGCGCCTGCTTGCCGAGCGCGCGGGCGGTGTCGCGCACCAGCCGCGGAAGGGCCTGCGTCCCATCGGCGAATGGCCGCAGGCGGCTGGCGATGACTTCCTGATAAAGCCGGCCGGACACGACCGTGCTGCGCCGCGAGGCGTTGTCAAAATGCTCCAATTGCGCGCGCAGACCTTCGAGCGTGGCCTGCGCTGACGCGCGCAAGGCATCCAAATTCCGCGCGCCTTCCCCGCCCTCCTGTGCGGCGGCCTCCAGTTTTGACACCATTTGCAGCTGGTCATTCTTAAGCTTGAGCAATCGCGCGCGAAAAGGTTCGAGCCGGCGCGACTCGACCAGCGTCTCCGCCGCCAGCCCCATCATGCGCGACAAGCTGGCGGCGGAAATGCGCACTACGGCGTCGGCGGGTGTGCCGGGCGCAGGGTCGGGTTGCGGGCTGGAAAATTCGGGCTTGGCGTCCGGCGGACTGGATGTGGGCGCGGCGGCGACCGGCATGATTTTTTCCGATTCACCCGCCAGCACCGCGTGGATTTCGGCAAGGCATTTCGCCTGGCCGGCGCGTTGTTCCAGCGGCGGCGCGGCTAATTGCTCCTGTGGCAGTTTGGAAAATTGCGCGAGCCAGTCGCCCGCGCGCAAGAGCGCGTCAATGCCGCCGGCATCAAGCGCGCGGCGGCCCTGCTGCACGGCGACCAGCGCGTCTTCCATGGTGTGCGCGAGGGTGGCGGCCAAATCCAAGCCGATGATGCGCGCCGCGCCCTTGAGCGAATGGGCCGCGCGCATGATCGGCTCGATTTTTTTCGGATTGGCCAGGTCGCCCTCCAGTTCGACCACGCCTTGCGCCAGCGCGGCCAGTTGCGTCTCGGCCTCGACGCGATACATGTCCAACAGGCTAAAATCAAGCCGGGAGGCGGGCGAGTTGTCAGGTTGGGGCAGAGCCGGCGTTGCCTCGGCGGTTTGATTGATCGGCTGCCTGGCCACGCGTCCGGACTTTTTGGGTTCCGTCACCGGATTTTCCACGGAGGCAAAAATGATTAGCTCCTGCAAGCAGGCATCGCGGTTGGCCACCCGCGCGGCCGCCGGGTTTGCCAATTCCGCGGCGGAGCATTGGGAAAATTCGCGGAGCCAATCCGCCGCCCGGCGCAGTGCTGCGACAGTTCCGGCGGCGGGCGGACGCTTCTGCTCCTGCGCGGTGGCGAGGAGCTGCTCCATCATTTGCGCCAACGGCACGGGCCATTCCAGGCCCACCAACCGCGCCGCGCCCAAAAATGCGTGGACGGCCTGGCGAGCCTCCCCGGTTTTTTTCGCGCCACCGCCCAGCGCCGCGAGCGCCGCATCCAGTGCTGCGAGCTGGGCGGCGGCCTCCGAGCGAAAGAGGTCGAGCAAGGACTCGTCGATGGTCGTCGCGGCGGGCATGGACATCAGCCTTCGGTTTGACGCCCGACGGCGTGGGCGAGCAATTCCTCGTCGAGCAGGCGCACCGGGCGCCGGTTGAACATGAATTGCCCGCGCGAAAAAGTCGCGAGCACGGAACCGTCGCCGGGCGCGGGGAGCATGCGCGCGAGGGTGAAGGCGGTGGGGCCGTAAACCTCGTCGGTGGCGAAGGCAAACGCCTGGCTTGCGCTGCGGCAAAAGACCAGCCGGGGATAAATTTGCGCGCTAAGCGATACGGCCAACGAGGCCGCGGCGGGCAGCTCCAGCAAGGCCGGCAGGTTGAAGGCCAGTTGCAGTTCGCCCGCGATGTTGACCAGTCCCGCAAAAATTTTGCCCGACCGATGCGGCACCCGGTGCAGCGGCCGCAGCTCCGAGACCGACACGATTACGCGCGCGGGCAGCGCCAGCCAGCGCGGGCCGAGGCGGAAGACGAACGCGGAGATTGACTCCTCGCGCGGAGTCATTGGATGGCGCAGAGCTTTGGCGCAATCGCGCAGGTAATCTTCCGGCGCGTCGCGCTCGAGCAAGCTGCGCCCGGCCCCGCGGTAGATCGGACAATTGCCGCAATGCGTGTGTTCCGCCAACTCCGGGCAGGACTGGTCACCCCAAACGCCGATGCGCCGCCAGCAGGAATCCAGGGCGAGGGTGGCGATTGCAGTTGGCGACGGCACGGTCATGGCGATGGTTTGGCCATGGCCTCAACTTCGGGCCATTGCGCGAGCCAATCGGCGGGAAGCAATTCCGCGAGGGTGATGAGTTGCGCTTCGTTCGCGGCGGAGCCGCCCGGCACGGGCGCAGAGAGATGGCGCACTTCATTGACGCCCTCGGCCAACAAACCCAGGAAGCGGGACGCGCCCGGTGAGTCCGGATGCCGCACCAAAATAATGCGGGTGCTCAGGTGCGAACTCGCGGGCCGGCCGGTGGCCCGGAGAGCCAAATCCAGCACGGGCACGGACTGGCCGCGATAATCAATCGACACGGCCGCGCCGGCGATGGCGCGCCCCGGGGGCGCCGGCACCACCCGCTCGACCACCGCGCTGGCGAGGCCGCGGCGTTGATCGCCCAAATTGAAGAGGACGGCGAGCATGGCAGTGGGCAGATTTGAAAAACCCCGTGCGCAAAATTTATCGCGGCCCCTTTTGCGAGGGGAAAATAATCCGCGTCAAGCCGGTGGAGCGGTCTTCGGAAACCTTGAAGCGCGCGATTTCCTGGCGGAGCGCCTCGACCGCAGCGTGAAGGTGGGCGACCGCGCGGTCGAATTCCCTGAGCGAATCGGCGGTGCGCTGCGCGCCGCCGGTGAGGTTGACCATGGCCGCGTTGATTTGCTTGGCGCCCTGCGATTGCGCGGAGATGCCGTCCTTGACCTGCCCAAACCGCGGGAGGAGCGAGCGCACTTGCTCCAAAATCGCCGAGATGCGCCCGCCGAGGCTGCCAACTTCGCCCGCGCCGCTGCGCACTTCGCCGGAGAATTTTTCCATCTCCAGCACGCCCGCGGACACGGCGGCCTGCATCTCGCGCACCATGTGTTCGATGTCGAGGACGGAGACGGCGGTCTGGTCGGCGAGGCGGCGGATTTCGCGCGCGACGACGCCGAAGCCCAGGCCGTATTCGCCGGCTTTCTCGGCCTCGATGGCGGCGTTGAGCGAGAGCAGGTTGGTCTGGTCGGCGACTTTGGTGATGGTGGTGACAACGCCGGTGATGGCGCGCGCCTTGTCGCTGATGGTGGAAAGTTTTTGGGAAATCGAGGCGGTCGAAGCTTCGAGGTTGTGCATCGAGCCTTTCATGCCGTCGAGTTGCCGGCCGCCGGTTTCGGCCAACGCCGCCGCGTTTTGCGCGAGGTCGGAAACCCCGGCCATCGTGGCCACGAGTTCCTGCGCGGTGGCCGAAATTTGTTGGACGGCGGCGGCAATCTGGGTGGTCGAGGCGCCGAAGTCCTGCACGGTGGTCTCCTGCACTTTTGCGCCGGCGGAAATTTCGTCCGCAGTGGAAATGAGTTGGATGCTTGAGCGCTTCACCTGGCCAAGGAGGCGGTTGAGGCTCGTCACCATGTCGCGGTTGGCGGCGAGCAGCAGGCCGGTTTCGTCGTCGCCGTGGCCGATGATGTCGGCGGTGAGGTCGCCGTCGGCAATTTGCCGCGCGACCCCGGTGGCCAGGGTGATGGGGCGGGCGATCATGCCGCCCAGAAATGCGGAAACGAAGCCAATGGCGATCAAAATGCCCAACGCGCCGGCGGCGACCACGAGACGCAACTGCGAAAACTCGCGGCTCAATTGATCGCGCACGGCGTGCGAATCGACATCGTAGGCCGTCAGCCCGATGACCCAGTCCCACGGCGGATAATAAAGGGCGGCGACCTCCTTGTTGTAATAGGTGCTGTCACCCGCCGGGTCCTTGGGGTCGCGCCACACGCGGGTGGCAAACTTCACCTCGCCGGGCGTTTTGATTGCCTCGTCAATCAACGGTGGGAATACCGGCTGGCCATCATTGGCGTCCTTGACCGCATTGAGGGTGAGGCCCGCAGTCGGCGCTCCACCGCCATGCATGATGAAGGGCGACAAATTGTTGGCGTTCTTGCCGAGCGCCACCCACACGTAACCGGTTTGCCCAACCTTGGTCTTGGCAATGGCCTCGCGCAACGTCGTGTCGGCTTCCTGTTTTACACCCACATACAACATACCAACGACGCGGCCCGCGGCGTCGCGCAACGGCTCATAGGCCGAGACATACCAGGCGTTGACCACATAGGCCGGCCCGCGAAAAGTCTGCCCCGCCAGCACGGCCTGCACCACCGGGCTGGTGGCGGGGAGGAAAGTGCCCGTGGCGCGCTTGCCATCCAGTTTCTCGACATTCGTGGCCACCCGCAGCATGTCCCCCGCGTCGTTGATGCGTTGAAAAATCGTGCAAGTCCCGCCCATGAGCTGCTTGACCTGATCCACCACCGGGCTGGGTGTGACGAAATCGGTGTTTTGCCCAAGCCACCGGCCGCCGAGTTTCATTTGCGGGACAGTGAGCCGCTGACTTTCGAGTGTGTTCTGGTTCACGGCGTCCCACGAGGCCGTTTCCGGGCCGAAAGACAGCGCGCCCGCGCGGTCCAGTTGCTCGTGGGCGACGTTAAGGCTGGAGTCGACCTTCGATTGGAGCAAGCCGTTGGCGGTCTCCAACATGCCGTAAAGCCCGCGCAATTCCGCGCCCAATTCGCCGCGCACGCGCTCCTGAAACTGGCCCTCGACGACGCTACGGATGTCGCGCTCCTGCCAGACGAGCAAGAGCAGCAAGGCCAGCACGGGGGTCAGCGCCGAAATCAGAGCGAGTCCGGTGACCTTGTGGCGGAGGAGAAGTTTCATGGGGGCGGAGGCCTATGTTGGCGAAACGGGCGCAAGTTGCAAGTTGCAGGTTGCAAGTAAACGCGCCGGAGGTGTCGTCATGCGAAATTTATTATTCGAATTTTTTGTTCTTTTGCCCCTTGACGGACGATTTCGATATGATATCACTTTGCTATAACCCTCCCGGCCTTCCATGAAAATCGTCCGCAATGACTCGGTGCTGCACGTGGTGGACACGCCCCAGCTGGGTCCCATGATTCTCTTCGCGCTCTGTCTGTTTATGCTTCTCGGGGACCTGGTTCACGCCTGGCTCGTCCACGAATCCTATGGCAAGGCGGCGTGGAGTGCCCTCAGCCTGGGCGTGCCGTTTTTCGTGTGCTTTAGTTACGTGTCGCCGCAGGATTTTGAATTCGACAAGGCAACGCGCAAGCTGACGTGGCGGCACCGGTGGCAGTGGTGGGCGCAAGGTGGCGAACTCCCCTTCGATGATATCTCTGACGCCGCAGTGGAAGGGGCGCTTTCCTCGTCCAACGGCAAGTGCCATCCCTGCGCGTTGATACTGCGGACGAAGGGGAAGGACATCGCCATCACCGCCGCCCTCAACACCACTCCGCGAGGGCAATGCGAGGAAATCGCGGCGCGCATCCGCGAGGTGCTACGCAACCCGAAGGCGTGACGCCCCCACCCCGCCCTTTACCCAAAACTTAAACCCGCAACCCGAAACAAAAAATGAACCCACCCACC
>Ga0265319_1001562_pt1 | contig 13473 bp, 12 predicted proteins | sample 4824metaG_FD_192443 | JGI IMG/M metagenome (GOLD analysis project Ga0265319, IMG submission 192443) | Rhizosphere microbial communities from Carex aquatilis grown in University of Washington, Seatle, WA, United States - 4-8-24 metaG | ecosystem: Host-associated > Plants > Roots > Rhizosphere >...
ACTTCGACGAGACGGAGGAGGACAACGAGGCCGTGACGGCCGCCGTCGAGGGCGAGCTCGGGCCGTTCGTCGTCTCCCCCTACGTTCTGGCCGAGCTCGACTACCTGATCGCCGGGCGACTGGGGGCCGAGGGACAGCTGACGGCGCTCGTTGAGTTGGCCGCAGGCGGCTGGGAGTTGCCGGCGTTCGATGCGTCCGACCTCAGCCGAGCCCGGGATCTGATGCGCGACTACGGCGACCAACGGATCGGACTGGTCGACGCGTCGTTGGTTGTGCTGGCCGCGCGCTACCGAACCGACCGCATCCTGACGCTCGATCACCGCCACTTCCGCGTGCTGCGCACCCCCGGCGGGGCTCCGTTCACCCTCCTACCCTGATCGGCCCGCCGCCGCGAGCTGCCCGCAGGCCGCCGCGATCTCGCGACCGCGGGTGAGGCGGACCGTGACGCGCACGCCCTTGCTCTCGAGCGCGGCGCGGAAAGCGGCGATCGCCTCGCGGCTCGAGCCGTCGTAGCGCGAGTCGGTCGGGTTGTACGGGATCAGGTTGACCTTGAAGGCCTCCCGCGGGGATAGCAGGCGGGCGAGGGCGAGCGCCTGCTCGTAGCGGTCGTTGACGGCGGCGAGCATCACGTACTCGACGAACACCGTCCGGCGCGTGACGGCGAAGTGGGCGCGGCAGGCCTCGAGCACGTCGGCGAGCGCGTAGCGCTCGTTCACCGCCATCAGCTCGCTGCGCAGCGAGTCCTCGGGGGCGTGCAGCGACAGGGCGAGGCGCACCGGCACGCCGGACGCGGTCAACCGCTCGATACCCGGGATCCAGCCGACCGTCGAGATGGCGGTGCGACGGTTGGTGATCCCGAGGTCCGGCAGGAGCTCGCACGCACCGAGCACCGCGTCGAGGTTCATCATCGGCTCGCCCATCCCCATGAACACCGCGTGATCGACGCTCGAGCGTCGCCGGAAATAGAGCGCCTGGTCGACGATCTCGTCGCGCGTCAGGTTGCGCGCGAAGCGCATCCGGCCGGTGGCGCAGAAGGTGCAGGTCAGCGGGCAGCCCGATTGGGACGAGAGACAGATCGAGTGGCGTGAATCGCGATAGCGCATCAGAACCGCCTCGACGGCGTGACCGTCAGCGGTCCGCAGCAGCGCCTTGAGCGTGCCGTCGCTCGCGGCGAGCTCACGCTCGGGCGTCAGCGTGCTGAACGGGACGCGCTGCGCGAGCATCGCCCGAAGCTCGGCCGGCAGGTTCGTCATCGCGCGGTAGGAGCCGGCGCCGCGCGCCAGCCACTCCCAGACCTGCGCGGCACGGTAGGAGGGCTCGCCCGCCGAAGCGAGAGTTTGCGCCAGCAGCTCGAGGTCCATCCACCTATGGTTGCAGCGGTGCGTCTCGCCAAGTACCTGGCCCACGCCGGGGTCGCCTCGCGCCGGGCGGCCACCGACATCGTGAAGGCCGGTCGCGTGCGCGTCGACGGCGCTGTCGAGATGCTCCCGGGGCGCGAGATAACGACCGAGCGCGTCGAGCTCGACGGCAAGCCCGTCGGGGGGCCGGCGGAGCTCGTCGTCTACGCGCTGAACAAGCCGGCGGGCGTCGTATCGACCGCCAGCGACCCCCACGGGCGCAAGACCGTCGTCTCTCTCATCGCCGACGAGCCACGCCGTCTCTACCCTGTCGGGCGCCTGGACGCGCCGAGCACCGGCCTGATCCTGCTGACGAACGACGGTGAGCTCGCGAACCTGCTCACCCACCCGCGCTATGAGGTCCCAAAGACCTACCGGGCGACGGTCGGCGGTGGCCGCGTCGACAAACGCGCGCTCAGCGCGCTCGCCTACGGCATCGAGCTCGAGGACGGTCGCACCGCACCCGCCCGCGCCGAGCTGATCGCGCCGGGCGTCATCGAGATCGAGATCCACGAGGGCAAGAAACGTCAGGTCCGCCGCATGTGCGAGGCGGTCGGCCACCCGGTCCGGGCGCTCGAACGCGTGCGCTTCGGGCCGCTCGAGCTTGGCTCGCTGGGCCCGGGGCGCTACCGACGGCTGACCGCCCCCGAGCTCGATGCGCTCCGCGCCGCCTCCCGTCGCTAGGCTGCGTCGATGCGCAGATCGCTCCTCACCATCCTGCTCGCAGCGTCACTCGCGACCCCACTGGCCCTCAGCACCTCCGCTGCGGCTCACACCATGCAGTGCGGATCGATCACGATCCGCTTCTCCGCGACCGAGACCGACCGCTACCCGGTCAGCGTCACGCAGGGCGCGGTGACCTGTAAGGCGGCGCGCAGCCTGCTCACCGGCTACGTCAAGACCGGCAACTACCCGCGGAGCTGGTTCTGCGTGCGCGGGCACAACACGCAGCCGTACGCCGCGCAGTGCGCCCGCATCAAGGGTCCGAGCGGGCACGTCGTCGCGGGCCTGACCGTCAAACGATGAGCGACGAGCGGCTGTTCGCACTGCGCGGCGCGACCGACGTCGAGGCGAACACCGAGGAGGCGATCCTCGCCGCCACCGAGACGCTGATGCGCGAGCTGATCGCGCGCAACACACTCGAGCTCGAGCGGATCGTCAGCTGCATCTTCACAGTGACCGACGACCTGAACGCGGCCTTCCCCGCGGTGGCCGCGCGCGGTCTTGGCTTCGAGCGGGTGCCGCTTCTGTGCACGCGCGAGATCAACGTGCCCGGATCGCTCCAGAGTGTGATCCGCGTGCTGCTCCACTACTACGCGCCGGCCGGCCACACCCCGAGCCACGTGTACCTCGGGGCCGCGCGCAGCCTGCGCGCCGACCTCGATGCCGCACAATAGGCGAGTGACCCTCGAGTTTTCTCAGGCGGTAAAGCGGATCCCGGTGTATCCGGCCGGCGTCGGCTACGGCAACACGGGCCCGCTCGTCCGCCTCGAGAGCAACGAGTCGCCCTATCCGCCACTGCCACAGATTGTCGCCGCTGCGGCCGCCGCGCTCGAGGGCGTCAACCGCTACCCCGACCCGAACAACACGAAGCTCCGCGACGCGCTCTCGGCGCGTTACGGCATCCCGACCGAGCAGATCGCGGTCGGCAACGGCTCCTGCGACGTCCTGCTCGCCACCGGCGAGGCCCTGCTCGACCCCGACACCGACCTCGTCTACGCGTGGCCGTCGTTCTCCGTCTACCCGCAGCTCGAAGCCCGCTCGGGCGCGCGCGCGATTCGCGTGCCGCTCTATAAGGACGAGTACCTCGACCTCGACGGGCTCCACCGGGCGATCACGAAACGCACCCGCCTCGTGATCCTTTGCAACCCGAACAACCCGACGAGCACCGCGCTTCCGCTTGAGCAGATCGCCACGTTCGTCGCCGCGGTCCCAAGCGATGTGTGCGTGATGATCGACGAGGCCTACTGCGAGTTCAACACGCTCGACCCGCCCGACGCGTCAATCGCGCTCCTGCGCGAGCACGCGAACCTCGTCCTCCTGCGCACCTTCTCGAAGGTCTACGGCCTCTGCGGCGTGCGCGCGGGCTTCGCGCTCTGCGGCTCGCCCGAGCTCCCAGCGGCGCTCAAGCTGATCCGCCAACCGTTCTTCTGCAGCGCGGTCGCGCAGGCCGCGGCGACCGAGGCGCTGCTGCACCCCGAGGAGGTGCTCCGCCGCGTCGACGCGAACGGCGGTGCGCGCGGCGAGATGCGCGCGAACCTCCGCTCGCTCGGCCTCTCGCCGGCGGAGTCGCAGGCCAACTTCTGCTGGTTTGACATCCCGCCGCTGCGCGAGGAGGCGGACGTCGTCCGCGGGCTGGCCGAGCAGGGCGTGCTAGTCCGCGCCGGCGGCGCGCTCGGCAAGCCCGGCGCGCTCCGCGTCAGCTTCGGCACGCGCGAGGAGAACGCGCGCTTCATCGAGGTGCTGGGCTCGCTGCTCTGAGCCCGTGCTGTGCCCGGGGTCGCATGCGACCCCGGGGGGATCGGTACATGTACCGATCCCCGCCTGCGCGCATGCGCGCAGGCGAACAACGACCTGGTTGCGCGTTGACCCAAGCGTCCGTGTCTGAAAGGGTGCCTGCCATGCGTCGCGTTCGGAGAGCCTTCAGGGGGACACGTGTTGCGGTCGCGCTGTCGGTTGCCCTCGGTGCCGCCGTGATCGCGGCGAGCGCCCTCGCGGCGGTCGGCGACCTCGCGCAGGGCGCCTGCTACAGCCAGAGCGACAGCCCGTGCACCGCGCCGGCGACGGTCGCAAGCGCGCTGACGAACGTTCGCTCGCTCGCGGTCAGCCCGGACGGGAACAACGTCTACGCGGGCTCGAACAACAACGGCTCCGTCGACGTGTTCACGCGGAGCGCCACGGGCGCGCTCGCGTTCGCGAGCTGTGTCGGCATCGCAAGCGGCTGCACGAGCTCGAGCCTCATCAGCTCCCCGGCCAGCATCGCGATCAGTCCCGACGGCACGAGCGTCTACGTCGCGGCGGAGGGCAGTGGCGTCATCGACGAGCTTGCCCGCAACACGAGCAGCGGCGCGCTCACCTACCAGAGCTGCATCGGTGACAACGGTAGCTGCACGGCGACGACTGGCCACGTCACGGCGCTGGTCGGTGTCACCGGCGTCACGGTCAGCCCGGACGGCAAGAACGTGTACGCGGTCTCCTCCACCGAGGACACGCTCTCGACGTTCACTCGATCCTCGAGTACCGGCGCGCTCAGCGGGTTCAGCTGCATCGGCAACGCGACGGGCTGCACGGCGACGAGCCCGGTCACCTTGATCGAGCAGCCCTACTCGGTGGCGGTCAGCCCGGACGGGAACAACGTCTACGTTGGGTCCTACGGATCCGACGACGTCTCTGAGCTGACGCGCACCCCTTCGAGCGGCGCCCTAACTTTTGTCAGTTGCATCGGTTCGTTGCCCGGCTGCACCGCGACGACCGCCGCGCCGGGGGCGCTCGCGGGCGTCGAGGCGCTCGCGATCAGCCCCGACGGCCTCGACGTCTACGCCGGCTCGATCAACAACGACGTGGCGACGCTGTCGCGCGCCTCTAACGGGGCGCTGACCTACCAGGGCTGCCTCGGCAACACGCAGACGCTCGGCTGCACCGCGACCTCGCCCGCCGGCGCACTCGACGGAGTCGTCTCGCTCGCGATCAGCGGCGACGGCGAAAGCCTCTATGCCGGCTCCCAGAACGCTGCGGTGATGGCGGTCTTCGGCCGAGCGTCAAGCGGCGCGCTCACGCTCAACAACTGCCTGGGCACCGTGAGCGGTTGCACCGCGACCTCCCCGACGAACGAGCTCAACGACGTCGCCGCGATTGCACTCAGCCCGGACGGCAGCAGCGTCTACACCGCGGCTGAGAACACGAGCGTGCTCGCTCTGTTCGGGCGCACCGAGCCGCCGCCGAGCTGCCAGAGCGTGACCGAGACGATCCCCTACAACACGGCTACCGCGACGTTCACGATCCCCTGCTCGGACCCGGGCGGCCAGCCGCTGCACTTCGCGCTGAGCGAGGTCACACCGCACGGTGTCGTCCACTCGATCAGCTCCGCCGGCGTCGTCAGCTACAGCGCGAACGCGGACTACAGCGGTTCGGACTCGTTCACCTTCACGGCGAGCAACGGCTACGGCTCGAGCACCGCGACCGTCAATCTGACGATCACGGCGCCGCCGGCCCCGATCCGCACGAGCGCCAGCTTCGACGGTCAGTCGCTCGCGCTGACCACGCCGTCGCCGGGAGGCTGCAACGTCGCGAGTCAGGGCCTTGCGTTCACGATCTCCTCCACGAAGGCCGCCTCGGGCAAGAAGAAGAAGGGCTCGCACGCGTCAGCGAAGCTCAAGTTCGTCGAGGCGAAGCTGTTCGTCGACGGCGGCAAGAAGGAGACCGGGACGCGCAGGCGCCACCACAAGAAGGTGCACTACACCTACCTCGCGCCGAACCAGACCGTCCACCAGAACCCCCGCACAGACCGCCTCGCGATCACCGGCCTCCCCTCGGGCACGCACACGCTGAAGGTCGTGTTCATCTACAAGCGCGCCGGCAAGACGGTCACGAAGACACTCAGCACGACGTTCACGGTCTGCTAGCACCGGCCGCGGGCGGGCGCTGTTGACAACCGCAAGGGGGACCCGATGGCACACGACGCATCAGAGATACTCGGCTCGCCGCAGCTCGCGGGGGTGAAGGTAAACCCGCGCGGGCTTGGGCGGAGGGCGGGCGCAAACGCCACCGGTGCGTACGCGGGCGCGCTGCGGTCAGCGCCGCTCGTCGGCGTACTCGCGGGCGAAGGCCTGGGGGTCTGAGATGGCACAAGACGGCTCGGCAGCGCTAGGAGCGCCGGAGATCGCCGGCACGCTCGTGAACCCAAAGGGTTACGTGAAGAAGACGGTCGCGAGGACCGCGGGACAGGAGGTTGCGGGCCTCGTCGGCTCGACGGCCGCAGCACTTGCGACGCGCGAGATGGGCACGCCAGACCTGCCGGATTTCGGCCGCGTCGGCTACGTCGCGGTCAGTGCGACCGAGATCGCGGTGCTAAAAACGAAGACCGGCTGGAAGATGACGCCGACCGAGGTGGCGCTCGTACGGGCCCCACGCTCCGAGCTGGCCTCGGCCGAGCTCGACGAGGGCGCGATGGTCTCGCATTTGCGCCTCCGCTTTGCCGATGGCCGTCTGTGGGAGTTCGATGTCCCGCGTTCGGACAGGAAGACCGCAAGAGCTGTCGTCGCGGCGCTCGCGGCACGCTGATCGAGGAGCGACGCCGGTGCGACGCTCGAGGCGAGACTACCCGCCGGCCGACGCGCGCTCGCGCGCACCCGGGTCTGCCGGGATCCATTCGCGCGGTGCGTCGATCAGAAGCTCGCGCTGGACAGGCTTCGTCAGGTAGCCGTCCATGGCGGCCGCACGGCAGCGCTCGGCCGTGCCCGCCATGGCGTCGGCGGCGCAGGCCAACTTCTGCTGGTTTGACATCCTGCCGCTGCGCGAGGAGGCGGACGTCGTCCGCGGGCTGGCCGAGCAGGGCGTGCTAGTCCGCGCCGGCGGCGCGCTCGGCAAGCCCGGCGCGCTCCGCGTCAGCTTCGGCACGCGCGAGGAGAACGCGCGCTTCATCGAGGTGCTGGGCTCGCTGCTCTGAGCCCGTGCTGTGCCCGGGGTCGCATGCGACCCCGGGGGGATCGGTGCGTGCCTGCCTGCGCCCCGAATGGGGTGTGCCCCGAACGGGGTGCACCGCTCCCCGCCTGCGCGGATGCCTGCCTGCGCCCCGAATGGGGTGTGCCCCGAACGGGGTGCGCGCAGGCGAACGACAAACCGGGTTGCGCATTGACCGCGCGGCCGCGTTCTGACAGGGTGCCGGTGATGGCACGTGCTCTCACGATCGGTCGTCGCCGCGTCGCGGTCGTCGTCGCCGTCGCGCTCGCCGGCGGCCTAGCTGCAGCCAGCGCTCTCGCCGCGGTCGGGGACCTCACGTTCACGAGTTGCAACGGGAGCCTGTCGCCGTGCACGGCAACGAACCCGGCCAACGCCCTGTCCGGCGCGGACGCGGTCGCGATCAGCCCCGACGGCAACGACGCCTACGTGATCTCCAACGGGCAGAACATCATCGACGTGTTCTCGCGCGCGGCCGGCGGTGCGCTGACGCTCGCCGGCTGCAACGGGCCAGACGCCGGTTGCACCGCGGTCAGTCCGAGTAACGCGATGACCGGGGCCGATGCGGTGGCGATCAGCCCCGACGGGTTGGGCGTCTATGTTGCGGCAAGCTTTGAGAACGGGATCGTCGCGTTCACGCGCAATCCGTCGACCGGCGCGTTGACCTCCGTCGGCTGCTACGGCTCGGACAACACGCCACCGGGCTGCACCGCGCCGTCGCCGAGCTACGCGCTCGACGGGGCACAGGCCCTCGCGGTCAGCCCGGACGGCGCGAACGTCTACGTGGCGGCCGCGAGCGGGAACGACCTCGCGACCTATTCGCGCAACAGCTCGACCGGCGCCCTCACCTATGTCGGGTGCATTGGCGCCGGGAGCTGCACTCCGACCAATCCGGTCAACGCCGAGGCGCAGCTCGAAGCCGTCGCGGTCAGCCCCGACGGGAAGAACGTCTACGCAGCCTCCTACGGTGAAGGCGTCGTGGACGAGTACTCGCGCAACCAGGCAGGTGGAGCGCTGACCTTCACGGGCTGCATCGGGAATTACAGCCCGCAACCGGGTTGCACGCTGATCACGCCCATGAATGTCGCGAACGCGCTTCAACAAGCCGATGCGCTCGCGGTGAGCGCCGACGGGAGCACCGTCTACGCGGGCGGGTTAGCTGACATCACCGTGCTGTCGCGGAACCCGGCGAGTGGCCTGCTCTCGTTTGCCGGCTGTGTCGAGAGTCACATTGTGAGCGGGTGCGCGACGACCGACGCCACCGGAGTGATCGAGGGCGTCAAGTCGGTCGCGGTGAGCGGCGATGGCAGCAGCGTCTACACGGCCGACAACAGCGGGGCCACACTCGCGGTCCTCGCGCGCGATGGCGCCAGCGGCGCGCTCACCTACTCCCGCTGCCTCGGCGGTCAGGTCGACAGCGCATGCACGGCGACAACCCCGGCGACCGCCTTCTCGGGCATTGCCGGTGTCGCGGTGTCGCCCGACGGATCGGATGTCTACGCGGCCGCCGGCTCGTCCTTGAGCGTGTTCTCCCGTGCCGTGCCGCCGCTGACGTGCGCGAACGTCACCGCGACGATCCCCTACAACGCGTCCAACCCGTCGGTCCAGCTGAACTGTACGAACCCGGAAAGCCTGCCGCTGAGCTACACGAGTACGAGCAGCGGCGCGCACGTGTCCGTCAGGACGATCAGCTCGACGGGCCTCGCGAGCCTGAACGTCATTCCCGACTACAGCGGCACCGAATCGTTCAGCTACCACGTGAGCGACAGCGAGGGGACCTCGAACACCGCGACCGCGACCGTCACCGTCGCGGCGCCTCCGCCACCGACCGTGACGAGCGCAAAGTTCGGCAACCAGAAGATCACGCTCTCGACGCCCGCCGTCGGTGGCTGTAACGCCTCGGGCGCGGGCCTGCTGTTCAGCATCTCCTCGGCGAAGATCCGCAAGGCGAAGGGGCCGAAGCTGAGGTTTGTCGAGGTGAAGCTCTACATCGACGGTGGGCTGAAGACGACCAAGAAACGCAAGCACAAGAAGGTCACCCACATCGCGCCCAATCGGATCGTCAAGCAGAACCCGCGAAGCGACCGGGCGGACATCACCGGCCTCGCCGCCGGGACGCACCACCTCAAGGCGGTCTTCGTCTACAAGCGTGGGCGCACGACGGCCACGAAGACGCTGCGCACGACCTTCACGGTTTGCTAGCTCCGCCGGCCGGCCCACGGGGAGGGGGATATGGATGCTGGTGTGACGGAGCGGGCTGATGCGGATCATCGGTCGCGCAGCAGCGGTCTCGGTGGTGCGCGCCGTCGCACGACGCGCGTCTGTACCGCGCAAACGCGTCAGTCTCGCGCTCACGCGGCAGTGAAGGACCAGCTGGCCCCGACACGGGCAGCCGCCCGCGGGCAACTCAACGAATAGGAGCGAAGCGATGAAGACCACTGGGAAGAGGCGGCGCATATCACCGTCGATGGCCGTCGCGATCCTGGCGCTGTTCGTCGCGCTGGGCGGCAGCGCCTACGCGGCGTCCAAGATCAACGGCACCGCGATCAAGGTGAACTCGATCCCGGGCAACCGAATCAAGAACAACTCGGTGACAGGAACGCAGGTCAATGCGAGCACGCTCGACAACGTGCCGAGCGCGACCAACGCGACCAACGCGACCAACGCGACGAAGGCGACGACCGCGACGACCGCAACGACCGCAACGACCGCAACGACCGCAACGACCGCAAACAATTCAACCGAGCTGAACGGTCTGACGGCGAACCACTACCTCAGGAGCGACACCTGCGACGTCGGAGGCCTCCGCGGGTACGCGCACTTCAGCGGCGCCACCATTACGACAACGCTCACGCACACGAATGTCGACCAGAACGGCGACACTGCGCTGAACTGCACCGGCAATTCGGAGGAGGCTCAGAGAGTGACATCAGACTTCCCTGTCGGCCGGTACCACGTGAAGTTCAACGGGTACACCGGTGGCTATGTCGTGTGCCAGATCGGCCCGGTCGGTGGCGTTTCCTTCACGAACAACTGGGCCCCCCCCGCAACGTGCACCGTCGAGGAGACGGGGCCCGGCGAATGGAACATCGCGACGTACTCGGCGAACGGCACGCCGACAGACGAGGAATTCACGCTCTTCCTGTTCTAGCCGGCCAGGTCAGGGTGGCGCGGTGTCGTGCCGCGCCACCCCTGCCACACGCTTTTGTCATTGCCCCTGACGATCACGTGCACGAGCGGTCAGTCCTGGATGCTCGACGTTCCCCGGCCGAACCCCAAGCCAGGCGCTGCAAGCCGTCGCAGGGCTCGAGACCGCCTCGTGACGGTCGGGCAGGGTCGCGGCGACCGCCACGACCCCGGGGCTCCGAAGTCTGCCCCCACACGCCGGGGACCCGAACGCTGTTGACGCTGGCGACGACCTCGAATAGGTTGCGCGCGTGACGTGGATCGGGGGACGATCGCCGCTGCTACTCGTACGGCTGGCCATTGCGTCGCTCTCGTGCCTGCTTCTCGCCTTCGCGTCGCCGGCGCTCGCCGACACGACCGCGACGCCGGACAACACGTTCACGACGAACGGACATGTCTTCGCGGTCGCCCGCTCGGGCAACACGCTCTATATCGGCGGAGAGTTCACGCAGGTCGGGCCGCCGACCGGCCCGCTCGGCAGCATCGGCGGGTCCAGCGGGGCCGCCGATCCGAGCTTCCCGAAGGTCACCGGCGGCAACGCCACGATCTACACCATCGTCAGCGATGGCGCGGGCGGTGAGTACATCGGCGGAAACTTCTTGCACGTGGGTGGCCTGCCGCGTTCGAACATCGCACACGTTCTCGCGAGCGGCGCGGTCGATCCGGCGTGGAACCCGAACGTGTCAGGTGAGGTGAGGTCGATCGTCGTCGTCGGCGCCACCGTGTACTTCGGCGGGATCTTCACCGACGTCAACGGCAGCACCGCGCGCAGCAACGCGGCGGCCGTCAGCGCGACGACCGGTGTCGCCACGGCCTGGAACCCCGACATCAGCAACCTGGTCTGCGCGCTCGCCTACAGCTCGGGCGTCATCTACCTCGACGGTTTCTTCGCCGGCGCCAACTCCGTCAACGCCAACAGCACCGGCGTCACGCGCAACTACGCTGCGGCGGTTGATGCGACCACCGGCGTCGCCACGACCTGGAATCCCAACCTCGGGTTTGAGGCCACCGCGATCGCGATCAGCGCCAGCACGGTCTATCTGGGCGGCGTGTTCACGACCATCGGTGGCACGACACGCAATCACGCCGGCGCCGTCGCTACCGGCGCCACCGCGACCTTGCTGCCGTGGAACCCAAACCTCAATGGCCAGGTCAATGCGCTCGCGGTCAGCGGCGGCAGCGTCTATATCGGCGGCGGGTTCCAAGGCACCAACTCGGTCAACGCCAACACAACGCGCAACTACGCCGCCGCGGTCGACCCGACGAACGGCACCGTGACAGCGTGGAACCCGAATTTCAACTCCGACGTGAACGCCTTCGCGTTCGCCGGCAACACGGTGTACGTCGCGGGTGGCTTCAGCGGACCCGATGCAGTCAACGGAGGCGCCACGCGTAACTACCTGGCGGCGGTCGACGCGACGACAGCGACCGCTACGGCGTGGAGCCCGAACGCGTCCGCGGACGCGGAGGCGCTCCTCGTCAATGGCGCGAACGTGATCGCCGGAGGGGCGTTCAGCTCGCTCGGTGCGCTGGCGCGCCAAAACGCGGCGGCGATCGACCTGACGACGGGACAGGCGACGCCGTGGAACCCCAACGTCAACAACTTTGTCGAGGCGATTGCGGTGAGCGGCACGACCGTGTATCTCGGGGGGAACTTCACCTCCGTCAACGGCAGCACGGCGCGCAACTATGCCGCCGCGTTCGACGCTGCAACCGGAGCCGTCAACGACTGGAATCCGGCGCCCAACAACGAGGTGACGGCCCTGGCGGTCGGCTCCGGACCCGTCTACCTCGGCGGCTATTTCACGCAGGTGAACGGCGGAACCGCGCGCAATTACCTCGCCTCCGTGGACCCGAGTACCGGTGTTGCCGTGACGGGCTGGAACCCGGGCACCAACGGCGCCGTCTCAGCGCTTGCCCTGAGCGCGAATACGCTCTACCTCGGCGGCGTCTTCCACGGGGCCAACGCGGTCGGGAGCGCAACGCGCTCCTACGCCGCGGCGGTCGACGCGACAAGCGGTGCCGTCTCGGGCTGGGATCCGCACGCCAACAGCAACGTCAACGCGCTCGCGGTGGCCGGCGCGACGGTCTACCTGGGCGGCGGCTTCACCACACTCGGCACGGTCCCACTCACACGCAATTACGCGGGCGCCGTTGACGCGACGAGCGGCGCTCCCGGCGCGTGGAATCCGAACCTGGATGCCACCGTCTTCGCGGTCGCGGTCGGTGCGGGCAGTGTGTACATTGGTGGCGCCTTCACCTCGGTCAACGGCGGGACCGCGCGCAAATATCTCGCGGCGGTCGATCCGACGAGCGGCCTCGCCATCTCCTGGGATCCGCACGCGGAAGCTGAGGTCCGGGCGCTCGCGACGAGCAGCGACGGCAGCGTCTACGTTGGCACCGACGGCGCGCCGCCGTACGACCTTGCAGCCAACGTCGGCATTGCGGCGTTCAACGTGCCGCCGACCAACACCGCGCTCCCGTCGATGACCGGTGCTCCGGCCCCAGGCCAGACGCTCACGTGCGGCAGCGGAGCCTGGTCGGGCAGCTTTCCGCAGACCTATACGACGCTGTGGCTGCGCGACGGGACCGCGATCGCCGGCGCCACCGGCTCGACCTACCTCGTCGCGCTCGGGGACCTCGGCCACACGGTCAGCTGTGCCGTCACCGCGTCGAACCTGAACGCGATCACGGCGACCGCGACGACCCCGTCGGTGCTGGTCGGCTACGCCCTGACCCAGATCGAGGTGCCGACCGTCAACTCGCTCACCGGCGCGATCAGCTTCACCGAGCTCGTCAACGCGTCGGGAACGCTCAGCTGGGTGCTGAGCTTCCCCAACGGCAAGTACGGCGTCTACGACACGAAGCGCCACCATCGGTCGGCGTGTAGCCACGGGAAGCGCAAGCTCCGCGGCAGGTGCCGGCCGACGAACGTCGTCTACTCGCGCGGCTCGAAGACGGTCTCAGGTCCGGGGGACGTCGGCTTCACGGCCAAGCCGACCGCGAGCGGACTCGCTGCGCTGCGCAGAGCCGGGCACAAGGGTCTGGAGGTGACCGCAACGCTGACCTTCACGCCGTCGGCCGGCGGCAGTCCGGTCGTGGTGCACGAGACTGTTGCGGTCAAGCTGCGCAAGCGCCACAAGAAATAGCCACGGTTGTTCGGCCGGGTGCATGCACCCGGCCGCGCCGCGGCGCCGGCGCCGCGGCGCACCCC
>Ga0265319_1001563_pt1 | contig 13468 bp, 9 predicted proteins | sample 4824metaG_FD_192443 | JGI IMG/M metagenome (GOLD analysis project Ga0265319, IMG submission 192443) | Rhizosphere microbial communities from Carex aquatilis grown in University of Washington, Seatle, WA, United States - 4-8-24 metaG | ecosystem: Host-associated > Plants > Roots > Rhizosphere >...
GTTGAGCGACACCAACTCGACGATGCATGAGATCGCGATGCTGATCCGGCTCGACCCGGCCATCGCGGCGCGGGTGATCCAGGTGGCGAACAGCACCTACTACAGCAAGGGAGTGCGCTGCTTCACGGTGTTCGATGCGGTCAACCGGGTCGGCTACGACCAGGTTTACGAACTCGTTGCCTATGCCGTCGCCTCGCAGGTGCTGGTGCGGCCGCTCGAGGTGTACGGCCTTGAGGCCGACGACCTGTGGCGCAGCTCGGTGGCCTGCGCCCTGGCGGCGGAACTCCTGGCGGAGCGCATGGGCCTGGACCGCGATGCAGCCTACACGGCCGGCCTGATGCATGCGGTGGGCATGGTCGTGATCGACGACTGGGCGCTGAAAAACGAGTACGACCTGCGGCTGACGTGTGCCGGATTCCCGCTCGATGCGAGCGAGGGCGAGCGCGCGGCCTTTGGCTTCACCCAGGCGGACACCGGGGTGGTGCTCTTGCAGGAATGGGATTTCCCTTCATCCATTTATGAGCCGCTGCGCTGGCAGTACGACCCGGCCGGCGCCCACCAGCACATGGCGATGGCGGGTCTGCTGCATGCGGCCAAGTGGGTGCGATCGACCGTCTGCCAACGCGGCACTTCTTGCCCGCCCGTGCCGCCGGCGGTGCTGCAGTTGCTGGCGCTGGGCGATTCCGTGCTCCACGAGTTGTCGGGAGTGGTGCACGACCGCCTCACGGCGGTGAGTTCGCTGTTGGAAAACAGCGTCGCCGGGCGGATCCATGCGGATGCGCGCCTGCGCTTCCCGCGGGACACGCGGGACTGGCTGCTGAATGGCGGCCTGCGGGTCGCCTGAGCCAAAGGCGATGGCGTTGAAGATTCCCGCCACGACGGAAGGTGGGAAATCCGGTTGTGGTTGATTTGAGGAATCCTGGTAGGCCGCGAGCTCGCTCGCGCTCCAGCGGCGCCGGCATGCAGGTGGCCTCCGTGGAAAACGCACCCGCCGCCAGAACGTAGCGGCTGCGCATTAGAGGGCGTCCAAAAAGGTCTCGGAGGTAGGGCGGATTATCCTTAATCCGCCAGGCTTGGTGGGAACACGCCTCCTGAACGGCGCGTTAAGGATAACGCGCCCTACCTTTTTAGACGCCCTCTTACGAACAGCGGGCGTAGATCTTCTGCAGCAGGGTGCCCGACGGCGTGTTCGCGGTGGAGGAGGGCCGCGGCCCGGCCAGGCTGCAGCGCAGCAGCAGCTGGTCGTTTTCCTTGTCAAGCTGGAGGATCTGCAGGATGCGCGAGCGGGTTTTCTCGAGCTGGGCCTGGACGCCGGGCTGGCGCGCGGAGCCGGCCGGCACGGTGCGCAGGGCCGCGAGGGTGACGTCGAGCTTCTCGAGCAAAACCCGCTTGCGCTCGAGCAACGCCTGGTCGGGCACGCGTTGGTGCTGGCGCAGGAAGCGGTTCTCATCGAGCACGCACTCGTGGATTGCGTCGCAGAGCTGGTGGTGGGCCTGGATGGTTTCAAGTTCGGTCATGGGACGTAGGCGGTAGGTCCGGTGGCGGAAGTGGCACCGGATGGAGGTGGCGCGGGCTCAGGGTTGCTGGCGGTGGATTGAAACATTTGGGCGACTTTCCGGCCGATCTGATCGGTCCACTCGAGGTGATCCAATCGCCACGCGGCCATGCGGGCGAGTTCGGCGAGCTCAGGCGGCGGGGTCTTGCCCGCGCCATCGATGATGGCGTGATATGAAGCCCGGGCGCGATCGAGGTTGCCGAGGCGTTCCTGGCACAGCGCGACCTGGTAGATGATGGGCAGGCGCCAGCTGGCCTCGGGCGAAAGGTCGACCAGCCCGGCGTAGATGGCGGCGGCGTGCGAGGTGTCGCCGCTCTGGAAGAAGTCGTTGGCGAGTTGGTTGCCGGTGCGGCTCTGCCAGTAGGTCCAGAGCTTGGGATCGGTCTTGATCAGCGACTTCTCGGCCTTGAGCAGATCGAGCGTGGCGGCAAACGCCTCGTCGGTGCGCTGCAGTGCGCGCAGGCTGACGGCCAGAAGGTACCTCGCCTCGGGGACGTTCTCGTCCTCCGGGTTCTGGGTGAGGTAGGCGCGGAGCGCCGTGACGGCGCCCTCGTTGTCGCCGAGGAGGTGGAGGGAGGAGGCGGCCTTGAACTGGGCGCGTGCCTGGTCCGCCGGCGCGAGATCGAGCAGCTTCAGCCGGGAGAAGAACTTCGCGGCCTCGTCGAACTCGCCCGCCTGGAAATGGGTCTCGGCAATCTCGAACTGCGCGGTCTTGGCCAGCTGCTGGTAGCGATCGAAGCTTCCCGGCGGCAGCTTCAGGGTGGAATTGATCACGCTGTAGAACCGGTTGATCGCGAGCTTGTAGGCGCCCATGTCCCGCAGCGTGCGGCCGAGGTCGAGCAGCGCGTCGGGAGTGCGTTCGTCGCCGGGAAATTCCTTGAGGAAGGTCTCGTAGATCGCGACGGCCTTGGTGAGCACGCCCTGCCGGCGGTGCATGTGCGCGAGGCCGAGCAGCGCGCTTTTCACGTCGACCGGCGCGGTGTTGGTCGCATTCAGCACCTGCCGGTAGGCGATCTCGGCCGAGCCGTAGTCGCCGCGGTTGGTGAGGCTCGCGCCCAGGTTCAGCAGCCCGTGGATTTCGTCCGTCGCCCGCCGGTTCGGAACCTGCGCCGGTGCCGGTTCGGGCTTGGCCGGTTCCTCCTCGGCCCGCGCCGGCGCGAAAAGACCCGTTGCGCCGAGGAGGGCGAGCAACGTGGCGAAGGGCAGGAGTTTCAACGGCGCGAACCGTGGACCGGTCATTTCGGAGTCTGGGTATAGGTGGCGGAGCTTGGCGGGAGTGGAGCGGGTTGTCCGGGCGAGGCGGGCGCGGGAACCGTGAGGATCACTTCGCCCGGCCGGCCGGCCGCCCCCGGAACCTGGAAGAACGGCAGGAAGTCATCCGGCTTGATGCGCGGGCGGATGTCATCGGGCAGAATGGGCGCGGGCGCGGCCTTGCGCGGTCCGGCCGTTGCTTCGTGGGATTCGGGCGCGGGCTCGGGTGCCGGGTCCTTGATCGCACCTGCGGCCCGGGTGTTCTCGGTGGAGATCTCGGACTGGGCGGCGGTGAAGTCGGGAGCGCTGGGATCCGAACCCTTCGGCACTTTCGTGGGCGGAGGGCTTGCCCGGAGTTCCAAGGGCGGGGGCTCGGTCAGGAAACGCAGTTCGGGCGCGCCGATGGCGGGCAGGTAGTATTGTTCCTCCTGGGTCCTGGACGGACCGACGGCGGTGCGCCGGCGCAGGCCGATCTGGCTTCCTGTTGAAGCCAGGGTTGGAAGGAGGAGCAGGGAGAGATAACGCAACGCCCTGCGTACACCCGCCGCGATATGCGGTGGTTCGCGATGATTCATTTCGTAAGCGGAAAAGACGGTCCATGTTAATGGAGTGTCCTGATGATGCCCATGGCTACGCTATCGGCGCGCCGGGCGCTTTACTGAAACGGATTTGCGGCCCCGGCCGGAAAATCAGTGGGCGGCGGGCGCGGCGTCGAGCAGGCTGCGCACGCGGCGGCCAATCTCGGGCAGCGGATAGGGCTTCTGCATGATGTCATTCTGGCCCAATTCCTCGAATTCGACCCGCACGCTCGGTGTCACATAGCCGCTGACCACCAGGACCTTGAGCCTTGGCCGGCAGAGCCGGATGACCTTCAGCACCTTGATGCCGTTGGCGCCGGGCATGTTGAGGTCGAGCAGGACCAGGTCGAAATGGAGCGAGGTGTCGGCGATGAGGTCGATCGCCTCGAGCCCGGAGGCGGCGGTGGCGACACGGTAGCCTTTCCGGGAGAGGGCCGTGACCAGCATGGTGCGGAGGGCGTCCTCGTCGTCGACCACGAGGATCGATTCGGTGCCGCTGGGGAATTCCCCGGGGACGACCACGGTCGGTGCCGGCAGCGCCGCGCCGGCCGCGAGCGGCAGGAGGACGCTGAAGGTGCTGCCCGCCCCGGGCGTGCTGTCCGCCTCGATGAAGCCGTGGTGGCTCACCACGATCCCGTAGACCACGGCGAGGCCCAGCCCGGTGCCGTGGTTGTTCTGCTTGGTGGTGAAGAACGGCTCGAAGATGCGCTGGCGGACCTCGGGCGTCATGCCCGTGCCGGTGTCGCCGACCTGCAGGCAGGCGTAGTTCTGCCCGGCGTCGGCGCCCGACGGCAGCCCCTCGCCCTGGCGGATGCCGGTCGTGAGCGTAATCGTGCCGCCCGAGGGCATGGCGTCGCGTGCATTCACGCAGAGGTTGAGGATCACCTGCTGGAGCTGGTTCTGGTCGGCGAAGAGCGCGGGCAGTCCCGGCTGCAGCGCGAGGTTGAACGTGACCGTGCGCGGGAAGGTCTCGGCGAGCAGCGCCACGAGATCGCGGACCAGCTGGTTGAGGTCGACCGGGGCAAAGCGGACCTCCGTCTTGCGGCTGAACGTGAGGATCTGCCGGACGAGGCCGCTCGCGCGCTGCACGGCGCGCTGGATTTCGCGCAGGCTCTTGGCCAGCACGGCGCTGTCGGTGCCGTCGGCCTGGCACAGGCCCGCGTAGCCGTTGATGACGGCGAGCATGTTGTTGAAATCGTGCGCGATGCCGCCGGCCAGCGTGCCAAGGCTCTCCATCTTCTGGGCCTGCCGGAGCTCGTGCTCGAGCTGCTTGCGCTCCGTGATGTCCTCGCGCAGGCAGAGGAAGTTGGTGATCTCGCCGGCGGGGCTGCGCAGGCAGGAGACCTTGACCGATTCCCAAACGACGGAATGGTCCGGCCGCGTGGTGTTGATCTCTCCGCGCCATTCGCCGCCGTCGCGCAGGGTCTGCCAGAACTGCCGGTAGGACTCCTCGCTGCGATGGCCGTCGCGCAGGACCTCGATGCGCTGGTCCATGATGTCCTCGAGCGTGCGGCCGGTGACCTCGCTGAACTTGGAATTGACGTACTGCGCCCGGCCCTCGGGGTCGGTGATCACGATCGAGACCGGTGACTGCTCCACGGCGCGCGAGAGCCGGTAGAATTGTTCCTCCGCGATATGCTGCCGCGTGGTGTCGCGTCCGACTGCGCGGATGGCGGTGAGCCGACCGGACTCGTCGACCAGGCCCGACTCCTCCCAGGAGAACCATCGCACGCCCTGAGGCGTGACCCAGCGGTGCTCCCGGACCAGGCGGTGGGGCGGCCGGGCAAGTTCACCCGCGGCGGACTGCAGTGCGGCTGTGTCCTCGGGGTGCAGCAGGTCGGTGACGGACAGGCCCGCGAGGCCGCTCGCGGGGCGGCCGAACTTGCGGGCGAACGAAAGGTTCACCGCGACGATCTTTCCGCCGGGATCACGGCAATAGGCCGGGTCCGCGCTGGTTTCCCAAGGTCCGAGCGTGGTGTCGGAGGCGGACAGGCTGGCCCCGCTGGCGGTGGTGTCGTTGATCATGGGTTCGAGGGCGCCGGGCCGGCGGCGACGGTGCGGGACGTCGGAGACGGCAGGGCAGGGGTCACAGCAGCTTTTGCATCACCGCGGGCAGCCGTTGCAGCGAGTTCGCGATCGCGGCGCGGGCCAGGTCGGACTCGGCGGGGTCGGTGCCGTAGAGGATGCGCCAGCCCTCGAGTTCCAGCCAGGAGTCGGCCGCGACGGGCTCGATGTGCTCGAAACCGCCCGTGATGCCGTGGCGGCGCACGAGGTGGTCGGCCACCTGGACGGCGGCCGCGAACAGCTGGTGGTTGGGCGCCTGGCCGGGTTCGTTGTGGTAATGGACGGCGGTGACGATCTCCTCCGAGAGGTGGTGCTGGGCCAGGAAATGCGCGCCGATGCGTCCGTGATCCCAGCCGATCAGCTCGCGTTCCTGCGCGCAGACCTCGGCGGGGCTCCGCGCGGGCAGCGACATCAGCGCGTTGAGCTCGTCGGGAAACGCATAGGCCATCACGACCTTGCCCACGTTGTGGAGGAGGCCGACGAGGTAGTCGGTGTCGTCGTCGACATGCAGCGCGGTGGCCGCGAGGATTTCGCGGGTGAGGATGGCGGTGCCTAGGCTGTGGCTCCAGAGTTCGCGCCACGGCAGGCTCGAGATGGTGTTGGACTGCAGCTGCTGGAGTTCCTCGAGCACCGGCGTGGCGAGGGAGAGCTCGCGGATCTGGCGCAGCCCGAGGAAGAACACGGCCTCCTCGATGTTGTTGATCCGCGCGGACAGGCCGAAATAGACGGAGTTGACGATGCGCAGCAGCCGCGCCGAGAGCGACGAGTCGCGACGGATGATCTCCGCGATCTGGGAGTTCAGGCTCTGCTCCGAATGCAGCAGCTCGCTGAGCGCGCGGTTGATGCTCTGGAGCGAGGCCAGCTTGGGGCAGGCCTCGATGCGGCGCTGGATTTCCGCCGTGGAGTAGGCTGCCGGCGCCGCGACGGCCGGCGAGGAGAGTGCTGAAGCCATGAGGAAAGGAAGACGCACCGGCCGCCCTGCTGCGGAAGGTTGCGTCGGGAGAACTATCGGCCGGCCCTGCGGCGGCTTGAGGCGATTCCGCTAAAGACCGGGCCCGCGCGGGTCGAAGGGCAGGGGAACCACCCACCGCGTGCAGCCTGCGAAACTCCAGCGCCTCCTGCAGGAGGCCGCCGCCCATCTTCAGGCCGGCCGGCTCGACGCCGCCCAGCGGCTTTGCGCGCAGGCCCGGGCCGCCGCGCCGCGGCAGTTCGCCCCGCTGCACCTTTCCGGGCTCACGGCCCTGGCCCTCGGCCGGGCCGCTGACGCCGCCGGCTGGCTCACCGCCGCCCGCCAGCTGCAGCCCGCGTCGGCGAACAACCTGATGTGCCTCGGCCTGGCCTGGAACGCCCTCGGCCGGCAGATCGATGCCGAACGCGTCCTGCGCGAGGCGGCCGTCATCGCGCCCGAGTCCCACGACATCCAGGTCAATCTCGGCTCAGTGCTCGTCACCGCCAACCACATCGACGAGGCGATCGCCTGCTTTCGGCGCGCGGTCGAGCTCAAGCCGGACTACGCCTCAGGCTGGACCGGCCTCGGCTCCGCGTTGCTCCTGGCCGGCCGGGGCGCCGAAGCGGTCGCGCCGCACAGCCGCGCGCTCGAGCTTGCCCCGCACCATCCCAAGGCGCGCTTCAGCCGGGCGCAGGCCCACCTTTCCTGCCATCGCGTCGCGGAGGCCCTGGCCGATTTCGACGCCCAGCTGACGCGGAATCCGGAACATGACGAGGCCCGCAGCTACCGCCTCTTCCTCCTCAACTACCTCGACTCGCTTTCACGCGAGGCGCTGTTCGCGGAGCATTGCTCCTACGGACGCAAGGTGGCGGCCAGGATCCATCGTCCGGCCCCGGCCTTCGGTCAGGAGCCCGATCCGCGGCGGCGCCTCCGCGTGGCCTTCCTCTCGCCGGATCTGCGCCAGCATTCCGTCGCCTACTTTATCGAGCCGTTGCTGCGACATCTCGACCCTGAGGAGTTCGAGCTTTGGCTTTACCACGATCACTTCAGCCTCGACTCAACCAGCCATCGCCTGCGCCGCCTGTCTGCGGGCTGGCGGAATTTTGTCGGGCAGTCCCACGACGCGGTGGAGGCGGCGATTCGCGCCGATGCGCCGGACATCCTCGTCGACCTCGCCGGCCACACCGGGCTCAACCGGCTGCCGTTGTTCGCCCGTCGGCTCGCCCCGGTCCAGGTCACTTACCTTGGCTACCCCAATACCACCGGACTGACCGCGATGGACTATCGCTTCACCGATGCCGTCGCCGATCCCGCGGGCGATTCGGACCGGTTTCACACGGAGCAACTGGTGCGGTTTGCGCCGACCGCATGGACCTACGAGCCTCCGTCCGACCTTCCGGTGCCGGCGCCCTTGCCCGGCGCCAAGGGCGGGCCGGTGACATTCGGTTCCTTCAACGCCCTCTCGAAGGTCACGACCTTCACGCTGCATCTCTGGCGCGACGTCCTCGCCGCGGTGCCGGACTCCCGTCTCGTGCTCAAGAGCTTCGGCCTCGAAACGCCCGCCTGGCAGTCGCGCCTCGCTGCGCACGGCATCGACCCGTCGCGGGTCACGCTTCTACCGCCGGCGCTCACCGTCGCGGAGCATCTCGCCTGCTACGCCCGCATGGACGTGGCGCTCGATCCTTTCCCGTACCAAGGGACCACCACCACCTGTGAGGCGCTCTGGATGGGCCGCCCGGTGGTCACGCTCCGCGGCGATCGCCACGCCTGCCGGGTCGGCGCCAGCCTGCTGGCCGCGGTCGGGCACCCGGAATGGGTCGCGGCCGACCCGTTGGCCTACGTGAACATCGCTGCTGGCCTGGCCGGCGATCGCCGCCGCCTGGTCGAAATCTCCCGCGCCTTGCGCGCCCGGGCCGCCGCCTCGCCGCTGGGCGACTACGCGGGTCAGGCCGTCCATTTCGGCGCGGCCCTGCGTCGCTGCTGGCAAACGTGGTGCGCCCGTGAGGCGGCGCCGACAGCGGTGGCTGTCTGATCCCTGCCATGTCACCCGGAAAAATCCAGGCGCTCCTGCGGGACGCGGTCACCCACCACCGGTCAGGCCGCCTGGCTGAGGCAGAGGCGCTTTACCGCCAGGTGCGGACAGCCGCACCGAAGAATTTCGATGCGTATCATCTCTCCGGCCTGGTCGCGTACCAGCAGGGCCGAATGGCTGAAGCGGTCGAATGGCTGACGAAGGCGCACCAGCTCGACCGCCGGTCCGTGGTCTGCGCGATGCGCCTCGGGCTCGCGCAGCTCGCGGCCGGCCGGATCGCCGAGGCGGAGTCCCTGCTCCGCGGCGTGGTCGCGGCCTCGCCGGAGTTCCACGAGGGCTGGGATAACTTCGCCTATTGCCTGAAAACCCAGGACCGCCTCCCCGAGGCGCTCGCCTGCCACGAAAAGACGGTGGCCCTCAAGCCGGGCTACGCGATCGGCTGGTTCAATTACGGCCTGACGCTCAGCCTCGCCGGCCGGATTGCCGAGGCGCTCCAGTGCCACGAGCGCGCCCTCGCGGCGGATCCCGGCTACGCGCTGGCGCGCTTCGGGCGCGCGCAAGCGCTGCACCAGGCGCATCGCATGCCCGAGGCGGTGGCGGACTACGGTCGTTTCCTTGAGTTTCAACCCGGGCACCATGAGGCGCGCAGCTACCGGCTCTTTGCGCTGCACAACATCGACGGCCTGACGCGCGAGCAGCTCTTCGCCGAGCACATCGCGTTCGGCCGCGCCGTCGGCACTTTCCCGGCGCCCGCACTGCCGAACCGGCCCGACCCGGCGCGCCGCCTGCGGCTGGCCATCCTGTCGCCCGACCTGCGCGCGCACTCCTGCGCCTATTTCATCGAGCCGCTGCTCCGCCACCTCGATCGCGAACGGTTTGAACTTTATCTTTACCACGACCACTTCCGGGAGGACGAGGTTTCCCGCCGGCTGCGCCCGCTCGCGGACGTCTGGCGCAACTTTGTCGGCCAGCCCGGTCCCGCCGTCGAGAGGGTCATCCGCGAGGATGCGCCCGACATCCTGGTCGACCTCGCCGGGCACACGGGCATGACGAACCGCCTGCCCCTCTTTGCGCGCCGACTCGCGCCCGTTCAGGTCACGTACCTCGGCTATCCCAACACCACCGGACTTGCCGCGATGGATTACCGCCTGACCGACGCCCTGGCGGATCCGCCCGGCGACGCGGATCGCTTCGCCAGCGAGACCCTCGTGCGCTTTGCCCCGACCGCCTGGGCTTACGATCCGCCGGCGGAGGCGCCGGAGACCGGGGTCCCGCCGTGCACGCTCGGCCGGCCGGTCACGTTCGGTTGTTTCAACAACCTGACCAAGATCACCGACGCCACCATCGCCCTCTGGGCGCGGGTGCTCGCGGCCGTGCCGGATTCCCGCCTGCTGCTCAAGGGCCGCGGGCTCAGCGACGATGCGGTCCGCACGCGTTACTCGGCCCGCTTCGAGCGGCTCGGCCTGCCGGCCGCGCGCATCGACTGGCTCGAGCGCACTGCTGGCATTGCCGAGCATCTGGCGCAGTACCGCCGGGTGGACATCGCCCTCGACACGTGGCGCTACCACGGGACAACCACCACGTGTGAAGCCCTGTGGATGGGAGTGCCCGTGGTCACCCTCGCCGGGGACTGCCACATGGCCCGGGTGGGCGTGAGCCTCCTCACGGCCGCAGGCCGGCCCGAATGGATTGCGAACGATCCCGACGACTACGCGCGCATCGCGGCGGCCCTGGCCGCCGATCCGGCGGGCCTCGCGCGGATCCGCTCCGGGCTGCGCGGGTGCCTGGGCCGTTCCCCGTTGCTGGACCACGCCGGCCAGGCCGCCCATTTCATGACGGCACTGCGGGGTTGCTGGACCGCGTGGTGCGGTCGCGCCGCCGCGGCCGCCTGATCCCATGCCACCGCACAAGTTCCAGCACGTCCTCCACGAGGCCCTCGCGCACCACCGCGCCGGCCGCCTCGCCGAGGCGGAAAAGCGTTATGCCCGGGTGCGGGTGGCGGTGCCGGGCAGCTTCGACGCGTTTCACCTCTCCGGCTTCCTCGCTCTCCAGCAGGGACGCCACGCCGACGCGGCCCGGCTGCTAACCCGCGCCACCGGGCTGGATCCGAAGTCGGCCCAGTGCGCCCTGCGCTTGGCGCATGCCCTGAAGGCGCTCGGCCGGCTCCCCGAGGCCGTCGCGGCCGCCGCGCGCGCCGCGGCACTGGACCCGGCCTGCGCCGACGCGCATTTCTTTCTGGGCGAGCTGACGGCGGCGACCGCGGGCTTTGCCGCCGCGGTGCCGCACCTGCGGCGCGTGACCGAACTGCAGCCGGCGGCCGCCGACGGCTGGGCCAATCTCGGGGTCGCGCTCGCGCAGTCCGCGGACAATCCCGGCGCGCTGGAGTGCTTCGACCGGGCGCTCGCCCTCGACACGGCGAACGCCCAGGCGCTCACGGGCCGTGCCCTCGCGCTCCAGGCGGATCATCGCACGGCCGAGGCGCTCGACGCCTACGCCCAGGTGCTGGCACGCGACCCGCGCCGCCACGAGGCGCGGAGTGCCCGGCTGCTGGCCTTGCACTACGGCGACGGGCAGGGCCGTCGCGAATTGTTCGAGGAGCACCTGGCCTTTGGCGCCGCCGTCGCCGCGACCCCGTCCTTGCCGGCGGCCAACTCCCGCGATCCGGCACGCCGCCTGCGCGTCGCGTTTCTCTCCCCCGACCTGCGCTCACATCCGATCGCTTACTTCCTGGAACCGCTCCTGGCCCATCTCGACCGCACTGCGTTTGAGATCCTCCTCTATCACGATCATGTCGTGGTCGACGCAATGTCCGCACGGCTGCGCGCCCGCGCGGACCGCTGGCGGAACCTCGCGGGCCTGCCGGCGGCGGCGGCCGAGGCGGCCGTCCGCGAGGATGCGCCCGACATCCTCGTCGATCTTGCCGGACACACGGGGTTCAACCGCCTCCCGCTCTTTGCCCGCCGCCTCGCACCGGTGCAGGTCACGTACCTGGGCTACCCCGACACCACGGGGCTCAACGCGATGGACTACCGCTTCGTGGACGCGATCACGGATCCACCGGGCGAGGCGGACGCCTTCGCCACGGAAACGCTGGTCCGGTTCGCCCCGGTGGCCTGGGCTTACGGTCCGCCCGACGAGGCGCCGGTGCCGGCTCCGCCGCCCGCGCTGGCCGGCGGGCCGGTGACGTTCGGCTGCTTCAACAATTTCGCGAAGGTCAGCGACGCCACCCTCCGCGGCTGGGCGGCGGTGCTGGCCGCCGTTCCCGGATCGCGCCTTCTGCTCAAGGACCGCAGCCTCTCGAGCCCGACCCAGCAGGCGCGGGTGCGGGCCCGTTGCGCAGCCCTCGGCCTGGAGGAAGCGCGGATCGAGCTGCTCGGACGAACGACGGGCCTGGGCGCCCACCTCGCGTCATACGCACGCGTCGACATCGCACTCGACACCTTCCCGTATCACGGCACCACCACGACCTGCGATGCGCTCTGGATGGGCCGTCCCGTGGTCACGCTGGCGGGCGAGCGCCACGCCTCGCGCGTCGGCGCGAGCCTCCTCGCCGCCGTCGGGCACTCCGCCTGGGTCGCCCGGGATTGGGACAAGTACGTCGCCATCGCGGCCGGGCTGGCGTCCGATGGGCCGCGCCTTGGCGAGATTTCCCGCGCCCTCCGGCGGGATCTCGCGTGTTCGCCGCTGCTCGACCATCCCGCCCAGGCCGTGCGCCTCGGGGCGGCGCTGCGCGATTGCTGGGCGCGGTGGTGTGCTGAGACGGCCGGCCGGCCTCCGCCGGTTTCCCCCTCAGGGGCTTCGGCGCCGTGCCGATAGGATACTTATGCTGGCGACACCGATTTCCCGCGAGACCCTGCTTGGCGTCGTGACCACGCTGCCGGCGGCGCCGCGCATTCTCTCTCAGCTGGGACGGATGCTGGACGATGCGAACTCCGAGCTGTCCGAGATCACCCGCCTCCTGAAATGCGACGCAGCGCTGACGGCGCGGATCATCCGCGTCAGCAACAGCGCCTTCTACAACACCGGCGCGCCCTTTGCCTCGCTCGAGGAATCCCTGGCCCATGTGGGTTACAACGAGGTTTATCGCCTGACGGGTTTCGCTGCCGCCGCGCAGATGGCAGACGAGCGCCTGTCGTTTTACCGGATCAACGGCGCGCAACTGCGGGAAAATTCCCTGCTTATCGCGCTGATCATGGAGGCGGTCGCCCCGGAGGCGGGGCTCGATCCTCGTCTGGCCTACACGGCCGGACTGCTTCGCTCCATCGGCAAGGTCGCCCTGGACCGGCTCGCCCGGCGGAGGAAGCGGGACCGCGACCGGGTGCTGCAGGAAGGCGACTTGCTGCTGGACTGGGAACTGGACCTTGCCGGGATGGGCAACGGCGACGTGGCGGCGGTGGTCCTAAAGGAGTGGCGTTTTCCCGAGGTGATGATCGATGGGATTCGCGACCAGTATTTGGTCGCTCCAGGTGCCGGAGCGCTGGCGCACCTGTTGAACCTTGCCGCTGGCATGGCGGAACGGTGCGGCTTCGGCCTCGAAGGGGAAAGCCGCTACGTCGGGTTGCAACCCTCCAAGTACGAGGCGGGCGGGGTCAGCGCGGCCAGCGTCGAGGACTCCGTCGTCCGCGCCTTCGAGACCTTCTACCGCATCTGCGAGACCGTCGGCTGACGGCCGCGAAGCCTCCCTCCGGCCGGCCCGTTCCCGCGTCAGGGAACGTCCTGCTTCCGCTCCCAGCCGACCCCATCGTTCTCTTTCTTTGTACTCTTACTGGTCCTCCCCGACGAACACCGACAACGAGAACGAGAACGACAACGAGAACGAGAACGAGAACGAGAACGAGAACGAGAACGAGAACGAATTTTGGCCAAGTCTGGCGGAAGCGGGACAAGCCCAGTGTCAACTATTAGTTGACACTGGGCTCGGATGAGTTGCGGAGGGATTGGAGCGGTCGTGGCGCGGACGGGGGAGGCGCGGGATCCGGTTCGGTGGGCGGTTGGGGTTCGAATTAAATTTTCTCAAGTTCCGGGTCGGGGAGGCCGAT
>Ga0265319_1001564_pt1 | contig 13442 bp, 16 predicted proteins | sample 4824metaG_FD_192443 | JGI IMG/M metagenome (GOLD analysis project Ga0265319, IMG submission 192443) | Rhizosphere microbial communities from Carex aquatilis grown in University of Washington, Seatle, WA, United States - 4-8-24 metaG | ecosystem: Host-associated > Plants > Roots > Rhizosphere >...
TCCCTGGGAGCCGGCCGCGCGCACGAGCGACAGGCAGCGCGCCTCGAGGTAGAGCATCGACTTGCCCTCCGACTCGCCCATCAGCGCCTCGGAGCCGCCGCCCGACGTGAAGCGCACCTTGATCCCGCGCGACGCGTACGCCGACCCGAGGAACGCCTTCGACCACGGAGTGTCGTCGCCGTCGATGAACACCGGCTCCGTCCCGTAGACCGACAACGTCTCCGCATACGTCACGAGCCCCTGCATTCCGAGCCGCAGGTTCAGCCGTTCCTCGACCGCGCACTGCGTCATCACGCCGGGGCGGCCGGTCTGCGAGCCGACGAGGATCGCGATCGCGTTCAGGCCCGCGTAGCGCGACACGCCGACCGTCGTCTCGACCTCGGCGAAGCCGCGGGCGGCTGCCTCGGCTGCGTCGGCGGCGAGCAGCGCCGGGTTCTCCTTCAGGTTCGTGACGTGCGCCTGGTTCGCCGGCATGCGACGCGCGCGCAGCTTCTTCAGCGCGAACATCAGCTCGACGGGGTCGAGCAGCGCGATCACGCGCGCGAGCCGAGCCGGCGTGAGGCCGCGCGAGAGCCGGACGAGCGCGTCGCGTGGCACCGCGACGTCGACGAGCCGTCGCGCGATCTCCACGTCCTCGAGCTCCGCCGCCTCGGCTGCGACGTCGAGGTCGAGGCCGTACCGGGCGACGAAGTGGTCGAGCGCGTCCCACTCCTGCTCGCGCCGGCCGTCGAGCTCGACCACGCGGCCGTCCTCGACGACGAGCGACGGCACGGGGTCGTTCGGGCTCGACATCGCGACGAGCCCGAGCTCGACGAGCGGCTCGATCGACAGCTCGCGCCGCAGTCCGCGCGCCTCGCGCGCAATGAACCGGGCGGACCGCTCCTCAGGCGGCAAGGAGCCCTCGCTCCGCGTAGACCTGCGCCGCCTCCCGGATGAACTCCGCGGTTGCGGGCGCGGCCCAGCCGTCGAGCCGCTCCGCCCACGCCGCGAGCTCGGCCGCCGACGAGCGGCGGGGACGCAGCGCGGTGTAGATCTCGAGGATCGTCTCGTCGGGCAGCGGCGCGAGCTCGGCCGCCCGCAGGAGGTTGTCCGCAAGTTGGCGCCGGCCCGCCGCGCGCGCGACGTCCGCCTGCAACCGCAGCGTCTCCGGCGTCGCCCGCAGCTCGGCCGACTCGACGCCGGCGCCGTGCAGCCCGAGCTCGTCGAGCGCGATCCCACCGGGCGTCCGCACCAGGTCGGGCCGGGCGGAGCCGAGCGGATAGTCGCGGCTCGGATCGAAGGCCACGCCAAAACCGTATAGAAATCGTCCATGAGCAACCAGTACGGCTTCGAAGGACGCGTCGCTCTCGTCACCGGCGGCGGCAGCGGGATCGGCGCAGCCACCGCGGAGCGCCTGCGCGCGGGCGGCGCCGACGTGCACGTGTTCGACCTCGCGAACGGCGACGACGTCCGCGACTCCGCCCAGCTGAACGCGGCCGTCGCGAAGCTGCCGCGCCTGGACGTCCTCGTCTGCGCCGCAGGCGTCGGCGGCGAATCGCTGCATGCGGAAGACGTGACCGACGAGGAGTGGCAGAACGTCCACGCGATCAACCTCAACGGCGTCTTCTACGCGAACCGCGCCGCGATCCCGAAGATGAAGGAGAACGGGTACGGGCGCATCGTCAACGTCGCCTCGATCGCCGGCAAGGAGGGCAATCCGATGGCGGGTGCGTACTCCTCGTCGAAGGCGGCGGTGATCGGGATCACGAAGTCGGTCGGCAAGGATGTCGCCGGCAGCGGAATTCTCGTCAACTGCATCGCGCCCGCCGTGATCAGGACGCCGATGCTAGGGGGGCTCTCCGACGAGCATCTCGAGTACATGACCTCGCGCATCCCGCTCGCGCGTGTCGGCGAGCCGTCCGAGGTCGCCGCGCTCATCTGCTGGCTCGCGAGCGAAGAGATGAGCTTCTCCACCGGAGCGTGCTTCGATATCTCCGGCGGCCGGGCGACGTATTGATTCGCTTCGTCCGCGCGACGGTCGACGGCGTGGCGCAGGTCGGGCGCATCGACGGCGATGCGGTTGCGTTCTTCGAGCACGACGACCCGCTCGCGGCGATCCGCGGCGAGGGAACGGTCACGTCGTCGGTTCCACTCGCCGGCCTTGCGCTGCTGCCGCCGGTCGAGGCGCCCGAGATCTGGTGCGCGGGTGTGACGTACGAGCGCAGCCGCGACGCACGGCTCGAGGAGGCGCAGACCGACGCGCGTGACGTCTATGCCCTCGTGTACGACGCCGACCGACCTGAGCTCTTCATGAAGGACGCGTCGATGCGTCGCACGGTCGGCCCAGGCGGCTCGATCCGAGTGCGCAGCGACTCGAGCTGGATGGTGCCCGAGCCGGAGCTCGGCCTGGTCTTCGGCGAGAACGGCGAGCCGGTGGCGGTCACGATCGGCAACGACGTCTCGAGCCGCGACATCGAAGGCGCGAACCCGCTCTACATCCCGCAGGCCAAGATCTTCGCCGGCGCGTGCGCGATCGGCCCCGCGCTCGCCGTGCCCGACGACTGGGATGCACCGTTTCCGATCCGCCTGCGCATCACCGACGAGTCCGGGGCGGAGCTCTTCGCAGGCGAGACGTCGACGGCGCACATGAAGCGCTCCCTCCGCGAGCTGGCGGGCTGGGCGATGCGCGACAATCCGATCCCGCCCGGCTCGGTGCTCCTGACCGGCACCGGGCTCGTACCGCCGGACGACTACACGCTAGAGCCGGGCCACACGGTCGAGATCGAGGTCGAGGGCATCGGCGTGCTCGTGAACACGGTCGCCGCGTGAGCGCTACGGTGCGCGCATGACCGAGATCATCGACGCACCCACGCGGCCCACGGGCCGGAACTACGTCGGGGGAGCCTGGGTTCCGGCGTCCTCAGGGGAGACCTACACGAAGGCGAACCCGATGCGCCCGAGCGAGATCGTCGGCGAGTTCTCGTCCTCGAGCGAGGCCGACGCGGACGCTGCCGTCGCCGCCGCCGAGCAGGCGTTCGCGGGCTGGGCCGCGCTGCCGCTGGCGAAGCGGGCCGGCTACCTCACCGCCGCAGCTGCCGTGCTCGAGGCGCGCGTCGAGCAGGTCGCGCAGGACATGACGACCGAGATGGGCAAGCCGCTGCGCGAGGCGCGCGGCGAGGCCGGCCGCGCGGCGCAGATCCTGCGCTTCGCAGCGAGTGAGGCCTTCCGCTCGGTCGGCGAGCAGTTCGAGCAGGCGGCCACCGGTGCGCAGGTCTCGACGCGCCGGCGTCCCGTCGGCGTCGTCGCCTTGATCACGCCGTGGAACTTCCCGCTCGCGATCCCGGTCTGGAAGCTCGCGCCTGCGTTGATCTACGGGAACACCGTCGTACTGAAGCTCGCGTACGAGTCGCCGCTCACAGGCCTGCACATCGCCGAGGCGTTCGCCGAGGCCGAGCTGCCGGCGGGAGTGCTGAACGTGCTCACCGGGCGTGGCTCGACGGTCGGCGCCGCGCTCGTGCGCGATCCGCACGTGCGCGCGATCTCGTTCACCGGCTCGGTCGCGACGGGCGCCTCCGTGCGCGACGAGGCGACGAAGCTCGGCAAGCGCGTGCAGCTCGAGCTCGGCGGACACAACCCGCTGATCGTGATGGCCGACGCCGACCTCGACCGCGCAGTGGAGGCGTCGTACGCAGGCGCGTTCTGGTCGGCGGGCCAGAAGTGCACGGCGACGCGCCGCATCTACGTGCAAGACGAGGTGTACGACGCGTTCAAAGGCAAGCTGCTCGCGCGCATCGACCGCGGCAAGGTCGGCGACCCGGCCGATCCCGACGTCGAGGTCGGGCCGATCGTGAACGAGCAGCAGTTCGACGAGATCATGGAGGCGATCGAGCGCGGCCGCCGCGAAGGCGGCACGGTGCTCGCCGGCGGCGAACGCGCCGACGAGCAGGGCTACCTGATCGCGCCGACCGTGTTCGAGGGCGTCGGCGACAAGGCGTTCCTCTCGTGCGAGGAGGTATTCGGTCCCGTCGCCTCGCTCTACCGGTTCGCGACGCTCGACGAGGCCCTGGCGCGCGCAAACGACAGCGAGTTCGGGCTGTCGGCAGCGATCTTCACGACCGGGCTCGCCGCCGCGACGCGCTTTCAGAACGAGGCGCAGGCGGGGCTCCTGCACGTGAACTCGCAGACGGCGGGCGCCGACGTGCACGTGCCCTTCGGTGGGATCAAGGGGAGCGGTTTCGGCCCGCACGAGCAAGGCCGCGCCGCGATCGAGTTCTACACCGAGACCGTCACGATCTACGTCGATCCGTGAGCCCGCATTAGATGAGCACAAACGAGCGGTTTCTCGTTACCGGTGCTTTGGGTTGTATCGGCGCGTGGACGTGCGCAGAGCTCGCCGCAGAAGGCACGGAGGTCGTCGGCTTCGACCTCGGGGCCGACGACCGTCGCATGCGGCTCGCCACCGATGCGCAGATCCCGCTCGTGCACGGTGACATCTCGAACGGCGACGCGCTCAACGCGGTGCTCGACGAGCATGGCATCACGCATGTCGTCCATCTCGCAGCGCTGCTGATCCCGAGCATCAAGGCCAACCCGCCCTACGGCACCGCCGTGAACATCGGCGGCACAGTCAACGTGCTCGACGCGGCGAAGACGCGCGGCATCCAGGTCGCGTATGCGAGCTCGGCTGCCGTGTACGCGAAGGTCGACGACACCGGTGGGCCGGTGTCGAACGACGCCGTCGGGCATCCCGTCACGTTCTACGGCGTGCACAAGCAGGCCTGCGAGGGGCTTGCGCGGATCTTCTGGCAGGAGGAGCAGGTACCGTCGATGGGCATCCGCCCGTTCATCGTCTACGGGCCGGGCCGCGACAACGGCCTCACCGCGTCGCCGACGCTCGCGATGGCCGCGGCCGCCGCCGGCGAGGATTACCAGATCGCGTTCGGCGGCCGCTCGCAGCTGCAGTTCGCCGCCGACACCGCACGCGTGTTCATCGCCGCCGCGCGCGGGGCGACGGAAGGGGCGCGCGTCTTCCATCTCGGCGGTCCCGCCGAGTCGCTCGCCGACGTCGCCCGCGCGATCGAAGTCGCCGCTCCCGGCGTGTCGATCACGGTGGACGAGCAGACGATCCTGCCGTTTCCCGAGGAGTTCGATGGTGCTCCGCTGGAGGCGGCGATCGGCAAGATCGCCTGGACGCCGCTCGCCGACGGCGTCAAGAGGACGATCGATGCGCTGCGAGCCGCGCAGGGCTGAGCGTCGAGTTGACGAGCAGGAGCAGCGCGGACGCGCCGACGAGCATCCACAGCACTGCATTGAAACCGCCCGAGAGATCGCGTACCGCGCCTAGGAGCAGCGGCCCGATCGACGAGAGCACGTAGCCGAGGCCGAGCATCATCCCCGCGAGCGCTGCGACCTCCGCCGGGCGGTCGCCCGCATCGAGTGGCAGTGTCATCGTCAGCGGGAACAGCGGGCCGATCGAGAGCCCGAGCAGCGCCGCCCAGAGCCACCCGGCGCCCGGCAGCAGCACGACGCCGACAAGGGTCGCGAGCTGCAATGCGCTCGACGCCACGAGCCAGCCGCGCCGCGTGCCCACGTGGTCGGCCGCCCACGCGACGCCGAAGCCCACCGGGACCGAGACCCCGCTCAGCACGGCGAGCAGCGCGCCGGCCGAGCTCTGGCTCCAGCCGCGCTCGACGTACGTGTCGGGCAGCCACGAGTTGAGCCCGTAGAACACGAACGACATGAGCGCGAACCCCGCGACGAGCCGCCAGCCGAGCGGATCGCGCAGCGGCAGCTTCAACGGCCGAACGTCGGTGCGCACGTGCACGGGCGCGCTGCGCGTCAACCAGAGCCAGAGCACCGCGAGCGCCGCCGACACTGCGCTCATGATCAGGAGCGGCGTACGCCAGCCGCCGGCCGCGTGCGCGAGCGGTACCGCGATTGCAGCCGCGATGGTGGCGCCGGCGACGATCCCCATTGTGTAGACGCCCGTCGTGAATCCGGGCTTGTCGGAGAAGCGCTCCTTCACCGCGACGGGCAGCAATGCATTTCCGAGCCCCATGCCGACGCCGATCGGGACGGTCAGCGCGATCACGCCGAGCGCGCCGGGCACGAGCGCGCGGCCGACGCCGAACACGCCGATCAGCGCAACCGCGGCGCCGATTGCGTGCCGCGAGCCGATCCGCCCCGAGAGAAACGGTGCGGGCGGAGCGAACAGCCCCATGCAGAGGACGGGAATCGTCCCGAGCAGGCCGGCAACCGCGTGCGAGACGCCGAGATCGCTCTGGATCGATGGGAGCAGCGGCCCGACGCCGACGAGTTGCGGCCGCAGCGTCAACGCCGCGAGGAACAACGCGACGAGAAGCGGAGTGCGTCTCAACGACTAGAGCGTCTCGTAGAACGTCCGCTCGCGCGAGCCTTCGATCAGCGGCGTGAGTCTGCCGACCGCCAGCCGTTGGAAGTGATCGCTCGCGGCGTGCACATCGAGCCCAGCCCTGTCGACGTACTGCTCGTAGACGAGGAACGAGCGCGGGTCGTCCGGATCCTGCGTCGGGATGTAGAGCTCACAGCCCGGCTCTTGTCGCGTCGCGTCGGCGAGCTCTCGCAACACGGCTGCTGCCTCCGCGTCCTTGCCTTCCTGGACCGTCAGGCGCACGACGAGCACGAAGCTCATGTTTGCCGCTCAGTCACCGGCGACGACCGGGTTGGTGATCGAGCCGACCCCGTCGACCTCGATCGTGATCTCGTCGCCGGGTTGGAGCCAGATCGGCGGCGTGCGAAACGCGCCGACACCGGCCGGCGTGCCGGTGATGATCAGGTCGCCGGGCTCGAGGGTGATCGCCTGCGATACGAACGAGATGACCTCGGCGACGCCGAAGATCTGGTTCGACGTGTTCGAGTCCTGCATCGTCTTGCCGTTCAGAATCGCGCGAATCGGCAGCGACTGCGGGTCGGGCACCTCGCTCGCCGGCACGAGGTCGCCGACGGGCAGGAATGTGTCGAGTGACTTGCCGCGCACCCACTGGCCGTCGGAGAACTGGATGTCGCGGCCCGAGACGTCGTTCGCGACGACGTAGCCGCGCACGAAGTCGAGCGCGTCGTCCTGCGACACTCTGCTCGCCCGGCGGCCGATCACGACGCCGAGCTCGGCCTCCCAGTCAGGCTTCTTGCAGATGGAGGGAATGCGGATCGCCTCGCCCGAGGCGATCAGCGTGTTCGGCCACTTGGCGAAGAGCAGCGGCTTCTCGGGGAGGTCGACGCCGCCCTGCTCCTCCGCGTGATCGCGGTAGTTGAGGCCGACGCAGACGATCTTCTGAGGGAGGTCGATCATGGAGGCGACTCTACGCGATTCATGTCTAGGATCGTCCGGTGAAGCTCGGGATGAACATGCTCCTCTGGTCGACCGACGTCTGCGGCCGGGAGCACGACGCGACGTTCGCGATGCTCAAGGACGCCGGGTTCGACGGCGTCGAGGTTCCGATTTTCGATCGAGAGGTCGACAAGTACGCGGAGCTCGGCGAGCGGCTCGGCGCGCTCGGCCTCGAGCCGATCGCGGTGGCGGCGCGCGGAGGCGGCGAGAGCCCGATCTCCGACGACCCGGCCGTGCACGAGGAGTCGGTTGCCGCGACGCGCGCGAACATCGACGCGGCGGCCGCGCTCGGCGCCTCGCTGATCTGCGGGCCGCTGCACGCGCCGCTCGGCGTGTTCTCGGGCGCCCCTCCGACCGCCGGGGAGAGGGCGCGCTCGGTGGCCTTCCTGCGGGAGGTCGCGCCGTACGCCGAGGAGCGCGGGGTGACGATGGCGCTCGAGTATCTGAACCGCTTCGAGATGTACCTCACGAACACCGCTCTGGATCTCGCAGCGCTCGTCCGCGAGGTCGATCGTCCGCGGATCCGGATGATGTACGACACGTACCACGCGCACATCGAGGAGAAGGATCCGCGCGCGGCGCTGCAGGCCTGCCAGGACGTGCTCGTCCACGTGCACCTGTCGGAGAACGACCGCTCGACCCCGGGCGCCGGCCAGGTCGACTGGGAGACGACGTTCGCAGCGCTCGGTGAGATCGGCTACGACGGCTGGGTCTCGATCGAGGCGTTCGGCGACTCGCTGCCCGAGCTTGCCGGGGCGACCAAGATCTGGAGGCGGATGTTCGAGAGCGAGGAGCAGCTCGCCCGCGACGGCGCGGCGTTCATCCGCAGCGGGCTCGACTTCTAGCGTTCTACCGCGCAGCGGGGAGCGTGAACGACACGCGGGCTCCGCGCGGATGGCCGGGCTCCGCCCAGATGCGGCCGCCTTGCGCCTCGACGAGGCCACGCGCGATCGCGAGGCCGAGGCCGGCTCCGCCGGTGGCGCCGGCGCGTGCGGAGTCGCTGCGCCAGAAGCGGTCGAACATCCGATGCGCGGTGTCGCCCGATATTCCTTCGCCCGTGTCCTCGACCGTGACGCGCACGACGTCCTCCACTTCCGCGACGGCGACGGCGACCGTCCCGTCCGAGGGTGTGTGGCGGAGCGCGTTCGTCAACAGGTTGAGGAGTACGCGCTCGACCTGCTCCGGGGCACAGCGCGCCAACGCCACGGTCTCGATTCGGCGCTCGAGTCGCACGCCTTGCGCCCGAGCCTCCGCTTCGAAGCCGCGGAGGCACGACTCGACGAGCGGTGCGAGCTCCACGACCTGGAGCTCGTGGGCAAGCGCCCCCGCGTCGATGCGTGCGAGCTCGAAGAGATCCTCGACGAGGCCGGCGAGCCGGCGCGACTGCTCCTGAAGCGGTGTGAGGTACTCGGAGACGTCGGCGAGCCCGTCCTCGATCGCTTCGAGCATCGCCGTGATCGACGCGATCGGCGTGCGGAGATCGTGGCTCGCCGCGGCGACGAGCTCCCGGCGCGCGTCGAAGAGGCTCTCGAGGTTCGCGGCCATCTCGTTGAACGAGCGGCCGAGCTTCGCGAGCTCGCGTGGCCCGTCCTCGGGCGCCCGCGCGTCGAGCTCGCCTGCGGCGAGCAAAGCGGACGCCGAGCCGAGATGCTCGACACGCCGTGCAATCGAGCCGCCGAGCGCGAGTGCGGCAGCGACGGCCGCTGAGGCCGCAGCCGCGGCGACGGCGAGGATCTTCACGTCGTCGCCCATGTGGAACATCACCCAGCCGGAGAGCATCACCGCGAGCAGCGGCAGGAGCACGGCGAGGAGCGCGAGCCCGGTGAGCTGCAGGCGAACGGTTGGCAGCAGGCGTAGCGCCAGCGTGGCAACGAGGCCGGCCGCGAGCGTGGCGCCAGCGACTGCGAGCGCGAATCCGATCACGGCACGAACCGGTAGCCGACACCCCACACCGTCTCGAGGTACCTGGGAGTCCGCGGATCGGGCTCGATCTTCGAGCGGAGCCTCTGAACGTGGACGGTGACGGTGCCGGTGTCCAGTGCCGCCGCGTATCCCCACACGCGGTCCATCAGCTGGTCGCGCGAGAACACCTGGCGCGGATGCGAGGCGAGGAAGAACAACAGGTCGAACTCCTTCGCCGTCAGGCGCAGTTGCCGCCCGTCGACGGTGACCTCGCGGGTGCGCGCATCGACGATGAGCCTGCCGAGCTCGAGCCGCTCCGCGGGAAGCGACGCGTGAGCGGTGCGGCGCAAGACAGTGCGCACGCGGACGGCGAGCTCCCGGGGCGAGAACGGTTTCGTCACGTAGTCGTCGGCGCCGAGCTCGAGGCCGACGATGCGATCGGCCTCCTCGCCTCGAGCCGTGAGCATGATCACGGGCAGCTCACCGCGCGAGCGAATCCAGCGGCAAAGGGTGAGACCGTCGGTCCCCGGAAGCATCACGTCGAGCACGACGAGCTGCGGCGACGCGCTCTCGATCAGCTTGCGGGCGGTGTCTCCGTCGGCGGCCTCGAGCGTGTCGAAGCCGTCGCGCCGGAGATAGCGGACGACGACATCGCGAACGATCGGCTCGTCGTCGACGACGAGGACTGTTGTCATCGCCGCCATTGTCACGCAGCCAATGTCACTTCGGCGGCGGGTATCGCTCATCCACCCACTTGCTGTGGTGCTCGCGCGCCCAGCTGGTGCGGACGGAGCCGGTGGTGATGCCGCGGAGTGCGTGCCGCGTGGACGGGTAGATCAGCGCGAGATAGAGGTGGCCGACGAGCACGACGAGCGAGACGTACATCAGCCCGTCGTGCAGGAGGATCGTGCTCGCGAAGCGGAAGCTGTTGTTGCGCTCGCCGTACCAGAGGAGCACGCCTGAAACGGCGAACAGGACGGCGAACGAGGCTGTGAGTGCGGCGTTCAGCTTCTGACCCGCGTTGAAGCGGCCTTGCGGGCGTGGCAGGCGCCTGAGCCAGAGGCGGTCGTCGCGATCGAAGGCGTCGAGCTCGCGGACCGTTGTGCGCAGGCCGCGGCGGTCGCCGAGCAGGACGATGAGCGCGATCGCGACCATCCACGCGAGCCCGGTGTCGAAGTGAACGTCCTTGACGAAGGGGCGGCGCCCGACGAGCCCACTCAGGCTCGGCAGGTAGAGCACGAGACCGGAGCCCAGCAGCACGAAGAACGCGGCGGCGTGCACCCAGTGCAGCGTCCGTTCGGTCCGCGAGAAGCGATGGATGTGACGCGGCTGGTTGGTGAACTGCGCCGATCCCGAAACGGTCGGGTTGGAAGCCATCGGGCTAGAGGCCGTTCGACTTGCCGACGAAGGCGTCGATGTCGTAGCCCCGCTGTTCCCAGTAGCCGGAATCGACGTGATCCGTGACGACGATCCGCTCGACCCACTTCACATTCTTGTAGCCGTACATCTCCGGAATCACAACGCGCACGGGCGCGCCGTGCTCGCGGGAGAGCGGCTTGCCGTCCATCTCGTACGCGAGCATCGCGTCGTGCAGCTCGGCCTGCTGCAAGGTCAGCGTGTCGACGTACGGATACTCCGCGGAGACGAACTGAAGCACTGTCCCGGCCGACTGTGGCCCCGCGGCGGCAAGCAGGTCACTGAAGCGGACGCCGCCCCAGTGCACATGGTCGACCGACCAACCCGTCACGCAATGGAAGTCGGAGATCTGTTGCGCCCGCGGCAGGCTGCGCAGCTGGTCGTACGTGAGCGTCTGCGGCCGGTCGACCAGCCCTTCGATGCGCAGCCGCCACGTCGCGGGGTCGAACGTCGGCATCGTCGAGGCGACCGTGTAGATGCGCCAGCCGGGAAAGATGCTCGAGGGTAGGGCGTTCTCGAGCGGCCGTGCGACGCCCGAGAACGCGTTCCAGGCGGCCTTGCCCCAGAAGAGCGACGTCAGCCCGAGCGCGGTCACACCGAGGAAGGCGCGGCGGCCGTACGGGCGCGAATCCTCCGGCGGCCTCTCCTGCGGGGTTTCCATCTCCGCACGGTATCGGCGGGAGGCGCCGGCGAGATTACGAATTGCTGAAATCTCGCCGGCGCCGCTCTGATCAGTGGGCCTTGACGACGAACCAGCCGTCGACGCCGTTGCAGAGGATCTTGGTCGGTGAGTCGCCGTTGAAGGTATAGAGCGGCCTGCCGTCGAGCGTGACCTGCGTCCGCCCGTCGGCGCGCATGATCTCGCCGAAGGTGCCCATCACACCGGCGACGTGCTTGGCGACCATCGTGCCGTGGGGGAGCGTCAGCGGCGGCCAGGTCTTCGCGCACGTCCCGGTGCAGTGCACCTTCTTGTCGCTCTCCTTCTTCCACGTGTAGAGCGCGAGATGACCCTTCGTCGCGATGATGGCGCCGAACTTCGGTGCGTTCCATTTGACGACGGGGCCGGTTTCGTGCGTAGCGGCGAGCGCCGCGGATGCGAGCACGGCCGTCGCGGCGAGCGAGAGCAGTACCACGGTGAAGCGTCTCATTCGATCTCCTCGGTTCGTGTGCGGACGCAGTCGTTCTACGTCGCGCAGGACGCCGAGCGCTAGGGCGCGAGGAGAGAGTTCAGCGACTGTTCACGATTCGTCGGAGAAGCCGCATTCGAGGCAAACGAACTTCGTCTCGTCGTCCGTGGTGACGACCATGCCCTGCGTCACGCCGCAGGCGGGGCAGATCGGCGGCCGGTCGTCCTCTTCCTCGTCGGTCGGCTTGCGCTTCTTGCGGCTCATGTGAACTGGATCACGCTGCGGATGCCGTCCTGCGCCTCCATCAGCTCGAAGCCGCGGTTGACCTCGTCGAGCGTCAGCGTGTGCGACACGAACGGTGCGACGTCGAGACGCCCGTCGAGCGCGAGGCGGACGAGCTCCGGCACCTGGTCGCGGCCCTTGACGCCGCCGAACGAGGAGCCGCAGACCCTGCGGCCGGTGATCAGGTACCGCGGGACGATGTCGAGTGTCTCGCCCCGGCCGGCGACGCCGGCGACGGTGCAGAGCCCCCAGCCCATGCGCGCCGACTCGACCGCCTGGCGCATCACGTCGACGCGGCCGGTCGCCTCGAAGGTGTAGTCGGCGCCGAAGCCGCCGGTGCGCTCGAGGATCTCGGCGACGGCGTCCGGCCCGCCCGTGAGCGTCTCGGTCGCACCCTGGCCCCGCGCGAGCTCGAGCCGCGCGTCGGACAGGTCGATGCAGATGATCCGCTCTGCGCCTTGCAGCCGGCAGCCGGCGACGGCGCCGAGGCCGACCATGCCGGCGCCGAACACGACGCAGGTCGTGCCCGGCTCGACCCGTGCGGTGAACATCGCGGCGCCGAGACCGGTGGAGAGGCCGCAGGCGAAGAGCGCAGCATGTTCGAACGGCGCCTCGGCGTCGACGTTCGCGAGCGCGATCTCCGGCATGACGGTGTACTCGGCGAACGTCGAAGTGCCCATGAAGTGGCGCATCGGTTCGCCGCCGCGCGACAGGCGCGTCGTCCCGTCGGGCAGGTAGCCCTGGTTCTGCTGCTCGCGAATCGCAAGACAGAGATTCGTGCGCGGGCTGAGGCAGTGGATGCACTCGCGGCACTGGGGCGAGAAGAGCGTGACGACGTGATCCCCCGGCTCGAGCGACGTGACGTCCGCGCCGACGCGCTCGACGACCCCCGCCCCCTCGTGCCCGAGCACGGTCGGCGAATACCCCGACGGATCGGCTCCCGAAGCGGTGTACAGATCCGTGTGGCAAACCCCGCAAGCCACAAGCCGAACGAGCGCTTCGCCCGGACCAGGCTCAGCGAGGTCGACCTCCTGCACAACGAGCGGCTTCCCAAACTCCTCGAGCACAGCCGCGCGAATCTTCATACGTGCACTCTACGAAGCCGAGACCGTCGCGGAGTCGGAGCTTGGGACGGGGTCAGGCCCCGAGCCGTGTCCCGTTGCGACGTGGAGTGGGGTCAGACCCCGGGCCGTGTCCCGCCGAGACATTGCAGCGGTGGGGCGGGGGTCAGACCCCGGGCCGTGTCCCGCCGAGACATTGCAGCGGCGCCTGCCGTCGCGGAGCGGAACTTGTTCCGCGCAGCAGTGACGCGTCCGGCCGTGAGCACAACACCAGAAGGGGGTCCACGGGGGAAACTGGTTTCCCCCGTG
>Ga0265319_1001565_pt1 | contig 13429 bp, 8 predicted proteins | sample 4824metaG_FD_192443 | JGI IMG/M metagenome (GOLD analysis project Ga0265319, IMG submission 192443) | Rhizosphere microbial communities from Carex aquatilis grown in University of Washington, Seatle, WA, United States - 4-8-24 metaG | ecosystem: Host-associated > Plants > Roots > Rhizosphere >...
TAGGCGTCGGCAAGGGCGAGGCTCGGGCCGACGACGGTCATGCTGAGGAGTTCCGCCGGGACCTCGTTGTTGCGCGGGTTGACGATGTGGCCAGCCCGCTCGTACAGGCCCGACGTGGCCACCGCCTTCCGGCCGGGGCCCGGCTCGAATGCCAGGCGCGCGGCGACCTGGTCCGACTCGAGTGGATGGCGAATGCCGACGATCCACGGCCGCCCCTCTTCGGGGGCACCGCGCAGGACGACATCGCCGCCGGCGTTGAGCACGTAGTTCCGCGCCCCGGCGGCCTCCAGGATGTGGGCCGCTTCCTCGACTGCCCAGCCCTTGACGTAGCCCGACGGGTCGAGCCCGCCGCGCAGGCCGGGGCCGCGGATGTCGAAGAAGCCATCCGTCTCGCCGCGCAGGGCCTCACAGCGGGTCAGCACGAAGCGGACGTCCGGGGAGCAGTCCTCGGAGGCGACCTCGCCGCGGGCGAGCCGGCTGATCTCGCTGCCCGGCCGGAAGGGGCTGAACCGGAGGTCGACGTCGGTCAGCCAGCCGATCGCCGCCTCGAATGCCTCGTCGGGCAGGCGGCCGTCGCGGACGTCCAGGCCGATGACCGTGCCCATCGTCGCCACGATCCGTGGCCGGGTCCGGGCTGGGGCGTCAACCATGGGCCTGGTCGATCGCGCTCTGGAGCGACTGGGCGTAGGCATCGCTGGTATAGGTCGCGCCGGACACGGTGTCGATATTCGCGCTCTGGGCCGCCAGCGCCTCGCTCTGCAGGATCGGGGCAACACTCTGGGAGATGAACCCGGACCGGCCATGGGTGGGCAGCTGAAGGGCGGTGACGTCGGTGATCTTGCCGCCGCTCATCGTGATCTGGACCTGGACCTCGCCGAATGGCTCGGGGACCAGGGCGCCGGTGAACGTGCCACTGCCCTTCTTGGCCGGCGCCTTCGTCGCTGCCGGCGTCGCGCCAGGTGGCGGCGTTGCACCGGGCGCCAGGCTGGCCGCCGGGCCCGGCGGCTCCGATGCGACCGGTCCCGTCGACGCGTCGGGCGCCGGCGAGACGACCGCCAGGGGGCCCAGGGTGGAGCCGTTGTCGGCCGGGGTCTTGAAGCTGAACAGGAGGGCCAGGGCGATGGTGGTTGCGACGATCGCCGCGACCGCACGTTTGGGCATCGCTCAGAACTCGAATCGTTCGAAGTGGATGTGGCGGCGGGGGATGCCCAGCAGCTGCAAGCCGTCACGGACGGCTTCCATCATCGGCGTCGGGCCGCACAGGTAGACCTCCCGCTCACGAACGTCGGGCACGAGCTGACGCAGCGCCGGGGGCGCCAGCGGGTCGGCCGGCATCGCTCGCGAGCCACGGGCGCCGATCAGGTAGTGGACGATCGCCCCGCGAGCCGTGGCCAGGTGGTCGAGCTCCTCGCGGAAGACGATGTCCCGCGGCCGGCTCGCCCGATACAGGAGGGTCAGGTCGCCCGGGCCGGCCGGCAGCTCCTCGAACAGGGCTCGGAGCGGCGCGATGCCGATCCCGCCGGCGATCAGCAGCACCCGCCGGCGCTTGCGCCGAGCGCCGGTCAGGAGGCCGTACGGACCCTCGAGGTAGACCCGGGTTCCGATCTGGAGGTTGGCCATCGAGGTCGTGTCATCGCCGAGGTCCTTGACCGTCAGGCGCAGCCAGCGGCCGTTGGGCGCGGCCGAGATCGAGAACGGATGGCCGCGCCACCAGCCGTCCCGGCGCAGGAAGCGGACGATGACGAACTGGCCGGCCCTGATCGCGAAGCGGTCCAGGTCCCGGCCGCCGAGGTAGATCGAGACGACGCCCGGCCCTTCGCGTTCGACGTTGACGACCCGGAACGCATGCCGGATCGAGGTCGCCAGGGGCTGCAGGAAGCGGAAGATCAGGATTGTCGCGCCGGCGATCACGTACAACGCCAGCCAGTAGGCCCAGGCGATCGGGTCGTGGGCGAAGTCCGAGCCGGTCACCAGCTGATGGCCCAGGCCGAGGGCGATCGCAAGATAGGCGTAGAAGTGGAGGCCGTGCCAGGTCTCGTACGACAGGTGGCGCCGGGCGAGCTTGACCGAGCTGATCGCGACGGCGATGAACAGGACCAGCGAGACGCCGGCCATGAGCATGAACTCGTAGGTCGTGAGCAGCGTCCACAGCTCGACGATCACGTTCGAGCCGTCGGCCAGGGCGAAGCCGATGGTGGTCAGCAGGACGTGGGCGACGATAAACCAGACACAGGCGAAGCCGACCCAGCGGTGGGCGGCGGTCAGCGCATCCTGGCCGATCACCTGCTCCAGCCATGGGCTGCGGGACATCAGGACGAGCTGGATCAGGGCCAGGTAGCCGCCCAGCAGGGCGGTCAGCTCGCCCAGGGCGATGAACCAGCCGCTGGCCGAGTCGAGCAGGTCGAGGCCCCCGTGGCGCAGCCACATGGCGCCGATCAACAGTCCGTTGAGGATCAGGACGGCCACGATCTCGCGGGTGCGCAAGGTCCAGCCCCGGGGCACGGGCACGGCGCGGCGGGTGCCGGTCATCGTCGTCATCGCCCCCGAGTGTCGGCCACGGTCATGAGAGGGCTCTGACAATCGACCCAGCGCCGCTGAGCGAGGGCAGCTCAGGCACGAGCCGCCGGTCCAGCGCGCAGAGGCAGGCGGACATCGAAGCACGCGCCACCGCCGGTCCGGTTGCTGACCGCGATTTGGCCGCCGTGCCGCTCGACGATCCACTGGGCGATCGCCAGGCCGAGGCCGGTACCACCGGGCGGAGCGCCGGGTGCCCGCCAGAAGCGATCGAAGACGCGGGGCAAATCCTCGGGCCGGATGCCCGGCCCCTGGTCCTCGACCGTCAGGTCGGTCGATCGGGCGTCGGTCCGGACGGCCACCCGGACCTCGCCGCCGGCCGGGCTGTGCCGGATCGCGTTGTCGACCAGGATTGCCACCAGCTGGCGAAGCCGGACCGGGTCGCCGGTCACCGCCGCCGGCTCGGGGTCGACGACGATCCGGACGTGGCGATCGGCGGCGGGCTGGGCCATGGTCGAGGCGGCCTCGCCAGCCACGTCGCCCAGGTCGAGCGGCAGCCGGTCGAGCTCGATCGCGCCCGAGTCGGATCGCGCCAGGAGGAGCAGGTCCTCGACCAGCGTGGACAGCTGGTCAACCTCGGCGGTGATGTCCTCGAGGGCGTCGCCGACCGACGCCACCGGCTCGGACCGGTGCCGGCCGAGGTACTCGACCGAGCTCCGGATCACGGTCAGCGGCGTGCGCAGCTCGTGGCTGGCATCGGCCGCGAACTCACGCTGCCGGCGCAGGGCGAGGCGCTGGGTGGCCAGCGATGTCCGGATCGGCGCCAGCGCCCGCCGGGCATACAGCGCGCCGAAACCGCCCGCCACGGCGACCGCCAGCAGGCCACCGAAGATCAGCACGTCGGAGATCACGTCAAGGGTCTTCTGCTCGTCGGTCCGGTCCTGGACGACCTGGATCACGATCGTGCCGACCCGGCTGGCCGCGGTCTCGCTGAGGATCCGGACCGGGACGCCGGCCAGGGTCGAGTCGCGGACGTCCCGCCCGACCTGCCACGCTGCGGCAACCGAGTCCTGGTTCGGGAGGCCAGTCGGGACGCCGTCGTCGAGGTCGCCGATCCGCTGGCCGTCGGCCGTCACCAGGACCGCGAACGTGCCCGACGATCCGCCGCCGAAGATCAGGCCGGTCGGCGTGTTGTTGCTGGGGTCGTCGCTGCCGCCCAGGAACTGCTTGAGCGAGTTCGCGCGGTCGTCGAGCTGGGCGATACCGGCCGTCTGGAGCGAGCTCGAGACCCGGACGTATAGGAGCGCGCCGAGGGCCAGCAGGATGAGCAGGGTCGTCCCGCCGCTGAACAGGACGAGCCGCCAGCGGACGCCCCGAACGAGGCGGGCATCGCCCTCGCGCGCCTGCTGCTCGACCCGGTCGCCGGCCGGCCTCGCCGAATCCGCCGGCTGCTGTTCAACCACCGGCCAGCCGGTAGCCGATGCCCCGGATCGTCTCGAGCTGGGAGCTCGCCGATCCAAGCTTGGAGCGTAGGTAATGGACGTAGGCGTCGACCGCGTTCGGAGTGACCGCGACACTGAACGGCCAAGCCTGGTCGAGGAGCTGGTCGCGGCTGAGGGTCTGGCCCACGTGGCGCAAGAGGCATTCGAGCAGCGAGAACTCGCGCGGGCTGAGGTCGATCGGTTCACCCCCGACCGTGACCTGCCGGGCGGCCTCGTCGAGCTCGATCGCGCCCGCGATCAGCCGCGGTTCGGCTCGCCGTGCGCCGGCCGGTCCGCGTCGTGAGAGGGCGCGCAGCCGGGCTGACAGCTCCTCGAACGCAAACGGCTTCACCAGGTAATCGTCGGCGCCCGCATCGAGACCGTTGACCCGGTCACCGACCGTGTCCCGGGCGGTCAGCATCAGGATCGACAGGTCGATGCCGGTGGCCCGGATCCGGCGGGCAACCTCAAGCCCGCTGATGTCGGGCAGGCCAACATCGAGGATCACGGCGTCGATCCCGGGCGTGCCCGTCGCGAGCTCGACCGCGGTCGACCCATCGGCCGCCACCTCGACAACGTGCCGGTCTTCCTCGAGCAGGCGCTTCAGCAGGCGCCGCAGGCGCTGGTCATCTTCGACGACGAGGAGGTGCATGTCCCGCCCAGTAGAACCCAGGACCGTGGACGTCACGGCGATCCAGGGTCCGTTGTACGCCCCAATTCTGAGAACTGCCTGAGAGAATTCCGTCCGGGGCGCGGGGGATCCGGAGGCGGCCGTCGCGATCGATGCCCGCCGCGGTATCGTGTCGTCCAGATTGCGGACGCCACCCGGCGTCGCGTCGACAGCCAGAACGGAGGTCCACCGTGGGTGACAAGACGCCGAAGCGACCACCGAAGCCGAAGAAGCCGAAGGCGCCATCGGCCTCGGCCTGAGGCCCCGTCGACCCTGAATCGCAGGAGGATCGAAGACACGCATGAGTGGAGTACCTGACCGGGCGAGGGTCGTGGTGATCGGCGCCGGCATCGTCGGCAACAGCATGGCCTACCACCTGGCCAGGCTCGGCTGGCGGGACATCGTGCTGATCGACAAGGGCGCGCTCCCCAATCCCGGCGGTTCGACCGGTCATGCGTCGAACTTCATCTTCACCACCGATCACTCCAAGGAGATGACGGCGTTCACGCTCGACAGCGTCCGCCAGTACAAGGAGCTCGGGGTCTTCACCCAGAGCGGCGGCATCGAGGTCGCCCGGACGCCCGAGCGGATGGAGGAGTTCAAGCGCAGGCTGGCCTCGGCCCACTCGTGGGGCATCGAGGCCGAGCTGATCACGCCGGCCCGGATCAAGGAGCTCGTGCCCTACATCGAGGAGTCGATCCTCCTGGGCGGCTTCTACACCCCCGGTGTCGGCGTGGTTGACTCCCTCCGGGCCGGCACCCTGATGCGCGAAGCAGCCGTCGGGATGGGCGCCCTGACCGTCGTCGCCCAGACCGAGATCAACGGGATCGATGTCGTCGACGGGCATGTCAGCGGCGTCCGCACCGACAAGGGCAACATCGCGGCCGAAACGGTCGTGATCGCCTGCGGGATCTGGAGCCCGCGGATCGCCCGGATGGCCGGCGCCTCGATCCCGCTCACGCCCGCCGTCCACCAGATGATCAGTGTCGGGCCGGTGCCCGGCTTCGCCGACACGGTCGGCGAGATCACCTTCCCGATCGTCCGTGACATGGACACCAACATGTACGAGCGCCAGCACGGCGGTGACCTCGAGGTCGGCTCGTACGCCCACCGGCCGATCCTGATGTCGCCCGACGACATCCCCTCGATCGAGGCCTCGGCCCAGTCGCCCAGCGAGCTGCCGTTCACCGACGACGACTTCGACGTCCAGATGGAACAGGCCCTCGAGCTGGTGCCCGAGATCCTGCGCGACGAGCGCGTTGGCGTGCGCTACGCCATCAACGGCCTGCTGTCCCTGACCCCCGACGGGATGCCGGTCCTGGGCGAGACCACCGAGGTCCGCGGCCTGTGGTCGGTGGCCGCCGTCTGGATCAAGGAGGCGCCCGGGATCGCCAAGGCCGTCGCCGAATGGATGACCCACGGCACGCCCGAGATCGATCCCCACTCGTCGGATATCGCCCGGTTCTACGACCACCACCGGGCCGCCGCCCACATCGATGCCCGCAGCGCCGAAGGTTTCAACAAGACCTACGGCATCGTCCATCCGATGGAGCAGTGGGCTTCGAACCGTAACGTCCGGCTGAGCCCGATCAACATCCGCCAGCGCGAGCTGGACGCGGTCTTCTTCGAGGCCGCCGGCTGGGAGCGGCCATTCTGGTACGGCGCGAACGAGCAGCTGCTGGCCGAGTACGGCGAGCGGGTGATGCCCCGGGCCGCGGAGTGGGAATCGCGCTGGTGGTCGCCGATCATCAACGCCGAGCATCTCGCGATGCGCGACCGGGTGGGGATGGTCGACCTGGCCGCGTTCGCGATCTTCGACGTCGAGGGCCCGGGCGCGACCGACTACCTCCAGGGCCTGGTCGTGAACCAGGTCGACGTCAAGCTCGGCCGGGTGATCTACACCCCGCTGCTCAACGCCGCTGGCGGCATCGTCGCCGACCTGACGATCATCCGCCTCGGCCGCGACCACTACCGGGTCGTGACCGGCGGTGGGATGGGCATGCGCGACAAGAAGTGGTTCACCGACCATCTCCCGGCCGACGGCTCGGTCCAGGTCCACGACCTGACCTCGGCGCTGTACACGATCGGGGTGTGGGGACCGAAGGCCCGCGAACTGGTCCAATCAGTGACCGGAGCCGACCTCTCGAATGCGGCCTTCCCGTTCGGGACAGCGCAGACCGTCGACATCGGCGGCGTCCGGACCCTGATGTCCCGGATCTCGTATGTGGGTGAGCTGGGTTGGGAGATCTACGCCCCAATGGAGCAGGGCCTGCGGCTGTGGGACACCCTGTGGGCGGCCGGCCAGCCGCTGGGCGTCGTCGCCGTCGGCATCGGCGTCTACGCCACGACCGGCCGGATCGAGAAGGGCTACCGGGCCCATGGCAACGAGCTCGAGCTCGACTTCGACCTGGTCGAGGCCGGGATGGCCCGGCCGACGGTCAAGGATGCCGATTTCGTGGGCAAGACCGCCTACCTCGCCCAGCGCGCCACGCCGCCCGCGGCGATCCTGTGCACCCTGACGGTCGACGACCCGACCTCCTCGACCAGGGTCAAGCGCTACATGCTCGGCCGCGAGCCGGTCACCAGGCCCGATGGCTCGTTCCTGGTCGATGCCAAGGGCCGCCGGTCGTACGTCACCAGCGCCGGCTCGGCGCCATCGATCGGTAAGCACGTCCTGCTCTCGTACCTGCCGCCCGAGGTCGCGGTCGAGGGCACCAAGCTTGCCGTCGAGTACTTCGGCGAGCGCTACCCGGTGACCGTTGCCGTGGTGGGCAGCACCCCGATCTTCGATCCGGAGAACGCCCGGATCCGGGCCTGAGCAGCGGGTGACCTTCGAATGAACATCCTGGTCTGCGTCAAGCGCGTGCCCGAGACCGGCGGGCGGGTCACCCTGACCGCCGATGCCCGCGAGATCGACACGCGCTACCTGGGCTTCACGGTCAGTCCCCACGAGGAGTGCGCGACCGAAGAGGCCGTCCGCCTGATCGAAGCCCACGGCGGCAGCTCGACCGTCCTGACCCTGGGACCCGAAGCGGCCGCCGACCAGCTCCGCTCGGCGATGGCGATCGGGATCGACCGGGCGATCCTGCTCCAGACCGACGGCCAGGACTGGGATCCCGTGTCGACCGCGGCCGCGATCGTCGACGCGATCCGGGCCGAGGTGGCCGCGGGCGTGACCTACGACCTCCTGCTGTTCGGCAACGAGGCGGCCGACTCGGGCGACTTCCAGGTCGGCATCCGGGTCGCCCTGGCCCTCGACCTGCCCTGCATCAACGGCGTGAAGTCGCTCGAGATCAAGGACGGCGTGGCCACTGCCCGGCGCGAGGCCGGCGGCGGTTGGGAGGTCTTCGAGGTGCCCTTGCCCGCTGTCGTGGCCGTCCGCGAAGGGATCAACCTGCCGCGCTACCCGTCCGTCCCGGGCCGGCTGCGGGCCAAGAGGAAGGAAATCGAGACGTCGATCCTCGCCCCGGCATCCATCTCGGAGTCGGGCGGCCTCGCCGGCCCCGAGAAGATTCGGTTGCGCCTGCCGGCCGAGACCGAGGGCCGGGTCGAGATCCTGGGCGCTGGCGCCGACGCCGCTCCGGCCGTGGTCGACGTCCTCGAGCGGATCGGGGTGCTCGCCCGATGATCGTGGCCTTCATCGAGCAGGAGGACGGCCGGCCCGACCGCTCCTCGCTCGAAGCGTTGACCTTCGCCCGACGGACCGCCTCGTCCCTGGGCGCCCCGCTTGGTGCCGTCTTGTTCGGATCGGGCGCTGCCACGGCCGCCGCCTCGCTTGGGGCCTTCGGCGTGTCGTCCGCCTGGGTCGTGGAGCTGGCCGGGCTCGAGGGCTATGCCCCGGCGGCCTGGGGCCGGGCGGTCAGCCAGCTGGTTGCGGCGACGGCGCCCGCGATCGTCCTGGCGGCCGGCAACGACCGGGGCCAGGAAGTGCTGGCCTACGCCGCCACGATGTCCGGCGCGCCGATGGCCGCCAACTGCGTCGAGCTGCGGCCGGGGAACCCGTTCGAGGTGACCCGCCAGCGCTGGGGCGGCAGCCTCCTCGAGGATGCCCGGCTCGAAGGCCCGACCCACTTCCTGACAATCGCCGAGCACGCGACCGCACCTGAAGAGGTGCCTTCGCCAGCCGCCGTTCGGGTGGAAGCGTTCGCGCCTGTGCTGGCCGACTCCGACCGCCGGGTCCGGGTCGTGGCCCGGGTCGATCCCGAGGCGGGCAAGGTCTCGCTGGCTGATGCCCGGGTCGTCGTGGGTGGCGGGCGCGGGGTGGGCGGCGCAGAGGCGTTCAGCGAGCTCGAGGAGCTGGCGGGACTGCTCCACGGTGCAGTCGGCGTGTCACGCGTCGTGACCAGCGCCGGCTGGCGTCCGCATAGCCAGCAGGTTGGCCAGACCGGGACCCGGATCGCGCCCGATATCTACATTGCCTGCGGGATCAGCGGCGCGATCCAGCACATCGTCGGCTGCAAGGCAGCCAAGGCGATCCTGGTGATCAACACCGACCGAGAGGCGCCAATCATGTCCCGCGCCGCCTACGCCGTGATCGGCGACCTGCACACGGTCGTCCCCGCGATCAGCGCCGAGATCAGGCGCCGACACGCTTCCTGAGCACCCTCGGGGCTCACTGAACCGTGCCGAGTCGGCGCCTTTGACCCCGGCGTTCCCACAGAACGACAAACGCCCTGAATCGGGCCAAGTCTCGCGCTTGTGCCCCCCGAATTGGCCGATGGCAACCTTCTGGGCGCCGGGTTAGGCACGAACTACCCGGTCGCTCGCCGCAGCTGCCCGATACTCGGCGGTTTGTCGTTCTGTGGGAACCAACCACGAGCCAATCGGCCTGCCGGGAGCCCAGGGCTCACTCCAAAGGGTTTGTCGTCGCGCGGGACTGGACGGAGAGCAGCGGCAGGGCGGGCATGCGCAACGTGAAGGAGTCGGAGCCCGCCGCCCAGTTCATGAGACGCGCACGAGAGCTCTCCAAGATCCAGCCGCGAGGAGAGGGTGGCTATTGGATCGATCATCAGGAATTGACCGCCAGTGATGTCGAGCGGACCCGGGATGCGCGACATCTGACGCTCTGGAATGTTCGACTGCCGCCGGCTTCCTACGAGGCGATGCCGGCGTTGGAGTTCCTGGATCTGCGAGGTGGGAGCATGCCCGACCTCGAGCAGATCGCCGGCGCCCAGCAGCTACGTGGTCTTGTGGTCAACCAGGTGCGCGGCTTGACCGATCTCGACGCGATCGCGGGACTCGTCGGGCTGGAGATCTTGTCGCTGTACGGGCTCGCCCATGTCGCGCGCCTCCCGGACTTCGCCCGCCTAGTGAACCTTCGGCGAATTGAAATCGGCCAGATGCGTAGCCTCACGGACCTATCCAGTCTCGTCGGCGCACCTGCCCTCGAGGAGCTGCTCCTGGTCAAGAACGTCCCGATCGACGCCGACGCCGTGCGCCCATTCCTGGGACACCCAACGCTGAAGGCGTTCAACTGGTTCTGGGAGGACGTGCCCTGGTCCCGCGCTGGTCCGGTGCTCGAAGCGCTCAACCGGCTGGAGAAGCCGGCCTTGCTGCGGCCAGGGGAATGGCTGGCGAAGTACGGTCGCAACGACCGCCAGGTCAGCACGCCTGTCGAGCGGGGCGGAGGGGGCGGCAAGACAGGGCTTCGGGTGCGCCACGGAAGCACGTAAGAGCCGGATGAGCAGCGCCTGCTCCAATGTCCGCCAGCAGGGCCGCTTCGACCACGCGGATGGGAGCCGTATGACAGTCAACCGGACGCTCACCCGCGAAGCGGATCGCGAATTGCGCCGCCAGTCGAGTCGCATGGCCGAAGAGCTGCGGACGCTCAGGATGAGGGCTGGTGTATCCCAAGCGGCGGTCGCGCGGGAGATCGGCGTCACTCGGTCGGTGATCAGCAAGCTCGAACTTGGCTACCCGGGAACCACGCTCCGGACGCGGTTTCGCGTCGCGACGCTTCTCGGGGCCGACCTCCGCATCAACGTGTACGCAGGATCCGGGCCAGTGATCCGGGACGCGGTCCAGGCGGCGATCATCGAAAGGCTCCTGACCCATGCGGATCATGCGTGGCGCCGAACCCCTGAGGCGTCCGTACCAGGGGCGGGTCGCAGGTCGGTCGATCTGCGCCTGGACGGGCCGAACGCAATCGTGCTGATCGAGGTCGAGTCGCACTTGGGCAGCCTCGAAGAGATCATCCGGGAAGTCCATTCCAAGCGGCAGGCGCTGGCCGAGGCCGACCGTGGTGGAGCGCAGCGGCCGATCCACGTTGTCCTGTGCCTGCCGAAGACCCGGCACCACCTGGCGATCCTACGTGCCCATCCAAGGACGATCGCGGCCGCCTTTCCGGCGAGCCCAGCTGACCTCCTGGCGGCACTCGGCGAATGTTCGGGTCCGTGGCCAGGCGACGGCCTGCTCCTCGTCGACGTGCCCCGACCCGTTCCCACCAAACGACAAACGCAGGATCGGGCAACGCTCGGGCGCCCCACAGGTTCGATTTCGAGCGCGAAGGAGATGCCTTCCGGGCGACGTCTCCTCGTGACGGACGCGCCTAGCGCTTGGGACAGGTTCCGTTAGCCCAAGCGCGTACGTCCCACGAGCAGAAAGCTGCACTTTGTCGTTCCACAGGAACCACCGGGCGGGGCGCCCCGCGGGGAGACAACCTAGAACGCGGGGCCACGCCACACCCGGAAGCGCAGCCGAGAACCCGAGATCAGCCAGACCGTCGCGAGTCCCTGAGGCCTTCCAGCGCGTAGGCAATGACTGCCGCGCGGTCCATGGCCTGGCCCGCGGCGTAGGCGCGCTCGAACGCCTCGGGTCCCATCATGGCCCGGGCCACGTCGGCCGTCGGCGGCAGGCCGAGCATCGCCACCTGGGTGATCACGATCTGGGTCGAGGCGATGATCGCCTCGAGGGCACCGCCGATCGTGGCGGCGCGTTCGGGTCGCCCGGACTGGGTGTCGATCAGGGCGGCGGCCGCCAGTGCGGAGGTGACGCTGGTCAGCGTCCCGGCCTGGTCGGCCAGCTGGAGCGCCTCGAGCGCCGAACCGACGGCCTGCTCGAGGTGCCCGGCCATCGCCTGGAAGGTGGCCAGCAGGGCCAGGTCCTCACTGATCCGGACGATGTGCCCCCGCTCTCGCTGGGCGACCACGGTGTGCGTGAGGAGCTCTTCGCCCTCGGCCAGCTCGCCCGCACGCATCAGCGCCGGGACCATGCTCTCCCGGACATTGATTACGCCAACCTCGTCGCCGATCGACTCGTACAGGGCCAGGGCCGCGTCGAAATGCGCCCGTTGGCTGGGGAAGTGACCCGCGATCATCGCAGTGAAGCTGAGGTTGTAATGCCCCTCGGCCATGCCGGCCGCGTCGCCCAACGCCTCGTTGATGGCCAGCGCTTCGGTCCAGTAGCGGTCGGCGGTGTCGAAGTCGGCCAGCCAATAGACGATCCCACCGGCACCGTTCAGGCCGATCGCCCGATCCTGGGTCGGGGCGGCCGCGGCCGGCAGGCGGAGCGCCTCCTCGACCGCCGCCCGCCCTTCGGCAAGGTGGCTGCCCTGGTACCAGAAGCGCCATGCCCAGCCGAGGATGTGCAGGGCCGATACCGCCTCACCGGAATCGATCGACCAGCGGATCGCTGCCCGCAGGTTGTCGTAGTCGGCATCCAGCCTGCTCACCCACTCGACCACGTCGGGCCCGGTCAGCGGCTCGACCATCCGTTTGGCGAGGGCCGCGAAGTAGCCCGCGTGGCGGCGCGCCAGCTCGGCGTCCTCGCCGGCCTCGGCGAGCTTCTCCAGGCCGAACTCGCGGATTGTGCCCAGGTAGCGGAAGCGGAGCTCGTCGCCGATCGCCGGCTCGCTCCGGACCAGGCTCTTGTCGAGCAGCGATGTCATCACGTCGAGCGTATCCCGGCCGAGCTCACCATCCGGATCGCAGACCGCATCGACCGCCTCGAGGGTCCAGCCACCGACGAAGATCGCGGCCCGCCGGAAGAGCGCCTGCTCGGCCGGGTCGAGGAGGTCATAGCTCCAGGCGATCGCCCCCCGGAGCGTGCGCTGGCGCTCGGGCAGGTCGCGCTCGCTGCTGGCAAGTACCCCGAGGTCTCGCTGCAGCCGGGCCAGGATCGCGTCGGGCGAGAGGACCTTGACCCGCGCCGCGGCGAGCTCGATCGCCAGGGGCAACCCGTCGAGGCTGGTGCAGATGCCGACGATCGCCGCGGCATTCGCGGCCGTGATCGCGAACGACGGCGAGACGGCCCGCGCCCGGGCGAGGAACAGGCGTACCGCCTCCGACGAGGTCACGGCCAGCGGATCCAGGGCCGCGCCGGCGGCCGGCGCAACCGGGAGGCGCAGCGGCGGAACCGGTAGCTCCTGTTCGCCGCGGAGGTGGAGGACCTCCCGGCTCGAGACCAGGACGTGGAGCTTCGGGGCGGCGACGAGCAGCCGCGCGACCAGGGGCGCCGCGACGACGATCTGCTCGAAGTTGTCCAGGACAAGGAGCGCCGAGCGTCCGGCCAGGTGATCGATGAGGAGCTGCTCAGCGTCGGCGCTTGCTTCCTGGCGGATGGTCAGCGCGGCCAGGATCGTCGTCGCGACCAGTTCCGGATCGCTGATCGGGGCGAGCTGGACGAAGTGGACGCCATCGGGGAAGTCGGCCAGCAGCGCCGCGGCCGCGGCCAGCGACAGGCGCGTCTTGCCGGTGCCGCCCGGCCCCGTGAGGGTAACCAGGCGGCCGCCACGGACGGCAGCCACGACCGCGTCGAGCTCCTGCTC